>Ga0315284_10001033_pt1 | contig 38884 bp, 35 predicted proteins | sample YL17G09_16_MG_FD_203696 | JGI IMG/M metagenome (GOLD analysis project Ga0315284, IMG submission 203696) | Sediment microbial communities from Yellowstone Lake, YNP, Wyoming, USA - YL17G09_16 | ecosystem: Environmental > Aquatic > Freshwater > Lake > Sediment | place: USA: Wyoming | collected...
GGAGCCTTGTTCTGCATGGATCTGCTTTATTGGCCTCCTGGGATGATGGGGAAACCTGGGAACCCTGGCGCGAAGCTACACTGGCTGGGAAAGATATCGCTGCCGTCTATGCACCAAAGGGGTTCGGGCCGAAAAAACGAGTTCTTGTAGGCTTATTAGACGGGGCAGTGCAACGAATTTGAAATTGGGCAGCCCGCGATGCTGCGGGGGCACGCGCCAATGCCGCCGTAGCCGATAAAGGCAAGATGACGAAGACAAGCGCCTAAGCCGTTCCGCATCTACTCCAACGCGTGGGGGATAAGCAGGCGTGAAGGTTTTTTATCAGGTTTCCTCTTACAGAGTACTGCGTAAATATATGAACCAGAATCCCGTCATTTGAGAGTAATTCGATAAAAGCAAGTTCAGAGATTTATGCAAGAAGCAGTAGAAAGAGGCTAGAGATGTCCACCTCCATCACAAATACCAGGGCAAGCCCGGATGTTCGTCAGGCGCTAGACGATTTCCAAATATCTACATTCCGGATGATCCTGATTTTCACCGGAAGCGCTTGCCTGATATGGCAACTCCTTACCGTTGGACTCCGCCCGGAGAGGTTGTTCGAATATGATGGCGTGCTGCTTCTTCTGGAGATCGGTGTGAACGGAACAGCACTTTGGTTCTTAGAACGAAATACGCCTCTATCAATTGCACTATGGATTGTTGGCACCTCTATGATGATCGGGGTTTCGGTTGCAGGTTATCATCAGCCCATCATCAGTGCGCTGTTCGGTGCGATCTTGCTGGTCACCATCACGCTTTTTGGCTGGCTGGCCGGCACAATGAGTGTTGTCTTGGTCTCCGGGGTGATGCTGGTCCTCATGAAATTATCACCTGGTACTGCCATCTTCAACGACTACGGAATACCGATCCTCATCAGTAGCCTGGTCGCTGCCATCTTCGGCGGCGCTTTCAGATACTCGTTCCTTGAAACCATCCGGATTTATTACCAGAACTACGAACAGGCTCGCCAAGGGATTGAAGAAGCGCGCCAACAGCGGCTTGAACTGAAGCAAATCCAAGACAATCTTCTGCACGCCAATAGTGAACTTGCCCGGCTGATGAATCGGTTTAAAGCCTTAGAACAGGTAGCAGACGAAGCGCGCCAAGCCAAGGAGACATTCGTAGCCAATGTCAGCCATGAGCTGCGTACACCTCTGAACATGATCATCGGTTTCAGTGAGATGATCACCCAAAATCCACAAGTTTACGGCACCAAACTGCCTCCGACCCTCCTGGCTGATATTCGCACGATCCAGCGCAACAGCGCACATCTCTCCCGCCTGGTTGACGATGTACTGGACTTGAGCCAGGTAGAAGCCGGACAGATGGCACTCAGCAAAGAAAGAACCAGTATACTCGAGACCGTTGAATCGGCGACTGTTTCCGTACGCCCGCTCTTTGATTCCAAGAAGCTATACCTGGAGGCGGATGTTGCTCCTGATCTACCGGAAATCTATTGTGACCGGACACGTATTCGTCAAGTGATTATGAATTTATTGAGCAACGCCGGGCGCTTCACCGAAGCGGGAGGTGTACGAGTGCGAGTTTGGAGGAATGGGAACTTTATAACATTCAGAGTAACTGACACTGGACCGGGAATCGCCCCAGAAGATCAGGCAAAACTATTCATGCCATTCCAGCAAGTGGACACTTCACTTCGTCGCCGGCATGGGGGCAGCGGATTGGGCTTGAGCATCAGCAAGCATTTCGTCGAGATGCACGAGGGCAAAATCTGGCTGGAAAGCGCGGTTGGGGTTGGCTCGACAATTTACTTTAGCTTACCAATTGACACAACCACAGCGGCAAGAAATGTTGTTAGTAATGCACAGCGCTGGATCACCCCCTATGCTCAGTCGGTAGAGCGTGACCACCCGAGAAACGTACCCTTACCAGATGTAAAACCGCGTTTCGTTATCGTGGAAAAAGGGGATACACTGCACAAGTTATGTTCCCGTTACATGGGAGACGTCGAGGTTGTTTCTGTGCAGAGCGTTGATGAAGCCCACCAAGAGTTGCATAACTCTCCAGCTCAAGCACTGATCGTGAACTCGCCTAAGCTTCTCTCACCAAACGAACTGCCGTTATTAATACAACAATTATCTGACCTCCCCTATGATACCCCGGCTATTACTTGCTGGGTGCCTGGTCTAGATGAAGCTGCTCTTCAATTAGGCGTATCCGATTACCTGATCAAACCAGTTACATCAAAAGTATTGCTATCCACATTTGCGAAACTGGGGAAAAAAGTAAAAACGATATTGCTTGTAGACGACGAGCCGGATTTGCTCAGGCTTTTTACGCGCATCCTGGCCAATTCCGAATTGAAGTACCGCGTCCTGCGGGCTGCCACAGGGCAGGAAGCATTAGATTACCTACGCGAGCAGAAACCCGATGTGGTGTTACTGGACTTAATCATGCCTGAGATGGATGGATTCCAAGTTTTACAAGAGAAGCAAAAAGACCAATCCATAAAAGATATCCCCGTGGTCGTGGTTACGTCGTGGGACCCAATGAACGAAATGGTCATAACAAATACGCTCATGGTCAACCGCAAGAATCGGCTTTCGGTTCGTGATCTCCTGGCATTCATCCAGATGACGAGTGATCTACTAACTCCCTCTTGGCAACCAAACGGTCGAGCGAAGCCAGAAAGTCATATCGTGTAATCGGCTTGCGAAGGAAAAGGTCAGCCCCCAAAGTTAGGGCGAGTTCTTCCTGGTGCAAAATGCTGCACACCATGATGGGGAGCTGAGCAGTCGGCGGATTATTCCGTAGACGGCTCAAAACTTCCCAACCATCCATTTGAGGTATCATTAGATCCAGGATGACCGCTTGAACGTGATGTCTTTCGGCCAATTCCAGGCATTGTTCGGGGTCTTGCGTGTTGATTAGCTGGTAACGCGTTCCGGAAATGTATCGCTCCCATAATTGAACAGTATCAAGGCTGTCATCCACAGCTAATATAGATAACCGCTCAACCGCTGGCAAAACCAGGGCAGCCTCGAACCCGGCATCATTGCTTTCCAGGCTTATCTGGCCTCCACACAGCTTGACCAGTTGAGCAGCCATATTCAAGTTACTCCGATCGTTCTCCGTTTCCAGGTCTGGCCGGGCCGCGCCTCTTGAACTTCGAACTTGGATTCCGATGCCTCCCGATTGTATGGTAGCAGAAATTACAATCTGGCCATAAGGCGCCCGGTGGATAGCTACACTGAGCAAGTTCAACAAGATTTGCCTCAAGGTAACCGTTTGAAGAGCCAGAGCAGGTAGATCGTCTGAAAGTTCGAGGGATATTTTGGCATTATATTTTGTAGATAATGAGTGTACCAGTTCGAGCACGGTATCCAGGGTATGGATTAAATCCGTGGTGTCATGTGACGAGGGCGAGGACAGCCAAGTTAGTTCGTCTTTTTCGAGCGTTTGAGTTTGGGGATGCACAGGCTGTTCCACGCTCGATTCGTTTTTTATATCAGGTTGGTATCTTTCCCACAGCCGGAGCGCCAGAAACTTCAGAGCAGCCTCTTGTTCCCGCCGGAATTGTCGTAAGCTGATTCCAAGTTGGTTAGCAACTTCTTTCTGATCATACTGGTCAATATAACGAAACGAGAGTAGATCATAAATTCGACGGTTGTGTGGTTGAATTTGCTCATTTTTTTTCGGCTTCAGGGCTGTAATTGCATCCTCCAAGATGTGCTGCATGGCTACCGGCGTATCGCCGCGGTTGGAAACACCCAAAGTAACAGCCAGAGAACTACCTCGCAAATAATCCGGATCATAAAGGTGATTTAGCACCCCGCGTAAATCATTCGTGAACTGATCAATCATCCTGATGGCCTCTTTTTGACCTTTTTCTGACCTTTATTGAAGTATTGTACACCCAAGGAGGGAAGTCTATATAGTAAAATATTAAACACTTCGACAATGTCACATTAAGTCCCAAAACCTTTTTAACCACGAAGTCACACGAAGGTTTTTAGGAATGGCGAACATTTCTTATTTCCTAATGTGACATTGTCAAGATACTCATGATTAGATTAATCATCACAGAAATAAACACAGCAAGTGAGGAGGTGCTATTGCGCATATTATACTCAAGCAAGTGGACGAAAACAAACTCACCCTTCATAGAAAAAGAGAAGACAAAATGACTGGAAAGAAACTTTCCCGCCGTGATTTTCTAAAGTTTTCCAGTTGATATGTTCCATAACCTACATCCTGCCGCTAGCCCCTTCCAGATGGGCATCGCCGAATTCTCGCTCTGAACTAGCACCAATGGTTAATATATTGATGCCTAATGTGAACGATAACGGGAACGTAAGCGGAAGGTTGCTAAAAGTGAAAGCTCTTTTGAATACCTCGCCTCTTTCTTCCCTTGGGGGAAAAGCCAACTTGGCGCCAGCACTGTTGGAGGCTCGTTCTATTTCTGAGGCTGAGCACCAAGGATCTAGCTATCATTAGGAGGTGTACCGAATGCCATATCAGTAAACGCAGAATCAAAAATAACTAACTATCCAAGGCGGTTCCGTGCGCAAGCATAGGAGCAAATTTGTCTGCATTATCTTAGCGCACGTATCACTTACGAAGCTATTCTTCCCGGGAAAACGCTTCGTTCATAACTCATAAAACCAAATCAAAAGGAGAGTGTAAGATGAAAATCGCAAAGAGTTTATTGACCGTCACCCTGGCGCTGGTATTCGTTGCCAGCGTCGTAGGCTGCGGAGGAACCGCCGCTCCGGCGACTGCTGCCCCGGCGACTGCTGCCCCGGCGACTGCTGCCCCGGCGACCGCTGCCCCGGTGGCACCAGAACCAACCGTGGCATCGAATGCCTATGGCACTTGTGACGATCCGCTGGTTCTACTGGATGGCTTGACTGGAGCAGATGGCGCTGTCTTTGCCACCCTGCTGGAGAATTTCGCCGCAGCCAACCCCGACGTTTGTGTTCAGTCCGAAGTCTACCCGTGGGATACCTTCTTCCAAAAGTATCCGACCTCCGTAGCCGCCGGCGACCCGCCGGATATGGTCATCTTCCATGCCTCCGAGGTCGCTCAGATGGCGTCGGAAGGGCTGATGATGCCATTGGATGATGTGATCTACAATGATGGTACGCTCGCGAAGGCTGATTTCAATCCTTCTGTGATTGATGCGATCACCATTGACGGACAAACGATGGCCGTCCCCTTCGATAACCACGGTTGGATATTGTGGTACAACACCAAGTTGATCTCAGACGCCGGTCTTGACCCCAACAACCTGCCCGAGAACGGGACTGAATTCCTTGCATGGGCGCAGAAACTGACCACAGATGTCAATGGCAAGCACCCGACCGAAGCGGGCTTTGACAAAGACAATGTGGATGTCTGGGCGATAGATCTCACCTGGCCGCGCTTCACTATCGCCTCGACGCTGTGGCAGTTCGGTGCTGACATCACGAACGCAGAGGGTACCCTGGCAACGCTGGACAGCCCTGAAGCAATCGCTGCGGTTCAGTACTGGCACGATCTGATGTACAAGTACTACGTTTGCCCGCCGGTTGTTCCGGGGAGGCTGGGGGGAAACGATCTTTACAAGATCAACCGCCTGGCCTTCATTTGGGAAGGCACCTGGTCGCTTGGCATGTATAAGGACAATCCTGACCTTGCCGCGATCACAAAGACGGGGTTTGTCAACTCGCTGGCCCCAGATGGCCATCAAGCCGTCAAGTTGGATTCGCACATCATGTCCATTCCGACTGGTGTGGATGCTGACGGCGTCGCCAAGGCCAAGAAGTTGATGGCCTACCTTGCGAATAATGGCGCCTTCTGGGCGACCTCAGGCCAGGTGCCGGCCAAGATCTCGGTGCAGCAGTCGCCTGAGGTGCTGGCGATTCCGTCGTCGGCTATGGCTGGTAAGCAGTATAACGCGATTGGCCGTACCGGTACCCCGCACAAGTACTATATCGAAATCCAGACAGCATGGGAAACTGCCGTTGGTAACGCTCTCGCCAGCGCCGATGCAAATGTCGCAGAGGCACTGACGGTGGGGAACGTTCAAATCCAGGCTATCCTGGATCGTCCGTAGCCGATTATTTTCATCACCGCAGGTCGGTGCTGCTTATCTTGTTCGAGCACGCCGACCTGCGGGTCGTGTAATTGTGCCTGAAAAGGATGACCTATGACAACATCCCGTCTTACCGCAAAAGGCTCCGCAACGGTTTCGGGTTCACGCTGGAAAACGATCCGCAAACAGCTTCCAAATTATCTCTTCATTCTGCCCCATTTCTTATTATTTGGGGTTTTTATCATCTACCCAATCTTCCGCGGTATACAGGTCAGTCTGTACGATTGGAAGATTATGCTCAAAGTCCAGCATTTCGTTGGGCTTGCGAATTATCAAGCGCTGCTGAAAGACACAACATTCTGGGAGGCCCTTGGCAACACAGGCCAGTTCACGATATTCACCGTAGTGATCAACGTAATGTTGGGACTGCTTGTGGCTTCGGGTTTGAAACATAATTTCTTCGGGAGCAATTTTCTGCGCGTTTTATTTTATGCACCTGGCATTCTTTCAGTGTCGGTGATAGGTATTATTGGCGGACGCGTCTGGGATCCAGAGTTGGGAATTGTCAATTACTTCGTCACGACCCTTCTGGGAGGGCCGCGCATCTCGTGGTTTGGGAACACGTCGTTAGTCATTCCGGCGCTTTCCATCACTACCGTGTGGTGGACCTTTGGCTTCCCCATGCTTATATTTCTGGCTGGTCTGCAAAACATCCCTGAGGATTTTTACGAAGCTGCCAAGATCGATGGCGCGGGGCCGTGGCAGTTGTTTCGTTATATTACGATTCCCTTGATTATGCCGACGATGCTCTTCGTGACTGTGACGCAATTTATCGCCCACATGCAAGTCTTTGCACAACCATATATCCTCACAGCGGGGGGGCCCGGTAATCATTCACGCTCAGTTGTCATGTACCTGTACGAAACCGCATGGAAATATTTCCGATTTGGGTACGCCTCATCCATTGCAGTTGTGTTTGCCGCACTCATGATTGTCGTCACGATCATTCTATTTGTGGTGATGCGCAGGCGTGCTGAATACTAGGCTCACAGGAGTAGGGTATGACTACAGAAACTAAAACAACGATTTTTCGGTTGGGCAGGGTGTTTAATAAGAAGTTCTGGCGGGTGCTGCTCCTCTGGCTGTCTTTCTTGCCGCTTGCTTTAATCGTGATCATTCCGCTGTGGTACATGGTCTCAATGGCTTTCACCCGCGAATCAAATCAAGCCAATTTCCCCATCGAGTGGATTCCTCAGCCGGCGACGATCGCGAATTTCACACATATCTTCCTAGATAAGTCATTGCCGCTCTTGCGATGGTTTGCCAACAGCCTTCTGGTTGCCTCGGTCGGTACGCTCATCGTCGTTTTCCTGTCGTCGCTCAGCGGCTATGCGTTCGCCCGCCTGGAATTTCCCGGCAAGCCGTACATCTTTTCGCTTCTGCTCTTTAGCCTGATGATTCCCGCTGCGATCACGCTGATTCCTGTATTTATGTTGTTGCGCGATACGAAATTGCTGGACACATACCATGCCATTTGGTGGCCGGCTGCCGCAACGGTGATAGGTATATTCTTGATGCGCCAACATTTCTACGCGATACCGAAAGAGCTTGAGGATGCGGCGCGCGTGGATGGCGCGGGACGCTTCCGCATCTATTGGCAAATTTGCCTGCCGCTGGTGAGTGGAGCGATGGTCGCGCTTTCCATCTTCACGTTCCTGGGCCTGTGGAACGATCTCTTCTGGCCGCTGATTGTACTCAGCAAGCGCGCGACACTAACCCTTCCGGTAGGTCTGCTCATCATCATGGGGGGAAACTATGTTCAACGTGGGCTGAATTTTGCCGCTGCGTTTATTGCGTCGGTGCCGGTGCTTATCTTCTACGCCATCTTCCAACGTAAAATCATCGCCGGTATTACAACGACGGGCTTGGCCGGAAAATAACAAATCACCATGGGATGACTCGGTACCTCCAACCCATAACAACCTTTGTCATAAATACACACATCAAACGATAGGCTCTCAAATGTCAACGTCAAAAGCGCAAGTTTTTATCGATACCAATCGAACAATAGCCCCCAAATCTATGCGGGGCGACTATAGAGTATCGCTGGACGGAATCTGGGACTTTCAGATCAACCCTGGCGATTGCTCAGATGCCACTCCCGCAGGGGAGTGGCGACCTGCTATTGTTCCCATGCCGTGGCAGGCTCAATTCGAAGACCTGCGTAATACGAGCGGAGTAGCCTGGTACCGCCGCCATTTTGTAGTTGATCAAGCCGCTTTTCGATCGGCTGCTGAGAGCGCTGCGATTCTACACTTTGGTGCCGTGGATTATCACGCAACCGTGTGGTTGAACGGCGGGCCTGTCGGTAAGCATGAGGGCGGCTACCTGCCCTTTGAATTCGATATCATTGACTTGCTGCGTGAGGGTGACAACGAGTTACTGGTCAAGGTGGTGGATGCGACTGACGACCGCCAGCGCTATGCCGACTTTCCGTTTAGCGAGGTGCCGCATGGCAAACAGAGCTGGTACGGCCCGATCAGCGGTATTTGGCAGAGCGTGTGGCTGGAATTTCGCCCCAAGTTGCATCTTGCGCAGGTCAGGCTTGACCCTTCGCCAGGTGACGCAGCCATCGGCGTCCAGGTTGTCCTGAGTGGAACCCCGCAAGGCGCTTATCAGGTTCGCTGCACAGTCACCGCTCCCGACGGTCAGGCAGTTGGTTCAGGGGTGCTGGAACAGGATCTGACCGGCGTTATCCACCTCGACAGTTCCCCCGATTTGTGGAGCCCGGATGCGCCCAATATCTACACCGTTACAGCAACGCTGCATGTAAATGGCAATCCCATACATTCAGTGCAGAAGACCTGCGGGTTTCGTACGATCGAGGCACGCAACGGACGCATCTTCCTTAACGGTGATCCAATCTATCTGCGGGGTGTACTCGACCAGGGGTATTATCCTGAGACGATCTACACGCCCAACAGTCTGGAACTACTCGAGGCACAGGCACGCTCGGCGAAGGCGCTTGGCTTCAACTGTCTGCGGATTCACATCAAGGTCGAGGATCCACGCTATTACGAGGTCGCAGATCGCGCGGGCTTGCTGGTCTGGACGGAGATTCCCAATTGGGCGCTCCTGACCGACACATCGGCTGGGCGCGCCAAGCAAACATTTAACGGCATGGTTGAGCGGGACAGTCACCACCCATCCATCATCGCGTGGACACTGGTCAACGAGAACTGGGGCACCGATCTGAGACGTAACGTGGAGCACCGGCGTTGGCTGGCAGATTTCTACCATTATGCCAAATCGGTCGATCCGACCCGCCTGATTATCGACAACTCGGCCTGTGGAGGCAATGCCCACGTAGCCAGCGATCTGGAGGATTTCCACCCCTACCGCGCAATCCCCGACCATGCCGACGAATGGGATGAATGGGTGGCCGAATTCGCCAAACGCAGCGACGAGGTATGGTTCCCCGACTTCGCGCATGAGCGACGCGCCGACCTGCCGCTGCTTGTCTCTGAATTTGGTAACTGGGGATTGCCTGATCCGGATGCAATCCAAGAACACGGCGCAGAGCCTTGGTGGTTCGAGACAGGTTTCGACTGGGGTGACGGCATCGTATATCCCCATGGAGTTAAGCACAGATACGAGGCCTGTGGATTGGCAGACATATTCCCATCCTACGCAGAATTTGCCAGGCATGCCCAGGAACACATGGCACGCAGCCTTCACTACGAAATCAGCGCAATGCGCTTGCATGACGCCATCGCTGGCTATATCGTGACCGAGTTCACCGATGTACATTGGGAATGCAACGGGTTGCTCACCATGCAGCGCCAGCCCAAATACCTGCTCGACCCGCTGCTCAAGGATCTGAACCAGGATCGGGTTGTCGTGCTTCGCCCTGTGCAGTGGAGCGGTCGTCCTGGCGAAGCGCTTGACATCCTGGTAAAGACAATGGGGGGTGCCGGTCAACAAAAGGGCGGCAGGGTCGTTTGGCAGGCTGGTACCCAAACCGGTGAACTGCCTGCTCCCGGTGGGAACCTCTCTCTCGTGCTGGACAGGCCAGGTGTAGTCACGCTTTCTGCAAAATGGCTGGCAGAAGATGGAACACAGCTCGCCACAAATCAGGTGGACCTGGTTTGCGTCTCCAGCGAACCGGCGCCTGCCGGGCTGCGCTTGGTTGGGGACCCGGCGTTGGCCAAGGTCTTGCGTGATCTTGGTTATCACGTCAGCGAAGGGGAGGCATCTGGCACCGCTGCGACTACCGGCGAGATCGTCATTGCCTGCCGCTACACCAGCGCGCTGGAAGCGCATGTGCAAAGTGGTGGACGTGTGCTCTTGCTGGCAGAGCCGGCCATCCCAAATAGGTCTGACGCCGCTGTTGCATTGCCGGTTGGGTATATTGCGCCGCGTGCAGGCTCGGTATGGCAGGGCGACTGGGCAAACTCAATTGCCTGGGTAAAGAAACAAGGACCTCTCGCGCATCTGCCCGGCGGCCCGTTGCTGGAAATGGAATGGGCCAACCTCATGCCTGATGCAGTGCTTACCGGGCTGCCATCCTGGGTGCAGCGCAGTCACAGTTGGGCCGGGTTGGTTGTGGGATGGCTGCACAAGTCTGTTTCGTTGCTGACAGTCATGCCCTATGGCCGTGGCCACATCCTCATCACCACCTTCAAATTAAATGTCGCCACCCTTGCGACCGAGGCTATCGCTCAGGCGCTCTTCGCAGGGATGCTGAACTTATTACAAGGAGGTTATGATTCAACGTATTCTGCTAGGTGTCCTGATGGTTGCGCTACTCACATCTTGCCAGCCGGTCAAAGCGGAGCCCACAATCAGTGCGACAAATGAATCTGTGACAGAGGCCGTGATGCTTGAGCCGCAGGGCTTTACCCAGCGCATTCACGATCCGGTCATTGCGCACGAGGCCGACACATACTATGTCTTCTCCACAGGCAGCCTGATTCCGTTTATCTGCTCCAAAGACAAGCTAACCTGGGAGTTTTGCGGACGTGCCTTCGAGAGCAACCCTGACTGGACACGCAAGGTGAATCCCAATTTGGCGGATATTTGGGCGCCCGATATCTCCTTTTTCAACAACCAATGGCATCTTTACTATGCAGTCTCGACCTTTGGCAGCCAGGATTCTGCCATTGGCCTGGCAACAAACCTCACGCTTAATCCCGAAAGCCCGGATTATAAGTGGGTAGACCAAGGGGTGGTATTACGCTCGCAACCGGGCGATCCTTGGAATGCGATCGATCCGAACCTAGTGCTGGATGAGCATGGCGAGCCGTGGTTGGTGTGGGGCAGTTTCTGGCACGGTATCTGGATGCGGAAAATTGACCGCTCCACAGGTCAACTCGATGCGAATGACTCGACCTATCATCACCTTGCCGACCGTTCGACAGGTCCCGACAACACCTCTGCTGTGGAGGCGTCGTTTATTGTTTTTCGTGATGGGAAGTGGTACCTGTTCACCTCGTTCGACCAGTGCTGTCAGGGAGTCAACAGCACGTACAATGTGCGTGTGGGCCATAGCGACACGCTGACTGGTCCCTATGTGGACCGCGACGGCGTGCCCTTGACCAAGGGCGGTGGGACTCTCATCTTATCTGCGTATGGTCAATGGAAGGGCCCTGGCCACAATGGCATGCTCATCGAAGATGGGGTTTACTGGATGGTCTATCACGCCTACGATGCTAAACAGATTGGCATATCCAAGTTGCGGATTGAGTCAATCGCGTGGGATGCCAATGGCTGGCCTTCACTGCCTAGCCAGACGCAGGGACCGTAGCGTAATGTTTTTGTGTGACTTGTTGACATCATCTACTCAATATAAAAGAGGAGAAATGCCACTCCTTATTCCTAAACGACAAAAAACTCCTGAATGAATTAATTCAGCCAAGAGTTTTTTTGGTTCTCTGGGAATCGCCATGGTGAGGAAGTAAATAGGGGGTGTTGGGTGGGCTTCGCCCGCTTTCAAACCCCTCCAAAACCTGTCCCGGTGGGAGGAGCAGGATGCCGCGCGGACCCGGCAGGCCGGATTCCTGCAGGATGTACGGCTCCCAGTCCTTGAGAGTTTTCAATACCTCGCGATACGTGTCAATTTTATTCATTCCAAAAAGACCTTCCCAAGAGGCGCAGGAGTGCAGCTCCCTATCCCATTACAACTTCCACTTTATTCTGTTCGCCGAGCTTTTCCGCCGGGACGAGGTTGCCGGGCAGCGGCTGGCCGTTGAGAGTCAGCGATTTGACGCCGCGGCAACGGTTTCCACCTTCGCGCGTTCAGCGGACATATCAGACGGCGAGGCGGCGAAGATACGCAACTTTTTCAAATTATCCCCGTTCATCGAACCTCCATTTCAGCAACCTAACCTCAATTATTGACCAGTTCCCTCAGAATTGCAAGTGTCTCCCCCTTCCCCCCCACTCCGTTCTCGCCGCCCGGCCCGACGCAGGACGGACAGCCATCCTCGCATTCGCATTCCTGCACCAGTTCCAACGCCCGCTGCATCAGTTCATCGTGCATCTCGAATAATTTCTGGCTGAATCCGATCCCGGCCGGGACATCGTCATAGACGACGATGGATGGTTGACCGTTAACCGTACCGGCGGAATCCTCATGAATGCCCAGGTCGCCGGGATCGCACATCAGGAATAACGGAGCGAGCTGGCCGAGCACGGTTCCCAACCCCGACAACCCGGAGCGCATACGGACGTTCTGCTCGGCTTTGCGGTGACAGGCCGGGCAAAGGGTGGTGAGATTGTCCATGCGATTGGCTTCCCCGTAAGAACCGGGGACTTCGTCGGCAGCCGATGGAAACGCCCGGAACGGGATCTTATGATGGACATCGTGCTGGCGCCCGTTTTCGGGCGCGCCGCACACCTGGCAACGGTATCCGTCTCGAGCACGCACAGCCTCTCGCTGGCGATTCCAGCCGGGGCCATAGCTGTTCGGGTCGTTGGTCCACGCGCCGGAGATGCGCAGAGTCTCTATCGTCTGTTCTGAAAGTGACAGCCAGTAGCCGGTGGTCTGGAAGTCGGCCGGCGGCAGGTCGAGCGGCTCCAGCCCCAGGTTCTCGCGCGTGAACCAGCGCAGCTTCTTGAAGCCCTCCACCCGCAGCGTGACCTGGATCTCGCCCCAGCCTTTCTGTCCACCGGGAATGTCAGCGCGCTCTGACTCGGCCAGAATCTTGATCTCGGTCTGGCGCTGGGGTTCGGTGTAGTAGTCGAGCGCCACCGGGATGAGCGTGGCGGTTTGGGTGGCAAAATTCAGCTCCTGGACGAAATACTGCTGGCCCTCGTGCAGGTAGACGGCGCGCGGGTGCACCATCCAGGGAGCCGAGGCCAGGTCCACCTCGCCTAAGGTCCAGGGGGCGCCGCCGTCTTCGACTTGCAGGACGACGTTTTCCGGAGATGCGGAGCGCAGCGAAAGATCGGCCGCCGGATAAGAATCGGCCATCCAATAAAAGCGGTTGTTCGAGAAGTGAGATTCGCTATTCGTGACCAAAAATTCGAGATATTCATCCACGGGCTGGCCGCCGAAGGTCTCGCCTTTTTCGAACGGCAACTCGAACATGGCGCAGCGCAGGTGGTTGAGCAGGATAAGCAGATGATCGGGATTGATCAAGGCCTGTTCGGGCGAACGCCCGAAGAAGTAATCGGGATGATGGGCCAGGAACTGGTCGAGCGGACTGGCAGAGGCGACCAGAACTGCCATTGAGGGGTCGTCGCCGCGTCCCGCCCGGCCGGCTTGCTGCCAGGTACTGGCGATGGTGCCTGGATACCCGACGAGCACCGCCGCGCCCAGCCCACCGATATCAATACCCAGTTCAAGGGCGTTGGTGGCGACGACGGCTTTTACTGTACCGTCGCGCAACCCTTTTTCGATTTCACGGCGTTGGGAGGGCAGGTAGCCACTGCGATAGCCGCGAATGGAAGTAGAAGTTAGAAGTGAGAAGTAAGAAGACCCTTGATCTTTTTTACTTCTTCCTTCTTCCTTCTCACTCTGCAAGTAAGTCAACAGAATTTCTACGCTTCGCCTCGACCGGGCAAACAGGACGGTTTGCACGTTCTGCGCCAGCAAATCCTGGACGAGGCGCACGCCTTCGAGCAGCGAGCTTTTCCGCAAGCCAAGCGCTTCGTCCACGACGGGCGGGTTGTAGACAAGGAAATGACGCTCACCGCGTGAGGAACCATCCCGGTCCACCCGCACGACGGGGGCTTCGATCAGCCGTTCGGCCAATTCCTGCGGGTTGCCGATGGTGGCGGAGGTCAGGATGAACTGCGGATTCGCTCCGTAGAACTTTGCCACGCGTTTCAACCGCCGGAGCACGTTGGCAACGTGCGAACCGAACACGCCCCGGTAGGTGTGCATCTCGTCAATGACGACAAATTGGAGATTGTGGAAGAAGTCTGTCCAGTTCGTATGGTGCGGTAAAATCCCGGTGTGGAGCATGTCGGGGTTGGTCAGGAGGATGCGGGCGTTCTTGCGGATGGTCGAACGGTGGGATTGAGGGGTGTCACCGTCGTAAACTGAAGTGACCAGTGACCAGTGATCAGTGACCAGCAATTTACGCAGCACTGACAACTGATCACTGATGACTGATAACTGATCTTGTGTCAGGGCTTTGGTCGGGAACAGGTACAGCGCACGTGCCTCTGGATTTTCGAGCAGTGCTGCCAACACCGGCAGATTGTAGCCAAGCGTTTTTCCGCTGGCAGTGCCAGTGGCCAGGACGACATTCTCACCGGCGCGCGCGTGAGTCCAGGCCTCGACCTGGTGGCTGTATAAGGACGTGACGCCATACGCTTTCAGCGTATTCATTAGCACAGGAGGCAGATCGGCGGGAAAGGGACGCAGGTCCGCGGGGCGCGGCGGGAGGGTCTTCCGTGCGGCAAAATTGGGGCCGGTTTCCGGGTCTGCATGCCAGTGGGCAAGGAGCGCGTCGAGGGACATAGGAGCAATTATACTCAGCCAGCCTCTCTTGAGCGGTTTTCTCATAAGGATTACAATCCAGTCCGCTGCGAATCGGAAGCCATCACGTAAGCCTTCCAATCGCTTAATGTTATATCGAAGGTCGTTACTGTTGCATGGTTGTAAAAATACTTGTCCTGATTGTAATCGGTCTATTAACCGGCACCATTACCGCCATCAGCGCGGGCAGCGGTGTGACGGTGGTCGTTCCCCTGCTGGCAATTTTCCTGGGTTATACCATTCATGAAGCCATCGGAACCAGCCTGCTGGTGGATGTGATCGCGTCCATTAATGTGGCCTATCATTATTACCGGTACGGACGGATTGACCTGAAAGCCGGGCTCTGGCTGGCGCTGGGCGCGATCGTGGGGGCGCAGGTGGGATCACACTTTGCGAGTTTCATCCCGCAGGGCGGGTTAAAGGGCGGTTTCAGTGTTTTCATCATAATTTCCGGTCTATCGTTTTTCTACCGGGCCTTCGGGAAGCGCAAATTCAGCCTGGATATTTTAAAGTTCGAACACAAAACCCTGCGGCTTATTACCATTATTGCCATCGGGCTGTGCATCGGCATTTCCACAGGACTGTTCGGCACCGGAGGCGGTGCGACCATCCTGGTGGTGCTGATTTACATCATGGATTTTCCCATCCACACGGCGATTGGTACGGCAACAGCGCTGATGGCAGTCACGGCTGCTTCCGGCGTGGTTGGTTATACCATCCAGGGACACATCCCCTGGCTGGACGGCATCATCATCGGCCTGGCGGCGATGGCCTCGGGGATGTTGTTCAGCAAAGTAGCCAACCACGCTTCAGAAAAGGCACTCAATATTGCAGTGGGAGCCATTTTCATCGCCATCGGGATCGCCATGTTTTTCGTGGAGGGCGGGACGAATGGGGTGCTGCAATCGGTTCACGCTTTTATCGGATAGTGCTCTTGCTTCGAAGTATTTAAGTGCAGACCAACGTCTGCACTTTTTTTTATAAAACAACCACTAACTCCCTTGACAAAAAATACTAACTTGTTTATTATTTTGCGCTGTTGTAAAATACTCACTTGTAGACTAATTATGTCGGTCCGCCATGCCATCCTCGGTTTGCTCGCCCAAAAGCCCCGCCACGGATACGAACTCCGGGCGGCCTTCGAGGCTGTCGTCGGCGGGGACGCCAACTGGGAAGTGAAACCCGCCCAGATTTACACCACCCTGGAACGGCTGGAAGAAGCCGGTCTCGTGGAGCGGACCTCGGACCTGGGTGAGGGCGACGAACCCTCCCGGCGCGTGTACGCAGTGACCGGGTCCGGGCGCGAGGCGCTTAAAGAATGGTTCGCAAGCGGCGTCACACCCGAGCACCAGCGCGACGAGTTCTTTGTCAAATTAATGGTCGGTCTTGTCTCCAGTGAAGCGGATCCGGCGCGTCTCATCCAGACCCAACGGGCTCACCTCTTCCGGGAGTTGCATGCCGCCACCGCCCAGCGCGATGGCTACGACCCGAAGACGGAGATGGCGCAAATCCTGCTGCTGGATAAATCCATCATGCACTTGGAAGCCGATTTACGCTGGCTGGACATCACCGAGACGCGGTTGGACGAAGTCAAGCGCCAGCCGCTGCCCGAACCGGAAATCCGTCGCCGCGGCCGGCCGAGGAAAGGGCCGGCTGAATCGGCCTAGCCAGGGAATGCTCCAAACGTATCTGTATCCGGCTCCTGTCGGGAATTCACAAGCCAAGAAGGCAAAAATGTTATACATCAATGAAACGGGAAATCTATCAGCCCCCACAATCGTCTTCCTCCATGGCGGAGGTGGCGCGGGCTGGATGTGGCAACTGCAGGTGGAGGCGCTGAAGAATGACTATCACCTGCTAGTGCCCGACCTGCCCGAACATGGCCGCAGCGCGGCGCTCAAACCGTTCACCATTGCCGACAGTGTCACGCACATCGCTGAACTCATCCGTACCCGCGCCCATGGTGGCAAAGCTCATGTGGTGGGACTCTCGGAGGGCGCCCAGATCACCGTTGCCCTGTTGGGCGCGGCTTCCGAGGTGGTGGATCACGCCTCATCAGCAGCGCGCTGGTGCGCAAGATGTTCGGGATGAGCTGGTTCGGCGCGGGATTCTGGGCCGCAACTTATCGTTCCATCGAGCCATTGAACAAATACGAGTGGTGGATGCGCCTGAACATGCGCTCCTACGGCATCCCCGACCGGTTCCTGCCGGAAATGCGCGAGACGTACCGCTCCCTGACAGCCGAGGCCTTCGGCCACTTGATTGCGGAAAACCAGCGCTTCCGCCTGCCTGCTGGCTTGGAGCGTGTCACCGCACCGACGCTGGCAGTGGGCGGCCGGAAAGAATACAAGATCATGCACCAGTCCATTCAGGATGTGGCCGAGGCCATTCCGGGAGCGCATGGTTACCTGGTCCACCATACCAAACGGATGCCACTCAACGAGGAACACAACTGGAATTTATCCGCCCCGGAACTGTTTACCCGCACCGTGCGGGCCTGGATCGAGGGCTGGCCGCTGCCATCCGAATTACAGGAGTTGAAATAATGGACCTCACCGAAAACATCCTCGAACGGAATGGCTGCACTCTCCATTTCTGGACCGGCGGCAAGGTCGGAGCGCCGCTGGTAGTTTTCACCCACGGCGCGACCGTGGACCATCACGAATGGGACGCCACCCTGCCCCTCGTCGGCGAGCACTTCCGCGTCCTGACCTGGGACATGCGCGGCCACGGTCTCTCCCGCCCGGCCATGTTCCACCTGGCTGAGGCGGTGGCGGATCTGCTGGCGCTGCTCGACCGGCTCGAGGTCCGGGAAGCGACGCTCGTCGGCCACTCGATGGGCGGCAACCTGCACCAGGAAGTGGTATTCCACCACCCGGAACGCGTCAAGGCGCTGGCGATGCTCGACTGCACCTGGAATTTCAAGCAGTTAAGCGCCTCCGACAAGTTCTGGCTGAAACTGGCCGACCCAATTTTCAAGTTATACCCATACAAGACCCTGATCAATCAATCATTGGCGGTGAGCGCCACATCGAAAGAGTCGCAGGAATTGCTGCGCAAATCCATGCAGCTATTGAGCAAGGAAGAATATGTGCACATCCTGATGGATGCCTCACTCTGCCTGCGCTATGAACCTGACTACAAAATTACTCAACCGCTGCTGCTGATGATCGGCGACAAGGAAGCCACTGGCAACATCCGCAAGGCGATGCCGCTCTGGGCCAAGCACGATGGCGTGGAACTGGTTGTCATCCCAAAGGCCAAACACGCCGCCAATCTCGACCAGCCGGAAAAATTTCACAAATATTTGCTGGACTTTTTGCAACATCTGGAGAAATAGTTTTTACAGAAAATCGAAAAACAAATCGCAAAAAAATCATCAATCGTAAATTGTCAATCCAAAATCGTAAATCCAAAATCTTCAATTGAAATGGAGTATCCTATGTCTCTCATCCAAACTGAAAACCTAACGAAAATCTACGGCTCCGGCGAGACCGCCGTCACCGCTCTCGACCACGTCAACCTGAAAGTGGAAACTGGCGAATTCGTTGCCGTGATGGGCCCCAGTGGCTGCGGCAAGTCCACCCTGCTGCACCTGCTCGGCGGCCTGGACCGTCCCAGCGAGGGCGGCGTCAGCATTGACGGTACCGCCATCGCCGACATGAAGGATGATGATCTGACCAAGCTGCGCCGCCGCAAGATGGGCTTCGTCTTCCAGTTCTACAACCTGATCCCGGTGTTGAATGCGGTTGAAAACGCCTCCCTGCCTGTCACATTGGATGGCGTCAAACCGGCTGAGGCGAAAAAACGCGCCGCCGAATGGCTCAAGCGCTTTGGCCTGGGTGACCGGCTCGCCAGCCGCCCCGACCAGCTCTCCGGCGGACAGCAGCAACGCGTGGCCGTGGCGCGCGCCCTGGTGACCGAACCAGCCCTCATCCTGGCCGACGAGCCCACCGGTAACCTGGACACGCATTCCGGCGACGAGATCGCCAGCCTGCTGCGCCAGGTCACCAAAGAATATAAGCGCACCGTCGTCATGGTGACGCACGACCCGCGCATCGCCGCCTACGCCGACCGCATCGTCTTCCTGAAAGACGGCAAAATCGTGGATGAGACCAATCTCGAGCGCAAAGGCGCCGCAGAAAAAATCGCAAACAAAATGAAGGAAATAGGTGATTAGGAATTAGGTAACCAGGAATCAGGTCAACCTAATTACCTTTTCCCTAATTACCTTCTCCGAAGGAGACACTATGAACCTCCAACTTACCCTTGCCTGGCGTTATTTATACGGGCGCAAACTGCGCACTTTCCTGACCACCCTGGCTGTTGTTTTCGGTGTGATGGTCATTTTCGGGATGAATATCATCCTGCCGACCATGCTGGAAGCCTTCCAGGCCAACATGATGGCCGCCGGTGGCGTGGTGGACGTGACCGTCACCCACCAGTCGGGCAGCGGATTCCCGGCGGATGTGATCCAGCAACTGGACGGGATCACGGGCATCCGCGCCGTCTCCGCCTCGCTCGAGCGGACCGTCAACCTGCCCGCTGATTTCGTGGACGCGGATCCCGCCCGACAGGATCGCATCACCGCCCTCAACCTGGTCGGCGTGGAGCCAGAAGCGGCTCAGTCACTGCAAGCTTACCTTATTCAGGAACCGGGCCGTTTCCTGCAAGCAGATGACATGAACGCGACCGTCATTTCACAGACTCTGGCCGACGCCTATGGCGTCAAACTGCGCGACACGATTAAGATCCCGTCGGTGAACGGCATCGAATCTCTCACCGTGGTCGGCATCCTGCCGCCGCGCACCGTGCCCGGCAACGAGGAAGTGCTCGTAACCCTCGCCCAGGCCCAGGCCATGACCGGCCAGGCGGGCCAGATCAACACCATCGAGGTCGCCCTGACCAGTCTGGATGAAACCCTGCGGGACGAAACGATCGCCGCTATTGAGTCCGCCCTGGGGGGTGAGTATCAGGTCGGCGCCCTTCAGTCTGGCTCGGAAATGTTCGCCAGCATCAAGATGGGGCAAGCGGCCTTCAATATGTTCGGCGTACTGGCCCTGTTCATGGGCGGGTTTATCATCTTCAACACTTTCCGCACCGTGGTAGCCGAACGCCGGCGCGACATTGGCATGTTGCGCGCCCTGGGCGCCAAAGGCAGCACCATCACCGGTATGATCCTGATCGAAGGCCTGCTGCAAGGGCTGATCGGTTCCGGTATCGGCCTGCTGCTGGGCTACCTTTTCGGGGCAGGCATCGTCCTTCTCATCCAACAACCCGTGAGTGAATTCATCCGCCTGACGATGGGTAAGCCGGTTGTCTCCCCCTCGCTGGTGGTCACCTCAGTCCTGCTCGGTGTGGGCATCACCATCCTATCCGGGCTGATCCCGGCCCGCAATGCCAGCCGGATTACCCCGATGGATGCCCTGCGCCCCTCGGTAGCCGAAGTGGAATACAAGCGCCGCGCCGGCGCCGGGTTCATCGCTGGTCTGGTCATGATCGGAATAGCCATCCTGGCGCTTGCAACCGGGAATATGGGCTTCATCTCGCTGGGCGGACTCCTGTTTCTGCTTGGCTTGATCCTGGTTGCCCCGGCGCTGCTGCGCCCGATCGCCTTCGTGTTTGGCCGGCTGACCGCCCTGCTGTATGCCCGTCAGGGCACCGGCGACCTGGCCCAGGGCAACCTGACCCGCCAGCCCTCGCGCGTCACCATCACTGCCAGCGCCACCATGATCGGACTGGCCATCGTCGTCGCCCTGGGCGGCATGAGCACCAGCCTGAGCGGGATGATGAGCAGCACCCTACATAAAAGCCTGGGCAGCGACTATCTGTTCATACCCCCATCCGTTTCGATCTGGAACAGCGATATGGGTTCCGGCTCGGACTTTACCAACCGGTTGCAGGCCATTCCGGGCGTTGGCGATATCAGCACCCTGCGCTTCTCCGGCAGCATGGTGAACGGTAAGGCCGTTTCCCTGCTGGGCATCAATCCCGAAACCTATCCTAAGGTCAGTGGCCTGGACTTCAAGCAAGGCGACGAATCGGCCTATACCGCCCTGGCGAGCGGGCGCACCATGATCGTCAACGGCGCGTTTCTGATGACGATCCCGGTCAAGGTTGGGGATACCGTCGAACTGGCTACTCCCAACGGCCCACAGGCCTACACGATCGTTGCCATAGCCTCCGACTTGCTGAACGCCAAAGTGGTCACGGCCTTTATCTCGCAGGCCAACCTGGCCGCCGATTTTAGCCGCACCGACGACGTGTTCATCCAGTTGAACCTGAAACCCGGTGTGCAACTGGCAGATGTCGATGCGCAGATCAAGGCCGTGGCCGCCGATTACCCGCAGTTCACCGTCATTGCCGGGAAAGGCTATATTGACCAGATGCTGCAACTATTGAAGGCCGTTTTCGCCGGGATGTATTTCATGCTGGCTTTCCTGGCATTTCCTTCCCTGATTGCCATGGTAAACACCCTGGCCATCAACGTGCTCGAGCGGACGCGCGAGATCGGCATGATTCGCGCCGTGGGCGGGACCCGGAAACAGGTCCGCCGCATGGTGGTGGCCGAGGCGCTGCTGCTGGCCTCCGTTGGGACGGCCTTCGGCATCCTCTCGGGCATGTACCTGGGCTATGTGATTGTCAAGGCCCTGGGAGAACTATTCCCCATGGAATACTCGTTCCCACTCTCGGGCATCCTGGCTGGTATCGCCATCGGCCTGATCTTCGGCGCGCTGGCGGCGGTCATCCCGGCCCGCCAAGCAGCGAAGTTGCAGGTGGTGGAAGCGCTGCGGTATGAGTGATTGGTAAATAGGGAATGGGTAATTGGGGAATAGGAAACCGACCGGGAGCCTGTGCTCCTGGTCGGTTTTTTCATAATCCGTGATTTACACCTGACATTTCGGGCAGAAGTAACACGCCCCGCCCAGGTGCTGCATTTTCTCCACCGTCCGCCCGCGCTCGGGACACGTCTTGCCGGCGACCTTGCTATCCATGATGCGGAGGTAGTCTCCCGGATGGCTGAAGAGATCCACTTCATCACTGCGCCCGCCCTTTTCGATTACTTCGCGGACAGTATCCACGATGACTGCATACAGGTCGCGGTGCTGGCCAGGGGTCAGGTCTGCCAGGGAACGGCGGAGGTGGGGGCGGGACGCGGTAACATTCCTAAACCGGAAAACTCTCCGGGTTCACACCGAACCTTCTAAATCACGCCGAATTCCTCACCTCAGCCTCCATGCGGGGATTGGGTTGCCTTCACTATGTATCTGATCTGAAAATAGATTTTCATGCTTGGTGGTGAAAATTTATTTTCATGGCGACTTCTCGGCAATCTCCTATTATCAGTAGATCACGAAAACGTAGTAACGACTTTAGTCGTTCGGCCAAAAAACAACTGGCAGTGGTTCTCAAGAAGACTCACTTTCTTTGCTGTGTGCCCTTTGAAACGCGAAAGCTGTGAAACGAGCGAATTTCACGAAAATTCCCTACAAAATCCGCGTTTTTCGTCGAATTCGTGCCATTCACGTTGAAAACCATCGCAACCATTCGTCACTCTCGTAATCATCACGATAGTGCAAGGTTTTTTCTGTAAAATTGGTCCGTGGTCTTCGGAAGCATCACTTGTTCTCGACCACCACAGCGACTAAAGTCGCTACTACAAGCCTTTTTCGTGAAGTACTGATTATCACTGCTTTGATAACGCCAACGGCGTAAGTACCAACACTTGCTCAAGCATGTTGTGGGTTACTATGATGTCACTGCCGTCATCTCTCACGACTAATTGATCCGCGGGAAGCATTTTGAGAATATTATCAATCGTCCACGATCCGTAATAAAGGTTGTTTTCGCTGAAGCTGTAATGCGTAAGGATAATCGTGTGCACATGGCTCTGCTTCAGTTGTTCCAACATCTCAACAACTGGATGCCTTGCTAAACCATCAGCATCAAACGTGATGATATCTGCACCCTCAATCGCAGCTAAGACATCGGCTTGGGTAATCACCCCCCCAGCTCCCATATGCACGATTTTGATATCCCCAATTTCAAAGACAAACACGGTATTTTCATCACTCGGTACATTATCGACAAGCCCGTGATCGCTTTTATAACCCGTTATCTTGACACTTCCTCCTTGATAGGAGCCGGGTTCAATGAACACCTTCGGCTCCCCTCCAACCCCATTGATATTGTCATGATCGGGATGAAAATGGCTGATGGTAACAAAATCCGCTGTAAGGCCAGCTGGGAATTGAGCAATTTCTTGGGGTGCCTCCCAAGAGTTATACGGATCCATGATGATGCGGGTGCCATCAGAAGCAGTAAGCATGAAGCATGAATGCCCAATATATTGCAAGGTAACCGGTCCGGGGACTGGCGTCGAGATTTCGGTTGGCAATGATGTAGCCGTTGGCGCAGGAGTGGCACGAGTGCACCCTGTCAGCAAAGCCATCAAAAAAACAAGTACAGTAATGGTTCCCACTTTTGATTTCATCTCAACGATCTCCTTGTTTATTATGATCCATTTAAGGGCAACCCAATCCGCCGAAAACCGGTATATGTGGCGGCAGCTGCCTAATTTCCGCTAAGGCTGCCAGATATAGGGCTTTCCGATATATGGCTGAGTAGTAACGAATGAAGATATTGAACGTTCCATGATGGTGCTCCTCCTGATAGGCTATAACCTGCAAAACAGGTTACATAGGTTATAGCATGCCTGTTATAACTTGTCAATGGTATTTTAAAGGTTATAATTATTACTTAGCCGAGTCACCTGACAGTTTCAGAAATAGATTCAAATGTGCCTGTTAGCCGTATTTGCCGGGGGACTGCGCAGCATCCCCAGGCATAAGGCTGAAGGAAGGAGCATGAATGGAATTCAATCCATCATTTTTTGCGGGCGGGTTGAAGTGCCTTGATTTCTGCAACACGTTTGACCATCTTCATCCCTCTCCCGCCTATGATTTCTTGCCGGACCGCGCCACCCTCCTGCAATGGGGACAAGCAGCCGGAATACTGCCTCCGGGTTTTCAGGATAACCCTGTAGCCGATGGGCAATTTTTTACACGAGCCTTGGAGGCGCGTGCCCTGATCTTCCACTTGTTCATCCCATTTGTCCGCTCTGGTATGCCTGCGGAGGCTGACTTGGCGCTATTCAATACTTTTTTGCAGGATGTTTCCACCCGCTTGGAAGTGGTTTCTACTGCAAACGGATATGAACTGGCCTGCCGCGCCGCCGATCCGCTGGAAAGGATTTTATGTGAGGTGATGCGTTCTGCCGCGGACCTGCTCATCTCCAATCAACTTGAGCGTGTCAGGCAATGCGAAGAATGCGGTTGGTTGTTCTACGATTCGACTCGCAACCGTTCGCGGCGCTGGTGCGATATGAAACTCTGTGGAAACAAAGCCAAAGCCCGCCGCCATTATGAGAGGGTTAAACAGAAAAAGATGGCGACTATATAAAAAAACCGACCGAGAAGCCCGTACCCTCGGTCGGTTTCTTATTCGACACGTTAAAACAAATTTTGATTCTCCTTCACCCACTCAAACAACCTTTTCACCCCTTCCTCCACACCAATCTTCGGCTTCCAGCCCAGCTCGCGCTCTGCCTTGCGAATGTCGGCTACGAAGACCTTCTGGTCACCGGGACGCCAGTCGCCGCGCGCCACCTGGATGGACCGGCCGAGCAGGCTTTCCAACATCGGTCCGAATTCATTCCAGATGGATATGGTATTTTCCGGTCCGCCACCCAGGTTGTAGACCCGGCCTTTGACCGTGTCAATTCTGGCGATGGCAGCGTCGTAGGCATTAAGTAAATCGTCCACGTGGAGCACGTCACGGATTTGCTTGCCGTCGCCGCAAATCATGATCTGTTTCCCGGTTACGGCGGCGATGATCATCCAGGCCACCCAGCCCTGGTCCTCCACGCCGAACTGACGCGGACCGTAGATGCAGCTCTGGCGCATGACGACCGTCGGCAGGTCGTAGATGCGGGCGTAGTCGCGCACGTACTGGTCGCCAGTGCCTTTGCTGCAACCATATGGCGAGTGGAAATCCAGCGGCTGGGTCTCCGGGCAGCCCAGCGGCAGGGACTCGTACTCCCAACGCGTCCCCCGTTCAACCACCTTGACATCCTCCATCCCGCCGTAGACCTTGTTCGTCGAGGCGTAAAGCAGGATCGGATTCCGCTCTGAGAGACGCGCCGCCTCGACCGCGTTGAAGGTGCCAAGAGCATTGATCTCGAAATCCGGGCGCGGCTCCGTGACCGAGGTCGTCACCGCCACTTGCGCCGCCAAGTGAACAATGACATCTGCCTGGCGGGCGGAAGCCGCCAGCAGGTCCGCTTCGCGCACGTCCCCGACGATGAGCCGAAAGGCCTTCTCGCCGAAGGTCTGCTGCAACCAGGCCAGGTTGCGCGCCGCTCCGGCCCGGCTGAGATTGTCGTAGATGGTAACCTTTTCGCCGCGCTCGAGCAGACGGCTGACATAGTTCGATCCGATGAAGCCGGCCCCGCCGGTGATGAAGTAGTTTTTTGACATAAAGTCTCCAAGATGTAGGGGCGACCTTCATGGTCGCCCGCCTTCATGGTTGCCAGGGCTAGCCCCTACCCTTCCTGTTTTTTCCTCAACTGACGGTAGAGTCCCATCAGGGTCTCGCCTTCCGTGGATAGAGCGTATGCACCGATGATGCCGGTGGCAATATAGTTAAATAAGTGGCTGACCAGGGCGAATGCCAGCGAAGTTGCCTGGTCCCCGCTGACCAGCGCGAGGGCGCCCCCCAGCGCCGCTTCGTATGTCCCGATGGCTCCGGGCAGGGACGGGACGGCATTGCCGAAGGCCACCGCGCCCAGCCCAAACAGGGCCCAGATGGGTTGCGGGGCCGGGAAGAAGGCTAGCAGAACAATATAAAATTGGAAGATGGAAATGGCCCAGTCGAGGGTCATCCAGAGCAGAAAGCGGACGAAGAGCCAGCCATCGGTCAGGATGGTCAGACCGGCGAAGAAAGGGGCCAGGAAATTACTACCGCGCATTTGCAGCTTGGGCCAACGGGCGGTAAGACGGTGGAACAGAGCTAGAGCCCACTCGTGCTTGCGGGCCAGCACATATAACCCGGCCAGCCCGACGATGACGAGACTGCCAAACAGGATGGCAATCCGCCCGGCTCCGGCAGCGCCGACCACGAAAGGCACGGCGCTGAGCAGGATGGCGGCTGAAAATGCCAGGTCCACGGCGCGCTCGATCACGACGGTCGGAAGGACCTCCATAAACCCCAGGTTTGATTTGCGACCGAGCAGGAAGGCACGTCCCACTTCCCCCAGGCGGAAGGGCAGCACGTTGTTGAGTAAATAGCCCTCAGACAACGTCAGGAAGACATCTCGGTAGGAGGCTTTTCCCCGCAGCAGGGTGCGCCAGACCAACCCGCGCACGGCCAGCCAGATAACCGAAATGCCCAGGTTCAGCAGCAACAGCCAGTAATTCGCCGATAGGAGCGCCTGCCCCAAGTTGCGCAGGTCGAATTTGTACAAGATGAAGGCGATCACTGCCAGGCTGATGATGACGCCCGGCAGCCATTTGCGGGCAGATTTCCAGAAATTTGACATAAAAAGGTTCCCGTAGGGGCGGGTCTGCGGAGAATGTCTGCAAAGAGTCATCCTCCTCCTAGACCCGCCCCTATTACATGATTATTCTTCCTCCAACCGCAAAACCGCCATGAAGGCTTCCTGCGGGATTTCCACGTTGCCGATCATCTTCAGGCGTTTCTTGCCCTTCTTCTGCTTTTCGAGCAGTTTCTTCTTGCGGGAGATGTCGCCGCCGTAGCACTTGGCGAGCACATCCTTGCGCGTGGCCTTGACGTTGGCGCGGCTGATGATGCGTCCGCCCGACGATGCCTGGATGGCCACATCGAACAACTGGCGCGGGATGAGTTCCTTGAGTTTGGTAATGAAGCGCTGACCTTTATGATAGGCATCCTTCTCGTGGACAATTGCCGCCAAGGCGTCCACCGGTTCGCCATTGACCAGGATTTCGAGTTTCTGCAACGCGTCGGCGCGGTACTCGAGGAATTGGTAATCCAACGAGGCGTAGCCACGCGTGCGACTCTTGAGTTCGTCGAAAAAGTCAATGATGATTTCGGAAAGGGGAATTTCGTAATTCAACTGGACACGGTGCGGGGCAGGATATTCCTGACTCTTGTAAATGCCGCGCCGCTTGGTGGTCAGTTCCATGATCGGACCATAGTAATCTGTGGGCGTGATGATTTCGATGGTCATCCATGGTTCGCGGATTTCGGCAATCAAGCCCTCATCGGGCAGGTCGGCCGGGGAGGCCACGATTTTGGTCGCGCCGTCGTGCATCATCACTTCGTAGGCCACCGTCGGGGCGGTGAAGACCATCTCCAGGTCGTACTCGCGCTCCAGGCGTTCCTGGATGATTTCCATGTGGAACAGGCCCAGGAACCCAGCCCGGAAGCCGAAACCCAGCGCCTGCGAAGTCTCCGGCTGGAAGGTCAGCGAAGCATCATTTAATTGCAATTTGTCCAACGACTCGCGCAGATTCTGGTAATCGTCCGCTTCGGAGGGGTAAATCCCGGCGAAGACCATCGGCTTGGGGATGCGGTAGCCCAGCAGCGGGTGCGTGGCGGGGCGGGTGGTACTGGTAATCGTATCGCCGACGCGCGCGTCATGGACGGTCTTCAGGCCGGTGGCCACATAGCCTACCTCGCCCGCCATCAGACCCGGCACCGGTTTCAGCGTGGGGGTAAAAATCCCCACCTCGATCGGTTTGACGTCCACGCCGGTCGCCATCATCCGGATGGTTTCTTCTGCCGTGACTTTTCCTTCCACCACGCGCACGTAGGCGATGACGCCCTTGTAGGAGTCGTAGTGCGAATCAAAAATAAGCGCCCGCAGGGGCAGCTCCGCGTCGCCTTTGGGCGGCGGGACTTTCTGGACGATGGCTTCAAGTACCGCTTCGACGTTTTTCCCGTCTTTGGCCGAGACGCGGATCACGTCCGCGGGCGGGACCCCCAGCAGGCTGCCGACATCCTCGGACACCTCGTCGGGACGGGCAGTCACCAGATCTATTTTGTTGATGACGGGAATGATGACGAGATCTGCACCAAGGGCAGAATACAGATTGGCGAGCGTCTGGGCTTCGATCCCCTGCGTGGCATCCACGACGAGGACGGCCCCCTCGCAGGCGTTCAGGGCGCGCGAGACCTCGTAGCCGAAGTCCACGTGGCCGGGGGTGTCAATGAGATTCAGCTCGTAGGCGTTGCCGTCCTTGGCCGTATAGTTCATGCGCACGGCGGAGGCCTTGATGGTGACGCCCTTCTCGCGCTCCAAATCCATGGCGTCGAGGATCTGCTCGGTGGTGTCGCGGTCAGGGACCGTACCGGTTAGATGCAGCAGCCGGTCGGCCAGGGTGGATTTGCCGTGGTCAATATGGGCGATGATGCAGAAGTTGCGGATGGGGTTCGTCATGCTTGCGCCGAAAGTATAACCGATTTGGTTTTAAACACACCCCCCATTCTGGGGGCTTAGATTCAGCCTCGTACCCGTCGCAGGGTCCCGAAAAGGGTGGGGTAAGAGCGAAAAAATTCTTTATTTCTTTGCGCCCTTACCCTGCTGGCGCGGGAAGAAAAAAACATACACCGTTCGCGACGAGTTATGGCATCGGCATTTCCGCCCCTAGTTCAACGATCATCGGCGGGATGGACGGCTCGTTGCGGCGCAGTTCGATGTGATTCAGGGTCGCCACAGCGTCGAAGGCGTTGCTGTAAATCAGATTGAGCACGGGTTCAGGGAACAGGGTTGAGATGTTATCCCAGCTTTCCTCCAGCATGACAACAGCCGCGATATGACCATCGTCGCTCAGGAAAATGACCGCCGGAGAACTGATGATTGTTGCGCTGGCATTGTTCGCCTGGCACTCCGCCCAGACGTAGACTTTTTCTCCCTTTTGACCCAAGAATTCCCACTCGCACAGGCCCTGATCTTGTCTGACATCCGGGCGGATATTGCCCGCAGGATCCAGGAACACACTCGCCAGGGCACGTTCAAATTCCACCCAGCGCGGAGGTAGGGAGGGATCCCTGGTCGGGGCCGGGAGATAAGTGGCCGGGAAGGGGATGACATCAGCTATGTAGGTTGGAGTAGGGGGAATACCGGTGGTCACGGTGTTACAGGCCAATGTGGAAGCCAGCAAAAGCAGTGCAAAAAAAGCGGGTCTGAAAATGGTTTTTTTCATTCCAGCCTCCTGGCGATTTATCCAGTTAACTACGAGGCCGTCCACATGATGGACGGCTTTTAAACAGGCATACCTCTACTCTACACTAAGAAATCCAAATGCGCGCCACAGCCCGCGCATCATGCCGTGACCAAAATCCGGCTTCAAAAACCGATTCGGACACGAACCGGGGATGACCGCGATCCCATTCTCGCGGCACAACCGCACCGCCTCGGGGACTTTGTCCCTCCAGGCGTCCGAGAGCAACACGTTAGTGTCAATAACGACTTTCATCCGGCTTTGGAAGCGCAATATGCAGCAATTTCAGCCGCAATCTCTTTTTCCGTGATAGCTTTCGCTTGCGGTAGAGATTGGATTTCCTTGAGCAAGGATTTCAATTCATCGGCGAGCGCCTGACGTTTGGCCATAGATTTTTGCGCTTCCGCGCGCACAGTCACCTCGACCTTCGCCCCCGGGCGGAAAGGCAGGCCTTTGATGGACAGTTTGCCATCTTTAGAAACGGTTGTGAAAATGCGGAAAGTGTCCATAGGATGCTTTGATAATTTGATTATTAATGAAAACTTGTTGACGGTGCGTGATTACATCTGTGCTTCGATGAGATTGCCGATTTCTAGACCCGGCTTGCCCATCCTCAGCCACGCCAAAAACTCGACATTCCCCTTCGGCCCCAGCACGGGACTGCGCGCCAGTCCGCGCACGGCGAAGCCCTGTCCCTGGGCGAAGGATAGCACGTCCGTCAGTACGGCCTTGTGGACAGCCGGGTCACGAATGACGCCCTTGTTGCGGGCCGTCTCCTTGCGCCCGGCTTCGAATTGGGGCTTGACGAGGGCGATCACACCCCCCTCTGTCTCTCCCCCCATTTCTTCGAAATGGGGGGAGCCGGAGGGGGGTAGGAACCACCCCTTCACCACCGGCAGCAAAATCTTCAACGAAATAAACGACGCGTCAATTGTCACCAGTTCCACTGACTCCGGCAATTTCTCCACGAACCGGGCGTTGGTCTCTTCCATCACGACCACGCGCGGGTCGTTGCGCAGTTTCCAGTGCAGGCTGCCTTTGCCCACATCAATGGCATAGACTTTGGCCGCCCCGTGCTGGAGCAGGCAATCCGTGAACCCGCCCGTGGACGCTCCCACGTCCGCGCAGACGCGGCCCTCCACCCGAACAGGAAATGCAGTCAGCGCCGCCTCCAGCTTGTCGCCGCCGCGCGAGACAAAGCGCGGACCTGTCTCCAGGTCCAGGCGCGCTGCGGGGGCAATCTGCGCAGATGGTTTGATCTCCACCTGCCCGTCCACGCGCACCTGTCCGGCCATGATGAGCGCCTGGGCCTTGGCGCGCGATTCGGCCAATCCGCGTTCGACGAGCAGGAGATCGAGACGAGTCTTGCGCATGTCCTAATTATACGTCGGGGAGGCGGTATATATCCATAAAATGTTGCCCAATGCCTTCGAAAACACGAGTGGTAGAATTGGCGGATATGGCTACTCTGGAACAATCCGTCCGCAAACACCTGCGCTTCAACCTTGCCGTCAACCTGCTCGATGGTGGCTTCTTCGGCCTGGGTTGGGGCTTCGGTTCGGTTGGCACCATCATCGTCCTTTTCGTCAGCCGGATGACCGATTCGGCATTGCTGATCGGGCTGATCCCTGCCATCCATGCCGTCGGGTGGCAGTTGCCGCAGTTGTTCATGGCAAACTCGGTGTCCCGCCTGCGACGCTACAAGCCGATGGTGATGCTGATGACCATCCATGAGCGTGTCCCTTTTCTGGGATATGCGCTGGTGGCCCTTTTTATTGCCACGCTGGGGAACAAGGTTGCCCTGGTGCTCACCTTTGCAATGCTGATCTGGCAGGGACTGGGAGCCGGCTTTACCGCCAACGCCTGGCAGAGCATGATCGCCAAGATCATCCCGCCCGACCGGCGCGGCACCTTCTTCGGCACGCAGGCGGCCCTGGCAAATGTCCTGATGAGCCTGGCAGCCATCGCGGCCGGCTACATCCTCGACCGGGTGCACGACCCGCTCAACTTCAGCCTGTGCTTCACCCTGACCATCGTCGGGATGGGACTCTCGATGCTGTTCCTGAGCCTGACGCGCGAACCGGTGGACGACGAAAAACGAATTCCCGAATACCAGTCCTCGCCCTGGAAAGGTGGACTGGCGCTCTTGCGGCGTGACCGGAATTTCGCCGCTTACATGGTTGTGCGCGTGCTCTCCCAGTTTGCCACGATGGGGTTTGCATTTTACATCCTCTACGGGCTGCGCCGCTTCGGCATGAGCGACCTCACCGCCGGGTTGCTGACCGCTGCGTTGACCGTCACCTCGACGGTCGCCAACGCGGTGATGGGCTGGCTGGGTGACCGGCTGGGTCACCGCGCCATGCTGATCGCCGGGTCGTTCGCGGTGACGTTTAGCTCGCTGCTGGCCTGGGGCGCCCCCTCCCTCGGCTGGATGTACCCGGTCTTCATTTTGAGTGGACTGGCCAGCGTGGCCTACTGGACCATTGGCATGGCCATCACGGTCGAGTTTGGCACAGAGGAAACCCGTCCGACCTACATCGGCCTGTCGAACACGCTGGTGGCGCCGTTTTCGATCCTTGCCCCGCTGATCGGCGGCTGGATCGCCCAGACGGTCAGCTTCCAGGCCACCTTCATGGTCTCGGCGGTCGGTGGGCTGGTCATTGCTGCCTTGCTGTTCTGGCTGGTACGCGACCCGAGGCCGCGTGTTAAGGCCGAGAGTGCTTTACAGACTGAGATATAACTAAACGAGAGTGCAGACTGATGTCTGCACTCTCGTTCTCTTTCGCGTAATCCGATTACTTGGCTTCTCCAGCATAATCTGAGCGACCCTCATCACGGCTTCTCCAGCCCGTGCGCTTCCAGCAGGGCGGCGTCTGCCAACAACTCGTCCGTTAGCCCATCCGCCACGATGCGGCCCTCGTCCATGATGACCACGCGCGGGAACAATTCGCGCACGAGGGCCATGTCATGGGTCGAGACCAGCATCGTCAGCGGCAGGTCGCGCAGAAGGTGGATCAACGTCCGCCGGGCGCGCGGGTCAAGCCCGGCAGTCGGCTCGTCCAGCACCAGCACTTCGGGCCGCATCGAGAGCACCGTGGCGATGGCGATGCGTTTCTTCTCGCCGTTGCTCAAGTGATGGGACACGCGCCGGGCGTAGTCGCTCATCCGCACGGCGGCCAGGGCCGAGGTCACGCGCCGCTCCACTTCGTCGGGCGGCAATCCCTGGTAGAGTGGGCCGAAAGCCACGTCCTCGTAGACCGTCGGCGAGAACAACTGGTCGTCCGGGTTCTGGAATACCAGCCCCACGGCAGCCCGCACGCGGCTGAAATTCTTCTCCACCACCTCCAGCCCGCAGACCGTCACCTGTCCCTGCCCGGTCAGGATGCCGTTCAAATGCAAAATGAGCGTGGACTTCCCCGCCCCGTTCGGCCCCACCAGGGCCACCTTCTCGCCGGGCGCAATACGCAGTGAAACATCCTCCAGCGCCGGGTGGCTATCGGGATAAGAGAACGAAAGATGTTCAACTTCAATCGAATGGTGCATATTGCTAACCCCAGAAAAGGACGCCGAACGAGAGCAGCAGGCCAAACAAAGCCAGGCCGGCCATCAAAATTCCCCAGGCTGCGCCGTTCATGGGCGTGAGCGGCAGGGCGCGCACCTCGCCATCGTAGCCGCGCGCGAGCATTGCCATGTAGATCCGGTCGCTGCGCTCGAAGGCCCGCAGGAATAGATTCCCGGCCATCCCGCCGGTGACACGCGCCCGCCAGGCCACGCTCCCCCCGGAACCTTTGGCTACGCTCAGGGCAGGCCTGTGACCTGCTTCTCCGCTCTGACCGGAACGCGCCGCCCGGGCGCGCATCAGCCGCAGGGCCTCATCCACCAGCACGAAGAGATAGCGCCACATCAACCCGAACATCGCCACCAGCAGGCGCGGGATGCCCACCGCCCGCATGGCTTGCAGTAATTTCGGGAAGGGTGTGGACGAGGCCAGCAGGATTGCCGCCTGCACCGAGAGCCAGGATTTCAGCGCCACGCTGACGAAGCGCGCCAGCCCCTCGGCAGAGGCAGTCAGCGTCCAGGAGCCGAGCGGGAAGGAAAAGAGCGTTTTGCCTTCCACGGTAAAGATGACCGGCAAAGCGGCCAGCACGAACGGCAGGGCCAGGCTGGCGCGCTTGAGCACGAAACCCACCCCCAGCCCGGAGAGGATCTCTACCGAGAGGACCAGGGCAAAAAGCAAAACATAGACCGGCCAGGCAGCCACCGGCGTCAGCGAGGTCGTCAGAATAAAGGCCACCACCAGGACGAATTTTAGGCGGGCGTCCGCCGCGTGGACCGGGCTGGTGCGCGGCCGGTAGGGGTCAAGGAAGTGTACGTGCATGCGTTATCCCGTAGGGACACGATATATCGTGTCCCTACGCCTTCTTGTTCCTGCGCAGGTATGCCACTCCCAGCGCCACGCCGAAGACGATCAACATGCCGATGATGCCGGCTACGATGGTCGCCAGGGCTTCATTGGAGATGCCAGGGAAAACGTAATCCGGGATGAGGTTGTAGAGCGGGGCACGCGCCGTTTCGAGGAACCCTTTCTGCTCGGCCACCCATTCCAGGCCATCGGGGTGGGCCGAAGCCAACGGGGAGAGCACCGCCAACAAGGCGGCGATGCCCAGACCAAAGGTCCAGATCGCCGCGCCGCCTTTCGGGGCTGCCTTTCCCAAGTGGAGCAGGTCGCGCCGCGCTGCGTACAGGAAGGCCAGCGCGCCAACGGTGATGAGTCCCTCGCCGAGGCCGATCAGCATGTGGATGCCGCCCATGGCCGGGACGGCGATATTGGCCGGCGAAGTGCCGGAAAGGGCCAGTTCGAGGGCGCAGGCCAGCGAAGCGATGACGATGGAGAGCCAGGCCGCCGCGAACCCGCCGACGAAGACCCCCCACGATTTGCCGCGCGCCAATTTCTGCACGCTGGTGTGGACGAAGTACGAGACCGTCACACCGACGACGGCCATGTTGAACAGGTTGGCGCCCAACGCCAGCAGGCCGCCGTCCTGGAAGAGGAACGCCTGGATGCTGACTACGCTGGTCAGCACGATGACCGCCGCCCACGGGCCGAGCAGGATGGTGGCAAGAGCCGCGCCGAGCAGGTGGCCGGAGGTCCCGCCGGTGACGCTGAAGTTGAGCATCTGACCGGCGAAGATGGCGGCTGCCAGCACACCCATCAACGGCACCTGGCGTTCGCCCAGGTCTTTGCCGACCCGCCGCAGGGCATACGCGACTGCACCGGCTGAAATCGCCCAAAAAACGATCGAAACAAGGGTGGAAAGGAATCCATCCGGGATGTGCATGGGTTGAATGGGGGAATACATACAGCCTCCTATTGAGAATTGGATTGACATTCCGGGCACAGCCCGAAGAATGTTAAATGACCGGCGTTGAGACGGTAGCCGGTTTTGCTTTCGATCTGGCTGATTGCCGGCACGAGCAGAGCAGGGTCAACTTCCATTTGTGCGCCGCAGGTGCGGCAAATAATGTGATAATGGGCCTCGCCGGATAGCTCATACGCCAGGTGACCATTGCCCCGGTTTGCCACCAGCAAGATGCCGTTCCTGGCCAGGAATTCCAGGGTGCGGTAGACGGTGGCCTCGGTCATGCCGGTCTGGTGGACGCGTTCAAAAATCTGCGCCGGGGAGAGATGTCCGCCGTCGTGCAAGGCTTGCAGGATGGCGAGGCGCTGGGGCGTCATGCGAAAGCCGCGTTCGCGCAGCATTTGGGTGAGACGAGGGGTGCAGGACATAGCCGATTTCCTTATTGATAATTTTATCAATAACCAATATATTATGCAACAAAAAACACGAACCCGGTTCCATAATGGAACCGGGTTCGTAACTGGTCATTGTTTACTGATTACCGAATCCTACGGCTCCCACTGGAAATGGATCAGGCCAAACACGTAGGGCTGGCCCTGTACATACTCCACCCCCACCAGCCAGTAGCGCCAGTCCAGGTCCACGCCGGGGGTGCCGGGCTTGTAGGTGGTGTAGTAGTTGATATTGGCATACAGGTTCGGCCAGGGTTCGCTGCCATACTGGGCGGCTGTGCCCAACGAGTTGCAGGTCAGTGAGTAGCTGGCGTTGAAAACGTCAAGCAGTTTAGGCAGGACGACCACGTGGAATGCTCCGACAGTGTCCAGGCCGCTGCCGGGCGCCGCGCCCCAGTGGTGTTCGTAAGTGCTGCCGAAGACCCAGGGGGCGTCTTTAGTGTGGAACGTGACGGCTTTTCCATTGCGCCACAGGCGAACCGTCATCCCGTGCGCCGGGCTGACCAACGCGGCCAGCGTCTCGCCATTGGAGGTCGCGAGTGCATTGCCAAAATTGGTCAGCAAGGTATTGACGCGCGTATCGGCGCAGAATGCCGCCGGGGCGACGTATTCCGTCAGAAAGGCAGCATTGACCCAGCCATTGCCGCCGCCCGGATTCTGCACCTGCACCCACAGAGCTCCGCCAACGCTGGAGGACGGTCCGGTGCGCATCACGTCGGTGGCCGTGGCAGCGAAGGACCCGATGGCCGCGCTGCCCGCTCCCGGGGCGGAACGGACGTTCAGCACATCGCCCGGGGGGACCAGGATAACGGCGTATGGTCCGGAGGGCGAACCGGGGATGGCTCCACCGGTGGTCGGCGTGGCGGCAGCCGGGGTGTCAGTCGGCAGGCTTTCGGTCGCGGTGGGGACGGTGGCCGTTGGGGCGGCAATCGTCGGCGTAGCGGAAAGCGGGGTCGGGGAGGATAGGAGGATGGGCATCGGAAACGGCGTCGGCGTTGCACGAGGAAGTGAACAACCAGTCAGAGACAGGATGGCTAGACCGGCAGCCAGGATGACAAAATTACGTTTCATATTTCTCCTTTCGGTGGGGAAAGCCACCATCTTGATTCTATCACGGTGATCTGTCGATGGGAGAGGGTAAAAGTAGACTCATCGAGTATCGCTGCGAAATACCACCCTATTTGGCGGCAGTTTGTAGGTCGAATTGCCAATTCGACCTACATCTGGCGATGAATTACAGCAAACCCCGGTAAGCCCGATAATACTATCAGAACAGGCGCGGCTGGCGGCTCTCCTCGCGGATACGTTTCTGGGGAGTGAAGATTGGCATTTTTGTCGTAATCCCGTATTGTCGGCGCAATTTTGTGAAGACCTGCTCCAGCCGGGCGCGATTCTGGGCATGGGCGGAATAGCGCTCGCAAAGGCTTTTTCATAACGCGCCCGCAGGCCGAGGAAATGATGGTCGAGCTTGGCGTAATAGTATGCCCACTGGCGGTCGCGCGGGGTTTTGGCCTGAATTTCTTTGATCATTTACTGGCTCGAGCCGCCGTACCCCTTCGGGGCACTTTCCCCGGCGGCGGGGACGCCGTCTGAAGCCATCTCACGGTACAGGAACCAGTGCCCGAGACGGTTGTCAACGTCCTTGATCTCGCGGTCGTAGTACAGGTCAAAGACCTGACCCGCATCCACCCGCACCCGGAAATAGAATCGCCCAACCCCCAGCGAACCGCGGCGCATGGCTACTGCGGCATGGGCAGGCTGCATGTTGCGGGCCGACCGTCCGCGGCGGGAGAAATCGGCCCATTCGGCTAATTTCTCGGTCACACGATAGGCGCGGCCCTGCCAGGCGAATCCATCCGGGCAGGGCGGTGTCTTCTGTCGGACGGGAGGAGTATCGAAGGAAACCTGGATGCTTTCGCCGATGAAGTGGAGCGATTCAGAGTCCATTGCTAGCCTTTGTACGACCAATCCTGAAACCAGTAGCCGGTCATGGCTTCGCTCCGCGGCCCGGGAACCTGGCAATTGCATACCAGAGAACCCCGACCAAGGGAAGGATACCCACAAGGATGACCATGAATTCATCTGACTCGAGCCCTGCCAGAATGATGATCAGGCCGAGTCCCGCCAGGATGGGCAGGATCATGAAATATTCGATCCAGCGATAGACAGGCGAATTCTGCCCCCCCGGCCCCAAAGTGCTCCGGAAAAATGGCCATGCTCCGGCGCAGAAAAACATCGGCCCGGCGATTACTTGAGCAGTGCCTTTAAATCCGGTGATATTCGATTGGATAACCCCCAGACCGGCCATGGTCATCCATGCGCCGAGAACGCCAAATAAGATGCCCAGTAGGATACCTTCGATACGTGCCCGCATAGTAAAAGTCCAGGGACAAGGAGAGATGATGAAGAATGTTTTGAGAGTGGTCGTAGTCTCTCTTAGGAAAAGGCAGTGATGGATTCACTGTGGCTATATCACAGCTTAAAGAGATTATACGATGAATATTGTGATACCATATTGGAGTCCACTGCAAAAAGGTCTTTAAACACAAAGGACACAACGTACACAAAGGTTTGAAGATGAAGGCTTTCCCTTCGTGTCCCTTCGTGGCCTTTGTGTTTAGGTGGTTTTTGCAGTGCAGTCATATTGGTAATAAATTGCGAACCGCGTTGAGCGTCATCCGCTTAATCTGCTTTATAAGTGAATGACGAAGCCGAGTATCCCAATCGCTATCCCGAAATTGGTCGTGCAGCCGCAGGGAACTTCTTGGGGACCAACCAAGTCCTTTTATCAAAAGACTGGAGGAGACCATGAAAAAACTAAATTTCCTGCTCGTTTTGACCATCCTGCTGGCTACCTGCCGTCAGGTCCACGAAGGGGGCGGGCCAGCTTCAGGCGGAGAAGCGATCACCGGTTGCCGCGCGCTGATGGACAGCATGGCCACGTTGCGGGGTGGGTTGAAAATTCCTCAATATTTCCTGGCGGATAACCCCGCCAAACAGGGCGGTGAGTTCGAGGTGATACAATACTTTGGCGTGCTCGACCATCTCTCGATGAAGCCGGGGTACGCGCTGGACTACGTCTATCACTACGATGGGATGGGCGGCTACCCGCTCCTGTACGCTTACCCGGCCAGCCAGCCACCTTACGCCACCGAAGCGGACCTGGAAGCGGCCGGCGAAAAAACAAACTACCAGGACTACATCCAGACGGATGACACTCCCGAAAGCTATTTCCAGTTCGTCTTGCTGGCGTTGAAGGGCAACCAGTTCTACTTGGATTGGCATGCCAACTATAACGATACGCAGGTGGTCTGCGATAAAACCGATGTGAATGATATCATCGCCAGTCTGGACGGGAGCTTCGGCTATCGGATATCGCTTGGCGCGCGGGTGCGGGCGACCCTGCTGCGGGGAGTGGGACCGTCCGTCGTCGTCGGCGAGCAGACCGTCGAGGTGCGGCTGGTGACGTTCACCAAATGGGGCGGTTTCTATCTGACAACCTACTCTATCAGCCGGTCGTCTCCACACACCATCCAAGATGTCCAGGAGAAGAATCTCATTCCCTACGAATGCGGCATCATGTTCTAGCAGCAGAATCCACGGTCGGTGCGTCTATTGTCAACCCAAAGTAGAAATGTCACCTGATTTCCAAAGTAGAGATGTCCCCCCGCGGGGGGACATCTCTACTTTGCGAGAGCGGGGTAGCGAAGCCTTTGCGCCAAGAATGGTCAGGAGCGGGCTTG
>Ga0315284_10001034_pt1 | contig 38843 bp, 31 predicted proteins | sample YL17G09_16_MG_FD_203696 | JGI IMG/M metagenome (GOLD analysis project Ga0315284, IMG submission 203696) | Sediment microbial communities from Yellowstone Lake, YNP, Wyoming, USA - YL17G09_16 | ecosystem: Environmental > Aquatic > Freshwater > Lake > Sediment | place: USA: Wyoming | collected...
AGATTGATAATGCCTTTATCATTCGAGACAATGATGCCTCCGGCTCCCGTATTACTGATGGTCGCCAGATCGAATCCCGAATTGACGGTATTGCCAATGAGGATTTGACCGTTGGTGATCGCACCCAGAGATAATCCAGTCCCGCCACGAGCCAGGGCTAATGTGCCCACAGTGACATTGGAGGCATCGACACTCACACTCAGGGTGTTCGCCTTGCTGTTGGCCGTAAAGGTAATCCCTGCGCCTGCCAGGGGAATCGTATCATAGGTCGAGGTCATGACCTGATCGTTATTCCCTGCTGTTCCTACGGCGACCAGGACCTGACCATTCCATGCCAGACCTTTCCATGCGGCGTCCGTTGGAGAGACTCGGACAGTCCAGGTAATGCCGTCAGGGGAGGTCATGACACGATTACCAGTTCCGGTATTGGCGACCACAACAAATTCTGTGCCGGTCCATTGCACGGCCGTCCATTGAAGGGTCGTCGTTGGGGTATAGCGAGAAGTCCAGTTGATACCGTCGGGAGAAGTCATGACTTGATTATTGGTACCAGAGAAGGCCACGGCGACGAAGATTTTACCATTCCAGGTCACATCGATCCAATTGAGATCGGCAGCCGAAGTCTGAGAAGTCCAGGTCGTCCCATCAGGAGAAGTCATGACACGATTACCAACACCAGAGGTACCGACAGCGACAAAGAGGGATAGTTCAGGTGCCCAGACAATCGAGCGCCATGCAAGATCCGCGGCGGGAACTCTGGTGAGCCAGGTTGTACCATCCGTAGAGATCATGACCCCGTTAGCGACTCCGGTGGCAGCGATGGCACAGAAGATATTCCCATTCCAGGTGACATCACGCCATTGAATGCCAGACACGGCGGCCGGCAATGATTGCCAGGTCACCGCATTCGCCGAGATCATAACTTGATTTGCAAAAGTAGACGAAGCCACTGCCACGAGGACATTGCCATTATAACCAATACCAGTGTAGACAATCTGTTCTGCGGCAGTCCTAGAAGTCCAGGTGATGCCTTCAGGAGAAGTCATGACCCTAAGATTGCCTGGGACCGACGAGCTATTAGAACTGACGGCCACAAAGAGATTCAGTTTATCGGCCCAGATGACTTGTTCCCAGGCGATATTGCTGGCTGGCGTTCTGTTCACCCAGTCAGAATTGCGGAATCTGGTGGAGGACACATTGATACGATTGAGGACACTATTCCCTATCAGACTGATCCCGTCACCCGCAAAGAAGGTCAGGGTATTGGCATTACCTGTGGCGACGATGTTGGGAGAATTCGCAATATTGATCGTGACAAAGCCTGTTTGGACCGCCCCATTCGCTTTATCTCGCGCATATTGATCCACAGAAGAACCACCTGTGGCCGTAATCGTGATCGAACTTTGACTGGAATTGGAGGTCATGGTAATCCCCGTTCCCTCTAGTAGGAACAAGGTACTATTATTCGTGGTCGCTGAGACCACGGTGACATTCGATGCCACGTTGATCTTTGGGAATCCAAGCTGCACCGCCCCATTGGCTTTGTCACGGGCATACTGATCCACGGTCGAGGAAACTGGACCTGCGGCCACACCTAAAATGGTGGTGACGATATAGGAGGCTCGATCTACTCCTTGTGTATACACAGAGATTGTACAGGTCGCAGGTCCAGAGACCCGGGCCGCATATAGTTTAAAGAGAAGCCTATCGGTTAGCGCAAGTGCATAACTTGCCGAGTCGGTGATATTCCAGGTCAGGAGGGGGTTTTCGCTGCCTTGTGAAAAATCAGGAGAATCGGCCGTACGGAGCAAGGTTTCTAATCCATTGGCGGCATACTTATATAATTCACCACGAAGTCGGGCGACTTGATTGGATGCCCCTGTGGTGACATGAAAATGTCGACCATAGGTACCTGCCGGAAGAAGTGGGGTATTTGGATTGCCTGATGCGGTAATAAACCCAGAGAGGAGCGTATAGGACAGGGTCCCAGTGGCCCCAAAGCTAATGGTATTTTCTGTCAGTAACGAAGGGGAGTTGATCAAATTATGATAGGGAGGCACATCCGAGAGGGCGCCGTTTTCGAGATAATACGTCAGACCTGATATCGTAGAAATCGTGATCGTGCCATTCCCATTGAGAATAGACACCCCCGATCCTGCCGTCAAGTTTCCTCGATCTAATCCACCTGTGATCCCGTTTCCAATCAGGAGATCCCCACTCCGATAGATGGTCGTACCACGAGGCAAGGCAGAGGTCTGAAGCGTGAGTTCGATGAGATTAGTCAGATTGATGGAGGCGTTGTCGTCGGTATAATGCTGAACGATGATGTTGGCGTCTGGTTTTCCGGTATAGAAAATCAGGGTGTTGGCGATGATGTTATAGTCTGAGACTGCGGTTTGGAGAACAGAATTGACGTAGACGTTGGAACTGAAGGGACCTTGGATGATCCCTGGATAGAGCAGGTTATAGACAGAATTGGATGTGCCAAGAAATGTTTCTGAAATCGGATTGATTTGTGACATATCCCATATTTATCCCGCATGAATGGAAGGGGTTAGGCCCCGATAGCGCCGAAGTTCTTCCAGGTACCTGGCGATCCCGCGACCGTGCAGACAAATCCGATGTTCCCAGAGGCCACAACATTGGTCGCCCAGATGATATCGTTCTTTTTCCAGATACCACTGACAGGGGCCGCGGTACCATAGCCTTGTGTGGCATTCCAGCTATTCAATCCAATGGAGTGAAAACCATCGGCAAAGGCTTCGAAGAGTGGTGTCGTGACCGTGGCGGCTTCCACATAGTTCCCCACGATTTGCCCTGAGACGTTGCCTGTGACATAAATGCCCCGACTTGAACCGGTGACATTGGCAATCTGGTTACCCATGATACTGACACTGACATTGCCTGCATTATTCAGAATACCATAATTGACGGTGTTATTGGTCCAGTTGCCATGATGGATAATCTTAACACCAGTGTTGGCGCTGCCAACAGAGATGCCGACTCCCGCTGCGGAAAGGATCTGATTCCCAATAAAGCTGATCCCTTGTCCGACTTGTTGTGAATAGAGGCCTGAGGAGACGGTACCGACGCCTGCATTGGCGACAATATTGCCTTCCCAGAGAATGTATTGGAAGTTATCGGCCCTTCCGCCTTCATCGGTGGTGTTGTTGATCCGATTACCACGAAGACCGATGCTGGCGGTACTCTGATACATGCCTCCCTGACAGTAGATACCAATATTACCGGTGTTGCTGGTGACGTTGTGATTCACATCCAAGACGTTGCAATCCGCGACTGTGATGCCATGGGTCAAGCAGCCATCGATCATATTCTCCATGATGGAGCAGGCATTGCGGATCACGGTGGTCACGATGCCTGCTCCATTGACATTCTGGACCTGATTGCCATTCAGTTGTAGGGAGCGACCTGATGCGACCGAGATGCCCCTGAAGTTTCGTGTGGGGAGATCCTGGACAAAATTATTGGTGATGGAGATGGCCGCATTATCACAGCTTGAATCCACGTGGATGCCATAGGCCGTGACGTTATTCACTTGATTATCCCGTATCGTGATGGAACCTACTGTGTTGGCTGTGGCAATACCATAGAGTGCATTACTCACGAGGTTGCCATGGATGGCCACATCCTGATGCCCTGTTTGATTGATCCCATTACCAATCAGATTCTTGATGATGTTGTTCGTCACCAAGACGGACTGTTGACGGCTCTGAGAGACCGTGCCTGTTGATTCTTGCACGCCAAATCCTGTGACCACCATACCGTCCCCAAAGGGATTATTCGCCAGAATGTTCCCGTCAATCAGAATGGTGCCTCCGGCCGTATAATCTGGGCTCGAATTGATCGCCAAGAGGGCGCCAATACCATTAGCCAGGCCATCGACCAGATTGTTGGAGATAATCACGCGACGAGCATCAGCTTTGGTCTGAATGCCGCGACCAAAGCAATCGAGGATGACGTTGCCATCGATGAGGAGATCAATACCAAAGTTATAGGCATCGATACAACCCAGGGTTGACCCGGTCTGTGAGCGACCCATTCGTCGTAAGTAATTTCCCGTGACAACACCCTTGGGGGTGAAGTCCGGTGCCGTATTGGTAATGACGCCCCATCCATCGAAGCAGACAATGCCTGCGCGACCATAGGCCGTCCGATCCCGCATGAGATCGAAATAATTCCCTTGGATGATATAATCGCAGGGTGTGGAGATATTGATCGAGCGGGGATCGTGTGTCAAGGTGGTCCCTTCTGATCCACCCAAGAAACGGTTCCCGATAATTTGTACGAATGTGGAGGTATTTTGGACTGAATCCCCACGGTTCACATCGATGTCTGCCTGGCATCCGTTACGGAAGGTGCAATTCGTGACGATGAGCCCTGCGGTGTTCGTGGTCGAGCCTTTGACCTTAAACTGAATGCCTTCGTTGTCACTGGCAGACAGTTGGATCTGACTCTGTTGGTCCACGGTCAGACTATCAATCGTGGCAATAATGTTGTTTCCTGAGAAGGTGATGACATTGCCGTTGAAAATATTCGTATTTGGTAACAGGAGGATCGTGGAATCGCCTTGACCGTGGATTTTGATGGTCGAGCTATCACGGCTATAGGTGGCGACATTGAGGAGATAGCTCCCCGACAAGAGATCGAGGGTCCCGTTGGCACACGCCGCCATGGCGGCCGTAAATGCGATGGTATCGTCTGTGACACCATTTCTGACGGCACCCCACCATTCAGGATAGATTTCTTCGACCGCACCGAAACCATTGGCCGTCCCTGATCCAATGAACAGGCGGGTTATTGGATCGGCCGTAATTGGACCTTGTATCCAGAGATTGAATCCTGTTTGAAGGGTGACCCGACCATTGGAGGTAAAGACCAGCGGCACAGTGGAAGGCACGGTGGTGGTGGCCGACATGATCACGTTGGAGGTGACAATCAAGGTATTGGCATTGGTCGTTGCAGCCGCCACCGCAGCCTGGAAGGTGGCATAGTTGGATGCCACAATCGCTCCACGGAAGTTCACGGCATCGAGGCTTTGGATATAGGCCGAAGTGGCATTCAAGGAAGAGGTATTACTTCTTGTAAACGTCTCAGAGGTCCCCGCTAAGGTCACCACATTCAAGGAAGTCATAGAATCCACAAAGGTAAACAATTGAAGCGGATTCATTTCATTGAGATAGGGCACCATATGCACGACTTCGATATTCGATGTACCAGTAGGCGGCGCCGTGAAGAAGGTCAGCGTCTTGCCTGATACCGCAAAAGAAGATGGGGGCTGAGCCACACCATAGATATTCACCCGAAGCGAGACCGCGCCGTTCATATTATATCCCGCTTGGCCCATCTGGAATGCCAAGGTGGCATCATTACCAGAGAAGTACTCTGAGTAGCTTCGGACTGAATTCTGATTACCAATAAATCCTGTTGCCATAGTGTTCCTTTATGCTTGTTCTAGCGAGCCCACAATATTGCGATAGATGCGAGCGTGACCTCGGACATTCGGATGGAGTCCATCGATGGTCCACAGATCAAATGATATCTTGTCACGCGGGAAAATGGCATAGTTGTCAATGAAATCGACCCCAATCCTCTTGGCTTCTTTCATTAAGGTATCCCGAACTTCCTGTTGTGAGATAGTATAGGTCGCATTACTTTGATTTTCGACTGGGGGTGACACCATCATGATAAGATGGGAATTGGCCTTGATGTCATTGGTCAATGGTTGAAGATTTCTACGGAGTCCAGAGACACCATTCGGATTCGAAGCGACAAAGGCCCGATCATTGACACCGAGTTGCATGATGACAAAGTTATCCTGAACGCCCAGGGCCCGCGGTGGCGCGAATGAACCTGAAAGCATGTTATTGCGATAGACACGCACAGCACTACCAGAGATTCCTTGATTGGTAATACGAATCTTCTTGGGTATTTCAATGGCATTGACTCGTAGATGTCGCGTGTTTGACGAAGACGGCCGTCGAGTTCGGATTTCGATGGTCGCGTCTCGCACATAGGTAAACGTATGGGTGCGGCTATTGTTGTTTGTATTATCGGCTGGGGCTGCTGGGTCCCCACCAATCAAACCGGAGGCCGTGGTGTTCGCCGCGATGTTGGCGCCATTGGCATAGATGGTATAATCCACATAACTCCCGTCTTGTGTGGCATAGACGAGATTGAAGGTATTCCCAGTAAATGGTCCAAAGGTAATGGAGACGTTGCTGGTATTCGCGCCATCCGTTTCCCCATAGCGCATTTGATATCCAGAATAGGCCAAGGACGCTAATCCCAAATCGACTTGGGGTGAAAATGGTCCAGGGCCCATCTGAGAGAGAATAAACGGTTCAGTGTTCGCCACATTGGCCACTGGATAGAGGACTTGGTTGATCGTATATTCTGTGATCGCGTTGCCGTTGGCTCCGGCGGCCGCCCAGTTATAGACCACTGAGCTTGTCACCGAGGCATTCCCATTCGCATACTCACGCCCGATATAGCGACGGAACTCATTCACAAAACTCGGCGCATACTCATTATCGCGTGAATCAGAGAGAATACCGGTGTGTGCCGAAGGATGGTCTACATTAGCGGATTGGGGTGTGTTAGAGCCCCACGTAATCGAATCCCCAATAAACACAATCGAGACGATCTGTTGGAAGGGATCTCCCAAGGCTTCTTTGAGGAGACGAAGCTGACCACCATAGGCATGAAAGCAGGGCGCAGGTTGCGGGAATCCAGAATCCGCATAGCGAGTCGTATTGGCCGTGGCATCGAAAAATGTCCCATTCTGATAATCTTCTTTAATAGGCACCGCGGTCACAGAGAAGGTCGAATTACCAAGATCAATCGTATGACCTGGACGGGCGATTTCTAAGGCAGCAAAGGCGGCCGTATCATTGGTGACCCCATCACCCACGGCACCCCACCAATAGGGGGTCAGGTTCGTCGCCTTTTGAAGACCGACGACCGTACCAGAACCTTTAAATATTTGTGTCCTGCCGGCATTAAAGCTGCCATTGACAGTCAGGACTTTGGAGGTATTCAGGGTGATGATGCCGTTGGAGACCACTTCAATCGCCACATTCGGTGTGACCGTGACGCTGTTAAGGAGGATCATATTACTGGAAATGATCAGGGTATTCGCATTCGTAATGGCCGCATTGATCGCCGCATTGAGACTGGTATAATACTTGGCTTCCAGGGCATTCCGAAAATTATACACACCCAGGGTATTGATGACAAAGTTATCTTCGAGCATCGATCCTGTGACTTTAGTAAGTGCCATTAGTAGACCTCTAAGACAGAGCAGATCGCGTCAGCCGATGTGGCCAGCGAGACCGAACAGTTAATAGAATCGGAGGCTTGCAGCACAAGCTTTTGTGGTTCGCCATAGGGCGTGAATGACGATCCACCAAAGATGGAGACATTCGCGGCCGTATAATAATCCACGGTGCCACGATGAATCCACACATTGGCCGTGATCACATTCGCCGTCTTATTGGAAATTGAGAATCCAATAACCGTCGCGGTATTTCCCACAGGGCAGACATAGACCGTGTTGCCTGTGATCAGAATATCACTTTTCAAATTAGACTTGAATGTGGTTGTCAATGCCATAATAGTTCCTTACGCAAAGGTGAGGGACATCGCTAATGCGAGCCCTGAGGTATCGAATTGACTAAGACAATTACCCGTGAGGATATTGATATTCGCGGTGGCCAAGGTCGAGGTATTCGCCACAATGATATTACTGAACGTCCCGGTATTGGAGACCACAAAGGCTGCCCCAGGGCCCGTGACTTTGAGATTCGCGGCCGTGACATTCCCTGTGATGACCAAGGTATTGGTCGTCAGGACATTGAGGATGGATACGTTATTATTGACAATGAGTGAAGTACCCGGTGCCCGTAGTTGAAGTTGGGTATTGGCCACAAATACAGGACCGTCGGTCAAGTTGTTGGCCACCGTAATGAGCGCAGAGGTTGAGGTGACTAATTCGCCGAATGTATTGGATGTACTAAATTGATTAATAGCCATTGTTTATACAATCTTTGGGTGACGAGTCAGTGTGGATAGTTCTGTCATGAGTAACTTAATGGATGCCAACTCAGATTCAATGTCCTGAAGGCGTTTCTTGGTATCGACGTTCTCCTTGATTTCTTGGAGTCTCCGATTATAGAGACTACGATACCGAGACTGCCCTTCAACATCTGTATTTAGGACGGCCTTGGTCGACATGTCCCGCACCAGATTCGTGTTCTCAATAGGCACTAAACACTGTGGTTTCATCGCCATGGCACGACCTCCTTAACCGTTTGACGGAATTGCAGGTATTGCCACAACTCGGAAATCCCGAATTCGTGGTACCTTTGTGGTATCGGTGGAAGTCATGACCAGCTTGATTGCAAAATACTTAAAGGTCTGATATCCACCATATTGTACAATGTTCGCAGGGAGATTATCGTCCCCAGGAGCAAAGACAAATTCCTTAAAGTCCGATTGATCCAACGAAAAGAATGAGTATCCAGAAATGGCGGTCATGAGTTGATACGGCTTATCGTCAAACACATCCGTATCATCGGCCGATAAGACTTTGTAATACACGTATATATTCGCGTTGGTTGGACGATAGGCCGAGAAGTAGACCCGGAAGTCTCCGGCATCCATCCCATCAGCCAATGTCACTTTGCGTGTGATATATCGTGCGGTTGCTGGGCCGCCCTGTGATTGATCTTCTCCTTGACAGACCACGTTGGCCGATGCTGTTGGTCCACCACCCGTCACTGTGACGGTCGGAGTCAGCGTATAGCCTGCGCCTGAGATGTCCACCGTCAGACTGCTCAGAACATTGGCAATGACGTTGGCAAAGGCATTCGCCGTGATCGTCGGTACCGTCAAGCTATTGGCATTCGGTGTGATCGTCACGGACACATTCGATGGACTAAAGTTTGAATTGGAATCGATGACCACAAAGCTGGTATTGATCAAACCAAGATTGTTGACCACATTCTCGATGGTGATGATCGACATACGTTCTTGATCGATGATCGGTGAGACATCCTTATGCCCTGATCCAAAGAACATCCGAACTTTGAAGCTATCAGGATTGGTCGTCAATACACGTCGGCCGACAGTATCATCAAAGAAGGTGGTTTCATCAAGTTGCAACGTATGTGGCGATTCAATGACCCCTGTAGACGCTGGAGTGCTCAGATAGACGGCATCAAATACCGTATTCGATGGCAAGAAGATTGATGACATCACATGGAACGCATCGACCGCGACATTAGAGGTAATTCTCCAGTTGGCTGTGCGATCACCCAGGGTCGTGATACCCAATTCTACGTTTGCGGTGACCCCCGTACTGAATTCAGCAATCAACAGCTTGAAGCAGAGGTCCTCTGCCTGGATAGGTTCCCAGGTCGAAGAATTCTGTGACTTGAACAACGATCCCAAGTAGGGCTGCTGTGAGATCAAACGATTGGTGCCGAGTAATTGCTTACCCACTTCAGAGACAAAGACTTCATATTTCTGAGAGTTAGCGATAATGACCGCGGCATAATCCACACCAGGGGACAAGTAGACCGGGGCATCCCATTTGATTTCCGTATAGAGTGCGGAATCTGAGAGAGGATTCGTAAAGCTGGTATTGGCGTAACGCGCCCCAATCGCCGCTTCGGTGGCCAAGGTCACCTTATCCGCTGGAACGACCACATCGGCATAGGGGATCACGGTCGCAGAATCAGGATATCCATTGACCACTGGGCGGAGTTGCACCCGGACAGGGATCGCGGAATCCTTTGCTCGGAATAGGAGTCGGATACTGGTCGTCATGACACCGTTGGGATGATTGCGAGCATCCACCGTAAATGTTTGGGCCAGTGGATCAATAAAATAGGCGAAACCTGTTTGCACCGTTCGTGAGGAGGTGACCACAGAACTGTTGATGACCTTGGATTCTGTCAATGATTGACGGATCACGCCGAGTGTGCGTGTCGTGAGAATGGTATTTTGTCGTGATTCCAGGATACCCGAGGCGCTATAGGTGGCATCGCCATTGGTATAGGATTGTGTGAGTTCGCCTGTTGGAGAATCTGAGATACGGAAGACTCGTTCCCCTGTTCGGAATGAATAATCCAGCTTGTTAGGCTTGAGGACACTCGCCAAGTTGGTGACATCAGGAATAGCGAACACACCAGCGGCTTCACCTCTCCAATCAGTCATGAGCATTGAGACATTCGCTACACCAGAGACACTCGTAAACGAGGTACCGATAGTATAGGTGGATTGGGTATTTGGGAGCGCGAATCCTGTGGTCCCACTAAACGCATTGGCGCCACAACTAATGACCCCAGTGGTAGGATTGTAATGATTGAACTTGATGGACTGTCCGGCCCCTGGTCCAGAAGTAATGGTGATCGTCTGATTGGTCAGATTGGCATAGGATGGACCAAAGTTGGTCGATCCGAGTGCATCATGACCGATAAAGATTGAATTGGCATTGGCAAGCCATACAGAACCTGAACGATGCCAATACCCTGTGATCTGAGAATTGGCGCCACTGGTATTGCCTAGGAGGAAACGTGAGCCACCAGAGACATACACTTCGGTCGCATAGGCATTAGAGTTCGCCGATTCCACGTTGACGACCGTGATGTTCGAATAGGTGCCTTCATTGCGATTAAACACGACGGTCGCATTGGCCGTAAAGCGAGAGTTGGCTGGGTCCCAGACACGGACTTGTTCTCCATGCTGATATCCATCACGATAGGTAATGGACGCATTGGCCACCTTGATGATATTCGAGAGACTGATGAATCGATCTACGTTCCGATTATCGAAAGTGACATAGACGCGGGTGTTCGGTCTGAATCCACCACAGGTAAAGAGTACACCCTGTGAGCGCATATAGGGGACAATAGAAATATCCACGACTTTGTTGCCCAATGACGAGGTAATGAGTGTGGGTCCCAAAGAGGTTTTGATCCCTGTACGCACCTGGTTGGTCGTGATATCATCGATGAAGCGAGTGGTCGTCATTGGACGGACCCCCACACCTCTTCCATGATGGATACGACGACCCGTGTCTTGCAACCAATTCTGACTCTCGGTTCTATGCGTCACTCCGGTCCAATTGGTCTGCCATGAATTCCAGGTAGTACCAAAGCGAGGAGAATTGTCGACCAAATCACTCAGAGAGGCCCAGGCGTCATTATCGCCTTCAGCATTAACTAATACATCAGGCTGTTGACTCGTATCGACCCAGGTATCCGATGCTGGATCGAGTTGAATTTTTCCAAGAAAGGTGACCGTGTTAAATGGATTCACATTGATGGCCTTAGAGATCGATGATTGATCGACCAATGTGACTTCTGTATACGGCAAGGTGACGATATCTCCACGCTGTTGAAAATTCGTCGAAGAGGAGGTGCGGAACGAGAGATCATACTTGCGTGGGATAAAGGAAGGGCGCAGTTCACGATTCTCCGCATCAATCGCACAGACATGGTCTTTGTTCAAGACATCGCCGATACCATGACCCGAGAAGGCATCGACAATGATTCCGTTCTTGGGGCGAGGGAGTCCGACATTATCTTGTAACTCTGTTGCCTGGGCGGATTTCTCCAACAGGTTCAGAGAGGTATAGTATTCAAGATTTTGGATACGCTGTTCTAGCACACCAATGTCCTTCATGGTATAGCGACGATGATCGATGTACTTGATATCAATATCACTCGTATTGGCGGTATAGGCTGGTAGCGTGAGTTTATAGAGGGTCATGCCTTCAGCAGAATCGGCTGGTGCCATAGGTGTGATCGAGGAAATACCTTTTTGCACGATAAATTCTTTATCTCGCGTCAAGATCACTTTATCAATGCGGGGAAGATAATAGGAGAAATCTGTGGTAAAGATGGAACCTGAGGTTGGGAAATAGGTTTCCTGATATTCCCCTGATGTATTCGCATCCACACGGCGTGGTCGGAAATCGATGCAATCACGGAGATTGAAGACTTCGCCGGTGACCGGTGAGGTATAGACGGAGATATCTGCATAATTGACGTTGGACGTAGGATAGGAATCGACTGTCAGGTATCCTGTGCCTGTATGATTGTAGAAATCCGCAAAGACCACAACATTGCCCTTGGGAGGCGTGCCGTTTGGCTTCAAGCGAATGGAGGCATGTTCATAGGAGTTATCACGCTGACCATTGTCCAGGACATAGGACGAGGTGATGTCCGTGGCAGAGGCCAAATTTGAGTTGGTCACCGTAAGCACACCGTAGTCCACGACTTTCCGGAGTTTAATCACATCGGCCACAAATAGGCTTTGTGGTGCATTCGGAGTCCTGAGCTTTTGGGTGATTGGGGAATTGAGATTCCCGGTTGTCAAGAAATGAAGCTGAAGTCCGCCGGAACCTGTGTTCTGTGAACGATACCCAACACTCGTGGCAATCGTGATGATCGGGGTGGCCGCATCAAAGAAGGTCGGATTGGCCGTGCGATAGATTTTAGACTTGCGAATACCCGTGGTCGTATCGGCCGTTGGGAAGTTCACTTTGATATCCACATCAAAGGTGGACCCTGATGAGTTGGGGATCGTGATCGTATAGGTCGATTGGGTGGCCGTGGAAGTCACTGTGACGGTGTTGGAACCATCCCAGATGATCAGTGAGTTGTTACCTAAGGTGCCACCAGACACATTGGTCAAGACGCAACGAATATTTTTGAAGGCATCAGAGATCGCCAATGGGGCCCCCGTGACCGTGGATAAGATTCCTGATGTGGTGGTAAATGACAACACCCCCAACGTGGCGGTCTGAGACAAGGTCTGATGACCCGTGTAGCTGGTATTGCTCATGGTCAGTCCACCGATGATAGAGTTATTGCCTACCCAATCATTAGGCAGAGGGAATAAGGAATGATTCAGATTGGTTTCATAGAGATAGGCGCTCTGATAGACATCCGCCTTCAAGGGGAATTTGGAATAGGGCGCATAGATATCAGAGTTCGACCAGATCGCATTGGAATTCCCTGCAACAAACGATTCCGCATCGGCAAATTCGTAGTCCAAGGTGAAGGTCCGCGCCGTCGAGGGTGTATTGGCAAAGGTTTTTCCTGCTTCCAAGGTCGCGGTTTTGTTGATGCCGTTATAGTCGGCAATGATGACTGATTCAAGATTCTGTGTGGCCGTGCTGCCCAAACGAAGTCGCATTCCCTGATAGGCATTGTTCTGAGACGCAGCCGCCGCATCCAGGATGATCGTATTGGAGGTGCCTCCAGCCTGACACACGGCCGTACGGCTTGCCACGTTCACATCAAACACATACAAGGTGTGGATGCCGGTATTGACAGAATCTTCATGTTCCACAGATCGGACGCGAAGGGAACCAATTTTGGTGGCGCCTGCTGTGGTGGTCGTCAGGGTGTTGATTGACGCATTTGAGACACAATGGATCGTGAGAGGTTCAAGCGTTTTCGTATAGAGCGGACCACGAACGTTGGCGACATACACATAATTTTTGAAATCCATTGAGAGTGGGTAGCTTCGCACATTGGCCACATCGCGGGCCCGCTCAGACTTGATCGATTGTGTGGAGACGGTCTCATGCTCAAATCCCTGGACATAGGCTTTTCCTGGGTCCAGAAGGATTGAATACGCATTCGCAAAGGTGTCATGACTTTTCAAGGCCATGCGGAACTGTTTCACAGTAAACGATCCTGATTGATCATTGGTGCGACGAGCCAAGGTGCGCTCAAGTTCTGAGAGTTGAGGATAGGTAATCGTTTGGACCAAGGCACCATTGGCCACACGGACCAATTCCACGAACAATGAATCATCCTGACTGTCTAGGGATCGTTTGGCCAGTGTCAACTCCATGTTATAGCGAGTTGCACCAGGGGCTTGATAGTTGGTTGAATTCAATGCCGGATCACGGAGCGAGGAGTCTTGTGATTCCGTGATGATGGTTTCATCGAGTTGCAGTCCGATACGATAAGATGGGGTATTGGCATGGGCATCCAGGACGACGGTTTGTTCTGGGCAATGCACGAACAGATTGTTAATAAAGAAATATCCCTCATTGATCGAGCAGATAGAGGTATTCGACACCGCGGATGCCAAATTGACATTCGCACTAAAATTCCCAGTATCCGTGGTAATGGTCTGACCGAACGTGGTGTTGTCGAATTCTTCTCCGGTCACATACTTGATAATCAGACATGGGGGAGCGGTATTTGTGGCATCCACGGTTGCGGCCACAAAGGCGCGAACATTACCGGCCACAGAGGTGATGAATTTACCTTTGAAGCTTGCAAGATCAATGGCCACAGTCTCAAAGGTCGGCTCGACATTCAATGCAAAGACCCCTGAGACTTCAATCGTCGTTTGTCCGCCCTGGACAGGTGATCCATCCTTGAAAATATGACGACCAAAGGCCGCGATCTGATTTTGGAGCAATGTCTGGATTTGAGTCAGTTCACGCGCCTGGACGGCATAATTAGGGCGAAACAGGAGACGATAGAAATTCTTCTGTGCATCAAAATCGTCGTAGTAGGGAGACTGATTGAAATCTATTGACATGGAGCCGTCCTTTTCTCTAGAGAAGTCACATGTTATGAGTATCTATGCCTATTTATCAAAACTTTACGACCAATTTCACATTTTCGGCATGTCCGGCGCTTCGGGTAATGGGGAGACGATTTTCAAGATAGACCAGTGATCCGCTGCCTTGATCGATATCAGCAGGCGCGGAACTGACCACGATCCGACTGGTACCTGAAGTCCCACCAATAATCGGAGACCCAATCTTGGCCGTTCCACGAATGGCCGAGACATTGATGGCATTCGAAAACAAATCAGTGACATACCCGGTAAATGTCGCGTTGGCACCAGAATCCGTACCCTGATAGACGAGTTCATCAGCCAGATAGCCTGCGCCGGAGGTCACAACGATCTGAGTCAAAAAGGAGAAGGCCAGGTTCGCATTGGCCGAGACGACCGCTACGTTCGTAGCATATTTATGTGGTCGAAGTACCAGTCCGATCTGACGAAATTCGTTATTTGAGGTAATCTTACCTCCCTCGGTCGCATCCCCTGTGGCGCCGATCTGGACGGAAATCATACAGGCATTGGCCCCCAGTTCACGGGCCGGATTGAACGCATGACCCCGATAGGGAGAACCGATGACTCGCACGTTCGCCCCTGTGCCTGCACCAAAGATGGAGACATTGAGGAGACCATGATAGCCAGAACCTCGATTGACCAGACTCACACTGGTGACGTTACCACCAGACACCACGGCCGAGACATTCCCGCTGGTTCCTTCTCCAAACACGATGACATTGGTCGTATTCTGCACATAACCTGTGCCTCCACTCACCAGGACCACCCGAGAAATCGCGCCGTCGACCGCATTATTTGCGGTTCCGGTATAACTGGCATTTTGATCTGAGGGAACAGGCATCCATTCTGTGGTCAAAAACTTTGAATTGGTTGGAACTTTATAGAGATACTTCCAGACATAGCCATCGCCTAATGGAGAACTAAACCCATTGTTCACAACATAGGCCGTGCTGGGTTGTACGGTCGAGGGTGTATTATTGGCATTATCAATACATTTATAGACTTCAGAGGTCGCCGTCATGACATACATGGTATTCGTGGAATTGAAGAGGGTCACGGATTGATCATCATAGGGCGTATAGACCACACCACCTGTCCATGTGACTCGTGGTATAACCAGAAACACATCGGCTCCTGTGATGATTTTCCCACCGAGCATGTAGGAATAGGCTTCGGCCACTGTAGCATCCGTATCCGATGGTGTTGGAGGAGCCGCATCATTGGCCCAGGGAAGATGTCGGCCGATAGTGATATACCCCACCACAGAGGCGTTCGCCCCCAGTGCGGTCGCAAGATTGAATGCTTGTTCGTACCCTAAGGTGCGAGGTGTGAGCGTCAATGCCATAAAAGTTCCTTTATGTTCCTGCCTTATTTATACAACAATTTGATCTACGTTGGCCGTCAAGACGTTCATGAACGTGGATTTTGTGGTTTCTTCGTCAATCATCAGTTCGCCCCAGACGGTACATCCAGCCGGATGGGTCAAGGCCTTGACCACTTCCTTGTAACGACTCAATTCGACTCGGGTCCGTACCACATAGGAATAATTTTCATAGTAATATTCCTGTCCCTGTAGCTTTCGATCTGAACTCAACAATCCCGAAGAATCTTTAAAGAATCCTTCAGAGACCAAAAGACTTTCAATGATCGCGGCGATAGCTGTGGCCTTTCCATTACCAAGATTGGTCAGATCGACAATGGGGGTCGAGGTATAGGCGAGACCCGGAGAGGTCAGCTTAATACTTTTAATCTGTCCTGGTTGAAATTCAGCCGAGGGGATCAATCCTGCCCCAGCGGTGGTGATCACACCCTCGGCAAGAATGTTCGCTCCTGTGGCCGCGGGATTGGCTGAGGTGATCGTGATGGCCGGCAAGGACGCCATGCGATAGTTGATACCACCGATAGGATAGCGACCAAAGACGCCCACGCGCCGGTCATTGCTGACATTGGTAAAGGCTACATTGACCGTAAATTGGGTATTACTTTGCAGGGAGGCCACATAGCTGGTTTCATTGTTTAGTTCGACCTGATCACCAATCGACAAGGCCACATTGAATGTGGTACCTGTGCCTGTGACAATCGTGTTGGCATTACAGTTCGCTGTGCCGTTCACACGCGACGGCATGAAACGAATGGACTTGACTCCATTGTTGGCCGAATGGACTTCAATGACTTCTCCTGCACAACCGATACCAATACCGATGCCTGCTTGATTCACGAAATTGAGTTCGTCTCCTACGGTATAGTTACTCCCACCAGCGATAAGATTCATGCGCCCCATGATACCAAAAAATCCAAGATTCACATTCGCAGTAGCCACCACCGCGTTGGCGGTATTCCCTGTGACCATGATGATAGGTGCATCCACACGAAATTGGGGTAAGGAGATGAATTCTTGTGTGGAGGACGTAATCGTGATCCCGGTGATGGGACCCAAACGTTCTGGACCTGCCGCACCGAAGGTCAGTGTACTCAACGCATTGGCTAATGTGGTCAGTGAGTTGGCCCCTGGATTACTTTGAAAATAGTAATTAACATTCGACAGGATGACATTTTGATAGAGGGAGATCACATCCTTGACAATCACATAAGAATTGGGATGCACATTGCCTGAGGTATCCACACTTGAGACCACAAGGTTCAATCCTGTGTTGGGTGAAGAGGTAATGACGACCCCCTGACCAGACTGGACGCCGCAACCACCGTTGATGACTGTGATATTGGTAATGACGGCATGATAGACATCATCGATGATCGCGGTGGCCGCAACGGCGGGATCGCCCCCAATAATTGGGACCACATCGGCGACATTATAGCTGGCGCCCCCGTTGGTCAAGGTAATCGAAGAAATGAAGGACATGAATGAGCTATGGAATTCCAGGAACCGATGGGTATCTAGATTATAGGTCCAACGAAGGACGACCGATTCTTGTTGGGCAAATGGGATCAAGGAAAGATTGGAGACTTCGAGGCCCATCATGAGTACGCCACCAATCGTCACTAATGAGGCTTTTTCAGTCACCGCGGTCGCTCCCGAAGTCTGACCTGTGACCACACCAATGACCGTGCCATCGTTGATTTCAGTAATCAATGAGGTGGAGTCATAGACCATGCGAATATTTGCATTGGCCGCTGGAGGTGTGGCAAACACTAACGAGGGGGTGTTGTTGGAGATGAAATATCCTGAGGTCTGGAGGACATCATCCACATAGATTGGAATATCCCCGATGATCAGCTTGGTATCCAGAAGACGAAATGTGGTATTGACTGAATCTCCTGTGGCATAGACGTTCAGTGAGGGATTCAGGAACATCGTTTTGGTGGTGATCCAGTTTCCACCTGAGGCCTTGAGAATGAACTGCTTGGGATAGAAAATTTCGATTTCTTCGTTATAGAGAAGACGAAAGAGGAATTGCAGGGCCTTCTCGGTGCCACGGGCCCGATAGAATTCCTTGATATGTTGAGTCAGCCATGCCTTATCGGGAATCGCATCCGTGGGAATCAGATTGAGATATTGCTTCCTGAAATGTTCAATAAAGGCATCCAACGTGGTTTCGACATTGAGATACTCCAAAAGATTCTTGGAGGTATTCATGGCGCCACCTTCCGTTTCTAGAAATTCATAATAGGCCTCGATGAACGCCACAAAGGTGTCATAGTCATTTCGTATGAATTCTGGTAACTGATTGCGGACCAGAGTGGAAATTAATGTTTTGGTATTAGCAATAGCCATGGTTAGCGGAACCGTATTGTCGTTTGAATCGCGGTCGCATCATCCGAATCCAAGAATAGGAGTTGATTCCGAATGGTCGAAATGATACCAGTATCAGGCTGCACAGACACCCGGATCATATTGTCGGTGGCATCAACAGACAGAGGCCAGAGATCAGTCAGTGTGACCTCCCCGGTCTCATAGTTGATCGTCCCTGCATTGCCTATGAGGACCACCTTCTTGGCGGTCGATTGATAATAGATGATCTGAAGGGTGCCGAATTTTGCCCCAATGAGCGCCAAGGCCCCGGCTTCTTGTCCACTCTCACTAGAAAAGAGGACTTGTGCTGTGGTGTAATTAATACCGCGATTGGTCAGTGTGACCGTCGTGACTTTCCCATTGACAATGGTGGCAAATGCTTCGGCGCCAGTCCCGTCGCCGTCAATCGTGACGATAGGTGGGACCAGATAATCATAACCACCGTTGGTGACTTGGATTTCATCGATGCCTGTAAATGAAGCCGAGACCTCTTCGATATAGCACAATCGAGGAACTTGAGCATCATCATTCATGGTAAATCCGGTCGTGAGCAGACCAGTGGAGCTGACGCCACGATGGAGAGGTGTGGAGAACGAAATGGTATAGGAATCAAGCGTATCCAACGCCGGGAGGAATCGCTTTTCAACTCGGAAGCTGGTATCTGATCCAATGAATGATGGGGAGGACGCATCGATGGCCGCTTCAAGGCGCGAGGAGACAAACACCGAACCAAAACGGTTCAGCGTGGCCGCACAATAATCGACAATTGACGCCCGAGCCATGGCGGACAATTCAGCCGAGGATAGATTGGTCAATTTCTTATCGACATCGATGTTGCTGATAAACTTGAGATACACATAATTTGGATCAACGATCACTGGCTCTATCGTGACCATGGAGATTGGACGGATAATCTCATCGATGATACGTTGTTTTTCGGTATCATTAATAGGCGCATCGGTCTTGAGTTGATAGGCAATGAAGACCTTTCCGAACACCGGAGGCACATTCTCTTCTCCACCCCATGCGGAAATGGATTGGATGTTTGGATAAGCTTGTTTGATTAGGAATTCATAATCCTTGGCCGTGACAGCACGATTCTGTGAGGTATAGGCCAGTGGGGCATGGAATCGAATATCATCCGCCGTTTCGGCTGACGCACCAGCAGAGGCCGATGAACTGGGGGTGACGACCACATTCGAGAATCCGCCAATGGAACGTGATGCAAAGTTGTTCGCTTTATTGGCAGGTGACCCGTCTGTGGAGAGATAGCCTGCAAGCACGATGTTACCATTAGAAATTGCCCGCCCAATCACACCATCCCCAAAGGAGACTTTATAGAGGGAATCTGGTGCGGTGGAGAGAAAATAGATGGCACTCTCTCCATCGAGCAGGGTCACATCCTGGGAGAGCGTATAGACCTTGACTTGGGTATTGGAAACGGATTCTTGGACCAAGACAGAGAGGGTGGATGTATCGATATCGTCATTTGGTAGTACAAATTCTCTCTTGGCATTGGTCGTACTATCATAGAGAAACGTGGCGAGTTGGGGAATACCCTGTTTGAGTTCCACATCCGTAAATGTGAATTGATCGCTTTCTTTATAGGCCGTCATGGCCTCAGAATTCACAAAGGTATAGTTGATACCATCGATAGCTTCGGATTGAAATTGGGTGAATTTGTCCAGGGTCAAGGTGCCTTGGGTATTGCCGCCTGGAGGTGTCACGACCACCGAGACCAGGGCCACAGGACTTCTGCGCGACACTGGCACATAGTTCAGGGCTTTGGCATGGGAACGAATCGCATCAGGGACCAGGGAGGTATCCAAGAACATTTCATTGGCGACCATATTCGTATAGTACGCATTATAAAAGGTATTATAGGCCAGAATATCCAGCAGCACTGACATACCAGATCCTTCAAAGTTATAATCCGTAAAGGTCGATTGACCTTTCAGAAATTCTTTGAAGTTCCGTTTGATTGCATCAAAGTCTAATTCGGTGATATTCAGACGTTCGGCCATGGAATGCTCCTGTTCTTAACGAATACGCTCTAACAAAAATTGAATGGAGACGAGTTGGGATGAGACATTGACATAAAATTCCAGGGTGACCATATATCCATTGCGGTCGGCATTGGCTTCAGAGATGATCCGTTTAACGATGACCCTGGGTTCAAAGTTATCCAGGGTCTCTTGGATGAACCGTGCGATATCCGCTGCCGTAAATGGCGACAGAGGTTCGAACAGTAACTTTCTGATATTACAGCCTATTTCGGGATGAAACGGTCGCTCATAATGATTGGTACTCGTCAAATTCCGTACAGAGGCCACGATGGCATCCATATCTGTCAATGGTACCAAATCGTGTCGGACAGGATGTTGGGTAAAATTGAGATCGATGTCCTGGAATATCGGTAACGTTTTAGTGGCCATAATACCTTGTATTTATGTTAGAAGCCAAGCGTCTTACCGACGCCAGCACCGAATTCTTGAATCTTTGGATAACCTGGTTTATTCAAGAGATCCAGGAGTCCTTTTCCTTGGGAGGTGCGGTTCGAGACCGTTTCAAACACAAACTTTGCACAAGGATCAGCACTCAACGCATCGATCATCAGGGCCAAGGCGGCCTGCTTGATCTGGGCCACACACTGTTGGATAAAGGTTGAATCAGCCGAGAAGATACCTTTGGCGATGTTGGTCATGTTGGAGAGGGATTGGGTCACCTCGGTGATCGACGCCACCCCAGCAATGATACGATTGCTTACCTCAGCAATGGCATTTGTCTTGGCGCCTATGGCATCCTGACTGAAGATGCCAGTCATGCCTCCGATGATCGAAAGGCAACCCGAGGCGCCATCAAGTAAGGTCGTATAATCATTCATCTTTTTTCCGATAGACAAGACAGTTTCGATTCCAGGAAGATTAATGCCCTGCCCTTCAGCGATACCAGAGAGTCGATTAGTATGGCTTAGTAAGGTACTTAATGAGGCGCGAACATCTGAGAAGGTATGACTCGTCAACAATTGGGTCGCATCTCCCACAGAAATGAGCGGATTGGTGACCCCGGCTTGAATGGCCTGTAGTTGGACCTGAATGTTATCCACCGCTTGATTGGCCCCACCGAGGGACGCGGTCATGGGGTTCTGAAACATCGTGGAACGGTCCGCGATACCAGAGATCATGGCCTGTGCGCGTTCTCCCATTGGAGGTAGTGTCGCGGCTTTGACTTCAGCTAAACCTGGAATTGAGGGAATGGAAACTGGTATACCAAACGCCATAATTATCCTCCACACATAACATCGGGACTGCCGGACATAATACTGGAACCGCAATCAATCATATCCCCTTCACGCGCCAACGGCATTCCATTACAGAAGACGGTCGATGATCCTTGAGCGCCGATGCCTGTATGAGGCGGATCGCCGACTTTGGAATGGGGTGACCACGTATCCCCTTGACGGACCACGGGCTGACCGTTCACAAACACATCAGGGCTGGACGTAATGGGAGGACGTGGGGGATACCCATCATGTCCCGTACACATATCGGAGGCGCGACAAATACCAGGCATACATTCCTCCTTAGACCAGGGTCGTGGAATAGATCGTGACGACTGGTTTCTCAAGTCCAATATGATAGCGTCGGTCTCGATCTTCCAAACCGTTTCGTTTACCATTCACATACTCGGTGACCTGGACGATATCACCATAGGCGCCTTTATAGCCCCCGCGATATTCACGGAAATACCAGATCACCAGTTTGGCGGCAATGGCGGCTTGGGAGGCGGCATCAGGATTATTGACCAGATCCAGACCCACGGCCTTCGAGGCCGCGACATAATTCCCCTTCCCCGTCAATTGAATGAATCCTCTACCTCGGTATTTATAACCGTCCCCCACCGTTTCATCCTTACTATTACCCACTTTTCCTGCATACACACGATTCAAAATCAAGTCAGGTTTACCAAGAAATTTACTGGTATCATAGGGAGAAGCAGGATCATCAACAAAGTACTTGGACCAGGAGGTCAACAGTCCTTTCTTGGAATAATTCACATCTTCGACCAGTTTCGTGAAGTTCTGGGATTCATGGGCACACTGTCCCCAGATCATGGCGCGTTGTGTCGCATCTTTGATCGCGGCCGCGTTCAAGGCCTTGACCATAATATCTGCACCTTCCAGACTGGTCAGCACTGTCTGTGGTGCCGTATCAGGTGGCGGAGGTAGATTCGTGGGAACAATCGCCTCTGGACCTATGACGGTCGGATCGGCTTCGGTGAGGCGCGCACCCACACGTTCTTTGAGCGCCACATTCCCTGGTTCAGTTGGATCTGAGACCGGGGGTGTGGTCGTGACCACCGACTCTTCAACGGCGACGGCTCGTTCAAGTTCTGAAGGAGGGGTCAAGGTCGCGGCCGTAGATTTCACAATCGGCACCTCAGGCGGACCTAGAGGAAAGGGAATGCCCGCATTGAAAATCAGTGGTGCCCCTTGGAGCGCCATGATCGCACCCGACCACAGAGTCATTTCAGATCCACTCTGCATTCGGATTGGACCTGTTGATTTAATTGAAGTCTGCCCGGCCACCTGAAGATTATAGTTGCCTAGGACATGCACATTCAAATCTTTTTTCACGGTCAGTTGATAATCTCCAAACACACAAATGTTATGATCCACCAATGAAATCTCAATGCGCGGACCATTCACCCTGGACACTTTTGTCCCATCGGGATGAATTTCGTCGGAGGTGCCGGATCTGTGGTAAATATGTACCCGTTCGGCACCTGGGGTATCATCGAGTTCAATGACATGCCCAGACTCGGTTTCGGTCACATGATTATAGGGATAGACGGCCGCATAGGGGCTTGGGGGCTCTGAGAATGTTTTCCCGTTGACGGTCGGAACGGAGGAAATGGTGGTATCTTTCTTCTGTTGGATAATGGTGTCAGTAATCTTGTCGTTTCTTCCCAGACGAGAGAGATTCGGTTCACCCAAGACAAGCGGATAGGCCGATGCCGAATCGGCTTCGGTAATATCAATGGGATCACCCGTGGTCGTCTGGGCCAATGAGAGGGGAGGACGTGGTGCTGTTTGGAGTTGTGAGGAAGTTCGTGGATCAGAAAATCCGGTATCTGAGGGAATTCGTGAACCAGGAACCCCCGGTATCATACCAATGATGCACGGCCGTTGACCATAAGAGCCATCCAGATAGAATCCCATGACATAGTGACCCTCATGGATGTTCAAGACATCCGAACCTGAGAGAGGTGACATGGTCAGGGCCCAGGGTAGTGCCTCTGTGGGAATAAGGGTTTTATCTTCGGTATGATGTCCGATGATTCGCACCTTGACCCGATTGCGTTTTTCTGGGTCCTGTCGGTCCTCAACGACTCCAATAAACCAATGGAATCCTTCAAGACCTAGTTGACCTGAATCGATAGTTGACATATGCAACACCCTTACATCTTAACGGCAAAACCCTCATTGATCATCTGTTGATTGATGCTCACGCCATTGATGGTGATTTCACCTAGCACACGACCATACTTTTCAAATTCTTTATTCAGCTTGGTGGTGACCACGAAGTCATGATTGGTTAGTAGATTGGTCAAATGTTCCTTGGCGGGCAGCCCTTGTGGGGTCTTCATCTCAGGGGCATTGATGCCGGCCAGGCGAATCTTGGCCACATAATGAATATCAAAGCCCAGGTCGATGTCGGCTTCCACGGTATCGCCATCGAGTATGCGAATCAATTTTGCATTATAGGTATACATGTTATTCCTTTCCTAATTTCTGTACTTGTTTATCGGCGACCGGGAGGATCGTTGCCCTTGATTCCTTCATTAGTTCACAGAGACAGACGTATTTTTGACGATCTATCTTATGTTGAATTGAGGTGATCAAATACTTACCAGAATAGGTCTGATCCAGAATTTTCTCGGCATCACCATTCAGAACGGCCGCTGGATAATGGACGTTCACAGGTGACCCTACCATCAGCGCAAGATTTCCAGGAAGGACCATATTCACTCTATGATTATGTAGTGCAGCCAAATACATCCTGCGTTGGAGCAGGTTACGATGGATTTCTGAGCCAGTGGGCATGATCCGATAGAAACTGTCGCTCATCTCTTGTGGAGATTTATCGAAACGATTCAAAAGACGTTGGAAGGGAGGATAGGTATTCCCTCTCATGGTCGTAGGAAATTGTTGATCCACACTCAAGGTCACATCACGTTGGGATTGCGTATCCAGGTCCAACACAGTCAGGCGGCTCGCATAGGCACCCATTGAAATGGTTTGGAGTTCATCACAACCATGGGGATGTTCGAATTGCATGACGTGTTCAAGTTGTTTTTTGGAATCATCCCGTGATCGGTTCTTACCAAGATTCCGAGGTCCCACATTGATATCCAGGACCGATTCTGCTCGGAGCATCGTTTCAATGGACTTGAAGTGATATCCCAACCTGTTTTCGAAAAAGATCCAGGATGCTGATAGGACCGCGTTGGAGATCGCAAGCTCTGAGAACCAATTCAAGGCTCGGAATGGTTTCCATGCTGGTATGATCAACGAGACTGGATAATCTGTCGATTCGATATTGCACCGATTCGCGGGAATCATCAGTTCCTTGAGGCAGAGGTCCTCGGCCATGGTGGAAATGGTGCGGGATTGATAGGCCTTAGAGATACGGAGTTGTTCATTCAGAAGGCATTCCTCTGAGGCAAAATGAAGAAAATAGGTCTCATTGGTACCAGTTTCATAGATCCGATCTGAAAGTTTATAGACCCGAAACGTTTTCTTGAAGGTAATATCCTGATTAGATTTTTCAAATGAGATCATCAGATACTCTGATCCGATGATGGGAACTTCATTGATCAGATTGCGGGAATCATTCAAGAGAATTGAACCGGACATGGTATTACTGAATAGGTCCTCATAGATGGAAATTTCTTTCCAGATACCAGAAATATCGATGGCACGACCTGACGCGGAGATCAGGAGGAGTTGATTGATCTGATAGGAGGTCGGACTGTCCATCTTATACTTCGTTTCCTGTCAATCGCGCCAGTTCCGCTCGGGCTCGGAGAAGATAATCTTTCTTGAGTAATTTAATCTGTCTCTTTTTATCGTTCTTCAAGACTTCCACATCATAGGCACTCAGACTGCCGGTATTGACCGTCGTGGTCACGGTGGTCGCATCGGGGAACGAATAGACCCGCCCTGCCAATTCTGTGGCCTGTGGGACCAGGGTATTGGTATAGACAGGGAACTGATAGACGCTATTGGCCAGGATCGGTGTGATCGTGACGTTGGTCAGATGATAATTCAACGTCACGGCCCCGGCAACACCGTGTCGTAGTCCAAAGCCACAGGTGACGCCACTCAGCGGGGCAGGATCATCATAGGTCGCTTCGAGGACGCCGTTACGATAATAGGAAATTGCGGTGTTTTGTGCCGTGACGGTAAGTTTATCACCATCGGCGATTTGTCCTAAGGGACTATTGTTTCCACTAAAGACATAGACATTGCCGCCATTGGTCGCATTGGCGGACACACAGCGTTGAAGGGAAAATGAACCGTTTGAGGTGATCTGATAATCATAGCCTGTCCACAGATCGGCCACATTATCTGCGGTCCCTCGGACAGCAACCTGGATAAATGCAGGATTGGCCGTAATCATTCTGCCGACTGTCACGGTGATGCTATGATCCTCGGTATCAGGCATAGGGGTATTGGCTGTGACAAACCCATAGGAACCTCCAGAATGGATCGTCACCAATGGCGTACTGCCTGATCCCGACACAAATATCCCAGCCGCGGGTCCATTTAATATATGTGAGTTGTCGTTCCAGTATCGGAAATCGGTCGTTGGGGATTGGGTCTTTTGATGATCTTCGGGGTTCTGTCCGATCATGCCACGCTGGAAATCCTCTTGGCGGCCGAGCATTCCATCAGGTCCGACCTCCAGGGTAGTGATTGACGTTTTCGTTTGAAGGCCAACCATCCCTTTGGTACCTGTGATCAGGGAGGATGTATCTATGGCATGAATCATCAGATTGCCATTTTTATGGAGCGTGATGACATCACCAAAGGCCGCGACTCGGTACTGCATGTTATTCGCTATGGCCGTGGTGGCATTGGCCGCAAAGTTATATTCAGTCAGAATCGTTTTCCCTGTCTGGGCGACCCAATCAAATTCTTCATACTTATAAATGACCACATTGGCGCCGTTGCAGGAGATATCAGCAAAATATCCCGATAGTTTATCATGAGTAATCCCTGCTCGGACCCCCAAGGTAATGATACCTGTGGCATTGGCTACGGGACCAATCGTCGCGTTGATATATTGATCCACGGGCATGTCATGGGAGAGTAACGCGGCTCCAGACCCCACAGTAGACAACGCATTGTTTGCAACGACGAATCCGGCAATGGGATCGGTCAGATTGACATTATGACCTGGCAAGGTTTGATAATCATTACCCACGGTCGTTCTGGTAAAGGTATCAACATAGGGCACAACCTGAAGTCCCCGCGAGTCAAAGGCGTATTGATCAATGATAGTGAGCGCCCGAGCTACTTCGGTATTTGAATTCACCGTATTCAGTTCCAGGAGATAGGTGCCTGATTGTTGTTGGGCATTGGCGAGGCTGCCATATTTGGTTTCGATCATGGCTTTGAAATCTTGATAATTCAGAGGCCAGTCCAGGACGGGATCGATGATGTTGTTCACCAGGGTGACCAACCAAAAATATCGAGAATCGGAGTAATACTTGTGGGCAATACTTTCTGGGGTATCTGATTCTTTGATTTGATAGGGATAGAAGCTTGACGCATTCCGCAAAAGCAGTTCCGTAAAGGCCACACGACGAAAGATATTCGTGACCACATCGTCGGCACTTGTAGCCTTGGGATCGAGCGTATAGGTCATCAGAGGAAAGTCGCCGAAATATGTTGATGCCATGACTTAGTACCCCTTCAACACCAAATCTTTGGTGATGTATTCTGTTTCGGTAAATTCGAGTCGCATCCGAATGTTGACTGGCATACCCTCTTTGACATTTCCTGGTTCTTGATAGGCGGAAAATCCATTGGGAGCATAATCGAGATCGATGTTTCTGAGGACACAGGTCGAAATTCTTCCGAGGGTGCTGATAGAAAATTCAACGTCGATGTCCCCTGGTGGAATCATGAGAAACCCTAATCCACCTTGATCAGGTACTTCGGGGGCCGCGAAGTACTTGAAGGCACGAATGATTTTTCGTACGGCAAGGCCTTCGGTATAGGAGCGAGGAGCAAAATTAAATTCCATCGTAAAGGTCCGAAGATCGGGGGAGGTATATAAGACCTGGATCATCGGATTGACAGCAAACCCCAATTTTGACAAGAGAATGCCATCGGGAAGACCTGTGCCCGCTTCCAGAACCTTCGAACCCGCAGTCTTCGCGGCCGTGATCGCCCCGGCCAGGAGACCGGAGCCTGTACCAGAGAGTACACCTTCAGCAATTTGAACGCCTGGCGCCAGGGCCCTAACGGCTGCCGTGTCAGACAAATGAGGATCACGCCACTGTTGGGCAAAGTTCCATTGCAGGGTATCAGGCATATACAGTCGGATCGAATGTGAGGTGCGCACCGTTTCCCGCGACAGGTCGATATCGGCATATTGACCCTTGACATCAGAGGTGATCGGTTGGGCCGATCCTGTGCCGCGGCGATTAATTTCCCGTGAGGTCAGACCAGCAGAACCTGAGGTCAGGGCAAAGCTTTTTTTCCCAGTCAAGCTTTTCGCTTCAACGGGTGTGACCCCTTTATAGGCTTTATTGAAGCGCGACACCGTGGTGGGAACATTGAAATAGAACGTGATATAATGCGGATAGCGGACCGCTAATTCCTTTTCTGGGTATTCTAACTGGGTAAAGTCAAAAAACGAGGCTTCAAGATCGGCCAATGGTGCTTCACTCTCCCCTTTGATAAAATCTGTTTGGGCGACTTGTGTGGCACTCAATTCCGATTTTAGGGCATTATAGGCACCTGTGATCTTCGGTGCGGCAAAGGCGCCGACGCTATTGACGGTCGTGACGATACCTGTGGAGACGGCAGAATAGGACACTCGGCCGGCCTCAAATACTCCATCCACAACACCGGTAAGTAGACCCATAAATACTCCTTTGATGGTACCAACAGAGAACAACAGTGTTATTTATATCGGAATGCTCATGCCATGAAATATTATCAGGGTCTCTATGTCCCTATCCATCCCAACAAATACCGCGGAGATGTGGGGAACATCTGTTATCGCTCGTCCTGGGAAAAGATTGTGATGGCCTGGCTCGATAAACACCCCTCGGTACTCTGGTGGGGATCGGAGTCATTCCCCATACCGTATATCAGTCCAGTGGATAAGAGACCCCACCGGTACTTCCCTGACATGGTGGTCCATATGCGGAAGAAGGATCTGTCTGAACAGACCTATATCTTTGAGATCAAGCCCGCCAGGGAGACGATATTGAGACCCCCTCCTCCACAACGTTCCTCACGGCGATTTATCAAAGAGGCCGCAACGTATAGTATAAATAGAGCTAAGTGGGATGCCTGTGAAAAGTTTTGTCTATCACAGGGATGGAAGTTTATGGTTATTACCGAAAAGAATATTCCAGGACTCAAGACCTAATATGCCTTCAATACTTCAACGAATTCAACAACAATCACAGGAAGCGGGCATGATACAACGGACCGATGCGGCCCGTAAATGGCTGTTATCCTTGATTCCCTCCCTCAAGGTGACCTCCACGACCTTGATGCAGGATCGCCAGGCGATGAGGTCCCGTATTTTTGTGGGACGCATGTATTTTTTCCGGTATGATGCACTCGGTAAGAATGAATTGCCCTATTTTGATCGTTTCCCGTTGGTCATTCCTATTGATCAATATCCCGATGGGTTTTTGGGGTTGAATCTTCATTATCTCCCCGTCAAAATGAGGTGTATCCTCATGAATAAGCTCAGTGTTCTTCTGAACACCCCTGGGCGCTATGACGAGAGGACCAGGCTTCGTATTTCCTATAAGGTGCTGCAAAGTCATGGTCGTATCTATGAACATACCCCAGCCGTGAAACGCTATCTCTATGGTCAGATCAAATCGCGTTTTCTGGAAGTCCCGCCGCCACAGTGGGACATTGCCGCCTTGCTACCCACAGCTTCGTTTCGCGGTGCCACTGTCTCAGAGGTCTATGCAGATTCTCGTAAAAAAATTCAGGAGAGGAATACCTAAACATGATCGGACGTTTAGACGCATTTTGGTCCCAAATGAAAGCCGAGGGAGTCTCCAAGAATTCTCATTGGGATGTCCAGATCAATCTCCCCCGTTCGTTAGCAGGACTGGCCTTTGGTGGGATAGATCGGACCCTCAAGCTTCGTTGTGAAGCCGGAGAACTGCCGGGTCGTCAACTGGTATCCAGCGATATCAAAATCTATGGTCCCGTCTATCGGACACCCTATCAATCGGTCTATACCGAATTAAATCTGACCTTTATTGAAACGGCCGATCTGCAAGTTCGTCAATTTATGGAAGCCTGGATGAATACCATCTTCCATTCTGAAACGAATATCATGCAGTATCAAGACGCCTTTCAGACCTCAATGATGATCACCCAGTATCATGTCGATGCCCGGGCGGCCACACCTTCTGAAGACGAGCGAAGTGAGTTTTTCCCGGTTTTTGGTCCTAATGTGTTTGGGGGCAGGCAAGTGTCCGAGCCACAGCCAGCCGGATCAACACTTGAACCAGCGTTGTTTATGTATGTCAAGAATGCCTATCCTGTCAATATCAATCAGATGGCGACTGCCTGGTCTGATGACTCCCCTCATCGGGTACAGGTCGCATTCTTCTATGAGTGGTATACGCTGTCAGCGCCTTATCCTCGTAATACCATTGGAACCAATACAGGACTCAAGGAATCTCCGCGTGAGATCGCGCGGCCAGGGGGCACCAACGATCCTATCGAGGCCAATTTCTAACGTTTAACATGATATGAGGTGAAGTATGCTGCCAAAATTAGTGACGCCGACTTATGAGTATACGTGCCCATCGGGGCTGCAAGTGACCTATCGACCATTTTTGGTCAGGGAAGAAAAGCTGCTACTCATGGCCCGTGAATCGAATGATGCCAATTCGATCATGGACGCGGTAGAACAAGTGGTGACGAATTGTGTCCAGACTTCTGTGCCTATTGCCTCGCTGCCGATGTTTGATGTGGAAGCGATCTTCTTGCAACTCAGGGCGCGTTCTGTGGGGGAATCGGCGAATCTCCGTTTTCAGTGCCATCAACAACTCACGGTCCCCGGTCTGACAGACTATGAACTTGCCGCTGGGGTGATGAAGACTCGTTCGTGTGATGTGGTGTCTGAATATACCGTAGATTTGTTGGGGATCGTTCCGACCTGGGGCGAAGGTCACTCCAAGAAGATTGCCCTGACCGATACCGTGGGAATGATCATGCGGTATCCGTCATTCAAGTTCTTTAAGAAATTTATTAATGCGACACTGGGGACCGAGGAAGCGTTTCGATTGATCGAATCCTGTATCGAATCGATCTATGATGCCCAGAAATTCTATCCAGCGAAAGATTCTTCGCCGACGGAACTTCGTGAATTCCTGGAATCCTTGAATGCCAAACAAGTGGAGAAAATTGACACCTTTTTTGAGACCTTCCCGAAAATTAAAACCACGATCCCATTCAAATGCCCTGGATGTGGATATGCCGAATCATTGGAGGTCGAAGGGCTCGAATCTTTTTTCGCATAGGGACCTCGCACGACACGTTGATGAATTACTATAAGACGAATTTTGCGATGGTCCAGCATCATCAGTGGGATCTCAACGAATTGGAATCGTTACTACCCTGGGAGAGGCATGTGTATATTCAATTGCTTCAAGCCTATCTGAAAGATGAGGCCGAGACGCGAGCATTACAGACACAGAAACAGCAACATCAATCTCATCGAAAGCGTACATCCTAATGGACGATCAAAAGACCCCTGTTGTCAATCTTGGTAAAGAAACCCGGCGCGATATTGCCGGAGCCATTCGTGAGTTGTCGCGTCAATTTCGTGAACAGCGGGACGAAAAGAAATCTCGTTCATTTGCAGATAATATCGCCCATGGCATCGCCGGTGGGGCCTCGATCAGTGACTCTATCAAGGATGCCGCTGGGGTCTCAGCGGAGAAAGCCAAAGAGACCTTCAAGAAGACGATTGATCCTGTCCAGATCGTTAAACGTCTGACAGGTTCCAAGTTAGCGACCGTCCTGGCCGGGAAGGCCTTGGGGAGGAATGCCACCAAAGTTCGTGCCATTGCCGACATACCACAACCAATGGTACCAGAACAGACCGAGGATACCAACTCACCCACTGGCATACCAGAAACAGAGACCTCACCCACACCGTATACTGCACCAACGACCTCTCCTGGTCAGCTAGGTTCCGATCAAAATCAGAGCGTCTTTGCGGATATGCTCAAGTTCATGGGATTGATCAATCTCCAGGTCCATGCCATTGGTACCAAATTGGGGGCCAATGTCGGACGCAATGCCAAGGGTCAATTCAATAAAATGAATGCCCCACAAGAGAAGATTCTGGCAGATATTCGGAATCAATTGATTCTGGGGCATAAAGAAGACAAGGCCTATCAGCAACACGATACGGATCTGGAAGAGGAACAGGCTAAGTTACTCCGCGAGTCGGACGCATTACAGAAACGTGCCCTAGAAGAGGCAGAAAAGGCCCAGGACCTGGCGAGAGGGCAAGGACATCCCGATCAGTCTCCTACTCAAATACCCGTACATGGTATGGCGAGTTCTCTGTTTGGCAAAGGGGAAGGGCATAAAGATACTGGCTCTGGTATCCTTGGTGGATTAGGGTCCATGGCCGCATCAGCTCTGGGAGTTGGTGGTCTTGTTGCCGGAGGTGCCAAAATTGCCAAAGGGGCACTCAATGCCATCAAACATCCGATCAAAACCATGAAATCGATGGCAGGGACCGCAGGAAAATTTATTGCCCATCCTATCGAAACCACGAAGGCTGCGGTATCCGCACTCAAGACATTTGCAGGCGTGGGAACAAAAGCGGCGGCCTCTGCGCTCGCACCAACGGCGGCCAAGGTAGCAGAGAAAGCCGTCACCAAGGCGCCAGGCGTCATTGCGAAAGTCGCCGGTGCCGCCAAAGGTGGCAAGAAAGCTGTGGGTGCCCTTGTCCAAAAACTCATGCCGAGTATGATGAAAAAATATGGGGGTAAGTTGACTGGTTCGTTGATACCAGGCATTGGAACGCTGATTGGTGCGGGGATGACCGTGGGTTCCTTGCTCAAGGGTGATTGGATTGGTGCTGGACTCAATGCGGTGGGTATGATACCCTATGCCAGTCTGGCGACGATTCCTACGGCCATTGCCCGTGAGGTCTATTCCGAAGTCTATGATGGCGCCGATCCCTTTACTGATCCCTTGCGCGGAGAACGGATGCCTGAGTTATTGGCATCGGTCCAGCAACAGGTGGGGGATTGGATATCAGGAAAAGAAAAATCACCGACACAAATTGCTCAGGCCGATCAACAATCGGCTCCTGGTACATCTCCTAGCCCGGCTGGACCTGAAGCGGCGGTGTCACCCTCAGGGGTCTTGAATCCTGTTGCGGCCGCCAATGCGACCCCGCCAGGAACATTCCCGACACCTACAAAAATTGGTGGTGATGGACTCAATGCCCTCTCGCGGGAACAAGCGGCCAGTATGACGAATGGGGGAGCAGGGGGAGGAGCAGGAAGCCCTCCGGTGATCATGAGCAATAATCCTGTGACTAATATCAACAATCAGCTTGTTCAGAAAATGGGACCGACTCGCAATCCCGATTCAAGTTTTCTGCGAAGACAATACCATTCATCCTTTGCCACATAATACAGAAGCCGTTCCCCCTTTCGAGAGAACGGCTTCGACTGCTCACTTCCTCACATGGAGGATGAGTCCTACTTCACCAATGACTTGAAATAATCCAGTTCTGAATTATCATCACCAGACACATCACCAGACAACTTCTCTTCCAATTCCTTCACTAATCCCGAAGTCGGCGCGGCGACCTTGGGGGCAGGGGCAGCAAGAAAGGGAGCAGAAGCCGCCTCCTTCACTTGATCGGCCAGAGGGGCGAATTGACGGGCGACATTCCCTTGTCCAACATAGCGATCCCAATTGGCTTTGATGGCCTCATAGGTCTTGAATTTGTCTGGGGAAATCAATTCCTTCAAGGTATGTTCCTTGGCGTGCAGGGCCTTGAGTTCTTCTTCACTCTGAGACAGCGCCGCGGGTGCGGCAAACTCAGACTGTCCGTAGTTTCTCTGCCCTTCCACTTTGGTGATACGAAGTTTGAAATTCGCCCCTTCCCAAAAATCAAAGGGCGTAAACGGTTCCTGATCTGGAAATATCGGCTTGATGGCGTTTTGAATCTTTTCGAAAATCTTGGCGCCAAAACGGAAAATTCTGATGGTCCCCTCGTTTGCAGGTGTCGCTGGATCTGACACGACCAGGACATTCATGAAATACTCGACCTTTCGCTTTTGCTTGGATGCCAGTTCCCTGTTGACCTTGAGGTCTGTGGTCCAGAGCGACTTATTGAATTCACAGACCGGGCAGGCACCACCATCCAATGTGGTCGGACAGTTTTCAATGAACCATCGTCCACCCGCATTCTGGAAGGCATGGGTAAATTTTCTGATCCAAGGCAAGTCATCTCCGAGGGAGGCAGGAAGGAAACGAATGGTCGCAAAACCATTCCCGGCCTTATCGACTACGGGATACCACATCCGTTCGTCATCACGATCATATTGCACCTTGGGCTTGTTGCCGGATGCCAGTAATTTTGTGGCCTCTTCAAGAGAACCACGATTGCGTTTGAGTGCCGAAAAATCCATATAGACCTCCAAATATAATGTGTAATTCAGATCGTGTTATGTGATCTGTCACTTAGTATTTAGTATAGCAGATTATGTTGGTTGTGTCAAGTGTTTTTCGTGATAACTTTGTGATACCAATGCCGCCACGCGAGCAGAGACCAGAGTTTTATCATACGGTACAAAGAATGCAAACTTAACAAGTCTCTGATAAAAGGTCGGCCAGATGATCGTATCATTGACACGGGCTTTCCACATAGGCAAGAATTGCATGATGTTACCCAGGACGCACACCGTTTCAATTTCAATCTGATTGTGTTGCACCTCGATGGCCAGTGGAGGCCATTCACCAGAATTCACCGTGAGCATATCCATCGGTCTGGCATAGCGATCCAACAAATACCGCAGATCCTTTTCGATGGTATAGACGAGGGATTCTCGTATTTTCAGGTGCTTACGGAAACACTCTAGATGTTCGGGACTATTGATCAGATTGCGGATATACGGTTCATCGCGGAGATGATTACACGCCAGAAAGAGGCGCAAATGATCCTCAGAGGTAAACATCTTCGATAATTTAACAAAGGACCATTTATCATTTCTCCGTTCAAACCCATCCTGGGATACCGAACGCGGCCGATCTCCATACCTGATGATATCATAGGCATCAGAGGTCATGTGCAGCTTCACGGCCCGATAGAGACGATAGGCATCAAAGGGGCTCATGAGCATCCAAAGGTCGATCATATGAGCGGATCAGTGACATGCTCAACCCCGCCGTTCGATGCCGAATCGCCTCTTGATAAAATGCCATCATTGTAGGATCTTTGGCATCCTTCAAGAGACGCTGAAAATAGGCGATATCGTGATAGTTTGTGAGAAGGTCTCGCATGTTCGTTGTGTCATAGATTATACTACCAAGAAGGTCATGTTCCTGTGTCATAGATTATACTACCAATCGGTTTCGTTCTCTCTTGGCTTGTTCCACGGCCAGATAGGCTTCCCAACGTCTCTTGGAACCCCAGTACCCTACAGCATAGGGAGAGGCGTCTTTGGGACTCAGATCAAAGGTATTGTTTGTGACCTTCATGGTGTTAGGCTCGCCCTGTAAGTTGATCAACGTTGGAACATTCTTAGTTTCCAACAGGCCCCGGTTCGGTTCAGCCTTGATCAGACATTCGGTGATGTTGGTATTGTCCCCATACACACTCAACGTGGCCATTTGACTTCCTCGGATCTGTGTATGATCACCATGAATATGCACCTCTTTACCTTCCAGAGGATCTGTGGGAAGGGCTTTAGACACCACCATGACCGCACCAGCCGCACCCAAACCCAATAAGGACTTGAAAAATGCGCGCCGGTTCACTAGGTCACCTTCTTCTGTAGACGGAGGCGCTCACGCAGAGACTTGCCGGGTCGGGAATCGAGTCGTTGGATTTGTTGTGTCGGGGTCAATTGATCCCGTTCCTTCTGACGGAGTTGGGCTTCTTCTCGTTTACGCTGGGTTGTTGGATTCATTCTTTACCTCCTGGTTAATAAGGGTGACGGATAACAGGGACGCATACTGAAAGGAACGCCAGGCCTGAAGATCCAGGTCCCAGACATTGAACAACAGGGGGTCCTTGGCAGCCTTGGCAGGACCGGGGTTGAAGGTTTCAATTGAACCTTCTTGGAGCGGTACCGGCACTTTGGGCCTAGACGCCTCAGGTATCGCTATATGTGACGTGGTCGCCCGCATGAGGCGTGTCACCCCATTCTTTTTCTTGAATGAAACGGTGACTTCCTCATGAGCCAAGAAATGCCTCAATGATTCAGGCCCCAACGGAATAAATGTATTTTCAGGTAATACCAGAGCTTGATCGAGCATAGGAGTCTCCTTGTGATGTTTACTGCTTTTCTATCAGATACACGGCCGCGCACATCCAGGTCAGGAATCCTGTGACAAACAGGAGTTCACCTGGGGATTCTTGGAGGCACCACACGATCACCCCCAGGGCCGCTAAGGCAAACGGTCCCAGGAGCATACAGACCCCTAGTATGTGATACCATCGATACCCTTGATACCATTTATATGGCTTCAACATCTTATCTTATCCTCTCTTCAGGCGTTCACGGATCTCGGCAAGAGTCTGTGGTCGGGGCCATGACGATCCATTATCAAAGATCGGTTCCAAGGCGCCTTGGTTCGCTTCTTCCTGTTCTGTCACATCTTCCAGGAGATGAAAGCTGGTCACACCATGGGCCCCTCTGACAGGCATCACACAGAGCAATCCTTTGGCCGACTTCTTCAATCCATTGTCCGTCTTGGGATTCTTGGAAATCGTCACGCGCTTGCCGTGAATGACGCCACTGGTCGCCTTCATGGCCATGCCAAAGGTATCTCGCGTATTGTATTGATAGGTAAAGCTGCCAATACCAAAGACGATATTCGTCGAAGCAAAGCCCTGGGCTTCCAAGCCTTGCAGGATACGCTGGGCTCGTTCATAGGTGATACTGTCACCATAGATGGCGCCGATATGCGGATCGAGTTGCTTGAAGCCTTTGGAATTCACGGTGCCCCCAAAGACATCCCAGAGGATCTGAATGGTCCCGCGTGATTCTGGTGTCATAATGTTGGCATCAGGATCACCACAGATAATCTTGACGGGATCGCCTGAGTCAGGGCGAATGACCACTTTCCCATCACGGGCCATGATCGTATCCTTGAGAATCGGGAGCGTATTCGTGAGCGTATTCCAATAATCCCAGGTATCCGAGACAATCGAGATAATACCTTTCGGGTAGACTTCAGTAATCAGACGCCTAAAGGTATCGAGTTCGCCCAGTTCTCCGCCCATGCACATGACCGAATGTTCGGTGGCTGGGACGGAACCGCCGATCAATTCCTTCTCAGCGTCGGCCCCATAGTATTGTTCCAGGAAGTCAATGGCGGGAATCGTATCGGTCCCGGTGAAACTCAGAAGATGCCCAGCACCCGAGACCATCGAGGACTCAAGGCTTGACATACCACGCATACTAAAATCATGACCTTGCCATTGCACAAACTCTGGCATGTCCGAGGTCAATCGGGCACATTGATCCAGAAGTTCCCGATATTGATAGGCAATGGTCGCCGAAGTAATCGGTTGCCAGATCACATTCGACATGATGGACTCGACCCAATTGGTCAACCAGAAAAATTCTGGCAACGTATTCTTGATGGTCAAGAACGGCACACGCATGGGGCAGCGTGAACCTTCAGGTAACGCTTTGAGTATCAGGGGCAGATAGCCCAGATCATGCAGAGCGCCAATATGATCGATGTTCACCGCATTCGGTCCCAATGACGTATCCAGGCGCCGTTTATAGGCGTCCATGACCTTGTCTTTAGGTTGATTGAAAAAGTCTGCATTGAACCTCTTGACCAGATATTCCTGTACAAAGTATTGGAGTCCAAAGACCACGATCTTGTCAATCTCTGGAATACGCGAACCACGGGCCGTCATATTCGAATAGACTTCTGTGGTGCCAGCGGGATATTGGCTCTTATGGTCAGTTTTGTAAAAGTCTGATAAATGTATGCTACTCATCTTATACCCCTTTGTAATAATCATGCCACGCGTGAACTTCATCGATGATACCGTCAAACACCTGCTTGCCCTTGGTAAAGAATCCATGCGTCACATGGAGTTGAACTTCCTGGGCGCCCAGTCTACGCAATTCTTTGGCCAACTCAATAAAGGTCCGCCCACCATCACAAATATCATCAGGAATCACATAGACGATAGGAATGTCTCGATCCCCTACGGTATGAGTGGAATCCAGGCCTTTTCCCCAAGGGTTGCCAGGTGCATGAACCACCGTGCCACTAATCTCTCCTGTCTTGGTATCACGAATCTTGGAAGATTCGATCACGCCTAGGAATCGTGGGGTATTAAACTGTTGTGCGAGTTTGTGGGTTTTCTTCAGGGCCCCAGCATCAGGGGCGACCAGATAAAAATGCTTGGTACCGGTGTACCGTAACACAGGAATCGCCAGGAGATCCCATTGCGGAATGACGTGGCAGTTATTGAGCAAGGCTGGTGTCACATCAGAATGAGGATCACTGATAATGACCCGCTTAAAATTCAAGTCGTTAATCAGATCACAAAACACTTTGAGGCTAAAGGATTCGCCGGGATTATTGCAACGATCCTGTCGGCTGAACGGGACATACGGCATGGTCAAGTTGCCTAGGGTGAATCCTTGGCGTTTGGTGGCGTCACAGAATAGCAGCAATTGCAGGATATCCAAATTTGTGGTAAATGTGAATGTCACATGGACATTTTCGGCTGTGGTGAAGCCGTTGACCGTGACCTGAAGTTCACCTACCGGAAAAGAAAAGGCCTTATGTGGCAGATTAGATTGGATCATTCAAAACTCCCTCTGTTGATATTAAGAGTATAACATAGCAGGGCCTGGGTGTCAAGAACTATTTTGAGGGGTAAGTCCTTGATAATGTGCTTGTTATGGCACTATATAGAGAAGAATATGTTAATTT
>Ga0315284_10001035_pt1 | contig 38837 bp, 33 predicted proteins | sample YL17G09_16_MG_FD_203696 | JGI IMG/M metagenome (GOLD analysis project Ga0315284, IMG submission 203696) | Sediment microbial communities from Yellowstone Lake, YNP, Wyoming, USA - YL17G09_16 | ecosystem: Environmental > Aquatic > Freshwater > Lake > Sediment | place: USA: Wyoming | collected...
CGAGCGATGAAGGAACGCGCTGACGCGACGCCGCTCCTGGCGGGGATCGACGTGCCGACCCTCGTAGTTGTCGGCCAGGAGGACGAGATGACTCCCCCCGCCGTCGCCAGGGCGATGACCGACGCCATCCCGTCCGCTGCGATGACGGTGATCCCCGGTGCCGGCCACCTCTCGCCGCTCGAAGCTCCCACGGCCGTGAGCCGCGTGTGCGCGGAGTTCCTCGAGGCGATGCACGAGTCTGTCAGGTGAGCCGCGACACGCCCAGCGGCCAGCGCCGCTCCGGCGGCTTCGGTTCCCCCGACCTGGGGCCCGACGCATACCAGGACTCCAACCGCCAGGGCTTCATCGGCTACTTCAATGCCGAGGGCTTCCAGTGGCGGGTGATGATCCACCTGCACCTCGACGACGAGACGTGGTGGTGCGGGCGGCTCTGTTTCTCCGAGCGCAGCGGCACGGAGGTGTGGGACAAGGAGGAGATCGTCGGCAGTACCGCGGAGGACGTGCTGAAGCAGGCGCGCCTCCTGCCGCACGAAGAGGTCCTCCGCCGGCTCAAGCAGTCGTTCGACGAGCGGCGGCGGTACTTCGCCGTGCGGGCTCTGCTGGACGACCTCCTCGACAAGGGCCGCCAACTCAACCGCATCGCCGTCCGCGTCTCGTCTGGCGAGATGGATCGCGAGAGGGCGGCGCATGAACTGGATCGCATCCAGCAGGACATGCGCACCATCGTGGACGGGCTGCGCGATGTGGCCGGCAAGGAAGGGCGCGGGCGCGGGCCCTGAGGCCTGGCGGGTCCCGGCGCGCGGCGTGCGAACGACGAAGCCCCGAGGCCTGAGCGCCTCGGGGCTTCGTCTCGTAGGGGGAGTGGCCAGCGCGGCGACTAGTGCTCCTTCTTCGTCGGCTTGCCGGGCGGATTGTCGCCTTGGAAGATGTCCTTGTTCAGGGCGATGAAGTCCTTCCACTGCGGCGGCACGTCCTCCTCCGGGAAGATCGCGCTCACCGGGCACTCAGGCTCGCACGCGCCGCAGTCGATGCACTCGTCGGGGTGGATGTAGAGCATCTTCTCGTCTTCATAGAAGCAGTCGACCGGGCAGACCTCGACGCACGCCTTGTCTTTCACGTTGATGCAGGGTTCACAGACTATGTGCGGCATGAGGGTTCCTCCAGGAACGGCGAGCGTAGAACAGCACGGGTTCGCGAAATTGGCAAGCGGCCTTTCGGACTGTCAAGTGCGTCCGCGCGGAAGACCCTGCAAAGAGCGCGCCGCCGCGGCGCCCGAGACGGACGGCCCCCTCCGAGTGACGCGAAGGCGCCCCCTTCTCTCCGCTGGATCCGCTCCTATCGAAGCCTGCGGCCGAGCCACTCCACACGCCGGGCGCGTCACCAGATCGTGAGCGGGGGAGCCCGGCGTGCGGTTCCAGCCGCGCGTCAAGCCGCTGGTACTCCCGCCTGGCGCTGCAGGTCACGGGTGAGGTGCATCGAACAGAGGCGCGGCCCGCACATCGAGCAGAACTCCTCGGATTTGAAATACTCCGCCGGCAGCGTCGCGTCGTGGTAGGCCCGCGCTCGCTCGGGGTCCAGCGCCAGCCGGAACTGCGTCTCCCAGTCGAAGGCGAACCGCGCACGGCTCAGCGCATCGTCCCGGTCGCGGGCCCCAGCACGCCCCCGAGCGATGTCGGCCGCGTGGGCGGCGATCCTGTAGGCGATGACGCCCACCCGCACATCGTCTGCGTCCGGCAGTCCGAGGTGCTCCTTGGGCGTCACGCAGCAGAGCATGGACGCCCCGTACCACCCGATCATCGCCGCGCCGATCGCACTGGTGATGTGATCGTAGCCGGGGGCGATGTCGGTGACGAGTGGCCCCAGCGTGTAGAACGGCGCCTCGCGGCAGATCTCCTGCTCCATCCGCACGTTCATCTCGATCTCGTGCATCGGGATGTGGCCGGGGCCTTCCACCAGGACCTGGACGTCGCGGCGCCACGCCCGCTCGACGAGTTCGCCGAGCGTCCGCAACTCGGCGAACTGCGCTGCATCCGAAGCGTCGGCGAGCGAGCCGGGCCGCAGTCCGTCGCCTAGGGACAAGGTCACGTCGTGCGCGGCGGCGATTTCCAGCAACTCGTCGAAATGCGTGTACAGCGGGTTCTCCTCGCCCCGTGCGGTCATCCACGCGGCCATCAGCGCGCCGCCACGGCTCACGATGCCGGTCACGCGGCGCAGCGCCAGCGGCACGTGCGCCCGGAGGATGCCGCAGTGCACCGTCACGTAGTCGACGCCCTGCCCTGCCTGGTGCTCGATGTTGTCGAGCAGCGCCTGCGAGGCCAGGTCCGCCACGTCCGTCACCGCTAGACCGGCCTGGTAGATGGGCACGGTGCCGATCGGCACCGTGCTCGCCGCGAGGATGGCCTCGCGGATCTCGTCGATCCCGCCGCCGGTCGAGAGGTCCATCACCGTGTCGGCGCCGTACTGGATGGCGAGGTGCAGTTTCTCTAGTTCGCCGAACACGTCCGACGTCACTGAGGAGTTCCCGATGTTGGCGTTGATCTTCACGCTCGCCACGGTGCCGATCCCCATCGGCACCAGTCGCCCGGCGAGGTGGCGGACGTTCGCCGGGATGACGAGGCGGCCTCGCGCGACCTCGGCGCGCACGACCTCGGGAGCGAGACCCTCCCGCTCGGCGACGGTGCGCATGGCATCGGTGGTCTCGCCGCGCCGGGCGGCGTGCATCTGGGTGAAACAGGTGGGCATGGAGGTGCGGCTCCTGGACAAGGCAAACGCCGTCGTCGCGGGGCAGGGGTCCGCGACGAAGGCGTCCTTGAGCCTGAGGGTGACTCCCTACGCCGGTGCGAGCCGGGTCAGGTTCGAAGGGTGTGATCTCAGCCCGCCGGAGCGGGCACCCCTGTCAACGGGCAATCTAGCGTACCAGTGAATCCCGGTCCACGAGGCCGACCGGAACGGGGATCTGCCGCGGCACCACCTCGCCTCGCAGGTGTGCCGCCACCGCCTCGATGGTCCGGCGTCCGATGACTGTCGGATACTGGATTGCGTCGGCGAGGAGCGCAGTGCCCTCGCGGATCGAGGCCTGTGCTTCCGGTGTCGCATCGAAACCCACGATGAGGACGTTGCCCCGCCCCGCCGCGCGTACTGACGCCAGCGCCCCGAGGGCGCAGTCGTCGTTGCTGCCGAAGATGGCGGAGATGGCGGGATGCGACTGCAGGAGGTTGTCCGTCTTCTGCTTAGCCACCTCGCGGAGGCCGCGCTCGACCGCGGGGGCCGCCACGATCTCGATGCCGGGGTGGGACGCGATCGCCTCCCGGAAGCCGCGCACACGGTCGATGACCGACGTGACCGTGGGCTGGTCGAGGATCGCGACCGTGCCGCGCCCCGAGAGGCGCCGGGCCAGGTACTCGCCCACGAGCCGCCCGCCCTGCGCGTTGTCGGAGGCGATGTGCGCGACCACGTCGCCGCCGGCCGCCGCGATGTCGGCCGTGAAGACGGGGATGCCCGCCCGGTTGGCCTCCTCCACGGCGCTCACGATGCCGCGCGAGTCCACCGGCGCGATGATGATCGCGCTCATCCGCTGGGTGATGAAGTTCTCGACCTGCGATGTCTGTCGCGCCAGGTCCCACTCGCCGGCGACGAAGTGAAGGTCGACACCCAGGCTGTCGGCGGCGCGCTGCATCCCGCGCTTCAGGTCCTGGTAGAAGACGTGCGCCTCGGTGAGGAGAGTGACGCCCACCTGCGGGCGGGAGGTCACGGCCCGCTTCGCGCAGCCGGACGTCATGGCGCCGGCGGCGAGCAGCGCCACCACAGTGATCCGCGTGGCGCGGAGGAGCGAATGTCGGTGGTGCGTCGGCACGATCGAGACTCCTGTCATCGGACGGGTTCCACGAGGATGGTCGCGATCTCATAGGGCCGGAGCGCGATGCGGAAGGTCCGCCCGGTCACGGGGATCATCTCGCCCGGGTCCTCGAGCAGGTTGGCGCGGCGCGCCGAGCGGATCGGCTCGCGCAGAGTCACGGTGGCCGTCGCGGGCCGTCCATCCCACTCCACGAAGCGCAGCACGAGAGCCTCGGAATCCTCGGCGCGTTTCACCGAGGTCAACTCCACGCCGGGCACGTCCACCGAAGCGAAGCTAACCGTGCGTCCGAGTCCTCCCCGGTGCTCGGGCTCGGCGGCGGAAACGAGCGGTGTCACGAACTCGGCGGCGTGGCGAACGGTGCCGGCGGCCCGCCAATCGCCAGCGTGCGGATAGATGGCATAGCGGAAGGTGTGGTGCCCCCGGTCCGCGACCGAGTCAGGCCACGTGGGCGCCCGCAGCAGCGACAGCCGCAGCACGTTCCCGTGGTAGTCCCAGCCGAACTTGCTGTCGGTGACGATGCTGACGCCGAAGGTGGAGTCCGACACGTCGGCCCACCGCTGGCCCGGCACCTCGTACTTGGCGCGCTCCGCCTGGGTCCGCGGAGTGCCGGACCGACCGATGGTGCCGTAGGGGATGGCGTACGTCGCGGAATCCGCCCGCACGCCAAGGGTGAAGCCGACCTTGAGCAGCCTGTGGTCCTCGTGCCAGTCGGCTTCGTTCCGTACCTCGAGGAATGAGGTCTCTCGCCCGAGGACCAGCGTCTGCGCGACCGTCGAGGTGCCCCATCGCCGGGTGAAAGCGAACCGCGCTTCTGCGTCGTCGGCGCCGCGCGTGACAGCGGAGGTCTCCGTCACGTCCCAGCGCTCGCCCGTGTAGCCGATGTCCCATGCGTCCCAGGTCCGGGGCAGATCGCCGAAGACCTCGAGGACGTTGCCGCGCGCGCCGGGCGCCAGCGCCTCGCGGCGGGTGCGCTTGTCGTAGATGCGCGTGATGCTGCCCGTGGACGTGTCCACCTCCACCCGCAGGTACCAGTTCTCGATCCAGTTGGGCCCGGCCACCGGTGCGGGCAGCGCGTTCCCGAGCGGCGGCGTCCCGGTGAGTGGCACCCAGAACACCTTTGCGCCGAGTGAGGGAACGTCCCGCGCCGCGAGGAGCACGGAATCTCCGCCGTCGCGAGCCACTCTCACGAACGCCGACCGCGCCCAAGTGAGCGGGTTGAACACGACGACTGGAACGGTTCCGCGACCGCGCGGCGATCGCGTGTCCATCCGGGCCCGCAGGCCCGCGAGGCCTCGTCCCGTCAGGGTGTCCAGCGCGGCCCAAGCGGTGTCGTACTGGGCACTTGCGTCCAGGTACACCTGGTGGATGCTCGATCCGGGCAGAATGTCATGGAACTGGTTGAAGAGCACGCGCCGCCAGACGCCCTCGAGGAGCTGGCGCGGGTATGCGGCAGTGTCAAACGAAAGGAGAGCCTCTGCGGTGCGCAGCATCGCCTCGCTCCGCGCCAGCGCCCATTTCTGGCGGGCCTGCGTTGTGTACGTGCCGCGGTGGTACTCGAGGTACAGCTCATCCCGCCAGGTCGGGAACGCCGCGTCTCCGAGCCCGGTGCGCACAGCGTCGAGCGCACTGTCGGGATGTGCGTAGCGCATGGCCGGGAAGGTCGGCACGCGGCGCAGGTCCTCCGCCCGCTGCAGCATCTCGATCGTCGGTCCGCCGCCGTGGTCGCCCACGCCGTACAGCACAACCTGGTGGTTGCCGCCGGTGCGCTGCCGGTCCTCGAGGCGCTCGCGCACGAGCATCGCCACGTCGAGGTCGTGGGTGTAGCCGTACGGGTTATAGCTGAAGATCCGCGTGCCGTCGCGGCCCTCCCAGAAGAAGGCATTGTACGGCAGTTCGGTCGAGTCGTTCCAGCGGATCTTCTGGGTGACGAAGGCGTCGAAGCCCAGTTGCCTGAAGATCTGCGGCAGGGTCCACGGGAAGCCGAAGGAGTCGGGAATCCACGAGACGCGCGATCGTGTGCCGAACCGCGACTGGAAGTAGCGCTGGCCGTACAGCCCCTGCCGGACCAGAGACTCACCGGCAGGCGAGTTGAGGTCCGGCTCCACCCACATCCCGCCGACCGTGGCCCACTGACCCGCTCGGGCCGCGCGCCTGACCGAGTCGGCGAGGGACGGGATCTCGCGGTCCAGGTAGTCGTGGAACGCCGCCGAACTGCTGGTGAAGACGTAGCCCGGGAACATCTCCGCGAGCTTCAGTGAGGTCCGCCAGGTGTTTCGGATGACCTCTTCCGTCTCGCTCCACGGCCACAGCCAGGCGGCGTCGATGTGCGAGTTGCCGACGAGGTGTAGCGTATCGCGACGGATCGTTGCGGCGAGTGGCGCGTAGGCGTCGTGGTAGCGCCCGACCAGCGCGGCATAGGCACCGCCGTTCTCCGCGCCGAGGGCCGCCAGCCACTCCCGCGCGTCGGGCGGCGTGATGTCAGGGGCGCGGCCGGCGAAGGCGCGGGCGTACCCGTACCCCTCCGCGTACTCCGCGAAACCGGCATCGCGCACGCGGGCCGTCGGAAGAGTCCACCACGGCCGGCCCGGCTCGAGGGTGATCGCCAGACGGAGTGTGTCGCCCGTCCTGCACGGAGCGCACAGTTCGAGGGCGCCCGCGCGCCACGGTCTGCCGGCGCTGCCCACGAGGTACGTGGCGCGGGGCCCGAATTCGGGCGCGAGCAGGTCGAGCCGCTGTCCGGCAAGAGCGGAAGGCACAACGATCCAGGCTTGGAAGCGGCGCTGTCCGGCCGACGAATCGGATGTCCATGAGCCGAAGCCGAGGCGTGAGCCGGCCAACCGGAGCACGCTGCCTGCGTCCACGCTCACCGCCGTCTCGACTCCAGGAGATCGAGCCGCCAGGGTCCGCGGGCCGACCGGCGGGGCTGTCGGTTGGCCCGCCCACGTGATGAGAGCCCTCAGCGGCGTGGCGCCGCGCGCGGCGGCGCGCAATTCCTCGAACCTCGGCCGGAGTCCGACCGACGTCGGTGCGCCTGGGGCCAGCGTGCCGACCGAGTTGCCTGACCACGTGGCGATGCCTTGCACGAACCGCACACCCACGCCGCGCAGCGTATCGCGGCCCCACGCTGTCACAGTAGCGGTCGCCGCGACATCCAGTTGGTCGCCGGTCCATACTAGGGGTCCGTCGAGCCGGAGCGGGGAGACGGTCACCGTGGCCGCCGGGTAATTGTGTTCGCCCGGGCGCACCTCAGCGGGCCGCCGGGCCTGCGTCCGCACTCCCTCCAGCGAACCGGCACCTGGGATCGCCGCGAGGCGGCCGAGCACGTCGAAGCCGCCGGTGCGATTGACGGGTTTGAGCAGCAGGCTGTTCCATCCCGCCGCGAAGCGCACGGCAGTTGTGTCGCGTCCCCGCCCGATGCCCCGCGCGATGTGGTGCGTCCACACGCGCTGGCCGTTCACGAACGCGACGATGTCGTCGTCGCTGTCCATCACGAGCAACAGGGTCCGCTCGGTGGGAGCGAACACGTAGGAGTGGGCGTACGCGGCGGCGTGGTCGGTTCCGGTCCGCAGCAGGTCCACGAGGTCGATCCGCCCCAACGAATCCGCGGTCGCCGGCGCGAAGGCACCGCCCGCGACGACGTCGCCCGCGTCGGGCAGCAGACGGCCCTCCCCACCCGCGTAGTCGCGGAGGAGACGCATGGCCCCCGTGTCCACGGAGATGGGCCCGCGCACCAGCCAAGTGCGGATCACCAGGTCCTGGGCGCGGAGCGTGCCGGTTGCCACCAGAAGGGCGCCGGAGAGGACTAGGACGCTACGGAGAGCTGTCACGAGTTGCGTCTCCCTTGGCGTGTGGCGGCCGCCGCGCTGGCGCGCGTGACCCACACGTCGAACAGCACCGCGAGGAGGATGATGCCACCCTTGGCGATCTCCTGCCAGAACGCCTGCACCCCGAGGAGGTCGAGGGCGTTGTTGAGAACGCCCAGCAGCAGTGCGCCGATCAGCGTGCCCCATGCGCTCCCGGTGCCGCCAAGGAGCGAGGTGCCACCGATGACCGCTGCGGCGATCGCATTGAGTTCGTAGAAGGTTCCGGCGTCGGGACCGCCGGAGCGGAGCTGGCCGAGCAGCAGGATGGCCGCGAGTCCCGAGCACGCCCCGGAGATGGCGTACGCGGCCAGTTTCACCTGCGTCACCGGCACGCCAGAGAGGCGCGAGGCCTCTTCGTTCCCGCCGACCGCGTAGACGTAGCGGCCGAAGCGCGTCCGCGTCAGCACGAACGCGCCGACGGCGATGGCCGCGAGCATCACCAGCGCCGGCACCGGGAAGCCGCCCGGCAAGCCGGGCAACGGAATGCGCCCACCGCCGAGGCCGTGCAGCACGTCGAGCGCCGCGACCTTGAGGGCGTACGTCTGGTCACCGGGATCGGGGTAGCCGACGGGCACACCACCCGTTACGAGGCGCGCGGTGCCGCGCGCCACGGTCATGGTTGCGAGGGTGACGATGAACGGAGCCACCCGCAGGTGCGCCACGGCGCTGCCGTTGAGCATCCCGAGTCCGGTGCCCACACCGAGCCCCACGACGATAGCGAGGAGCGCGGCGCCCACGGGCCCCACGGCGCCAAGTACGGCGCCGTTCGTCAGCGTCGTTGCGGCGAGCACCCCGCCGAGCGCGACGATGGAGCCGACCGACAGGTCGATGCCGGCGGTGATGATGACGAACGTCATCCCGAGGGCGAGGATGGCGTTGATGGAGACGTGCAGCAGGATGGTGGTGAGGTTCGCGGCGCTCAAGAATCCGGGGATGAGCGTGGCGGCCACGGCGGTCATGCCCGCGAGCGCGATGGGCACGCCGAACTTCGCGAGCCGCGGGCGACCGCCGCGCACCTGCCGGTCCTTGCGGCTCCTCGCTCGGCCGCTCACGCGGCGTGAGTCCCCGGCAGCGCCGCGGCGAGGATCTGCTCCGCGGTGGCCTCCGTGGCGTCGAACGTGGCGGACACGACGCCCTCGCGCAGAACGACGATGCGGTCCGCCAGCGCGAGCACCTCAGGAAGTTCCGACGAGATCACGAGCACCGCCTTACCGCGATCCGCGAGCAAGCGCAGCTGTTTGTGGATCTCGATCTTGGCACCGACGTCCACGCCGCGTGTCGGTTCGTCCACGATCAGGACGTCGGCGTTCGCGAGCAGCCACTTGGCGAGCACGACCTTCTGTTGGTTTCCCCCGGAGAGCGTCCGTGCCGGTCGCTCCAGCGTCGCGGCGTCGAGCTCGACGGCCGCGATCTGGTCAGCGGTCGCCACGTGCTCCGCGCGGAGGCGAAGCACTCCCCAGGGCGCGAAGCGGCGCAGCGAGGGCAGTGCCGTGTTCTCGCGCACCGTGAGCCCGAGCACGAGGCCCTGCGTCTTGCGGTCCTCCGGGAGGTAGGCGACGCCGCTGGCGATGGCGTCGCGCGGAGTGCGCGGCCGGAACGGGCGGCCGCGGAGCAACACCTCACCACTCTCCCACCGGTCGGCTCCCGCCAGGCACCGCGCGAACTCGGTGCGCCCCGCACCCACGAGGCCGGCGAGTCCAACGATCTCGCCGCGCCGCAGGGCGATCGAGACGTCCGCGAACTTCGGCTTCCGTGTGAGGCCGCGGACCTCCAGGATCACCTCGGAGCCCTCGTCCACGGCCGCGCCGGCGCGCCCGGGATGGCCGGAGAGGCGCTCGTACTCGACGTCACGTCCCACCATGTGCCGGACGAGCGCCGCGTCGTCGGTCTCGGTGGTCGGACCGGAAAACACTCGTCGCCCGTCGCGCAGTACCGTCACGCGTGAAGTGACGGAGCGGACCTCTTCCAGCCGGTGCGACACGAAGATGACGCCGAGGCCTCGCTCGGCCATGTGGCGCATCTGGGCGAAAAGATGGCCGGTCTCACGACTGGAGAGCGTCGCCGTGGGCTCGTCGAGCGCGATGATGCGCGCGTCCCGCACCAGCGCACGTGCCAGCTCGACGAGCTGGCATTCCGCGGTCGAGAGCTGGGCGACGGGAGTGGACGGGTCGAACGAGGCGCCGAGGTCCTCGAGCGCGCGGCGCGCCGCGCGCCGAGCGGCGGCGCCGTCCAGGAGGCCGGCCCGCATCGGCTCCATTCCCAGGAAGACATTGGCGTCCGCGCCGAGCAGCGGGACGAGCGCGAACTCCTGGTAGATGACGGTGATGCCACGCCGGAGGGCGTCGCGCGGCGTGGCCAGGTGCACCACTTCGCCCGCGAGTTCGATGACGCCGGCGTCGGCGCGCTCAGCGCCAGCGAGGATCTTGAGCAGGGTGGACTTCCCCGCCCCGTTCTCGCCCACCAGCGCGTGCACCGTCCCGGCCTCGACCTCGAGACCGACGGCGTCGAGTGCCGTGACACCGGGATAGCGCTTCGTGACGTTGCGGAGAGCGAGCAGGGCCACGCGCCCAAGCTAACGCGAGTCGCCCGTGCCCGCACGCCGACGTGGCGCCGCGCCGTCCGGGGCAGTAGCATCGAAGACGTGATCGGATTCACCCTTGCACTGCTCGTCGCGAGCGCCGTCCCGCAAGACACCGGGATGCTCGACGTCCCGATATACCGCAACGCGGCCTACGGCGTCGCGCTGCCGCGCCCGTTCGAGGACTGGGTGTTCTCGCTTGGCCGCTCCCGCCAGACTACCACCGTCCTATTCCACCCGCGACGGGCGTCGCTGCGCGAGCAACTCTGGGGCGCGCTCGTGCTGACGTCGTTCGAGGGCCCGATCCCCTTGAGCGCCGTCGCTGACCAGCGCGTGCAGGGGTCCTGGCAGGCGGAACTGGGGCCCACGTTCAGGATACTGACCCGCGACTCGCTCACCGTGGCGGGTCTCCCTGCCATCCACGTGGTGATGAGCGGAGCGGTGAACCACGTCGCCGTGGACGTCGAGGAGTATGTCATCGCCCGCAGCCACGACCTCGTCGTGCTGCAGTTCCGCTATCCGCGAGGTCTGCCGCGGGACTCCATCGCCGCGGGCTATGAGCGGTCGCTCGTCGGCCTGGCCATCCAGTTCTCGGACAGGGCGGCCGCGCCGCCGCGGACCACCGCGCTCCCGCCGACCGATCCGGCGGAACGCGACGCCTCCGCGAACCGCGCGCTGGCGAGTTCACCCTGGCGCCCGCGCGCCTATGATGCTCGCGTGCGCTTCGACTCTGAGTCTGCGCGGGCCGAGATCACGGTGCGCGTCGAGATCGTCAACGAGGATGTTCGCCCGCGTGACACCCTCACTCTCGCGTTGCGGTGGCCGTTCGTGCTCGAGGGCGTTCGGAGCGCGACCGGTCTCGCGCTCAGCGACGAGCGTGCAGCGATCGTAGCCGTGCGCCTCCCGCAGACCGTGGAACCGCAGGGGGCGACGGCGGTGACGGTCAGCTACCGTCTTGAGCTTGCCCCGCCTGGGCGCGGCCGTCGGTGGCCCGCCGGCCTCAGCATCTCACACGAAGGCGTGTCCTGTCTCGTGGACTGGCTCCCGGCGATCCAGCCGTGGGCCGACTCGGCGGGTCTCCCCCTGCCATTCACCCGCGCTCGCTTCACCGCGCGCTTCGATCTGCCGGAAGCCTACACCGCGGTCGCGGCGGGACGCTTGGCCGTGGACCTCACCGTGGCGGGGCGCCGCCGGATGACGTGGGTCGTTGACAGTGATCCAGCGCCGGGGCCCGCGTTCATCGCAGGCCGGCTGCGGCGTGTTGCGGTGCGCTACACGCCGTTGGTCACGCTCCGGGTGTGGGCGTTGGAGGCGGACTCCGCCACGTTAGTGGCCCGCGCCGATTCCATCGCAAGAGAGGCGTCGGACGTTTGGCGGTACTACACCCAGGCTTTCGGCCGTCTCCCGATCGGCGACGCGGACGTGGTCCTGGCCGAGGTCGAGCGGGCTCACGTCGCCGGCTCCACGTTCTTCCTCTCTCCAGCTCTCCCCGCGGATTCCGTGCGCGTCGCAGTGGCCCGGGTCTGGTGGGGTGAGACGGTTCGATTCGTCGGCTCCGGAGCCCGATGGCTCGATGCCGCCCTCCCAGCTTGGGCAGCACTGGCGTTCCGAGCCGCGACGGAAGGAGACTCGGTCGGTCAACGGCTCATCCGCCTCGCCGAGGTTGCCGGCCAGCCGCTTGCGGGCCTTGAGGCGGCGCGACGCGCCGTAGGTGACGCCTCATTCCGAGTCGCCATTCGCACGTTGTTCCTGGAACACCGCCGTCGCCCGGCCGCCGTTGCCGACCTCCTAGCCCTGCTCGGCCCGGACGGCTCAGTTGCCGCGATTCCTCGCCCAGATGAGCGCTGAATCGACTTAACAAACAAAACCATTCACGAAGTTGACTTTCCCAGTGCCGCAGACTAGAATCCATGACATGGGGCAGTTGGATACTAACGGCGGCGTCACCGGACAGAGGGGCTTGCGCGGGCAGGTCCTGGTGGCCGTGAAGAAATCGCAACCGATTACTACGAAAGAACTTAGCTTGGTTTTCGGCGTTTCGGCGAACGCGATCAGGCGCCACCTGAAGGAGCTTGAAGTCGACGGCCTAGTCTCCTACGGTAGGGAGCAGCGCGGTCTGGGCGCCCCGACATACGAATACCGACTCACCGAGCGAGGCGAAGCGCTATTCCCCAACCGATACCAGGACGCGCTCACCGAACTGCTCGCGCATATCGAGGAACGGGCGGGCCGCGGCGAGATCAACCAGATGTTCGTCGAGCGGTTCCGCGCCCGCGCGGAGCGGTTGAAGGGGGAACTGGCTGACCAGCCGGTCGAACTCCGGCTCCAGCGTCTGGTGCGGCTGCTATCCGACGAAGGGTACATGGCGGAGTGGAGGACGGAGAACGGCGCGATCACGCTGGCCGAGCATAATTGCGCCATCCGAGCGGTGGCCCAGCGCTATCCTGAGATATGTGCTGCCGAAGCGCAGTTCCTCACCGACGTGCTCGCGGCCGGCGTGGAGCGCCGCGAGAGTATCGCGGAGGGTTCGAACTCCTGTACGTACCAGATCACCGTCGATGCGGCCGGCGTCGAGGCGGTGCTATCGCCGAGGCCGCTCCAGGAGAAGGCATGACGTCGATCGAATCCCAGGTCCTCCAGCCATACAAGTACGGGTTCGTCACGGAGATCGACTCCGACACCGTGCCGCCCGGACTGAACGAGGACGTCATCCGGCTCATCTCGGCCAAGAAGGGCGAGCCGCAGTTCATGCTCGACTGGCGGCTCAAGGCCTACCGGCACTGGCTCACGATGCAGGAGCCGCGCTGGCCGAACGTGACGTATGGAGCGATCGACTACCAGGCGATCCGCTACTACTCGTCGCCCAAGGACCAGAAGAAGTGGAACAGCCTTGAGGAGGTGGACCCCAAGCTCCTCGAGACTTTCGACAAGCTCGGCATCCCCCTCGGCGAGCAGAAGCGCCTGACCGGCGTGGCCGTGGACGCCGTGTTCGACAGCGTCTCGGTGGCCACGACCTTCAAGGAGACGCTCGCCAAGGAAGGGATCATCTTCTGCCCCTTCTCGGAGGCGGTCCGCGAACACCCGGATCTCGTCGAGAAGTACCTCGGTTCCGTCGTGCCCTCCACCGACAACTTCTTCGCCGCCCTGAACGCGGCGGTCTTCAGCGACGGCTCCTTCGCCTTCATCCCGAAGGGCGTGCGCTGTCCGCTCGATCTGTCCACGTACTTCCGCATCAACGCGTCGTCCACCGGCCAGTTCGAGCGGACACTCATCATCGCGGAAGATGGGGCGTACGTCAGCTATCTCGAGGGGTGCTCGGCGCCGATGCGGGACGAGAACCAACTGCACGCGGCCGTCGTCGAACTTGTCGCGCTCGACAACGCCCAGATCAAGTACTCGACGGTGCAGAACTGGTACCCGGGAGACGCGGACGGGCGCGGCGGCATCTACAACTTCGTCACCAAGCGCGGCAAGTGCGCCGGCGTGAACTCGAAGATCTCCTGGACCCAGGTGGAGACCGGATCGGCCATCACCTGGAAGTACCCGAGTTGCATCCTCCAGGGCGACAACTCGGTCGGCGAGTTCTACTCGGTGGCCGTGACGGCCAACCGCCAGCAGGCGGACACCGGCACGAAGATGATCCACATCGGGAAGAACACGCGCAGCACTATCGTCTCGAAAGGCATCTCGGCCGGGCGAGGGCAGAACACCTACCGCGGTCAGGTGAAGATACTGAAGAGCGCGACCGGGGCGCGGAACTACTCCCAGTGCGACTCGATGCTGATCGGCGACCAGTGCGGGGCGCACACTTTCCCCTACATAGACGTGCGCAACAGCACCGCCATCATGGAGCACGAGGCATCCACGTCGAAGATAGGGGAGGATCAGATCTTCTACTGCAAACAGCGCGGCCTGTCCGCAGAGGACGCGGTGTCGATGATCGTGAACGGGTTCTGCAAGGAAGTCTTCCGTGAACTGCCGATGGAGTTCGCCGTCGAGGCCCAGAATCTTCTCGGTATCAGCCTCGAAGGCAGCGTCGGCTAACCGAATCGGAGCGAGTACCGGGCAATGCTCGAGATCAAGGGTTTGCGGGCGACGGTCCAGGGCACGGAGATCCTCCACGGCGTGGACCTCGCGGTGTATCCAGGCGAGGTGCACGCCATCATGGGGCCGAACGGATCGGGCAAGAGCACCCTCGCCGGAGTGCTCGCGGGCCATCCGGCGTACACCGTCACAGGCGGCAGCGTGACGTTCGAGGGCAAGGACCTGCTCGAGATGGCGGCCGAGGAGCGGGCCCGCGAGGGAGTGTTCCTCGCGTTCCAGTACCCCGTGGAGATTCGCGGCATCACCAACGCCTACTTCCTGCGTTCGGCGCTGAACGCCATCCGCAAACACCGGGGCCTCGAGGAACTCGACCCGATCGACTTCATCGGAGTGCTCGAGGAGAAGGCGAAGGTCGTGGACCTCGACGAGGGGCTGATGAACCGGCCGGTCAACGACGGGTTCTCCGGCGGCGAGAAGAAGCGCAACGAGATCCTGCAGATGGCCGTGCTCGAGCCGAAGCTGGCCATTCTCGACGAGACCGACTCCGGACTCGACATCGACGCGCTCAGGATAGTGGCCAGCGCGGTGAACACGCTGCGGCGTCCGGACAACGCCACCATCGTCGTGACGCACTACCAGCGCCTGCTGAACTACATCACGCCGGACTACGTGCACGTGCTCGCGGACGGACGCATCGTGAAGTCGGGCGGCAAGGAACTGGCGCACGAACTTGAGGCCAGGGGCTACGACTGGCTCCGGGTCGAGGCGGCCGTGTGACGGGGAACTGCGACCGATGACGGAATACGCCGCCGCGACCGACCGTTACGTCGCCGCCTACCGGTCCTTCGCGGCGAACGGGGCATCGTCGGCGCCCGCGTGGCTCAGGGACCTGCGGGACGCGGGGATCGCGCGGTTCGCGGACCTCGGCTTCCCCTCTGCGGGCCTCGAGGAGTGGCGCTTCACGAGCGTCGCTCCGATCACCGAGACGGCGTTCGTGCTCCCCCACGGCCCGGCCGCGGGGGCCGACCCCGCGCCGTTCCTCCTGCCCGGCGTCGGCCGGCACATGCTGGTGTTCGTGAATGGACGGTTGGATGCGCGCTTGTCGGCCTTGGGTGGCCTGCCCGAAGGCGTGACGGTGACGAGTCTCGGCGACGCGCTGTCCCGCGAGCCGGAGCGGGTGCGCGAGCATCTCGGCCGGTCGCTCACCCACGGCCAAGGCGCGTTCGCCGCGCTCAACACCGCGTTCCTGGCAGAAGGGGCTTACGTCCATGTGCGGGCCGGAGTGGAGGTCGCGGAGCCACTGCAGGTCCTCTTTCTGTCGACGACGGCGGACAGCGTCGCGCCGGTGGTCACGCACCCGCGGGTCCTGGTCGTGGTGGAGCGCCTCGCGCGGATCGTGCTCGTGGAGAGCTACGCCGGCGACGGCGTGTACTGGACGAACGCCGTGACCGAGATGGTCGTGGGCGAAGGTGCGCGAGCGGACCTCTATCGCATCCAGCGGGAGAGCGAACATGCCTGCCACGTCGCGACGACGCACACGCGCCAGGGACGGGACAGCGTCGTCAACGTCCATCCGGTGTCGTTCGGGGCGGCACTCGCACGGCACGACATCGCCGCGGTGCTCGATGGCGAGGGCGGCCGGTGCCTGCTCAACGGGCTGTACCTCGGGAACGGCAGGCAGCACGTGGATCACCACACCGTGATCGATCACGCGAAGCCCCACTGCGAGAGCCACGAGTACTTCAACGGAGTGCTCGACGACCAGGCCCGGAGCGTCTTCGCCGGCCGCATCGTCGTGCGGCCGGGGGCACAGCGCACCGACTCCAAGCAGACCAACAACAACCTGCTGCTTTCGGCGGAGGCCCGCGCGGACAGCCAACCGCAACTCGAGATCTACGCCGACGACGTGAAGTGCACGCACGGCGCCACGCTCGGGCCGATCGACGAGAAGGCGCTCTTCTATCTGGCGAGCCGCGGGCTTGGCGGCGACGAAGGGCGCGCGATGCTGACCTACGGCTTCGGCGCCGAGATCCTGGGGAGGATGGACGTGCCCGCGCTCCGGGAGCAACTCGACGGCATCCTCCGGGGCCGCCTGCTCGGCGGTGCGGGGCGGCGCGCGGCCCGGTGAGCGACGCGCAGCGGGCCGCGATGCGACCCTCCTCGCGTGCACCGTTCGACGTGGAGCGGGTGCGTGCGGACTTCCCCCTGCTCCGCCAGAGGGTGGCCGACGGCCGGCCGCTGGTGTACCTCGACAACGCCGCCACGACCCAGAAGCCCCAGAAGGTCATCGACGCGATGTCGCGGTTCTACGCCGAGGACAACGCCAACATCCACCGCGGCGTCTACGATCTCTGCGAGCGAGCGACGCGTCTCTACGAGGGCGCCCGGATCACGGCGCAGCGTTTCCTGAACGCGGCGGAGGCGCGCGAAGTCGTGTTCGTGCGCGGCACGACAGAGGGAGTGAACCTCGTCGCGCAGAGTTTCTGCCGGCCCCGGCTCTCCCCTGGAGACGAAGTTGTCGTCTCCGCGATGGAGCACCATTCGAACATCGTGCCTTGGCAACTCGTGTGCGAGGAGAGGGGCGCGCGACTGCGCGTGATCCCGATGAACGCACGCGGCGAGTTGGCGCTCGAGGGCCTCGAGGACTTGCTGGGCCCGCGCACGCGGATGCTCGCTGTCACTCACGTCTCGAACGCCCTCGGCACCGTGAACCCGGTGCGGGAGATCGTGGCGCGGGCGCACGCCCGTGGAGTGCCGGTGCTCGTGGACGGCGCCCAGGCGACGCCGCACCTCCGCGTCGACGTGCGCGATCTCGGCTGTGACTTCTATACGGTCTCCGGACACAAGGTCTTCGGCCCCACCGGCATCGGCCTGCTCTACGGGAGACTGGAGCACCTCGAGGCGATGCCGCCGTACCAGGGCGGTGGCGACATGATCCGCTCCGTGAGCTTCGAGAAGACGACCTTTGCCGCGCCGCCGGCGCGGTTCGAGGCCGGGACCCCCAACATCGGGGGGGCGATCGGCCTTGCGGCGGCGCTCGACTACGTCGTCGCACTCGACTGGGACGCCGTCGGCGCGCACGAGGGGGAGCTACTGGCGCACGCGAGCGAGACGCTCTCCGCTATCCCGGGACTGCGGATCATCGGCACGGCGGCGCAGAAGGTCGGCGTGGTCTCGTTCGTGCTCGACGGTGCGCACGCGCACGACATCGGCACCATCGTGGACGAGGACGGCGTCGCGCTCCGGACCGGTCACCACTGCGCGCAACCGGCGATGGAGTTCTTCGGCGTGCCGGCGACGGCGCGCGCGTCGTTCGCCTTCTACAACACGCACGCGGAGATCGAGGTGCTGGCGGCCGCGGTCGCACGCATACGCGAGGTGCTCGGCTGATGGCGGAACTGCGCGACCTGTACCAGCAGGTCATCCTCGACCACAACAAGAATCCGCGGCACCACCACCGCCTCGGCGACGCCAACCACACGGCGGAGGGCAACAACCCGCTATGCGGGGACCGCATTACCGTCTTCCTCAAGGTGGAGGACGGTGTCATCCGGGACGTCGGTTTCGAGGGGTCCGGCTGCGCCATCTCAACCGCGTCGGCCTCCCTGATGACCACGGCGGTGATCGGCAAGACGACGGCCGAAGCGGCGCGCCTGTTCGACGCGTTCCATGCGATGGTCGTGGACCCGGATGCCCGGGCGGACCCGAAAACGCTCGGCAAGCTGGCGGCGTTCGCGGGAGTGCGGGGTTTCCCGGCACGAGTGAAGTGCGCGAACCTGCCGTGGCACACGCTGCACGCGGCGCTCGCCGCCGACTCGGGGCGCGTGACGACAGAGTAGGCGGCGCCGCACGTGGGCCGCCGCTTGCTTATGGCGCGGCGCCCCGACAAACTCCTTGGATGTCTCCCATTCCCCACACGACCAGCGAACGCATCGTAGAGTTGGAGCGCATCACCAAGCGCTTCGCCGGGCACGTCGCGGTGTCGGAGCTCTCCCTGTCGGTGCCGCGCGGGGTGGTCTTCGGCCTGCTCGGCCCGAACGGCGCGGGCAAGACCACCACGATCCGGATGATGATGAATATTATGATCCCGGACGAGGGGGTCGTTCGCCTGTTCGGCGACGATCTCGGCGGCCGCCATCACAGCGCCCGCATCGGCTATCTTCCGGAGGAGCGCGGGCTGTACAAGAAGATGCGTGTGCGCGAGGTGCTGATCTTCCTCGCCGAAACGAAGGGGGTCGCGCGAGCGGTGGCGGCGAAAAAAGCCGATCACTGGCTCGAGCGCCTCGACCTTGCGGATTGGCGGCTGCGCAAGGTGGAGGAGTTGTCCAAGGGCATGCAGCAGAAGGTGCAGTTCATCTCGACGATGCTGCACTCCCCGGAGCTCCTGATCCTCGACGAGCCGTTCGCGGGCCTCGACCCGATCAACGCGCAAACGCTCAAGGACATCATCGTCGAGCTCGCCCGTGGCGGGACGACCATCATCTTCTCGACGCACCAGATGGACGTGGCAGAAAAGATTTGTGATCACGTCTGCATCATCGCCCGCGGCCGGAAAGTGCTCGACGGCGGCCTCGCGGAGGTGAAGCAGGTGCATGGAGGCACGCACGTGGCGGTCGCCTTCGAGGACGGCGGCGAGCGGGCGGCGGACACCCTGAACGACCGGCGTCTCGTAGCGAAGGCTGACGACTACGGTCCATACGCGGAACTCGCGCTCGCCGATGGAGCCGACCCGCAGGACCTGCTGGAGCGGTTGGTGCGCTCGGGCGCGCGGCTGCGGCGCTTCGAGCGCATCGAGCCCTCCCTGCACCGCATCTTCCTGGACAAGGTGGGCGCGGAGACCGGGCGGCACGGTGCGGAGGTGCCCCGTGCATAAGATCTGGGCGGTGGTCCGGCGCGAGTTTCTGGAGCGCGTGCGCACGAAGTGGTTCATCATCTCGACGGTGCTCGGGCCGGTCTTCATGATTGGCATCACCGTGTTGCCGGCAGTGCTCGCCTCGAGCGGCGGCGGGCCGCGGGCGGTGGCCGTGGTGGACGAGGGCAGCGGAGGATTCGCAGCGCGGCTCGTGACCCAACTCGGGACCGGCAACCGGTTCACTGCGACGCGAGTTTCCGCGGAGGGACCCCGGGCCGGCGAGGTCCTCGATTCACTGACGCGCACTGTCCAGGCGAAGACACTGGACGGCTTCCTGATCGTCGGGCCGTCCGCCGTCGAGTCGGGCATCATCGAGTATCGGGGCCGCAACGTCTCATCGCTCCGCGACATGGCGCTGCTCGAGGGGGTGCTCCGGCAGGTCGTGGTCGTCGAGCGGTTGACGCGGCGGGGGATCGACCCGGCGGTGGTGCAGGAGGCGCAAGCGAGAATCGACTTCCGGACCTCGCGCATCACGAAGCGGGGCGCGACCGCCGAGACGGGCGAAGCAACGTTCTTCCTGGCCTACTTCGTCGGCTTTGTCCTGTACATGGCGATCTTCCTGTACAGCGTGAACGTGATGCGGAGCGTCATCGACGAGAAGCAGACCCGCATCATCGAGGTGCTCGTCTCCAGCCTCAAGCCGTTCCAGTTGATGCTTGGCAAGGTGATCGGCGTCGGCGGCGTAGGGCTCTTCCAGTTCTCCATTTGGGGTGCTACTGCCGCCCTGCTCTTCAAGTACCGGCAGGCGGTCTTCTCCTCCATCGGCGTGTCGTCGGAGCAGGCGGCGGCCGTGCAGTTGCCGGTGGTCGGCGGGATGCTTGTCGTTCTGATTCTCCTCTACTTCCTGTTCGGCTACATCCTCTACTCCGCGCTGTTCGCCGTCGTCGGCGCCTCTGTGAATACTGAGTCCGAGGCTCAGCAGGCGCAGATGCCGGTGACGATGCTGCTTGTGGCGGCCATCATCATGTTCCCGGTCGTGCTCAACGAACCCAATGGGCAGTTGGCCATGGTGATGGGGCTGATTCCGTTCTTCTCGCCCATTATCATGCCCATCCGCTACGCCGCGTCGGAGGTGCCGCTTGCGGAGGTCGTCCTCTCGCTCGCCGTGTTGGCACTCTCGACCCTCGCCATCGTGTGGCTCGCCAGCCGGATCTACCGGGTAGGGATCCTGATGTACGGCAAGCGGCCCAGTATGCGGGAGATGCTCCGCTGGGCCAAGGAGAGCTGACGACCCGGGCCCGAGGTGCGCCGGGGGTGTTGCACGTGAAACACCCCCGGTCCGTTTTCCGGTCCCCCCCTGCCCTGCTCCATCCTGTTGCACGTGCAACACTTCCCTTGTTGCGGCCTGCCGCGTCGGATAGATTCCCCGCCCCATGGCCCGGGTCATCGCAATCGCCAATCAGAAGGGCGGCGTCGGCAAGACGACGACAGCCGTCAACCTCGCCGCATCGCTGGCTGCCGCCGAGAAGCGGACGCTCCTGATCGATGCGGACCCCCAGGCGAACGCGACGAGCGGTGTCGGTATCGAGCGCGAGGGCCTCCAACTCACCGTCTATGAGGTGCTGCTGGACAACCGGCCCCTGGCGGACGTGATACGCCGGGGCGTCCATTTTCCCCGCCTCGATGTCGCCCCCGCCTCCCGCGACCTTGTGGGGGCTGAGGTCGAGCTCATCTCGCGTGCGCATCGGGAGTCGGTGATGCGGAAGGCCCTTGAGGGCGTGCGGAACGAGTACGACTTCATCCTGATCGACTGCCCACCCTCCCTCGGACTGCTGACGCTGAACATGCTGACGGCGGCGGACGCCGTCATCGTGCCCATCCAGTGCGAGTACTACGCACTGGAAGGCCTCTCCCAGCTACTCAACACCATCCGGGTGGTGCAGCGGAGCTTCAATCCGCGCCTGGCCATTGACGGGGTGTTGCTCACCATGTTCGACGCGCGGCTCAACCTCTCCCGGCAGGTAGCCGACGAGGCCAGGGAGTACTTCGGGTCGCGGATGTTCAGCACCATCGTGCCTCGCAACGTCCGCCTCGCCGAGGCGCCCAGCTTCGGCAAGCCCATCCTGCTCTACGATATCGGATCGATCGGCGCGCAGAGCTATCTCAATGTTGCAGAAGAGCTTATCAAACGTACGCCGGCCAAGTCTCGGGGTCACCGCGACGCGCAGCCCGGTAGCGGACGATGAGTCCGGAAACGGGCAGCAAGCGCCGTCTGGGCAGGGGCCTCGAGGCCCTGCTCGGCGTTCCGAGCGTTGACGAGGCCGCGCGCGACGGGGAACTGCGCGAGCTGCCCATCAGCGAGATCGAGCCCAATCGGTTCCAGCCCCGGCGCGCTGTCGATCCAGCCGCGCTCGAGGACCTCAAGCGCTCGCTGGCAGCCTCGGGCCTCTTGCAACCGGTGGTGGTGCGCGAGACGGACGGCGGCTACGAACTCGTGGCCGGTGAGCGGCGGTGGCGTGCGGCGCGCGAACTCGGCTGGAAGCGGATTCCCGCGGTGGTCCGCGACGTGGATGACCGCACACTGCTGACTCTGGCGTTGGTCGAGAATCTCCAGCGCGCTTCCCTCTCTCCCATCGACGAGGCAGTGGGGTATGACCGACTGATCCGGGAGTTCGGTCTCTCACAGGGCGACATCGCCGAGCGGGTCGGGCGCGACCGCTCGACTGTCGCCAACGCCATCCGTCTGCTGAAGCTGCCGAAGGGCGTGCAGGCGCTACTGGACTCCAGCGCCCTCACGCCGGGGCACGCCCGCGCACTCCTCAGTGTCGAGGACGAACGGGAGCTCCTGCGGCTGGCGCGGGAAGCCGTTGCGAAGGACTGGTCGGTTCGCGAGACGGAGCACCGCGCGCGCGGGCCACATACGGCCGGCGCCGCCCGCGGCGCGAAGGGCCGGACGGCCAGGCGCGCGGTGGGAACTGTCGAGGTCCGGAGGATCGAGGACGCGTTGCGCAAGAAACTCGGCACCGATGCGCGTGTCGTGGTGACCGGCAAGGGCAAGGGGCACGTCACGCTCCGGTTCTACTCGTCCGACGACCTGGCGCGCCTCCTCGAGATCATCACGGGCCGGAGATGGGACGGCTAGTGCGCGGTCCAGGCTACACCGTGATGGTGCACCGCGACGGCTCGCTGCGATCGAGGGAACTCCGGGTGCCGCTATGGATCGCGCGGGTCAGCCTCCTACTTTTCGTGGCGGTGGCGCTCGTCGTGTTGCTCGTCGTGGCCACCTACGGACCCATCGTGATGGCGGCGGCGCGCGAGCCGCTCCTGGTGCGGCAGGTGGCGCGTCTCACCGAGGAGAACGGGCGCATCGCCGAGCTGGCTACCGCGCTCGACGAGGCGGAAGCGCGCTACGCGCAACTCCGAGGGATGCTCGGCGCCCAGATTGGGCAACCTCCCTTGCGGGCGGGCGGTGCTGGAGCGGCCCAGATCGCAGACGAGCGGCTCTATGTCGCGCCGCCGCTCGTCGCGCGGGCGCCGAGCACACAGAGCGATAGTGCGGCGACGGCCGGGCCCTCGATACCGCGGGTGTGGCCGCTGTCGGTGCCGTCATATCGGACCCGAGGGATGGTGGGTTCGAACTCGCGGCAGGAAGTGCACCCCGGTATCGATCTTGCGGTCCCGGTCGGCTCTGACGTGCGGGCGGCGGGCGGCGGCATCGTCCGCCAACTCGGGGAGGACCCGTCGTACGGGCTGTTCGTGATGGTGCAGCACCCCGAGGGATACCTGACCATGTACGGTCACCTCTCGCGCGTGCTGGTCGTCCGAAACGACATGGTGAGGGCAGGGCAGGTGATCGCGCTCTCGGGGAACACCGGACGTTCCACCGCGCCGCACCTGCATTTCGAGATCCGTCTCGGGGGACGATCCATCGACCCCTTGACGCTTTTGAGGGAAGGACGGTAGCGATGGCCATCTTCGGCGGTTCCGAGAAGAAGTCGACACCTCACGTTGCAGCGGGCCGCAGCGCGCCAGCGGGCGGGGCAGGGTTGTCGATCATCGGCGTTGGCATGACGGTGCATGGCGACGTGGAGACCGGTGGCGTCGTCAAGATCGAAGGAACCGTCAACGGCCACGTCTCAGCCTCGCAGCAAGTGCTGGTCGCCAAAGGGGGCGAGATCGACGGCGACGTGGATACCCGCGAAGCCGTCGTCGGTGGAACCATCCACGGGGCCGTCCGCGCGCTTGAACGCGTGGAGATCCAGGCTGGCGCGACGGTGCAGGGGGACATCACCACCAAGCGCATCGTGGTGGCCGAAGGGGCGGTGCTGAACGGCTCGATCAAGATGGGCGAGGTGGAGGAAGTCGCCAGGCCCGCTCCACAACGCCCGGTCGCGCAGCCGACACTACCGCGCCCGAGTAGCCCGATTGCCCGAGTGGCCGTCCCGCCGAGGGTCGCTGCCAGTCAGTAGTCGCCAACGCGGCGCCTAGAAGCACAAGGAGACGTCTAACCTGTTGTCATGCTGTTCATTAGGCTATTGACACGACGAGTAGACGCCTCAACATGATATTGTGACCGTGTATCGTCGGTGTTGCGTCGCTGTCGTTGATTCCGTCTGGAGGTCGCTGCGCCCGCCGAGCTTGACGAGGCGTACGGTCATTTCGTCTCGCGCTGGTGTCGTCTAGTTCTTTGACGCACACTCGAGTTACAGGACGTTGTCACCACAGCCCTCATCACGACGTCCGACTGGACGGTCCGCGGCGGCGTCGCGCCGCGCCGTCGCTGGGCGTCTTCCAAGCAGCCCGGGAATCGCCGGGCGTGCCCTTGACCCGGCGGTAGCCCAATGAGACTGGATGATCTTGTCCATTACCTCGACGACTACCTGCGCATCCGCGAGGTGGCCGACGAGCGGAACGCGCTCAATGGCCTGCAGGTCGAGAATGCAGGCCAGGTCGGCCAGATCGCTGCCGCGGTGGACGCCTGCCAGGCGACGATCGATGCCGCGGCGGAGCGCGGCGCCGACCTCCTCCTCGTGCATCACGGGCTGTTCTGGGGCGGGCTCGAGCCGCTCACTGGCCGCGCGTACCGGCGCGCGGCTGCTCTCGTGCGACACGGCATCGCGGTGTACGCCTGCCACATCCCGCTCGACCGGCACCCCGACGTGGGCAACAACGTGCTGCTCGCCCGGAAGCTCGGAATGGACGTGCGCGGGTGGTTTGGCGACTACCTCGGCGCGCCGATCGGCGTGTGGGGCGAACTCGACCTGCCGCGCGAGGCACTCCGCGACGCGCTGGGCGGAGTGCTCGGCACACCGGCCCAACTCGTCCCCGCTGGGCCCGTGCGCGCTCGCCGCGTCGGCATCATCACTGGCGCGGCGGGATCGCAGATCCGCCAGGCCCACGAGGCGGGCCTCGACACATTCATCACCGGCGAAGGCCAGCACTGGACGTATTTCGACGCGGAAGAACTCGGCGTCAACGTACTCTACGGCGGCCACTACGCCACCGAGACCCTTGGCGTCCAGGCGCTCGCGGTGCACCTCTCGCAGCGCTTCCAGCTGCCCTGGTCGTTCATCGACCACCCCACCGGGCTGTGAGGTTCGGGTAGGGGACTCCGGCGGGTCGGCGGGCGCCTGTTGAGCGCTGGGGTATTGACAGGCGCGGCGGAGTGTACTACTGTATCGCTACAGTAATACACTTAGGGAGCCTTGGCGGACCGATGTTCCGGCACATAGATCCTCGCAGTCCCATTCCGCTCTACGTGCAGATCGCCAACCGACTGAGGGTTGCGGTCGCGACGGGGGAAGTGGTCCCGGCGACGCCCCTCCCCTCGGTCCGACAACTCGCTGCGGAGATCCGGGTCAACCCAGCCACTGTGGTCCAGGCGTACCGGGAACTGGAGCGGGATGGCATCATCGAGAGCCGCCACGGCGCCGGGACGTTCGTGCGGGAGCTGGCCGAGCCGAAGCGAGCGTCGGAGCGCCAGCGGGAGGCGCGGCGGCTGGTGCGCGCACTTGTCGCCCAGGCGTCGAGCTTGGCGCTGACGCGCGAGGACCTCGATCACGCCTGGAAGAACGAGACAGGAGAACGGCCGTGATTGCGCACGCCATCGAGACGCACGACATGTGCTACCGACCGGGGCCGGGGTTCGAACTCCGCGACGTGAGCCTCAAGGTACGCCAAGGCGCGATCTACGGCTTCCTCGGACCGAACGGGGCGGGGAAGACGACGACGATCCAACTCCTGCTGGGCCTGCTGCGGCCGCAGGGCGGCTCGATAAGCGTCCTCGGACGGCAGGTCCCGCGGGAACTCCCCCGCATACTTGGCGCGACGGGCTACATCCCCGAGCGGCCGCATCTCTACCCGTTCCTCACGGTTGCGCAGGCGATCCGCTTCCACGGGGCGTTCTACCGGGGTTTCGACTGGGCCTACGCCGAGGAGTTGCGGCGCGGGTTCGACCTTCGTGGCGAGGCCAAGCTGGCCCGGCTCTCCAAGGGCGAAATGGGAAAGCTCCATGTCCTTCTCGTGCTCGCGCAGCGCCCGGAACTCCTGGTGCTCGACGAGCCGACCGACGGGCTGGACCCCGTGGTACGGCGCGACGTGCTCTCGGCGCTGCTCGACTTCTGCTCGCAGGGCGCGGCGACGGTGTTCATCTCGAGCCACCTCGTGCACGAGCTCGAGCGGATCTGCGACTGGATCGGCGTGCTGGATCGCGGGCGACTGGTGGCCGAACTACCGATGCACGCCTTCAAGAACGGGATCAAGCGGATCCGCCTGGACCACCCCCCTAGCCTGATCGGCGATACGCCGTTCCTGCTCGTGTCGCGGCAGCAGTCGGCGCTCGACCAGGTGTGGGTGGTGCGCGGCTGGCAGCCGACCATGGTGCAGTGGTTCCAGGGGGCAGGAGCCGAGGTGAAGGAGATCGTTGACCTTGACCTCGAGGAGGGGTTCGTGGAACTCCTCCGCGGGGCACGGACTCCGACGAGCTAGGGAGGGGCGACCGTGTTCAAGCAGGTGCTCGTCGCACAATGGCAGACGTCGAAGCTGGCGGTTGGCCTGCTCACGCTCCTGTCGTTCTGCATCCCACTGCTCGCCGTCCTCTACGGAGGCGACCTCGCCGGCGCCGGGAGGGAGCGGGTGGGCGACTGGCTCGTCGCAGCGGACCGTGTCGCGCAATTGCTGCCCTTCATCGCCCTGCTCGTGGGGCTATTGCTCGGGACTCTCGCATGGTCCGCGGACCTCGCCGGCCGACACGTCTACGCCCTCTCGCTCCCATTGCCGCGCGGGCTCTACGTGTCAATGCGCTTCGGGGCCGGTGCGCTCTTCGCGACGATCCCGGGTGCGGCGATGGGCCTGAGCTCCGGCATCGCGACGCTCGCCGTAGCCCTTCCTCCCGGCATCCACGCGTACCCGCTCGAACTAGCGCTGCGCTTCTGGCTCGCGTCCCTCACGGTGTTCGCCATCATCTTCGCGATCGCCGGCGCGAGCCGGCGCGGTCAGGTGATCACGATCTCGGTCATCGGGGCCGCGGTCACGCTCGACGTGGTGTTCCTCCTCTTCGGGGTCGACTACTCGGTCACGGCGGAAGCGCTCCTGCTCCTCACGAACTGGCCGGGACCGCTGAGCCTGCTGACCGGGCGCTGGGCGCTCTTCGATGTGTAGGCGAAGGGCAATGCTCGCGCTCGCCGCCCTCCTTGTGGTGTGTGCAGCCCCGGTGCGTGGTCAGTCGCCGGAGGAGACCGACCGCCGGGAGCGGCGGCTTCTGGCCCGCGCGGAGTCGCTGCAGGCGCAGGAGGCGGTGCGGGCCGACGCGAGGCAAAGCGCCTACTGGAGCCGATTTCGGCCTCGGGTCATCCAGTCCCGCGGCGCGACTCTCGTGGTGGGGGAGGCCGTCTCGGCTGCGAGCGCGCAGCAAGCCCTGGATAGCGGACTGACCCTCCTTAGAACGTTCGGCGCCGTGCCGGAGCGGTTCGCGGGACGGCTCGTGCTCTACGGCATGGTCGATACCAGAAGGGACACGCTGTCGCGTCTGGGGATCGGCAGCAGGCGCCTTCTCCGCGTGGACGTCTCCCAGACCGGCCCCGACAGCGCACAGAGTTGGTCGGTCGGTGCGGACGCCATCGCTCGGGCCCTAGCCAATGAGTACCGGGACTCGCTGGACGTTGACTGGCGGCACTGGCTGCCGTACGGGTACGCCGTCCCCCACTGGACGCGGTCGAGCACTTGGGGGGCCTTCCAGGAACTGACCCGCACTCCGCTCTCGGTCGCGGGGCGGTGCGTGGCCGGAGAGACGGCGGGCTGCCGCCTCTGGCTCGCGATCGACCGAGACGCCGAGCCGTTCGCCGAGCGATTCACCGGCGCCGACCTCCGGAACCGGTTGCGCGGGAGGTCGTGGTGGAGCGACGCGGCCGGCGCATCGGAGGTAGGCCACGCCTGTATCGAGGGCGTCGACGCGGCGTGCATCGCCTTCTTTCGGGCTCAGGGTTTCTCCGACATATCGGCTCCCGAGACCAGCCGGCGCGGCCTGCTGCGCCTCTTCCGCTCTCTCTACGGGGCTGACGCCGTAGAACGAGCGGTCGCAGATACGACCGGGTCGATCGCGCAGCGGCTCGCCCGCGCGGCGGGCGTGAACGAGGACTCGCTGGTGATGCGCTGGAGGTATTGGACACTCACCCGTGGCGGCCAGCCGCGAGACCGGTCGACGGCAGCCGACGCGGCGCCGGGACTCGTGCTCGCCGTGGTACTGCTCGCGCTCGTCGTACGGGGGCGCCGGTCGTGATGACGCAACGCCGGTTGGCGATCGCGGTGTGCGCAATTGCCGCCCTGGTCCTCGTCGCGGCACTCCCGCCGCGGCCGGCGCCCGACAAGCCGACGATCCTCACCTCCCTGATGGGGTTCGGGTACTACGGCGGCTGGTGGTGGCGAGGTGACCGTCACCGCCTCACAGTCGAGCGGACCACCCGCATGCTGGCGCGGCACGTCCGGGCGCGGGAGCATGGGGCCGCCGTCCTCAGGGGTGACGGGGCGAATCGGCGCTCGATCGCGTCGGAGCGGGAGTCGCTACGCGTGGTGTACGACGCCGGCATTCCTCCGAGAGCGGCCCGCGAGTGGCTCGCTTCCGCCGAACGCGAACTTGCGCTCTACCCGCGCTCCGGCGCGGGCATCCCCGTCGTGGTCGAGTTGGCGGCCGCCTGGCCGTACCCGGGCAATCGCTGGTCGCAAGCCTACAGCGTGGGCCGGATGGTCGTGGAGGGGCCTCGACCGACGTGCCTCGTGACGCGGTTCTTCTCCCGAGCGGATGCCGAGAAGAACGCCTACGGCGTCCCCGTCGACCTTCGCGGCGTCGTACTGGATCGCTGCGCCCTGTATGCGCGGTACGGTCTCCCCGGGGCCCAAGTGCGGAACTGGCTCGGATTGGGGGACGCTTGGGCGAATACCCGGTTCCGCACGGGTGTGTCCGCGAGTCTGCGCCGCGCCACCTGGAGGACGCTCCCCGACACGGTCGAGTTGTTCCGTGCCGATTGGTGGATCGGAGAGGCGCTCAGCGCTGTCCAGTGCCTCCGCGGCGACGACTCGACGTGCGAGGTCGTGGCGGCGATCAACCCGACGCCGACCGACCGCGGTTCGCGGTACTACGCCGGCGACTTCCCTGCGGAGCAGGTCGCCGCGCACCTGCTCGCATCGCAGCCCGCCGAGGCGTTCGTCCGCTTCTGGCGGTCGGATCTCCCGGTGGCGGACGCCCTTGAGTCCGCGTACGGCGCGCCCGCCGGCGCGTTGGTGCGCCGGGTCCTGTCTCGCCAGTATGCGCCGCCGGCGAAGGCGCACACGAGCATCGGGCGACTCGTCCTGGCGCCAGCGTGGATCCTAGCCGTGCTCGGTCTTGCCTCGGTCGGGGTGCGCCGGAAGGAAGTCGTCAGCTAGAGCCCGTCAGGCGGGATTGCGCCCGCCCCGCCGATTCTCCAGGACGACGCGGGCATTCCGCGCAAGCCCCGCACAGCCGGCCCGCACTAGCGCCGTGCCCCCGAACGCCTCCTCGCAATCGCGCTCCTGCATCCGCACGATCTCCAGCAGTGTCGGCCACCGCTCGGCGGGGCGCGAGCGGTAGCGCGGCTCCGCAGTCTCCGCCGCGAAGCGCACGTTCCACGGACAGACATCCTGGCAGACGTCGCAACCAAACAGCCAGTCGCCGACACCGCGCCTGAGCGTGTCGGGCGCCGGGCCGCGCGCCTCGATGGTCAGGTACGACACGCACCGCGTTGCGTCGAGGACGTGGGGTCCGGGGAGAGCGGCTGTCGGGCAGGTATCTAGGCAGCGGCGGCAGGAGCCGCAGCGGTCGGCCTCGAACGGCTCGTCGAAGGCGATCTCCAGGTCGGTGAGCACCACGCCGATGAAGGTGAACGAGCCGAGGCGCGGGTGGATGAGCATCGTGTTCTTGCCGTACCAGCCGAGACCGGCGCGGCGTGCCAACTCGCGCTCGGGCAGGGGGCCGGCGTCCACGTAGGAGCGGCACGAACCCGATCGCGCTGCGGCGACGAGTGTCGCGCCCAGTGCCGCGAGCTTGCCGCGCATCACGTCGTGGTAATCGTCGCCGAGGGCGTAACGCGCTATGCGGCCGCGGCCCGCAGCGGGTTCGCCGGTGGCTTGATAGTAGTTGTGGAGGAGCACGACCGCGGAGCATGCCTCGGGCCAGGCACCCTGGGGCTCGCGGCGGATCGGTGCTTGGCGTTCCATGTAGCGCATCTCGCCGTGCATCCGCGCGGCAAGCCAGGCGTCCAGTGCGGGGGTAGTACGCGAGGGCGCGAGGCCGGTCACACCGCAGGCATCGAAGCCCAAGACGCGCGCGGCGGCCTTTGCCGCCGCCGCCAGGTCCCTCGGGTTCACGGCCGGAGCAGGTCCCGTCGCCAGCGCGCGTAGCGCAGCACGTCGCGCAGCGGCGGCAGCGCGTTCTCGTCTCCGTAGGCGGTGTGCATCCGCCAGCGGAGGTACTCGGCTGGGGGGACGGGCAGGAAGGGCGGCGTGCGATACCACCCACGCGTCCGCATCGCCCACGCGAGGCTGAGGAGATCCCACGCCACGCGCGGATTGATCAGCGCGCGCCACGTGAGGCCGAGCACGAGTGCCGTCCACGCTTGCATGGTTTCCTTTATATTCCCTCGCCCGTCCCGTGACAAGAGGATGCCATGGATGACGCCGAAGGCGCAAAGGGACCCGCAGCGCGCCGGCTGGGCGCGACCGAGGACGAACGGCTCTTCAGTCTGCCGCTCGCGCCGACGCCCGCGCTCCCCGCGTCGGCCCCGGATACGTGGCGCGTGCTGCGCATCCTGGGCGAGTTCGTCGAGGGATTCGACACGCTGGCGGGAATCCCGCCGGGCGTAACGGTTTTCGGCTCGGCCCGCACGACGCCCGGCGACCCGTACTACGTCGCCGCGACGGAGACGGCGCGCCTGCTCGCACAAGCGGGGTTCGCGGTCATCACGGGCGGCGGGCCCGGCATCATGGAGGCGGCGAACAAGGGGGCGCAGGAGGGCGGCGGCGAGTCGATCGGGCTCAACATCGAGCTTCCCTTCGAGCAGGGCACCAACGCCTACGTGGACACCGCCGTGAACTTCCGGTACTTCTTCGTGCGCAAGACGATGTTCGTGAAGTACTCGGTCGGGTTCATCGTCTTCCCGGGCGGGTTCGGCACCCTGGATGAGCTCTTCGAGGCAGTGACACTCATCCAGACGGAGAAGATCAAACACTTTCCCCTGGTGCTCTTCGGCGGCGCGTACTGGAGCGGCCTCGTGTCGTGGCTGCGGGAAACGGCGGCCGCACAGCGGAAGATCTCCCCCAAGGACCTGGAGATACTCCAGGTGACGGACGACCCGGCAGAGGCGGTGGAGGCGGTGACCCGCGCCCGCGCCACCCTGATGGCGATCGCGGAGAAGAACGAACGGGCGAGGTCGGGTCATGGCCTCTGGTAGCGCGGCGTACCTGCGGGGGCAGGCGATCAGTCCGCCGCCCGTGCGCGGCGACATCTCTGTCGCCGAGCTGGTGGACGGGACGTTCCTGGCGTACAACGCGGGCCGCCTGCGCGACGCGTGCCGCCTCTTCACCACGAAGATGCTCGAGGCGGATTGCACCGTCGGGCTGAGCCTCACGGGCGCGCTGACGCCGGCCGGGCTCGGCATGTCCACCATCATCCCGCTGCTGGAGGCAGGCTTCGTGGACTGGGTCGTGTCCACGGGCGCGAACCTCTACCACGATGTCCACTTCGGGCTCGGGATGTCGATGCACCGCGGTTCACCGTTCGCGGACGACGTGGAGCTGCGGGAGCACGGCGTGGTGCGGATCTACGACATCGTCTTCGACTACCGTGTCCTGCTCGACACCGATGTCTTCTTCCGCGAGGTGAGCCGGCTGCCGGAGTTCCAGCGGCCGATGTCCACGGCCGAGTACCACTATCGCATCGGCGGCTACTTGTTGGAGAGGGAGCGGGCGCTCGGGCTCGAGCGGAAGTCCATCCTCGGAGTCGCACACAGATGCGCGGTCCCGCTGTACACGTCCTCACCCGGCGACTCGTCCATCGGGATGAACGTGGCCGCGCTTGCGCTCACCGGCTCGGCACTCCGCTTCGACGTCAGCGCGGACGTGAACGAGACCGCCGCCATCGTGCTCGACGCAAAGAGAAGAGGGGGGCAGTCGGCGGTGCTCATCGCTGGCGGCGGGAGCCCGAAGAACTTCGTGCTGCAGACGGAGCCGCAGATCCAAGAGGTGCTCGGGATAGACGAGCGCGGGCACGACTACTTCCTGCAGATCACGGATGCGCGCCCGGACACGGGCGGACTGTCGGGTGCAACCCCCTCGGAAGCGGTGTCGTGGGGCAAAGTGGACCCCGATCACCTGCCGGACGCGGTGGTCTGCTACCTCGACACCACGGTAGGACTGCCCATCCTGGCGGCGTACGCGCTGGCACGGCACGCTCCGCGCCCGCTGAAGCGGCTGTACGACCGGCGGGACGAGTTGATCGCGCGGCTGCGCGCCGAACACGCAGCGGCGCGGGGCGGTCCAGTGTCGGCGTGAGCGGTTCCGGAGGGATCGCCCGCCCGAGCAGGGAGTACGTCTGGTACGCCCTCCTTCTCCTGTCGTTGGGCAACCTCCTCAACTACCTCGACCGCAGCATAATCTTCGCGCTCTTCGAGCCGATCAAGAACGATCTGCACGTGACGGACACCCAGCTCGGCTGGCTGGGCTCGGTGTTCGCCATCGTGTTCGCGCTGGGCTCGCTCGTGGCGGGGGTTCTCTCCGACCTCCTGCCGCGGCGGCTCGTCATCGCCGGCGGCGTGGCCGCCTGGAGTGGTTTCACGGCGCTGGGCGGCGCCGCCCGCTCGTTCGGGCAGCTCTTCATCTCGCGGGCCGTGGTGGGGGTGTCGCAGTCGTCGTACCTCCCGGCGGCACAAGCCCTCCTTGCCGATTACTTCCCCGACAAGGGACGCGCCCAGGCGATGGGGATCTTCTGGTCCGGCCTGGTCCTCGGGGGTGTCCTCGCGGTGTGGATCGGCGGCTTGCTGGCGAGCGCCTTCGGCTGGCGGAGCGCACTATTGCTCGTAGGTTTGCCGGGCGTGCTGTTCGCCGGCGTGCTGGCGCGGCTGCGCGACCCTTGGGCACGGGTGATCGTGGCTAAGCCCCGGCCGCCGCGCCGCAAGTTCGACGTCACGGTCCGCCAGGCGCTGCGCGCCGTCGCGCCGCTCCTCTGGTCGGTGCCGCTCGCGACCCTGGTGGTGGCGGTGATGGCTCTCGTCGAAGGGATGCCGGCGCAGGCCGACACGGCGGCCTTCCTGGTCATCGCCGGCGCGGGACTGGTGTGGACGGTGTGGAAGTGGGTGCGGGTGGTGCTCCACCGCGTCGCCGAACTGCCGGTGGAGGCGCCCGCGGACATCGTGGACGAGATGCTGGACGCCGCCGCGCTCGTGCTACGGACGCCGACACTGGTCTGGATGTTCGTTGGCGGCGCGCTCACCGCCGCGAGCATGAACTCGCTCGTCGCGTGGTCGCTGAGCTACGTGCAACGCGAGCTGGGGATGGGCCTCGCGGCCGCCGGCCGGCAGATCGGGATGATAGGCCTCGCGGGCGGCGTGCTCGGGTCGTGGGCCGGCGGCCGCCTCGGCGACCGGCTGATGGAACGGTGGGTGAGCGGCCGGGTGATCGCGAGCGCTTCAGGGTTCCTGGTTGGCGCGCCACTGTGCGTGGCGCTGCTGCTCACGCACGACGTGGCGGTCTTCTCGGCGCTCTTCTTCGCCGTGGTGTTCCTGTTCACGTGGTACAACGGGCCGGTCGCCGCCGTGTTGTTCGACGTGGTACCGCGTAACGTGGCCGCGACAGTGATGGGCGCGTACGTCTTCTTCATACACATCGCGGGTGATGCGGTCGCCTTTCCGGTGGTGGGGTTCCTCTCCGACCGCTACGGTCTGCAGGCCGCGATGCTCACGCTCCCGGCAGTCGGGCTCCTCGGTGGGTTGATCCTGCTCATCTCGGTGCGGACCGTCGGCCGTGACATGGCCCGTGTCAGGCAGGTCGCGCCGGCGTGATCGCGCGGCGCATCCGCGCCGCCTCGTCCCGATATGCCTGTGCCTGCTTGTCCCTCTCCTCCGCACTCCACCCAAGTTCCGCCGCCAACAGCCAGGCCACGGCCGGAGCGGCCTCGATTGCCTGGTGCGGATCTTCAAGAAAGAGGCGGGTACGGCGCGCCAGGACGTCGGCGACGGTCATGGCCATCTCTCGCCGTGCCTGGTGAACCACCTCCGCGCCGATGACCGACTGCCCAGGTAGCAGCGGCCGGGCGAGCGCCGGCTCACGGCGTGCTAGATTGGCGACCGCTGCAGCCTCCGTTCCGTAGCGCGACACGAGTGCCCACGCCAGCGGCTCCTCCATGCCCTCGTCAACGAGGTCGCGGACGATCAGGTCCAAGTCCGGCACCTCGCCGCCGGGGAGCGGCTCGGTGTCGGTTGCGGCGCGCCGCGGCACACGGCGGCCGTCGAGCCTCCGGAGGCGGCGGGCCACGCGATCCACGACTTCGGCAGCCATGGATCTGTAGGTGGTGAGCTTGCCCCCCGCGATCGTGACAAGTCCGCCGGAGCTCTCGACGATCCGGTGTTCGCGAGGGACCGCCGCCGTCGAGGTCGCCCCCGGGGAGGCGAGAAGGGGCCGCAGCCCCGCCCAGGCCGAAACCACATCGCCGAGGTTGAGGCGCGCATCCGGGAAATACGCGTTGGCGGAGCGCAGGAGATAGGTGACGTCATCGATGTCGGCGAGAGGTTCCTCGGGGACGTCGGTGATGTCGGTGTCGGTGGTCCCGAGGATGGAGAGGTCGCCCCACGGGAGAACGAACATCACGCGCCCGTCCAGCGGCGACGTGAGGGTGAGTGCCTCCGTGTGTCCAACGCGGTGCCGCGGCACCACGACGTGCACGCCCTTGGTTGGCCGGAGCAGGGGAGCGGCCGAAGGTTCGTCCAGGCGGCGCACGAGATCGGTCCAAGGTCCGGTGGCGTTCACGACCACGTGTGCGTGCAGCGCCAGCCGCGCGCCGGAGACCCGGTCTAGAGTGAGGGCCCCGCGCACCCGTCCGCCCGCCTTCTCGAACCCCGTCACCGCGACGTAGTTCGCGATCCGCGCGCCGTGGCGGTGAGCGGATCGGAGAGTGGCGAGAGTCAGTCGGGCGTCGTCGCACTGGGCGTCGTAGTAGACGGCCCCGCCCTTCAGGTCTTGGTCCCGCAACGCGGGCTCGAGCCGCCGCACCCCCTTCCGGCTCAAACCATGATGCCGCCGGACGTTGCGGAACAGCGACAGGGCGTCGTAGAGCCACAAGCCCGCGGCGAGGGTCCACCGGCCGACCCGGCCGCCCGCGTGCACCGGGAAGAGGAACGGAGCGGGCCTGACGAGGTGCGGCGCGATGCGCAGCAGAGTTCCCCGCTCGCGGCTCGACTCGAAGACGAGGTGCAGCCAGCCGTGTTCGAGATAGCGCAGTCCGCCGTGAACGAGGCGGGAGGAACGGGACGAGGTGCCCCGCCCGAAGTCGCCCGCATCCACGAGCGCGGTGGTGAGGCCGCGCATCGAGGCGTCCCGGGCGATGCCGGCACCCGTGATGCCGCCGCCGACCACGAGCAGATCGACGGTCTCGGCCGACAGGGCCTCGAGGGTGGCGCGGCGCGTGGCCGCCGAGAAGGGCTGGTCCATGATGCCTATCCGGCGTGAGGAATCTGCAGCAGGAACGCCGCTACCGCACCCCGCCTCCGTGCTGGCCCGGGTTCGGGGGGTCGGGTAGCTTTTGCGCACCGGCTGTGCCTCGCCGGCGTGGCTTCAAGGGAGCGGTTCGGATGAGCGTCGGGAAAGGACGGCGGGTCGCCATCGTCGCCGGGTGCCGGACGCCGTTCGCCAAGGCCGGAACGGTGTTCCGGAACCTCAGCGCGGTCGAGCTGGCGAAGTACGCCACGCGGGAACTCCTGGCGCGAACCGAGATCGACCCGCGCCTCGTGGACCAGGTCGTGTTCGGCCAAGTCGTACCGTCGATACTCGCGCCAAACGTGGCCCGCGAGGTCAGCCTCCTCCCCCAGTTCCCGCGCACCATCCCCGCGCACACGGTGAACCGCGCCTGTGCCTCCTCCAACCAGGCCATCGCCGAGGCGCACGACCAGATAGCCCTCGGCCAGGCGGAGGTGGTCATCGCGGGCGGTACCGAAGCGCTCTCCGACATCCCCATCCTGCACTCGCGCCGTTTCAGCGCCCTCCTCGTGGAGGCGGGCAAGGCCAAGACCATCGGCGCGCGACTCACGGTGCTCTCCCGTGTGCGGCCCCGCGACCTCGTCCCGGTCACGCCGGCCATCGCCGAGCCGTCCACCGGGATGACGATGGGGCAGTCGGCCGAGAAGATGGCGAGGGAGAACGGGGTCTCGCGGGAGGCGCAGGATCATGTCGCGCTCCGGTCGCACCAACTGGCCGCGCAGGGCACGGCGGACGGGCGTCTCACGGCGGAGATCTCGCCGGTCTTCGTTCCGCCGGAGTACGACGAGACCGTCGCCTCGGACAACGGCATCCGCGCGGACACCAGCCCGGACCAACTCGCCAAGTTGAAGCCGGCCTTCGACCTCCGATTCGGCAGCGTCACTGCGGGGAACTCGTCGCCCCTCACCGACGGCGCAGCGGCCGTACTGCTGATGAGCGAGAATGCGGCGCGGGCCCACGGTTTCGCGCCGCTCGCCACCATCCGGTCGTACGCGGTGGCCGCGGTGGATCCTGGCGACCAGTTGCTGATGGGGCCGGCCTACGCCGTGCCGAAGGCTCTCGAGCGGGCCGGCATCACCTGGAAGGACCTCGGCCTGATCGAGATGCACGAGGCCTTCGCGGCGCAGGTGCTCTCCAACGTCCAGGCGTTCGAGTCCCGTTCGTGGGCGGAGCAGCACCTGGGCCGCGGTGAACCGGTCGGCGCGGTGAACTGGGACATCGTCAACGTGATGGGCGGTTCGCTCGCGATCGGCCACCCGTTCGGCGCGACGGGTGCCCGCATCACGACCACCCTGGCGAACGAGATGCGCCGGCGAAGCGTCGAGTTCGGCCTCATCTCGGTGTGCGCGCAGGGCGGCATGGGCTTCGCGATGGTCCTTGAGGTTGCGCGGTGAGCGCGCACGCGTTCCACATCGAGGTCGCCGGCGGAGTGGCCATCGTCACGTTCGACCTGCCCGGCGAGCCGGTGAACAAGTTCTCCCGAAGCGTGAAGGACGAGTTCGCCGCACTCGTCACGCAACTCGAGCGCGACGCGGCGGTCCGGGCGGTGGTCCTGGTCTCCGGCAAGAGGGACGCCTTCATCGCCGGTGCCGACATCGAGGAGTTCGTCGCGCTGCAGACGGTCGAGGAAGCGACCGAACTGTCCCGCGGGGGGCAGCGGTTCCTGGACGCCATCGCCGCATTCCCGAAGCCGTTCGTCGTCGCGATCCACGGTGCGTGCGTCGGAGGCGGGCTCGAGCTGGCGTTGGCCTGTCACTACCGGATCGCCACCGACCACCCGAAGACCGTCCTGGCTATGCCGGAGGTGCGGCTCGGCGTCATCCCGGGCGCAGGCGGGTGCAACCGGCTGCCGCGCACCGTTGGCCTGCGTGCGGCACTCGAGATGATCCTCTCGGGCAAGAGCATCCGTGCATCGAGAGCCTTCAAGATGGGGCTCGTGGACGAACTCGTTCCGCCGCCGATCCTGCGCGAGGTCGCTGTCGCCGCGGCGCAGCGGCTGGCGGGTGGCGAACGACCGCGGCGCAGCGGTCGCGGCGGGCTGGCAGGGTGGTTCTTCGACCGCAGTGCTCCGGGGCGGGCCCTGGTACTGCGACAGGTGCGGGCGATGACTAGGAAACGGACGCGGGGCAACTACCCCGCTCCGCTCGCCGCGCTGGATGCCGTCGGCCACAGTCTGGCGCACGGTATGGAGCGCGGGCTGTCCCGCGAGGCGGAGCTGTTCGGGGAACTGGCGCACAGCGAGGTCTCACGGCGGCTCGTCGAGGTCTTTTTCGCCACGGCGGCCCTCAAGAAGGACCTGGGAGTGCCGGCGCCGGCGCCCTCGCCGGCGCCGGTCGAGAGGTTCGGCATACTGGGCGCGGGGTTCATGGGCTCCGGCATCGCGGCGATGGCAGCCATCCACGGCGGCGTGCCGGTGCGGATGCGCGACGCGGACCTGCTGCGCGTCGGGAAGGGCATCAAGGCCGTCGCGGACATCATCCAGGAGCGGGTGCGCCGGCACAGTTCCACGCGTCTCGAGGGCGCCCGGCAACTGGCGCTCGTCTCCGGCGCGATCGACCTCAGCGGGTTCCGTCGCATGGACCTGGTCGCCGAAGCGGTCTACGAGGACCTCGGGGTGAAGCAGGCGGTGTTGCGCGAACTGGAAGCCGTCGCCCAGCCGGACTGCATCTTCGCGTCGAACACCTCGACGATCCCCATCGGCCGCATCGCCGAGGTGTCGCGGCATCCCGAGACGGTCGTGGGGATGCACTTTTTCTCGCCTGTCCACCGGATGCCACTCCTCGAGGTCATCGCGGCCGAGCGCACGGCGCCGCGGACGATCGTCACCGCGGTCGCCTTCGGACAGCGGCTCGGGAAGACGGTTATCGTCGTGCGCGACCGGCCCGGCTTCTTCGTCAATCGCATTCTCATGCCCTACCTCAACGAGGCAGGCCGGCTGCTGATGGAAGGCGTGCCGATCGAGGCACTCAACCGCGCGATGACGGCCTGGGGTTTCCCCGTGGGTCCGATCACCCTGCTGGACGAGATCGGTCTCGACGTGGCGGTTAAGGCCGGAGCCGTGATGCACGAGGCCTTCGGTGAGCGGCTGGCGCCAGCCGCGGACCTCGCGGCGCTCGTGAAGGACGGTCGGCTGGGTCGCAAGAACGGCCGGGGCTTCCTGCGCTACCGGGGCGGCCGCAAAGGTGGAGCAGACCCGACGGTTTACGGGGTTCTTGGGATAGCGCGGGGCCGCGCGCCTGCCGCCGAGGTGCTGGCCGAGCGGCTGGCATCCATCATGCTGAACGAGGCGGCCCGGGCGCTCGAGGAAGGCGTGATTCGCTCACCTCGAGACGGGGACATCGGCGCCATCTTCGGAATCGGCTTCCCGCCGTTCCGCGGTGGCCCGTTCCG
>Ga0315284_10001036_pt1 | contig 38831 bp, 58 predicted proteins | sample YL17G09_16_MG_FD_203696 | JGI IMG/M metagenome (GOLD analysis project Ga0315284, IMG submission 203696) | Sediment microbial communities from Yellowstone Lake, YNP, Wyoming, USA - YL17G09_16 | ecosystem: Environmental > Aquatic > Freshwater > Lake > Sediment | place: USA: Wyoming | collected...
TCCAGGCTTGCTTTCTTCCAATCAAGGACTTGATTTCGCTGTCATCCTCGATACGCTGGACGAATGCGGGTATGGCGTATCGTGGCGCATTCTCAATAGCCAGTACTTCGGAGTCCCCCAGCGTCGCCGCCGAGTGTTCATTGTCGGACATCTTGGTGGCCCATGCCCACCCGAAATACTCTTTGAGTCCGAAGGCGGCGGCGGGCATCCTCAGACGGGCGGCAAAACGGGGGAGGGCATTGCCCACGCACTTAGAAGCAGCCCTCGTGGCGTTGATGAACACACCGGCACAACCTACATCCCTGAAGTCGCCTACCCCGTCAAGCAACGGTGCAAAGTTACCCAGCGAGAAAATGACGCAACTCTTATCGCCGTCCCGCTCGAAGCCTCAGACGGGCATCACGGCTACTCAGGGCCAAGGGGAGGTAGCGACAGCCACGGAGATGAGGGGAATGTCGTCGCTACTCTCACAGCCCCAAACCCAAACGCTGACCCCATCGATGGGCGACGGCAAGACGGAAGCCGAAGCGATAGACGCCCTATCGTCTGTGCGCCGGTTGACCCCGACGGAGTGCGAGAGACTACAGGGGCTACCGGATGGCTGGACGCATGTTCACGGTGCCCCGATGGTAGGCGCTACGCCGCTCTGGGAGACGCTGTCACGGCTGTGGTGGCCGGATGGATCGGGAGACGAATGCTGAAATGGCTAGGCAAGGCGGTGCTAGCGTGAAGCTGTTTTGCGGGGCTTGTTACAAGTGGGCAGGTGCTGACGCCGCCTGGACTGAGCACAGGGACTTCGAGCGGACTTACCGCCCGCCCGTCCCCCTAGCGATCAGGGCCGTGTGTGGGGTCTGTGGCAAGGTAGGTGAGTTCAGCACCTCGGAACGTGCATTGAAAGCTGAGGGAGTTGTGCTTCCCACGCGGCAGATATACCACGAGGCGAAACGCCTGGATCAAATTCTGAAGGTGACAGACTCCTACCCTACCGGCGCAACAATGGCAAAGATCATGGAAGGTATCGGCCTAAAGGAAGACCGCACAAGGCTCTTGGTAGCGAGGGCTAAGAAGTTGGGCCTACTAACAGCACACAAGGAAGGCCAGAGAAGCTACTACGAGAGGGTGGAGGGATGACAGACCGCTCACTCGACGGCACCTACGCCGGAACACTCGCGGACTTTGAGCCGGAGAGCGAGTGTCTACCCACGACCCACGCCGCTGTCCTGCCCCTCTTCTCGCCTGCCGCCCAGCAGCCGACGAAGCGATATCGGACGATAGTAGCCGACCCGCCGTGGCAGTTTGATCAGTCGTGGCTAACAGGAAACTACTTAATCTACGGGGTTAAGGAAGGCAACGTACAGACAAAACGCCACTACAAGCGTGGAGCCGTCGCTAACTACCCCGTGATGAGCATGGATGAGTTACGTATGCTGCCTATCGGCCTCTGGGCGGCAGACAATGCCCACCTTTACGTTTGGACTACCAATTCGCACATGGTTGAGGCCCACCAGATTACGAAGGCTTGGGGCTTTGAGCCGAAGACGATCCTCACGTGGGTAAAGCCGCGCCTCGGCATGGGTACCTACTACCGCAACAACACCGAGCACGTTGTCTTCGCGGTGCGTGGTAGTTGTCCCGTGTTACGCCATGACGTGCGGACGGCGTTCACCGGCGCACAGGGAGGGCACTCGGAGAAGCCTGACGTGTTCTATGACATCGTTCAGTCTATGTCGCTCGGCCCCTACCTAGACGTATTCGCTCGCAAGCAGCGCATGGGATGGGATAGTTGGGGTGACGAGGCATACGATTTCCAGACGCACGGCTATTGGCATGACAAGGTGGAGCAACTATGACTGAGCGGCCAAGCACCATAAAGAAGCGCGAACTCTTGTCCCGAATCCGCCACCGTGAGGGCTGCGTCGATTGCGGGACAACTGAGGGGCTACTTCATTTTGACCATCGGGACGGGACGGTAAAGGAACTCGAAGTCGCCCACCTAGCCCGCTACAAGATGAGCCGAATCATGAACGAAGTTGCCAAGTGCGATGTGCGGTGCGCTGCCTGCCACGAAAGGCGGCATCGGACATTGCCCGAAGAGGAACGCAAGGCCCGCGAGAAAGCCCGCTGGCAACGCTGGTATGCCGTCAACAAGGAACGGCGGTCGGCTTACGGCAAGGAATACCGAGCACGGCGGACGCATGGCATCTGGCACAAGGAAGAAGAGGCGCTATGAACCCCTACTGCGCCACCGGCCCGCGCACTGGACTCGGCCACCACTGGCTCTGCCTACCGAACGAGCCGCCGGACGCCGATGTGGACTTGACAACGCCCAAGGTGGACAGCGGCACCTGCCGCAATTGCGGCGTAAGCCGCGTGTTCACGAATGCCTACCGGAAGGGGCCATACGCTAGCGGCGGCAACTGGGCCACCGTACACGCGGACGCTGCGGAATACGGGCGGCGCATGGCGAAGGCGAGGGCAGGACGGGCGGCGAAAACGCATAGCAGCTAAACGGATTAAAGCGAGCGCAGCATACCGCCAACATAGCTGGAGCGTGAACGAGTCCTGAGACAGGGCAGGTAAGCGCTGAGAAGGCAAGGCGGAACGGTAGCGAAACGGGCCACCTACGGTATTGCACTGTGGGCGGTGTGGACGGCTGGGGCCGTAGCCCGTCGGGGGTAGTGAATCCATCGACCCGCCACTGTGCAGAGAGCGATGGAGGGATGATAGCGGCGCGCGCCTGCGCTCTAGTCCTCCTACTAGTCCCGCACATGGGATAGTAGGGGAATCCTTCAACGACACAACCTGTCTCTAGGGCCAGATGAGTACATGAAAGTAGGAGATTGTCAGGGGCCAATCACGGTTCCCTTTTCCCGTAGCCCCGTAGCTAGGAGATAGACGATGGCTGACAGCGAACTTACGGTAAAGCTAGACCCAAGCATGGTTACAGCATATATCCAGACAGCAATGGTGACAGCTCTAGGTAAAGACCCCGAAGCGTTGGTTAGGGCTGTTGTCGATGCCGCGATGACGGTAAAGCGAAACTACGGTGAGCACAAAACCGTGTTTCAGGAAGCCGTGGACATGATGATCCGTGAGGTTGCCAGAGATGCTTTCAAGGAGTGGCTTGAGGGCAAGAAGACCATTATCCGGCAAGCTATTGAGAATCGCCTGAAAGAGGGTGGCGACAAGTTTGTGGCTGACGTGTCGGAGAAATTGGTGGCAGCTCTGTCGGAGAACTTCTATGTACACGTCAGTTTGAAGGTGGAGGACTAGCGAAGCCACCGATTCCCGTGAGGAGGTGACATGAAGCGAATCCTGGACTACGAGGGGGAAGCATCGGTCAGCAAAGAGTGGAATACGGCTTGGCTAGATGACGGGCGACATAAGACAACGCCGTGGCTTGGGACTGCTATCGAGGGCCTGTTGCTTCGGGCCTGGAAGCGTCCGTTACTGAAAGATTGGCATGGCACCCTGCACATCCTGGTCGAGCTGGTAGAGGAGGGCGAATGATGGCTAAGAGTGACGTTCGCCGTGCCGCCGCTGCCCTGAAAGGCGAGCCATGATCACCAATGTCCATGCCGAGGTCCATTGCTGGGGCGGCAAGGATGTCGTCTGCCTACGCTGGGAGTGGAACGGCAAGACGAGGAAGAACGTGTATCTGGGCAGCGGCAAGCACTACTCGGCCCGGCGCACGGTGGACAAGCCAACGATGGCGATGCTAGAGGCGTTAGAGGCTCGGAAGGTATCCCAGGCCGAGGCGAAGGAACTGCTGGCGGGCAAGTACAAGCGGCTGATACCGCAGTTGGAGGCGAAGGGATGAGCAACATCATCTACGCACCGAAGAGTTGGAACCCGATCTCAGGCTGTTCCCCGATCTCGGAGGGCTGTGCGAACTGTTGGGCGAAGGTCATGGCCCGACGCCAGCGCCAGGAGTGGGGGATCGTCCATCTGCACCCCGAACGGCTAGATCAGCCCCTTCACTGGCGCAAGCCGCAGACGGTGGCCGTCGCGTTCATGGGCGACTGGTGCCATCCCGGCGTGCCGGACGCGTTCATCGACCAGGTGTTCGCGGTCATGGCCCTGACGCCACAGCACACGTATTTGCTGCTGACCAAGAGGCCGGAGCGGATGCGGGCGTACCTAAACGGGCCGCCGTCCTATCCATTCTGTGCCGTCGTCCGCATTCATGATGAAATTCTGCGGCGAACGGGTCAGCCAACGCTCGTACCCTGGCCGCTCCCGAACGTCTGGCTCGGCGTGTCGGCCGAGAACCAAGCCCGCGCCGACGAGCGAATACCGATCCTGCTGGACACGCCCGCCGCGCATCGGTGGGTGAGCCTGGAGCCGCTGCTGGGGCCGATAGACATCTGCCTTTCGGAAACTCAGCGGTGCTATTGCGGCGAAATCAGGACGAATTGCACCTGTCCCTCGCTCGACTGGGTCGTGTGCGGCGGAGAATCCGGCCCCCATGCCCGCCCGTGCGACCTGGGCTGGATACGGGACATCCGTGACCAGAGCAAGGCGGCTGGTGTGCCGTGCTACGTGAAGCAGATGGGCGCGAACCCGCGCCTCCCGACAGGCGGAAGCTACTGGAACTACTACACACAGGATTACGCGGCCTACAAGCGCCGCGACCGCAAGGGCGAGAACCCCGATGAGTGGCCCGCTGACCTGCGGGTGCGGGAGATGCCGGAAGGGAGCGAATGATGAAGGCAGTAATTGATGACTCCTACCGAGAGATCGGGCGGTTGAAGGCCGAGGTCAAGTTAGCAGAAGAGCGCCACCGTTTAGAGCAGGGAGCCATCGACATCCTCCGCTCCGAAAAGGAGCGACTTGAGGCTGAGGCTGTGGCGCAGGTTGAGCTGACGATCAATCTGTACGACCGGATTACAGCCCGGGACAAGCGGATCGCGGAGCTAGAGGCGGCGCTGAGATTCGCACACGCCCACATCGACGAACTCTGTGATGCTTGGGAGCGCGGCGTTATCAGCGAACATGATGGGAGAGGTGGGCTGCGTTCCAATCGCAACGCCGCTGTGGAGATGAAGATTCGGGCTGCCCTGAAAGGAGACGCTGATGACGAAGGATGAGGCGTGGGAGAACTACCGGACGGCACTCGGCAGATATGCCGAAGCCTATGTACGAGCAGGTGAAGTAGTTGCCGACGAAAGGGAATCACACTAATGATGATGCGGAAAGCGGATGGTATGGTGGCATTTGAAAGGGTAGAGGACTGAAATGGCTATTGCCGCTCGCCTCTTTGGTCATCCTGGCTGGCGCGGCGGCTTGCAGAACGGAGGTTGCGAATGACAACATTCATCTTGGGAGCGATAGCGGGCCTATGTGTGTGGCTCCTCTTCTTTCTGCTTCGATGGCTCCAGCCCCGTTTCTGGCCGCCGGCACGCCGCCAGGAACGCCTGCGGATACGGCTGCGGAAGACGAAGGACGAACTACGACGGGACAGAGTAGCGGAGGAGGGATCGCTGGGGTCGCGCCTGTCGGTCAAGGAGCGCCGGGCAGCGTGGGCGATGGGATCTCCTGGGGGCAGTTGTCTCAAGGAGGGCAAGACGGTGGTGATCCCGCCACTCCCGCCGGAGGAGGAGTACGACGAGAGGCTGGCGAAGGTACTATCGCCGCCTTCCACTGGCGGGCCACCCACTACGGCGAGTCCTATAACGGACAACAGTTGGGCTGTTCAGGAAGCGGTACTTATGAGTCCGCCAATCCCGCCATCGTCGCCGTTGGCCCCGACCACTACGCCGACATTCCATGCGGCACAGCCCTCCGAATCTGTGGACGAGCCGGATGCGTGGAAGCGTGGCGAGAAGACGCCTGCCCAGGATGTCTCGGAGACTGGATCGACGGAAGCGAAGCTTTGCTAGCCGCCGTCTGCGGGCCGGACGTGGGCTCGTGTGCGGTGAGCGTAGAGAGGAGGTAACTAATGGATGTCGGCGACAGGGCTAGACTTGTCTACCCCTTTGAGGGAACTATGATGGGTGTACCCTATCGGTATGAAGAAGTGATCATCGTCGGAAAAAGAAGGCCGATTGGTGGATACACCACCTTTGAGGTTGAGTCAGAGGATGGGAAGTTCTCTATGACTGGTGGGGATTTCTCTATCTCTTCGTTAAAAGTAGAAAGGGGGTGAACGCTGTGAAAGAAGTCGGGTATCCTGCGACGGACACTTCGGGCTTTCCTATCAATGGGTAGCCCCGCTCCTGCTCGGTGATCCGCCGCTGAGTGGCTACGGGTGGTCAAGTTTGTACAGCTATTCGTGGCTCTCCTTCTCAGCGGCGGCTCTCTGGGCAGGAGATAGGCGAAGGGCCGACCCTTGCGAGCCGACCCTTGCCGAGAGAGAAGATGTCGGGGCTAGTCGGGCTTGCTGAATAGTGCTATCGAAACCCAGAACAGGCCCAGTAGCATATAGGCTATGGGCAAGGTGCTGGTGTCTTTATCGAATCCTAAGACGCCACAGGCTTGGCACCAGCCAGCGATTACTAGCAATCCCCCCACTCCGAATGAGACCGTGGCCCAGATCAGTTGAAGCAGCTTTGCTATCATTCCGTCTCTCCCTCTGCGTCCCTGAGCGCCTTAGCGAGCTGGCAGTCGGGCGCGTGGCCGTGGCTCTGCCACGCCCTACACGCTGGACAAGCGGGGTGTAGGCCCTCAGCGGCATAGCCTTCCGCCGCCCACTCCACGGTCCTGAGCGCGGCCAGGAGCGCCGAGTGCGAGTTCACGGCGCGGAGGGCTAAGGCAGCTTCACTAGGGTCAATGAACTGCCCCAAGATTAACGGTGGCTCATGGGGGCGGGTGGGTACAGTTGTGAGTTTGCTGCCGTCTCGTTGCCAGGGTATCGGTGTTGGTTTTCTCATCGCATCGCCTCCTCTAGCTTGTCTGCTGCCTTATCCGCGTCTTCGACGCAGTATTGGCTGTAGAATCGCTTGGTCGTGTCTACGCTGGCATGGCCGAGCACGTTAGCGGCGACCCACAGCCCCGCTTGCCGCGTTACGATAGCCCCGACCGTATGGCGAAGTCCGTGCGGTCTCATGTCGCCCCGTCCTATCTCCCGCAGATAGCCCCGCACTATCCTTCCGGCCTGCCGCGTTGTGAGCGCCTCGTTGCGCCTGCCTGGGAACACCCAGTATCGCGGCTGCGAGTAGTCGAGCCAGCCCCGAAGGAGCTTTGCGGCTGGCGCGGGCAGGGTTACTGTCCGGCTACGCTGTCCGTGCGTCTTGAGGGTGCGGGTGCTGATCCGCACTCGCTTGCCCAGCTCAATGTCGCCGACGACGAGCCGCGTCGCCTCTCCCAGCCTCAGTCCGCCAGTGGCGAGACAGGCCAGGAGAGCCGCGTCGCGGCGTCCCAGCCGTGTCCTCTTGTCCGGCGCACGGAGTAGCGCCAAGACTTGCTTGGGCCTTAGCACTTGTGGCCCCGACAGGGTGCGCGTGGCGGTGGCGGTGGTGGATATCATTGTCCCCCCTTCCCTTGCGCCAGTAGTGCATCCTTGATCAAGTGCATTCCTAGATATGACGCACATTCGGGGTGTAGAAAGACTGAACTTGCTTGTCCTGTCCAGTACACAATCGGGTAACTGTTGAATACGGCCCCACATTTAAAGCACTCCCTGGCCGTGAGTAAGGGCTGGTAGACAAACACCCACTTAGCTCTGTGGCCGTCATCCTCTGTCTCGCAATCAGATGGCTCCATAGGGCCGCGCACTATGCCCATCTCTCATTCCCTCCTAGCTGGCCCGCTCGATAGCGGCGCGGGCCTGGGCCTTCTCAGCGGCTAGGTGCATATCCATGTCACCCCCAAGTTTGCCAAGGATTGCCCGTAGTGCCGCCAGCAGGTCGGCGTTGGCTGCCTCTAGGCGGGCGATGGTGGCGGTCATCCGGTCTAACGCCTGCGCCTCTTCGGGTATAGTGACGCGCCCTAGCTTATCTGAGTGATACGTCGCCATCTTCTCTCTCCTACTCTCCCCCGCCCGCTCCCGTGAGTGGGCAGGGCAGGGGCGGAGAGCCCCTGCTAGTCCTCCCATAGCTGAAACTCTCCGTGGCCGTTGGGATCGAAGGGATTGCCCGTGCAGGTGAGCGTCCGCTTCCAATCGCAATCGCGGCACCGTGACCACCAGAACGTTTCATATATCTGGTGGCCCGTCGCTGCCCTGTGATCCTCAGCCGCGACACAATAGGCTACCAACACGTTTGTCTCGGCCATCTTGCGTATCTCTGGCTTAACCCTATCGACTACTGCCATCTTCTCTCTCCCGTCGCTTCCCGCCGCCAACGCTCGTTAGCGCCAGGAGCCGCCGGAGGAGGGCGGCTCAGATCACAGCCTGTGATTTCAAGATGGCGTCGGCTACCTCTTCGCACTCCCCGTATTCGGTGGGCCGGTCAACGCCATTGAGCCGGTCGCAGATGCGCTCGCAGATAGTCATGGTCTCGCCCTCGACCACGAGCCGACATTGTAGTTTGTCTACTACGCAGTACGTCGGCGGCGTGGTGTACGGCTGACCGTACTCTTCGACTGTGTATCGCTCCATCGTTCTCTCTCCCTCTAATTGGAGACCCCCAGACACCAGGTTAGAGGTTGAGCCGCAAGCGGCCAACTGCCTAGTGCTGGGGGTCATTCTGCCTGATATGGAGAAACCGCTTGCCATCTGACTCAACCTCTGTGTCCATTATCGGCCATAGCTCACGGCTTGTCAATACCCTAAAGCATGAAGACTTCTTCATGTATCCTATCTGCGATAGGTGAAGACTTATTCGGGTATTGACAACAGGGAACGAAGGTATATACTGATTAGCAGATACGCCGACATAGGGAATCAACAGCACGCGGAAGCGGGTAGCTGTGAAGAGGGCAATCTGAGCGGCCCTGGGCGACAACAGTTGACGGATAGCCGGACGATACTCGGCGAGTCGGGGAAGGTGTAGGATCGAACCCTGCCCTTGCATGGCAGCAGCGATTACCGGCCACGGAACCCAGACAACGTGCTACAGGCAGATAGCTGGGGTTAGGGGGTATCCGTCTCTAACGTGCGTAAGCACTCCGCTCTGCCGAAGGCAACGATTCGATACTAACACCGCTAATGGAGGACGCTATGAACGACAAAGAACTAGAAGACCCCGCTAGCTGGGACTGGGAACGCGCCGAACTACGCCCAGGCCGTAAGCCGCAGCCTGGGTCTACTACTAGCAGCACTACGGTACTTAAGTATGCTAGGACGGAGGCATCGGTCGGCTCGCTCGTAACTCATACCACAGAACACTGAGACTGCATGACGGGTCATCCCGCAGCCGCACCCTCACACGCAACAAAAGCACTTGACGCCCGCATGTATAGTGCGATCATACGCACGAAGGAACCCACTTCTCGTTCTCAACAGAAGGGAGCTTCCCCAGATACGGTTTCCCAGAGCATATGCCCCGTATTCAGGGCCTCCAGGGGTGCCCTTGGACGCTTGGGCGGCAGGCGGACTCTTGAACCGGCCCGCGCAGGGGCGTAGAATCAAGTCTAGTCAGTCCGCAGGTAGTGGGTAGCTATAAAAAGGCTGGTATACGATGCAGCGAACGTCTATAACGGCAGAGGGGCTTCTAGCGGCTTTGGGGCAGGGCAAGCGCCGAGAGGAAGAGTGGGGGAGTGCGATACGGTGGGTAGTGGGCGGTATTGTAGTAGCGGGGGTAGCGGTGCTAATAGAGGTTGGGCTTCTAGTTGTTGTAGTGCTCAGGGCTTGTGGGTGAAAAGGGGATTAGGGATGCTAGAGTATGAAGTTCTACCCAGGAACCCAGAGTTCGGAACGCGGGTCATCGACGCGGACGGGTACGAGTGGGGGCCGAAGAGGGTCATGTTCTGGCAGGAAGATGAAGCCGATCCCTCGGTCACAATGCGCCAGACCGTAGCCGAGTTTGCGGTGGACTGGGTAGCGGGAGTAGTAGTGGGGAAGGACGAGTGATGGTTTCCGTCTTCGTGGTGAAATCAGGGGATGGGGCAATCGAGGCGATATTCTGGGTGCGGGAGGACGCTGAGGCGTACCGTGAGGTAGCCGGAGTGCGGGGAGTGGTTGAGGAATACGAGTTGTGGGAACTCAAGATGCGCCATGAAGAGGGCTGGTTCCTCTATTCGCGGCCCAGGTTAGCGGGGGTGCTCAGGGCGTGAGATTGCGATTACACAGGCTATGGGCGAAGTGGGTTTGCCGTTTCGGGTTGCCATGCCCCTTCTGCGGGCATGGGTGGATTAGCGAAGTAGATAGTGTAGAGACTCTGCCTACTTGACAAAGGGTTGAAACGGCGTACACTAATTAGCAGATGAGGCCGCCCCCTCTGAGGGACGGCTTCTACATATAGGCGGTCTCCGAGGGCGGTAAAGCGGGGGCCGCCTTCCATTATATGACGAGATGGCCTGGTATGGGGTGGGAGTGGAAGGCCATCCATAGGGGGACGTATGCCGTACAAGGTGAGCAAGGTCAAGGGAGACGGGTATCGGGTAGCAAATCGTGAGACGGGCAAGGTACACGCTAAGGGTACCTCAAAGGCTAAGGCGGATGCTCAGATTCGTCTCCTGAATGCCAAAGAACACAACCCTGGCTGGACTCCCACGGGTAAGAAGGCCAAACGTGGCAAGAAGTAAGCCTGTCACGGCGGTTGTTGTAGCAACCACGGCGTTGCAGAAGCAGCAGGTGGTGGCCGCGTTCACCGTGAGCGGGACGCTGGAGCGGGCTAGGCCGCTGATAGCGACCCTTTGGGGCGTGGAAGTGGGGGATTTGCCTGCTGACACCGAGTTGCGGGGATGCGTAGCGGATGCCTCTGTTGTGCCAGAGAAGGAACAGTTTGCACTTGCGCAGCGGCTTGCTGAGGCGACCCACAGGGCAAAACTACTCGATTTTGACGAAGCGGTAATAGATGCTGGCATGGCCCTGGTTAGGGAGGGCAGCCCCAAGTTCTTTCAGATTATGGGTGCCCATAAGCTCATCGGCCAACGGGTAGACCCGATGGTGGCTGCCAAGACCACGATCTATGACATGCGCGGGGCGCAGTTCAAGACGAGTCGGCCCCGTGGGAAGACGGTAGGGGGTGAGACCGTCATCGAGGGCGAGTTTACAGAGGTAGACACTGAAGGAGATTGATCTTACTCGGATTCCAGGGCAGGAAGACTTCGTTTTCGATGACCGGCCTGAGTGCGCCTGGTTCGGTGGACGGGGCTGCTCAAAGACGGCATCGGGCACCTTTAAGATGATGCGCTATCTGGAAGAGAACGAGGGCGCTAGGGGCGTTGTGATTGCCCCGACATATCCCCAGTTGCGTTCGGGGACAATGGAGACCGTCTATGAGTGGCTACCGCCGGAGTGGATTCTACAGCGTTGGGATTCCCCCGATACCCTCAGATGCGACATCCTGCTTCCTGGCTGGGAGAATCCTGGTCGTATCTACTTTCGGAACGCCTATAACCCTGACCGCTACCGTTCGTTGGAGGTTGCCTTCCGTTGGCTGGATGAGGTTTCGGACTGTAGACGGGAAACCCTCCAGGTTTCGACGCCCTGTCTCCGCCAGAAGAGGCCGGATGGCGGCCACTATCCTTACCAGACATGGGTAACGGGTACGCCGAGAGGCCAGAACTGGGCCTACCAGCGGTTTATCCAGAAACCCGACCCCGCTTTCACGGGGACGTATTTCGGCAGTCCCTTCAATAACCCCTTTCTGCCTGTGGATTATACCAGAGAGCTAGAACGCGAGTACCCGCCTGGGACACCCCTGCACGATCAAGAGGTGCTGGGCAAGTTCATCTCTATGGAAGGACTCGTCTATTCGACGTTTGACCCTGAAATACACGTCAAGTTGCCGCCGGACACTGACTTCAGGCGCGTAATCGGCGCTTTGGACTTGGGAACCACTGAGGCGAGCTGTATCCTCCTGATTGGGGAGAATGCGGCAGGCCGTAAGTGGGTATTCAAGGAGTTCTATCAGAAAAAGGCGCGTGAAGGCGAGATAATGGGCACTATGGCCCATTGGCGAGGGGAGTTTCGTGTAAATACGTTCTTCTGCGATCCCCGTGCGCCCATTGAGATAAGCACCCTCAACGCGGCTGGCATCCCTGTCGTCAAGGCCAACGCCAGCATGGAGACAGGTGTGCGGGCAATCAATAACCTGCTGCACGTTGGCGAAGACGGCATGCCTGGGCTATACATTTCACCGGAATGCCCTAACCTGATCCGCGAGATGCTGACATATTGTCACACTTCCAGCGGATATGGGGACGGCCAGAGTTTCTATGACAGCATCAAGACCCGCCAGAGCGACCACGCCGTCGATACCCTGAGATACGGCATCCTGGGCGCGATGGGGCGGCAGGCCAAGAGCAATATCGTGGCTTTGAGGTTCTAATGGCTAAAAAGGCAAAGCAACCCACCGCCAGTCAGATAGAGAAGATCGCCAAGCGGATGCAGGAGCGGTGCCAGCAGCGGAACGCCGACATCGAGTACCGCCGCCAACTGCGCTGGCGGGAATACCCCGTTCGCTTCGGCGACGATGAGAAATCCGGCATCCCCGCGATGTACAAGCGTACCACTATCGAGATTCACTCGCCGATCATAGAATATAACGTTCAGGAGGCGGTGGCCTTACTCTCTTCCAATCAACCCACGACGGCGATACGTGTCCAGAACTCCGACAACCAGGCTATGGCTACTAAGGCCGAACGCTGGGACGCGGGCGGCAGGGCACGCCTGGAAGAGAAGACGGGGGCACTTGCTAAGACCCGCGACACTCAGGTTGCTTACTATGCGGGGATACGGAAGTGCCATCCCAGACGGAAGTATTGGGAGGACTACCCCGAATCGGTAGAGGGCGAGGACGACGCTGATTATAACAAGCGTACCGACAAGTATGTGAAAGACCAGAACCTCCTTGATGTCTTCGAGTATTGCCACGTTCCCATCGACACCTTCTTCGCCGACCCAGAGGACTCACACGGCATTCCTCGCTGCTGCGAAGTGAAGAAGGTGCCGGAGAAGGAAACACTGGAGGAGTTCGACTTTATCCGGACAAAGGATGGCGAATATCTCAAGACCGGCGCGGGTGTAGTGGCGGACAAGGACGACCCCTCGCGGACGTGTGAGGTCATCGAATACTGGGATCGTAAGTACCGCGTCATCGTGGCGAAGGGCAAGAAACCGACTGAGATTGACGTGTGGGAGCACCCATTTGGCCGTGTTCCCTACTTCAAGGCTGCTGCTTTCGAGACGGGGGAGACAGATGAGGCCAAGCGCTACGTGCCGCTTCTGTGGGCCATGTACCCCGAAGTGGAGGAGAACAATCGCCTCCACACCATGCGGACAAACGTGGCCTACCAGACGGGGTTCCCTCGGTGGTACATCGCCAATGCTGTAACGCAACAGTTGGCATTGGATGAGAAAACGGGTGAGCCGATAGTGTATGACTTCAATGGCCCGCCCAACCAGCTCGGCCCAGGTCAGACGTTGGTTCAGGTTGAACTCCACTCCGGCTTTGACTTGCAGGCGGCTCTCAAGGACTCCGACGACCGACTGAGGGCGTATGCCCTGCCGCCCGTGGCATCGGGCAAGGCCCCGTCGGGTGAATCGTCGGGCTGGAACACCGCTAACTTGCACCGCTTCATGGTCAGTCTACTCGGCCCACTGGTGGAAGGACTCGCCAGCCAGGAGGCTGAGATTGCCCGCTTCAAGTTGTGGTGTATACGTCATGTAATAGGGCAAAAAGTGTACGTCAATGCCGATGTCATGGACGGCAAGCGGAAGACGGGCGAAGAGGCCATCGCCCTGGGACCGGACGATATCGACAAGTTGGGCGACTTCGACCTGACAATTCGCATCGACCCCAACCTGGAGATGGACAGAATCCCCCAGGAGAAGCATGGTTGGGAACTCGTTACGAGTGGCGGGCGTTCCATGCGTTACTGGCTGGAGAATGATTGTGGCAATGAGGCCCCCGAAGAGGAGATGTTCAATATCGAAGTGGATCAATCTGTTGCCCGCCTTAAAGAACAGAATCAGGCGAAGATGCAAGCCTGGATCGACGCGCGAGGCGCGGTAGAGGGTGTTCTGGGCGGCGGGAGCGCAGAAAGCGTTGTACGGGAAGACGAGGCGGCTCAAGCCGGTCTGGGCAAGGGCTCGCCTGGTATGCCCCGTACCCCAGGCTCGTTGATGCCTTCCGCTCCGCCCATCGGTGTTTCGCCCACTTATACGCCGCCAGGAGTGGTGTGATGAGAACCAGCAATCGCCTTTCCGCCGAGTATCGGGAAGCCGTCCAGCATGAGGCGCTACTTCGTTTTCTAAGAGATGTTGAACGGCAACGTGAGATGCTGACTGAGGGTGGCAGGATGTACGGGGAGATAAAAGTTACGCCGGAGTTGGCGGCGCAGCTCGCGGCCATGCCGCCGGAGCCGCCAGCGGCACCGATACCAGCGGCAGCGCCGCCACAGATGGGGCCACTATAATGAACGCGACTTGCGCGCTACGCGAGGGGGATGCGAGATGACAAGCGAATACGGGCCTTTCCATGTTGGTCAGACGCGGCAGTGGCAGGATGCCTTCGGTCGTATTCATTCAGAAGTCTATGGCAAACTCGCTGACGGTTCATATGGATGGGGTGAAGTGGAGTCCTACTGGCCTCAAGATACTGGTGGCGGTTCCACCTGGCGTTCAGGCGAGTACGAGCAGAATCAGCAACAACTTGACTACACCCAACGGCACTATGAGAATCAGGACGCCCTCGACGCCCAGAAGGAAGACCGTCAACGCCTCATCGATCAGTACAACCTGGCGATCAACGCGGGCAACCTGGCCCTGGCGCGGGACATCGAGAACCGCATGGCAGCGAACGCGGCCCAGACCGCCGCTCTCACGCAGCAACAGCAGGCGCTTGACGCGGCGCTGGGGCAGGCCCAAGTCGGCGCGAACGTCTACGGGACGCAGACGCAGGGACGGTCAAGTCAGTTAAGTACGTTGGCGACTCTCGCCCAGGCAGCAGGCGAAGCACAGGCGAACCCCTGGAACCCACTGGGTTATCTCGACCTCGTGAACGCGGGGCAGGGTGCAACACCGTTCTCCAACGCCACGGCGGGGCAGAACACCACCTACGCGAATCAGATGGCCCAGAATTGGCAGAACACATATGGCGGTGTGGCAGGTCAGATTAACAAGTCGATAGCAAACACCTACCAGACGCCAGCAAACATAACTGCGGCGCTGGAAGGGACAAAACCCTGGTACGAGGGAATGCCGCAATGGGCGGGGGCTAGTCAGGGCCAGAAGGCTCGCTATAAGGGGCTAACGCCGGAGCAGCAGCGATTCATTGCCAACGCTACGCCGGAGCAACTGCGCTACATCGGGGGTTGATATGGCAACAAACATCCCACTAAGTCAGATCATGGGCAAAATGCAGTCCAAACGGGCGGGTTCGGCGGCTTCGCAGCACTATGGCCGCCAGCGCCTCGCTCACGGTGGACTGAGTGGCTACGGCCCCGCGACTGAGGCGGCGTGGCAGACTACACCGGACACCTACGTGCCTGGGTCGCTGACTGGAACCGTCGGGGCAGGCGGTACTACGGGAACGACAACCCCGACAACGCCAGCGGGCACGGGTCTGAGTCCTCAAGACATAGCCGCCCAGAAACTCGCTCTCGCCCTTCGGGGTCAGGGCGTCAACTGGGATTACATTCCTGGGCAACCTTACAACCCCGCTGCCAGTCTGATGGGCGGGACGGCTTGGAAGCGTATTCAGAATATGCCCAGCCTCTATCAGTTGATACTTCAGGCCGCCCAAGCTTCGGGTGTGCCCCAGGCGGACTTCCTGGCGGAGATACAGCAATTTCAGCACGCGGCCCCCGCGTATTCGACCGTGAACTACGGGTGGTAGATGGCGCTTAAACTTCAGAACGTAGCCAGCCGCATCGTCGTCCTCAAGTTCCAAGAGGAGCTAGAGAAGCGACGGCAAGAGGTAGCGGCGAAGCCACCGGCTCGTGTTCTTGGCCGCGAAATGCCCGTGGAGAAACTGCCGAGTTGGACGCAGGGCGGCGGCGGCGTTTCTCTGCCGAATCCGCTTGACCTCCTGAACCGCATCGCGCCGAAGCGTCCGTACTCAGCGACGCCGAGCCTTGATCTTTCCCAGACTCCGCTTGGGCAGACGCTCACACGACCATATATGAACGCGCCCGTGCGCCCGCAATACGGATTGACGGGCGGGGCGCAGATGCTCGCGCAAGCCGCGCAAGGAGCGCAAGCAAAGGGTCTCGCGCCCTATCAGGCCCTCACCCAAACAGCACTACCCGAAAGTGTTACTAGCACACCTTACATTGGGCGACCTCTCGGATTAGCGGCCACACCCGCGACTTGGGCCTTCGGGCCAGAAATAGGGGCGCAGTTTGTCGGTGGGCGGGCCGCACTCGGTGCACTGGGCCGATTGGGTTGGGGCGAGAAAGGCGAAGAAGTCCTCGGTACTGCCGGTGAGTTTATTGGCCCCGCTGCGCTACCTGTTGCGCGGGCTGGCGTTCGCCTTGCGGGGACTATGGCACCCGCAATAGAGGCGAAGGTGGCGGAGTTGTACCCCGTAGGACGGGAGGCGGTGGTAGGTGGCCAGAGGGGAAGTATCGGCAAGATTCCAGGCCGTTTGCGGTTTCGCAGTATTCCGCTGCGCGACGTTATGCAGCGCGAGGACGAGGCCAAAAAGATAGTTGATTCTTTTATTGCGGAACGGGGTATTGGTCAACCTGGAAGAACACCTGGGGATATCTACAAAGACCTAGGTACCGTCGTCAGTTGGGATTCTGTTCAGACGGTAGGAGAAAAGTTCGGCCACAACAGTCCGGAATATTACGCAGCTTACGGGGCGAGAAGTCGTGTTCTCGACGAGTTGAACAAACTGGGGGCTGGGGGAACCGCCGTGCGCGAGGCTGCGGTCGGCGGCGAAGCGGGCGGGCTGAAGTTGCCATTCGGGAAGAAGGCGGCGGAACCCGTGGTGGAGGTAGTTAAACCACCAGAGATATCAGTAGCCGAACAGAAGATGCTTGGGATGATAGAGGGCGCTAACAAGGCCAAGCCGGAATATGCTGCGAAGTTGACAGCGAAACGCCGACAGGCAGCGGGACAAATTGCTGCCATCCGTGAACAGGAGAGGGCGGGTGTGATAACCCGTGAGGAGGCGAGCCGCCGTGTCGCTGGTGCCAGGACAGGTGTGATCGAGGCGAAGTATGAGTTCCCCGAAGAGTTAGTGCCGACTCCTGAAGAGGTGGTGGAACTACGGACGAAAATCACCGCTGCCGACTTGAAACCAAACGATTATGAAAACACCCATAAAGCCTTTAATACTCTGATGTCTGGTCAGCATATCCAACCCCATGATATCAAGTATCTGGAGACCGTCTTCGGCCCAGAAATCGGGAAGGCTATACGGACGATGCAGGCTGACTCGGTACTGAGTCGCCTCTGGCGTGAGGCCATTGACGCCGCCAATATCCCACGCACGGTATTTGCGTCTTATGACGTATCGTTTCCTTTGCGCCAGGGCGGGACACTGATCGGTGAAGGGGCGTGGTGGCGGTCCTGGAAGCCGATGTTGAAGTCTCTACGGGAGAAACAGGCCGCCGCCTACTATGACGACATCATGACCGATCCGCTTTGGGAAAGCCTGGGGAAGGATTCGGGACTGGCAATTGCTGACCCAACGGGTAAGGCAGGCGTAGCAGCGACACAGGAGCAATTTATCTTTCGAGACACGTTGGTACGCCGTATCATGCACAAAATCCCTGGCATCTTACCTTCTCAGCAAGCCTACTCGACATTCGGTAACAAGTTACGGTGGGGCACGTTCAAGAAGATCGTTGCTGGGTGGGAGAAGGCTGGGCTGAAGTACACGCCAGAGGATGCGAAGAGATTGGCGACCACCATAAATATCTTCTCTGGCTGGGGGAAGATTGGGGCGGCGGAACGGGTAATGCCAGAGATATCTCAGGCCATATTCTCGCCGCGTTTTTGGGCGTCGCGGCTGGAATTGGTGCCCTATGGTGTCTATGCCGCCGCCCGCTCGCCAAGACTGATGGCACCTCTAGTAGCCCGAAATATAGCCGCCTTTGTCGGCATGAACATGGCACTCGCGGGACTAGCGAAGGTCAGTGGTGTGGGTGATGTAGAAATTGATCTCCGTTCGACTGACATAGCTAGAATCCGTATCGGCTCCTTACGCCTCGATCTTACAGCGGGACAGGGCAAGGTCTTCCGGTTCTTCACGCAGTTGGCGACGGGGACGGCTAAGAGTGCGTCGTCGGGCGAACTCTACCCAGTGAACCGAATGAAAACGACACTACGCGAGATTCAGGGACACCTCTCGCCTCAGGCCGGAATAGTGGCTGATATCCTGACTGGAACGACGTTTGTTGGGGAACCCCTGAAGCTAACGGGTGAAAGTCTCAAGGCGCAACTCTGGAATCGCATGGCCCCTGGCTTCATTCAGGATACGGTGGATGCTATTCGGGAGTTTGGTCCCATTGGTGCTTTAGCTGCTATCCCAGCGGCGACAGGTGTAACGACACTCACTTACTCGACGCCGTGGGAGAAGAAGGAAGCGGCGAAGGATGCGGCAGCTAGGGATCGTGGTTACAAAGACTTTAAGGACATGGCTAGTAGACTTGACATGGGTACGCCGAAGGCGAATGAACTGATAGCCGACGATCCAAGGATAATAACTGCCCAGGCCGAGATAGAAAAGCGCAAGGCATGGTATGACGAGCCACGGCGCACGATGACTGACGTTCGTGCCCCGTATGCAGCAGAACAGGCGGCAGAGGACGCTAAACTTGACGCTGACCCAACGTATTGGCCTACCTGGGTTGCTAACTTCAAGGAGAGTGGGAAACTACTGGCTGGTGCGTTCGCCGAGTACCTGAGCGAACACCCCGATACCGCTGAATACTTCGAGAAGGAAGCAGCGAAGATCGAAGACCCATTTAGTCTTCCCGCCGATGCACCGCCGGATACGGTTCGCGCGGCCTACTACAAACTCTTCACTCCCTACAAGGGGGAGACGCCACTTATCACGCCAGACGAGTGGGACAAGTTGGGGCCGGACATTGACCGCTTCCTCGCTACCCTGACGCCAGGGCAAGCGATAAACCTTGATGAGAACCTGGGAGCAGGGAAGTCTGAGAGGGTGAAGGAATACCGTGCTGCACAGAAGGAACTACAACCGTTCTGGGACTTGACGGATACCCTGTGGGAAGAGTGGTCAGAGGGCGATCCCGCCTTGCGCGACATGACCTATCAGCAATTCACGGATTCCACTCTTGCGAGTCTCAGGGCCGAGAACAAGGGGCGAGAGTGGCTGGCCGTAGACGGGAATCTAAAGTTGTTCAACAAGTACGCTTCCACGGAACGTGCCACGTTCCTCGTCGAAAATCCCAATACGGCGGCACTACTTGTGAAATTGGGTTACAACGAGGTCTTCCATACCACCGAGGCAGGCGATATCTACCGTGGGGAGACGGGACTAGAGCCGAGATATCCGACTGAGAGCGGGGGAATACGGGGAATACGGGGGATACGGGGGATACGGGAGCCGAGATGATCTATGGGCAGATGTATTCGGCATCGTTGTAGTCGAGACGACACGTTGGGTTATCCCAAGTGCTTATACCACACCAGATAAGAAACGCTACAAAGGTGAGAAATATAAGCCAACCGCCGACCGTAGAACCGAGAATCGGATGGGAGAGGATGCCCCAGAGTGTTGATATGACTCGCATCGCCAGCCCTCCTTCCAGCGGGGGAACACAGCGTACACCTGATGACCTGACTTGTCAAGGGGGATAAACTTGGGCGCTTGACAAGGTTGATAATCGGTATACACTAATTAGTAGATAAACAGGAAGCTGCTACCTTCCGAGGGGCGGCTTCTTTGCGAGGGCGGCCTTCGGTAGCAGCGGAGACCGCCCTCGCTATTTAGGAGGTTTTATGGTCACCGATACCGAGACGACTTCTCCCGACACCGAGACAGCTTCGGCGGAAGGACAAGTAGCCCCCGAAACCCAGGAGACGCCTGAGAGCGCACCTGCGGCGGACGCGGCTACTACCGAACCCCAACCGGAGCCGCAACCGAGTGTTGATGAGGAACTTGCCAAGACGGTCAAGGCCGCAGTAGACGCCCAGTTTGGTGAGGCCGCACCGGAGGTGCAGGCAGGCGAGGCGACGTTCACGAAGGCTGAGTTAGACGCTCAGTTGGAGAGGGCAGAACAGAGTGCCGCCGACCGCGCTGCGAATCAGGTGCGGCAGGAGAACCAGCGGCAGCAAGAGATCGCTGCTAACCGTGGCCGTCTGCGGGCCGAAATGCGGCGGGACATCGGGGAATCCTTGAAGAAGATCGCCGACAGCGGCGAAGTCTCTGATGGGTTTCTAAACGATGTTGACCAGCGCTACGGGCGGGCGATCTACGAGGAGGCCACCGAGTTCGTTAGTACGACCATCGACAACGCGGCGATACAGGCTTTGAGTGCGGTGCCAGGGGCAACAGAGTTGACGGAAGAGGACGTTTCCGGCCTCAGTCGGCCCTTCAAGACGCCGCAGGACAGGTTCGCCGCGTTCTTCGAGATCGCTCACAACTTGGGCATCAAACAGGGCGAAGCGAACAAGGCGGCCTGGGCCGAGAAAGAGGCCGCTAAGAGGGCGCGAGTAGCGACCGAAGCGGCCACCAATAGGGCGCTGGCGGAGATTCGCAGTAAGCAGCCCGGCGGCGAACTGCCGAAGGGCGAAGCCGCCCCAAGCGGCAAGTTGACCGAGGCGGACATCGCCAAGATGACGCCAGAGGAATGGGAAGTAAACAGGGACAGATATTTTCAACAGCAAGGGCTGTTGAAGAGATAGGAGAACAACATGGCAAGCGCAAATGTAGCGACTTCTACTGAGGGGGCGCAATTTAACATTGCCGCCTTCTCGAATGAGGTCAATAGGTTTTACAAGAGACAACTGATCTTCGCCGACGTTTGCACGGACGCGACGGGATGGGCCATAGGCAACCCTCGTGGCTATGTCTCGATAGCGATTCCGACAACCACGCTGCTCACCGGAGATGCGGCAGGCGACACCATCACGCGGGCTTTGACAAGCTACGCCGCCATCACCTACGACTCGAACACTGATACCGCCGTAACTCTCACCATTGACCAATACGAGTACGCGGCCACTGGTGTTGTCGAGGGTGAAAACGCCATAAGCGGCTACAACATCCTAGAGGAGTACGCCTCGGCCTGCGCCGAGATGCTTGCTCGCAAGATGGACGCGACCAAGGCCGGTCTAGTGGACGATCTCACTCCCAACATGGTCGGCGCGTTGATCGCAGACCCGTCAGAGGACGACCTACTCTACGCGATTCAACTACTCGACGACGGTGACGTTCCTGGGGATAACCGCAACTGGGTTATCAGCAACGCGATGTGGTCAAGCCTCATGCGAATGGGGCGACTGACCTCTATCGAGTACGTGGAGCGCAAGCCCCTGTCTAGTGGCGAGATTCGTGACCTCTACGGCATCCCTTGCCGGAAGTACAACAACCTCGATGGCACGAACGCGGCTGGGCACGACAACTTCCTGGGTAGGAAGAATTGGTGCGTGTACGCGAACGCCATGAGGCCCAAGACACGCAGGTTTGACGACATTGACATCCTGGGTGAGAAGTACGCAATCTCCGCCGTCTGGGGCGACAAGATTCTCCGCCAGGACAGCGGCGTATGGGTAAAAGGCCCCTAGTGACAAAGGAGTAGTTATGAGTAGTGAAGCCTGTCCCTACTGCGGGAAGAAGGGTCTCAAGAACCTCAAGATGCACCTTCGCTACTGCGATAAGCAGCCTCTTGAGGAGATAACCAAGGACGACGCCGATGCTAGGTTCGAGGAAAGGGCGAAGAAGGCGGAGGTGGTTCAGGACGAACGGGTGCAACGGGCAGGCCAGAAGCGAACATTCATGCCCTTCCCGTCACCGCGAAATCGCAAGTTCCCGACGTTAGCGTGGTACTTGCGGCCCGACGGAGCTTTGCCGGAGGACGCTTTCGTTACGTCCTCTGCGTGGTCTGCCGAACAGCGTGAGGACATGGCTAAGAGGGGATTCATAGAGGTTACACCCTGTAAGTCCTTCCTCATGAGGCGTGATGACAATTCTGTCATCGGCGGTGTCGTTATGCTTGACCCGCCACCGAAAGACAGGTGGGAACGGATCATCAAGATTCTTGAGGCCCGCCGACTACAAGCGTTGGCCTTCGATACGGAACGCCTAGAGGCAGAGAACGCCGTGTCCGCAGATGGGTTGACGCCCGCCGATAGATACGCCTCGATGTCTAGGATTCGCGTCTACGGTGCCCGTGTAGAGGCGTTGTCGCAACCGTTTGACAGCGACAAACTCTACAAGTTCTTCGAGGATGAAGCGAGATACAGCCGCCGAGATCAGAGTCCCGATGCGGCTGTCCGCAGGATGATCGACGAACGAGTAGAGGAATTGGTAGGAGTCGAGCTTGAGTAAACTTCTCACGGGCCAGCGGCGGGTGGAGATCATATCCCCACCGGACGGCGATTTGCACCAGGGCTGGTTGCACGTCCCACATGGGACATCAGGTGCAATAGCCGAGCGTGTGATGAAGCAGAAGATCGTGGACTGGCTTCGCTGGCGCGAGTTCGGGATTCCGGACAGGCACTACAAACTCATTAGCAAACTGGCGGTGGGTGGCCCATACCCACCACTGGAGCCAAGTAAGAAGTTGGGCTACGACCTCTACGTTATAGAGGGCCGTTTCCGGCTAGAAAAGCCGTATGAAATCAGCCTAGACACGGCTATCGCAAACCGAGACCGGCAAACCGAGTTCGGTGTCACGCCGCAGGAATACCAGGAGGTCGAATCTGACCCCTGGGTCGCTTCGCCGGACGACACTGAATACTACGACAGGCTGAAGAAAGAGGCCGAAATTGGCACAGATAACCAAGATCAAGATTCCTAGACACATGGCGGCAACGCCGACGCTGAACCGAATCCGCTCCGAGAGCGGGATTCAGGACGTGCTTAACATCCTGAACCGCGACGGCGTGGAGGAATTGTTCGACGACTTCGAAGGCGATCTGCTAAAGGATGAGTGGCTAGAAACAACCGGGACGGGCGCTGCCTCGGTAGCTGGTGGTCTAGCGTTACTAGCAACCACCGCCTCCGACGACAAGGGCACGGGTTTGATCGGCCACGTCGGTTGGATGGCGGGTAAGGGTTGCATGGTGCAATCCCGCTTCGCCATCGACACGCTCAATAGCAAGGTCGAGTTCGGGTTTGTGAACGCGCAGGGGAGTGCCGAAACAGGCGTGATCAACAACCCAGACACGGGTTCGATTCAGACCGCAACCAGCGTGGTAGGTCTCTACTACGACCTACACAGCGTAGCGGCTACGGTTTCGAGTTGGAACGCCATTGGCGCTGCCGCTACTGCCGTGAGACGTAGCCTGTATGGAGCGCAGGCGGCCAACGCAGCCAACGACGCGACGGCCACGACATACACCGCTGCCTCGACATACTTCGGCGTAATCGGTTCCCTGATCGGCCAGACGATCACCGTCCCCGATGCTGCTACCCGCTACAGCTCGCAGATGATGGTCGCCTCGAATACGACCTCTGTGGCTACCGGCACCTGGATAACCCCCATGCCAAACGACGACCAGGGATACCGTTGGGGGAATGTCCCGCTGGCGCTCGGCGTTCCGGTTGCGGCTGAGTATCACACCTACACGGTGAAATTGGAAGCCACGCTAGAGGCGTTCTTCTACATCGACGGTGTGTTGGCGGCTCGGATACCCGCTGCGGTTGCTGCGGCAACTACCTCTCTAGCCCCGTACATCCATGTAGTAGACCGGGCTGGCGCTGGCGCGACCCTGAGCGTGGACTACCTGTGGGCCTTGCAGAGCCGAAGGGCGTAGGGGGTGTAACGTGGCGCAACACGAGCGAATATCGACCCCACGCAACCTTCACTATATGCGGGTTGCCAACGCCATCCGTGCGGGCAGGGGAATTGAGGAGATCGTAAACATCCTGAACAGGGACGCTATGGAGGAATGGTTTGACGACTTCTCCGGCGACCTGATTGCGGACGAGTGGACGGTTATCAGCGATACCTCGACCGCTGCCACAGCGGGTTCCCTACTCACGATTACGGGGAACGCGACGACGGGGAAATACTACGGCATCATCGGGGGACTGAACTACCTGCCCACCCACAGTTGCTTCATGCAGGCGCGGTTCAATCAGACGGTCGCTACGACTACGCAGAAGATAGAGATCGGGTTCACCGATTCGCTGTCCGCCACGGGACTTGTGAACGCCCTCGGCAACGTCGGCGTCAACGCGAGTTTCACGGGCGCGGACGGCGCTGTGCTGATCTGGGATACCTCAAGTAACAACACGAAATGGTGCGCCTGTGCCCCCAGGCCAGCAGCGGCTAGTAGGAAGGTCGTCACGGACACGGCTCCCGCTATCACCGCCTACATCACCGTCGGTGTCAGGATCGACAACACGGACGCCATCTTCTACATCGACGGCAGGCAGGTCGCCGTGATAACGGGAGCTACGACAGCCGCCACCGCTCTAGCCCCAACCATCTTTTACCAGTCGCGGGGAGCGTCAACAGTGGCAAACATAGACTACGTTTGGACAATCCAAAGTAGGAGAACATAACCGCTGAACGCCTCGGTCGAGGGCGGCGGATAAACAGACACATAGGAAAGTACAATGACTCACGCATACGCTGACGTTAATCAGCTGAACCCAGAGATCGCTGGGGATGGGAAACAGCGGGGATTCCGGCTAGACCGTTATGGCGAACTTGTCGTTGCCACCCGCGAGGGGCTGGTAGATGCCTGGACGAGAGAGGGGCGGGTGTTCATTGGTGCCAACCCTGTCATCGGTCAGCCGGAGACGATGAGTAGTACCGCAGGAACAGCGGTTACCCTGACCGACCCATCTATCCGGTTCACGGTTCCTTCCGGCCTGGTAGTAGTTCCGATTAGTGTCACAGTTTCGGCTCACCACACTACGGCAAAGCACGCGGTATTCAGCGTGATAGCCACGGGTTCCGACAGCTACACGTCGGGCGGCGATGCTGTTCCGGCGACAGTCTACAACGCCTTGGTCAACTCGACTACTGTGCAGCGGCCAACCGCAGTCACCAAGTTTCACTACTCGGACACAGCACTTGTCGAGGCCGCGTTGGTCGGGCCACGTCTGCTAAAGACCTACTTCAAAAATGCCACGGCGACCGACCCGACGGACTGGGTGCCTGAGTACAACATCATGAAGGGCGATCCGATGGTCTACATCAAAGGCCCAGGATCGTTCCTAGTCTGGGCCGTGGAGGAGACGGCGGCAGTTGAGGCTGAGTTTACCCTGATGTGGGCGGAACTCGAATCGAGCACCGTCCCGTAACGACAACTGAATAGCTGTGGGGGCGGCTCCAGCTGCCCCCACGGAGGACTTATCTATGCCCTTATACGACTATGTTTGCGAGAACGGCCACCGTACTGAACGCAGGGCAGATTATCACCTAGAGTACATCGACTGCCCTGAGTGCGAGGCGGCAGCCAAACGGGTGGCTACTTACCGGAACCAATACATCATTGGAGAAACGGTGCGGAAGGTTAGTGGGCGACCTGGCCCTGATCCCTTCGACATGGCCCTGCGTAGGGCAGCAACAGAGAACAAGGTGACAAGATGAGTCGGGGGTCAAACGTGTCGCCAAGTCCAGCCGTTCAATACACACCTGATTGTATGTTCGGACACCCCGTAGCGCCGCGCCATTTCGCAACCGCTAATCTTGCCCCGTGCTGCCCTGATTATCGGGATGTCTTCATTTCGGAGTTTGGCTTGGCCGTTTCGCTCACCCCTAGAGGGATTCAACAGTCCCGTGTCACGAGCGTGCCGCAGGTTGGTAAGGGCCGTCGCCCACTCCAAGTTGCCCACCCGATTGTCGGTCTTGATGCCATTCCGATGGTTGATCTGGTGACCGGTTGGACACGGCCCGATAAAGGCTTCGGCCACCAAGCGGTGAACCCATACACTCTTAGTCCGATTCTGGCAGGAGGTGTGGATACGGGGATAACTGTTGGGGCGGGCAAGCGGTGTCCTAAGAACCCTGCCAGCGGACGTGCCGCACGCAGTCGCAACGCGTCTGACGCGCCCACAACTGGACACCTCGTACCAACCTTCATACCCAATAACGGGACGCCATTCTTCGGGGGATGTGTTAGACTGAGGGAGCATCGGGAACCACCTTTCTCGGTGTCATGCAGCCGGACGGCATCCACCGTCGCGGCTGCTTTAATTATACCACAGGGAGCAACACGATGAGTGTTACACGTTTAGCGCTTCGTCAGATGTTGGGTGAGCAAGAGACCGGCCTAGCCACGGTGGGCATAGCGACCGCTAACGGCACCACCACTACCGTCGTTGACGGCACCCGCTTGGCGGGCGCGTACACCGCCTCCCGCTGGGCGCGGGGCACGGCGATACGCTTCTCGACCCTCAATAGCGTGGCGGCAACCACCAACACTAGCGTTGATTCCTACGCACCCGCGACCGGCACTATCACCGTCTTGCCCGCGATCACGGCCACCAAGAGCGCCGACGTGTTCGAGATATGGTCGGCGGTGGACAGTGTTGATGAGGTAGATGACGCGATAAACCGTGGCCTCACACGCCGCTGCTTCTTTGGCTGGGTGCCTATCCCGCTTACGAAGGTGCCCGACGGGGACTGCGGCGACACGGCGGTAACGAGCCTGTGGACGGCGAGCGCGGCAGGGATAACACCCACGAAGGTCAACGTCGCCCTCCCCGACAAGATCGGCAGACGGTGGCTACGGACACTACACACGATTGCCAGCAAATACGTCTACAGTGCCACGATGAACGCCGTCGGCGGCGATGTCTGGCGGCTCAGTGTGTTGTGCAAGCCGGTGGTGGGTACAGCTATCCTCGTGGCCTACGACGTAACCAATAGTGCGGCGATAACCCTCTCCGGCGACGGCGGGAGTTACGCGGGCTTCGCCCCGAAGCACCTCGATAACACCTTCACCATCCCTGCGACCTGTAAGCAGATACGGATTCACGTCGGCGGCACGGGTGCAACGGATGACATCTACTGGACAAACATCATCGCCTACCAGCAAGACGAGACGCAATTCGTACTCCCTCGCCGCATCGCCAAGAAGAGGATCGGCGACACCTATTACCGCAGCGGCGATGACTATGAGGACTTTCAATTTCGGCCCTACTGCGAGAGTGGACGCCACGTTTCCCTGTTAGGTGGTATGGGCGGCTGGGACGTACAACTTTCTACTGCCCCAGGGACGGGCGACCCCGTGTACGTCGAGGAGATGTGTAGTTACGACTCCCTCAGCAGCGATACCGACAGTACGGAGTGTGACGAGGAATTGGCGCTGGCGTCTATCAAGTATGAGCTGCTGAAGAGCCTAGCCAACAAGGGCTACGCCCTGCCAACGCCGCAGGGGTATCTCGCGCCGAGTGAGATGCGGCTGCGGCGGGACGAGGCCCTGCGGGAGATGATAAGCAAGCAGCCTTCGTTGAGTAAGACGGTGTTCCGATGAGCAAGGTATCCCTCTTCCCCCTAGAGAAGCGTGGGCTGCGCGGCTATCTCAAAGCCTGCAACATGGACTTGCGCGACGGCACGATAAAGCCAGCACCGCGTATGATGGCGTCTTTCGATGATGTATCAGGCGGCGTAAGCGATGGCACTCCCGCCGCGACGATTGTTTATTGGTCTTGGCTCTCCGTCGGCAGTCCCTGGGCAGGGAAATATAAGTATATCTGGTACTTCAGGGCTGGGGTATGGGCCAAGGGCGATCACGACTGTGGTGCCCAGATTACAGACCTCTGTGCCTTTGAGGACGGTTCGGGGAACGCCCGTGTGATCGTCTGTTATGGCACAACCGACTTTGTAGATGCCGCTGATGGGTTGAGCGACCTTACCGCCTCTACTAATGTCAAGTTACTGTACGCGATCATGGCGGGGCCTGACCTCTACGGTGTCACGAATAAAGGCGTCTATTCCGCGTGCAAGATCAGCAAGTGCCCCACTGGTAATAATCCCCTCGTTGCGACTAATTGGGGAACGGGTTGGCCGGTAGGTTCGCCTGTGTGGCCTATCACCTCCTTACGAGCAATCGGCGCTGCGCCTATAGTCGGGAAGCCGGAGGGTCTCTTCAAACTCAATGAGGTCACGAGCCGCTACGAGAACCTCTTGAACTACCAAGAGTTCTCTGCCCATCCCGACAATGGGAAGGGTATGTTTAATATCAAGGATGGCGTTTGCTATCCGACGGCGAATGGTGGCCTATTTCATTTCGACGGTTACAGAGTCCAAGACATCGGCCCCCACAAGTATTCCATAGAACACCGAGACAATCCCCACACGCGGGCGAGGATCACGGCGGGCTGCGACATTGGGGCTTGGGTTCTCGTTGCGACTGCCCCTTGCGAAATGGGTTGGACTCAGGGCTTTGGGCTGAAAGTCCAGACCCTTGATGGTTCGACCTATGCGGATATTACAACGAATTGTGTTGATGGCAGTTATAGTACGGGTGGCTCGGTTGCGGGTTTAGGCGACGGCGACTATATCTATGTCGGTGCTAATGTCCCCTTTGATGCTGTTTACCTTAGATCGGGGACACTGAATACGGCAACTGCCCCCTATTTTGCGCGACCGCAATACTACAACGGAACGGACTGGACAAATATCGGCCCAGCGGCATCTAATGCGCCGGATGGAACCCGTAACGGTGGAGCAATGCTGGCGAAGAGCGGGTATATCACCTGGCGCAATTTCTTCACGGCACACACGTCGATGAAGACGGTCGCGGTAAACAGCATCACACGCTACTGGGTACGGTTCCCCATAGTCTCCGCTGGTGCCGCCATTAGCGCAGGCACCACCATTGCCGAAGCCTACATCATCCCCTCGCGGCCACCTATCTCTAGCGCCGCCGCCCTTGCCTACACCGGCCCTGACGCGGCAGGACGCTTCGCACACATTCTGGCGGGGAGGCCGTCTGGGACGGGGTGGGATTGGTACGATCTCTTCTGCGTTCCGGTACACGCCCCCATCGTGGCGATGTCTTACTTCGCAGGCGATTGCGGGTCGGCGGAGAAGAACGAGGGGCCGCGCCTAGCGATGATAACCCAATTCGACAACATCGTGGCCCTCATGCCGCAGACATCGTTGCCAGGGTCGCCCGTGAACGAGAACTACACCGATGGTATGACGTTCGGCTCGCCGACGGTCTTTCTCGCACCGAACGACCTGTCCGATGCCGACACCGACCGCTCGACCATCCGCAAGGAGATCGACCAGTTTCATGTCTATGGCGAGTACGTTGACGGAAACGACACCATGACGATGCTCTCCCGCTCCGATCACGGTGCCTGGGATACCGCCCAGGCGGTGAATACTGCCCCCGCCCGCATTAAGGGGCCGGACGGCGCTCAGGGCTTGGTATTGGAAACAGCTCTGGCTTATGAAGATGTGGACGTAGAAATAGCGGGGCCGCGCATCACCCAAGTCCATGCCGAGTTCCGCGATACCGCCATTCCCTTTGACCAGCCCGTGCAAGGTGACGCCGTAACGCCGGAGACCGAGTAATGGACTGGCAGGAATGGCAGGACACCAAGAAGCAAATCTACGACTTCATCATTGAAAACCGCTCCATGTACCGAGACGACGGTGTAGATGTCGGCCTCGGCGACATCATCGACTTCCTCAACGCTACCGTTACCAAGACTGGCCGCAAGATTACCGTGGACGCCCACGGCTGGGGCGGCTGGCCGATGTTCGACCACATCGTCGATGACGACTGGGCAGAGACGGGGCTGGCCGAAGGCACCATTATCAACACCTACACGGGTACGCGGATATGGAGCACGTGGCAAGGTGCCTGTACGGGTGCAGTGAATGGTGACACTATCGGTATCTGCCCTGGTACTTACGTCGAGAATGTGTCCTGGACTGGGAAAACGCTGCACATAATCGGAGTGGGGGGCAGTGGGGCGTATGACGATGAGGACTACTGGCCCATAGTGGTCAGGGGCGTTGCAGGCGTTGATAGCCCGACCATTCAGTCTGGTGCGGGCGCGTCTCTCTCTACCATCCGTGGCATATTCATTACGGGTGTTTCGGCTCAGGACGCCGATGACAATGCTGACGGACTGGTAGATTACGGCCTTATCGACTTCGCGCCAAGTGGCGGCTTCGCTCTCATTGAGCATTGCGGGTTCGGCGCCTACTACAAACAGGTATGTATAGATACGTTAAACGGACTCTCTAACGATGTTCACATTCATGACTGTTACTTTGGTCTCCAGTCAGGCGCGAGCAAGAGTTACGGCATCCAGGCCCATGCTGCTAACCATGAGCAGGGCAAGGTTACTGGTTGTAGGTTCGATGGCGGTGTGGCGATTCGGCTAGGTGAGGATTGGGTCGTTACCGGCAACAGTTTCCGGTCGTCAAGTGTAGAGTGCAGCCAGTACACCAGTGATTGCCTGATTGCGGCTAATGAGTTTCAGGGTGGCAAGATATACCTGGTGAACAGCGGTTCAGCAGGCGTAACCATCCATGATAACATCTGGAACAACACCTCGGTCACATCTTGTATTGACCTCTCGGCCTACTCGTCTTACTACGTCGATATTGATGGCAACCATTTCAATATGGGCACCCAAGACACCGTGTTCGCTATAGCGGGACACGCCACTGCCACCTTTGGGTGCAACATCAAGAATAACTACCTGCAAACGACTTCATTCTATGACAACGAGGAAGGCTCCCGAATGTATGACGGGAACTTCCCCACGAGTCGGGCTAATTTCCAATCGGGCAATATGGTTGCACACGATATTGGCAGCGGCCAGATGATGCACCGTGGCCCCTGTGAGTTCGGTATTGATAACAAGGGCAACGCCATCCCAGGCATCTACTTCAGGCGGAATAACGTCAACAACAAGCGCCAAGTCTGCTGGGAAGCCTTCGATTGCCGGTTCGGGGACACCATCGTTAGTGTGGCCGCTGGTGCAAGCGGCGACCTCACGGCCAGCGCGACGAACTACCTAGAGGTCAATAGTGCGGGCACGGTCTCGGTGAACGTGGTTGGTTTCACGGCGGGTAGCATTCCGCTGGCGCAGTTCAGTACGAATTCCGATACCGTTGTTTCCAACTTCGCTCCGAAGGGGCCAGTGTTGTACCACTGCCTGACCGCTGGCGGTAGTATCCCCGCGCCGAACGATGCCCAGTACCTTGTCCTCGCCGCCGATAGCGACCTGACGGTAGAGCGCGTCTTCGCACCAGGTGCGGGACTCACGGCTACGGACGATGGCGCGGGTGGAGACTACCACCTCATCCACGCCACCGACGCAAGTGCGATACCAAACGCTCACCACAACGCCGTTACCATCGGGGCAGACGGTGAACACTCCCTGGCAACCCAGGTTCTCTCCGGCGTGGACGCGGCGGCGGCTCAGAAGGGACACATCCAGCTCGCGGGGCAACTCGGCGGGTCGGCGGCATCGCCGACGGTCATTGGGTTAACTGAGACCAGCGGCCCGACGGCGTTGACCGTCGGCACCATCACCGACGGCGAGTTCCTGAAGCGCGTCGGGGCTACCATCGTCAGCGCTGCGGGCGCGGCGGGAAGTGTGGCTACTGACGCCATCTGGGATGCGGCGGGAGACTTGGCCGTAGGCAGCGGTGTGGACACGGCTACCGTACTCACAAAGGGCGCTGACGGCAAGGTACTCACGATGGTCGCGGGAGCCGTGGCGTGGGCCGCTGCTACAGGCGGTGGCGCGATGGCGACCGACCCCTTGTGGGACGCCGCTGGCGATCTTGCGGTAGGTACAGGGGCCGACACAGGCGCAAAGCTCGCGCTCACCGTCCCTGGCGCGGCGAACCTTCTGAACGTGCTCGGCGTGGTAAACGGCGAGAGTACGCCGGCTTGGAAAGTGCTGTTTGACGGCACAGCCCCCGAAGCAATAGGCACGGCGGCGGCGGGTACAGGCGTTGTGGCGGCGCACCGCAACCACGTCCATGCCCTACCAGCGGCGCAGAATGACCGCGTGATCGCCTGTTTCATCAACCCTAATCCGGCATCCACAACGCTAGCCAAGTTCATCACTCCGCCGATTCCCTTCGCCTTTACGTTTGTGAAGGTTGACCTAAAAGCCCCTGACAGCGAGCAGAACAACAGTCTGGACAACCTAGACGTGATTGTCGATGTCCACCTACAGACCGCCGCCAACGCGGATACCCACACCAGCACCACAATCTTTGCAACGCAGGGCAACAGACCCCTCATTTCTTATCTTCCATCGGGAACCGGACATATTCAGGGGAGTACCACCACCTTTGATACGGCTGGCGGTGCAGCAGGGGACAGGTTGTATATCTACTGCGACCAGACCGCTTCACTGACGGGGTTGCACGTAAACATCACGATAAGGCCAACGCCATGAGCAATCCTGCTGCCAGAATCCAGGCAGAGATACTAGGGAAGCATCCCGAAGCCGTGGTGGAGAAGCGCACGGTCAACGGGGTTACTTACTATCTTCCAGGAGACAAACACTCCTTTAATGCGTCTCAGGGTTCCCTGCACTATCTAGAGGATGGCTACTGGCGTCAGATAGACACAACACTGACCCCCAGCGCTGCCCGTGTCGGTGCCGACCTGGGAATGGTAAAAGCGGGGTTCCAGTCCCACTTCAACCTCGACTTGACAGCTCCCTGGACGGCTGAGTACCGCAAGGGTGCGTCGGCCATCCGACTCAAGCCTGTCAGGTTGCAGAGTGGGACGAAACAATGGCCTGTGCAGCCGATAAGGGGCGTCCTCAAGGATGACACTATCCGTTGGGACAATGCCTTCGGCCCTGGCATACACCTTGAGTGGGAAACCCAGACCAGCCGCCTTGCCAAACGGGTCATCCTTGACAAGCGGCCCACACTGACCGCTGACCTTGATCTCGTCCTCGAAGTCCAACTCGACAATCTGGCCCTACCAGGAGTTCAGGACAAACTATTCCTACCCCTCGGCAACGTAGGGTTCCTGCGCTGGCCGGTGTCCTGGGACGAGACGGGGGAGATAGTCAAGGGCAAACTGTTGTACTCCATAACGGGGGCAAAGAAGTACATCACACACCGAGTCCCACGTGCTTGGTTGGAGAAGGCTCTGTATCCCGTTACCATCGACATTCAAGTTGACGAGATTGTTGGGGCCAGTGCAGATGACACGGTTTGCTATTACAAGACGAGCGACTCTACCCACCACTGGGCTAATAACAGTAGCGCCTTCACTGTTGGCTACCAGAGCGCAGAGTTGTGCAGGAGAGGATCGACTGCGCGGTTCACAACGATTGACATACCGCGAGATGTCATCTGCTATAACTCAAATTTCATTGTAACGCCTTTGACCTTGCTTACCAACACGATATGCTACGGCTATCTCTACTGTGAGGATGCGGACAACGCGACCCAGGTTGCGGACGATGCCGACATCCATGACCGCGCTACCAATCATCATACGACAAAGGTGAGTTGGGAACTTCCCGCCATGCCATCTGGTACTGAGTATGGTTTCCCGTTTCATCCCGAAGAGGTGTTCGCCCGTCCTGGTTGGGCAAGTGGGAACGCACTAAATGTCTTGTTTGAGGACTTCGACGCCCGCAGCACGGAAAACGCTAACACTCACCGAGCAGCCTACGCCTATGATAGTAGTACGACTAAATGCCCTAAGATTCAAATTAACTGGCGGGCTGGTGTGAAACCGCAAGGCGGAATGTTCTAGGCGCTGGGAGCGTCAATACGAGTAAGGAGCCGACATGACCGAGAAGATGGTAGCGATTGTAGGGGTAGCCTTCATAGCCACGATGCTCTCTACGGGGGTTACGATTTGCATGGTGCTAGAGCATCCCGTCCCGCCGGAGGTTATCGCTATCTTGGCGACGCTGGGCGGCACCCTTCTCGGTGCTCCGGTACTGGGAAAGGGTATTGCCAACGGCATCAAGAAGGTCAACGGAACGGGCTGATGTGCAGGAGGGTGCGTCATGCCCCTGGCGCTTGATATCTCTAACTGGGGCGGTGAACTCCCCGACGGCATGGTGGCCTTCTGGAAGGCTGCGACCGTCCGCCGCGTGGTAGTCGGTGTCAGCCACAAGGTTGACATGGCCCGACAGCAGTTGGTCGCCGTTATCGACGGCGGACTAGAGGCCGAAGCCTATATCTATATGTACTGGGGCCAAGACCCCAATGTGCAGGTTGAGTATGCCCTTCAAGCCATCGCTGGTCTACCCGTGCGCCGTCTATGGGTAGACTTCGAAGATGACAAGGCCCCGAAGGATGACCCCGACGAGGTGCGCCAGTGGATCGATACTTGTCTAACGTGGGCGGCGCGAGCGGGACTGCCGATGGGCGTCTATACGGCTTGGTGGTGGTGGTCTGTCTGGCCTGATAATGCCGAACAATTCAAGGACTTTCCCCTCTGGGTCGCGGCCTACGATGGGAAGGCCAACCTAGAGTTCCCAACCTTCGGCGGCTGGACACGGTGCGCCATGAAGCAGTACGCGGGCACCACCGACTTCTGCGGCTACAGTGCCGACTTGGATTGGTATGAGGAGGATGAGATGACGGAAGAAGAGAAACTGCGCCTAGCATCCCTAGAGTTGGCGAACCGCTGGGCAGCGATGATACGGCTGGGCCAAGTCCAGGGTGTAGTCAACGAGGCGAAGACACTGGGCGTGACGGCGAAATGATTGACTTGATAACCAAAACCGGCAGTCTGGATTATACCACCCATCACTCGGAGGGAAACTGGAAGGGCGTCAAAGGAAGTACCTGGGCGTGGTGGCCGCTTGACGGCTGTGATATGATGATGGTGGAAGTCCGGTTGCCTGGGGAAGTGTACTTCCCCACTCGTGGCGAAAGCCACGAGCACCGCATTGTGCGGCGGGCAATGGACTTCTAGGGGGTCGCGCCCCAAATGTTCCCTACCGTCGGGGACGCTCAACTGGTAGGGTTTGAGAGGGCCGCTAGAAATGGCGGCTTTCTCATCTCCGCCGGAAGGGTAGCACCTTCGCGCCGTCTCCCAACAGTAGCGCGTCGCAGGGGTTGAGCCTGCGTTGACTCGCAAGCGCCCTCTCCTCCAGGTCAGCCCGCAAGTAGATCATCGTCGTATCGAGTTTCGCGTGGCCGAGCAGCCGTGAGAGTTCATCTATCGTTCCCCCAGCCCGTATGAAACGCATGGCGAAGGAATGACGCAAGAGATGGGCATGGAAAGGGATGCACGTTCGCTCGGCGAGGCGGGCCATGCGCCATTTCAGGACGCCCACCGACATGGGGAATATCCACTGACCCCTGTGCGGCAGAGCCTCTAGCGCCTCCATGGCGACCATCCCAGGCTCTACGCGCCGGACCTTGAAGCCTTTGCCGTGTACCGTAAGCCGCCCCTCAGTGCAATCAACCCAGCGCAGCGCCACGACCTCGCCCACTCTCATACCCGACCCCAACATCAGGAGCACGGCGGCTCGGTCGTAGGCGTCGCCAGCGTGGAGCAATGCCCGTATCTGCGCGTCGGACAGCACCATCACGGGCGTTTCCGTCGGGCGCGGTGGCCTCAGCCCTTCCAGCGGACTGTCGGCTAGCCAGTGTTGCCGGACACACCAGCGGAAGAAGCATCGGAATCGTTGGAACTCGACACAGCCGCTGTTGTGGCTGAGGGTGTCGAGGCGCTGGCTGATGTAGGGGATGGCGGTTGTGACTGCCCGACGTAGGTTGATGTCTCCGACGTAGCGCTGCCACAGCCGAAGACTACCACCAACCGTATCAATGGTGTTGCGGGCTCGACCGTTGGCCCGCATCGCCAGTAGGTACTTGTCGATGGCCGCGCTGAGGGTCAGATTCAGGGCCACTGCGTATCCCTCAGTACGCAGGCCCGCGAACCGCCTTAGCGTCCGTGCCTTAGTTGACAATAACACAGAGAGGCCCCCTTGTCAATAGCGGCATCCTTGCCGGAACGAGGGGAGGGCTAAACTATTTTCGATTTTGGTCGAAAATACCCATGAAAGGGGCTTGACACCTACCTATTTAGCAGGAATAATAGGGAGTGTCATGGAGGACAATATGAACCCCGCCACGACAGCAGGCCCGCGAGCCACCTACCGACAGGACTGTCGGCCAAACTTAGCGATTGGCCCCGACACGTACGGCTTCCTCACCTCCATGACAGCCGTGGCGGTCGGGGCTCGTTGCGCCTCCTTTCACCCCAGCCCGCCGAACTCTTCCCCGCCACCAGGCTCGGACACGGCGGGCTGGGGCACTATTAAGAGGTGACTGAATGAGGGAGCTACTGCGCGTTCAGATCGGCAGTCGCGCCCACGGCACAGCGACAGAAGACAGCGACGATGATCAGCGTATGGTCTACGCCCTACCGACTGCTGAGATATTGCGGGTCATTGATCGTGGGAAGTCTTCGGTATGGGAAGAGAAGGAAAAGACGGGCGAGGCCATTGACACCACTGGCTGGGAACTCGGCCACTACGCCCGTCTAGCACTGAACTGTAACCCGACAATTCTTGAGGTGCTATGGGCACCTGTCCTGGCGGCAGATGACTACGGTAAGGAACTACGGAGCATTCGTTCCTGCTTCCTTAGCCGTCAGCGGGTCTATGACGCCTTCCGAGGTTACGCCAGCAACCAACTCAAGAAGATGTTATGGGAACCCTCGGCGGGCGTTTGGTCTGTCCGTAATTGGAAGTTTGCGGAGGCATACCTGCGGGTACTTTACCAGGGAATCGTCCTGCTGGACACGGGCGAGTTGCCCGTTGCCCTTACGGCCAAGGCACATAGCGACATTCTGGGTGTGCTGAAATCGGTCAAGCAGGGGAAGACTCCAAAGGGCAACGTAATCGACATGGCCGATACCCTGGAGCGACGGATTTCTGTCGCTTGGGGGAATTGCCACGCGATACCCGAAAAGGCCGATGTGGAGTTGGTCAATGGATTCGTGGTTGCCCTACGCCGCGACTATTGGGTTGACGAGCAAGAGCACAAGGACGCGGTGGTCTAGCCCAAGGGCCTGGGCCGGTAGGGATGCTGGCCCAGGCCCCAGAGTAACGAGGTGAATGATGGTTGGGAAACAAGAGATAGGCCGCATCGAGTTCGGGCCGGAGGGCAAGCACACACGATCTCTTATGAACCCGCCCCCTGGGGCCCTGGCGCAGCGGGGCCGCGAATCCAAGCGGGCCTACGAGAGCGACTGCCGTCTACTGTCTGAGTTCGAGATCGGTTCATGGGCCAAAATTGTCGGCGTTGACCGTGGCGCGGCCATCCTCGCCCTGAATGTCAAGATGTCCCAGGACTTCCAGGGGCCACTCACCGAGGAAGAGATCGCTAACCTAGCCCGCAAGATTCAACTCTATGGCGATGAGCGGGCCGAGTCTGCGATAGAGCGGTATCAGGAGCAGGGAGAGTAGATGCTACGCCCCGAATCCGGCCTGCGCCTCATGCCCAACGGCCTCCAGGACTGCTCGATGTGCGGGCGCACGTTCTCCGCTGGCGTCACGTACTGCTCTCACTGCGAGTTGCCGCCGGAGAAGCCGGATGCGGAGGACTCGTTGCCGATGACTGGTGAAACTCCTGGCGATGCTGAATACTTCGACCTCTACCGCGACTGGTCGCATGACACGGGCGAGGATGAGTTTGACCGAGAGGAGATGCGGCGATGACAAAGGCTGATCTGATCTTCTTGATTGAACGTTATGGCTATGCTCGGCGTGAAGGTGAGCACCAGGGCAAAAAGTCCCATGAGTGGATGCACAACATCGGGGATGCCATAGCTAGTCTGGTCGCTGAGGCGCGAGAGCCGCTAGTGGAGGCGCTGCGAGCCGTCGAGTGGATACCACGCGAGAATCAACTTCCAGAGGGTCGAATCGTCCGTGATCCTTGGTGTCCTGAATGTCGCTGTTTCAAGGCGAAAGGGCACGCGCCCGACTGCCCCCTCGCCGCTGCCCTAGCGAAGGAGACGCCATGAGAAGGGTAATTATCTGGCTACTGTGCAGAACAGGGAAGATGCCTCTCCTCTATCAGCGAGCCGTCTTCACCGAGATCGGGCATTTCAGCGGCCATGTGTCTGCCCTAGACAAGGATGTCGCCGAAAAACATGACCTACACCCCCTTAATCGCTTTGAGCGATGGCTTCTTCGGGACATCATCAAGGAAGAGAAAGGGGTTCGTAAGGATGCGTTTAGGGAATCCTGCCTAGAGGTGCTAGGTGAAGATCCCGATGATTGGGGGCGTTCATGAGCTTCTGGCAGCGCTGGCGACTGCGGTACGTGCGATTCTTCGGCGTCGAAGCGCCCGATGACGAGGTGCTGGGGCAGGTGCGCGAATGAGCCGAGTGAAACCGCCCGAAGGCCAGCAGTGTGAGTGCAACGAGCCCCCCTACGACCACCACGACTACTTCTATCGTGCCGAGTATGAGGGCGATCCTGGTTGGGGGTGTGATGAAGGCTGTAATCGTTCTCCTTGGGATCATAGCTGGCCGAATCACGGCGGCGAACTAAGGCGCATTTATTGGCGGAAGGATGATCATATGTGCTTCGGCTGGTGGTGCGCGAACTGCCGCTCCTGGCTCCCTGAGAATGAGGATGATTGGGAGCCGTGGCCTACAGGCGACGATGGCCGGTTCATGTCCTCGGTTCACTGTCAGCGTATCCCAGGACTGGACTGAGGGGGCAGGTGCGAAAGGAGTGAGG
>Ga0315284_10001037_pt1 | contig 38823 bp, 28 predicted proteins | sample YL17G09_16_MG_FD_203696 | JGI IMG/M metagenome (GOLD analysis project Ga0315284, IMG submission 203696) | Sediment microbial communities from Yellowstone Lake, YNP, Wyoming, USA - YL17G09_16 | ecosystem: Environmental > Aquatic > Freshwater > Lake > Sediment | place: USA: Wyoming | collected...
TCCTTCTTTATCAGAACGTTAAACCACAGCCGAACCCTCCAGTCCACTTTTGATCTTTAAATCAGCAAAAAACAGTCCACTTTCAATCTTTAAATGACACATCGCTTCCATCGGCCTGGAAAAGACGCGCGCGCTGGCCTTGGCCAGAGGCGTCGAAGCCCCCCGCGAGACCTTCTCCGGCGAGCAGCGAATCAAGGCTGGAGAGCGGGAGCTGGAGCTTTTTTATCTAGGCGCAGGGCATACCATCGACAACATCGTCGTTTGGATCGCCGACGAGCGGGTGCTTTTCGGCGGCTGCCTGGTCAGGGCCGGCGACTCGCGGACGTTAGGATATACCGCCGAAGCGGACCTGGCCTCCTGGCCCGCTACCTTGAATACCATAAGAACGAGGTACCCCACGGCCCGCTGGGTGGTGCCCGGACACGGAGATCCCGGAGGATGGGAGCTTGTCGACAACACCTTGAAGCTTATTGCGGAACGCTCCAAATAATTTATCTTAGGCCGCTTTTCCTGAATTCGTCGCTGCCGCGGATGGGCAGGAATTGATCGGGACCGGCGGCGGGTGCTATGATCCGCGCGCGGGCTAGAATGACCTATCACCTGGGGACTTCGGGCTGGAGCTATCCAGGCTGGAGAGAGAGGTTTTATCCGGCCGGCCTTTCCTCGAAAGATTGGCTGGAATTTTACGCCTCGACCCTTTCCCCGGACTACAGGAACGTCATCGAATTCCGCCATGAGAGCTGGTATGAGGATCGGGACTGCTATATTTATTTCAACAACGATTACAAAGCCTACGCCGTAGCCAATTGCCGGCGCCTCGCCGCCCTGCTCGAGGACGAATCATAACAAGAAATCGGCAAATTCGTGTCCTCCCATATCGTGTCCAATAATTTGATTTAAAACCCAATACGCTGCTTTTCGTATTTCAACCTATCGGCCGGTCCAGAAGGGAGGCCGCTGCCGGTTTGGATAGATATACACTGGCAGAAATATTAAGATGAGCCTTCAAAAGGAGAACATTCCATGTTATTCAGGAAACGTATTGTTCTAGCCGCAGCGCTCATGGCCGCGGTTCTTGTTGCTGCCATAGCGGCGGGAGGAGATGATCCGATGTCTACGAAGATCGAACGAAGGACCTGTCCGGCGCCGGACGGAGTGAACCTCGTCTATTCGGTTGCCGGGGCGGGAGAGCCGGCCCTCGTTTTCATCCACGGAGGGCTTGCAGATCGGGACTTCTGGACAAGCCAGCTCGAGGCCTTCTCCGGGCGCTATAAGGTCATCGCCCTCGACCTCCCCGGGCACGGCGAATCGGGCGCGAACCGGACGAAATGGGGCATTCCTGAGTTCGGGGCAGACGTCAAGGCCGTGGTCGACGCCGAAAAGGTCAAGCGAGCTATCATCTTTGGAAACTCGCTCGGCGGTCCCGTGGCCATAGAAGCGGCCCTGCTCCTCCCGGGACGGGCCCTGGGGGTCGTCGGGGTGGACACCTTCCAAAGCCTCGATTACTCGACTACCCCCGAGGAAGCGCGCCAGAGAGGAGAGGCATTTCGGGATGACTACGCCGGAACACTCAAGCAGATGGTCCTCGCCCTCTTTCACAAGGACGCCGACCCGGCCCTCGTCGCCGACGCCGAGCGGCGGATGATGAAGACCTCTCCGGCCGCGGCCTACGCCGTGTTCATAGGAATGGCCGGTTACGTCCCGGCGGCATCCGCCCGCAGGCTTACAGTGCCCCTCCGGGCTATCAACGGCGACCTCTACCCGACCGACGTAGAGGGCGTCCGCAAGATCAAGCCCGATTTCGAGGCCGTGGTCATGGTCCACATGGGGCACTACCCCATGCTTGAGCGCCCGGACGAGTTCAACCGGCACGTGGCCGCGGTCGTCGCGGAGCTTGAGAAGAAATAGGAGAAACCGGGCGATGAAACGAACTCCTGTCAAGCACAGCTATCTGTGCGTCGCTGCCGTCATCGTGATCCTGTCTTTATCCTGCCAAAGCAAAGGCTCCCGTTCAGCGATCCCGACGGCCCCCTTGGAATCCTACATCGAGGCTGAGCTTTTCCGCTTGGGAGAAACATATCGGCTCCTTGATCGCTATGGCGAAGAGCTCTGGCCCGGTTGGAAGGATTACGTTGACGTCCCCGTCGAGGTCAATTTCCCCAACGGCGTCATCCTTTTTGTTACGCCGCAGACGAAGAGTCCGCGGGATTTTGAACGCATTGCGGGGCGGGCCGTTTTCGGAAAGGCTGTCTATATCAACGGGCAAAATCAGACAACGGTCGAGATCCGGCCGCCTTTTTTTGCGCAAGGAGCGCGTGGCGGGGATCTCATTCACCTGCAGATGGGACAGACGGATCTACCTGCCCTCGAAGCGGAGAGATCCGCCGCTCTGGAAGCGCGATTGAAGGATAAGTCTCGGCACGAGGCCCCCTTCGATCTGGCTCCTCTCGGCGACTCCGACGCGCACATTCTCACGTACATACACGAGCATTTCCACGCCCATCAAGCCCGCCTCCAGCGCCCCGGCCCTGTGCGAGCTTTCAAAATCAACGCGGAATATGCCGCCTGGGCCCACATAGAAGGGCTAGCCCTGCGCCGGGCTTACCTCGAAAGTCAAGATGCCGCGGCCCGCGATTTTATCAAGGACTTCGTCGTGGCGCGCGAGATAAAGCATGCCCACATGCCTCCCGATGCTGCTCCCGCCGAAGCCTACTTCTCAATGAAGGAAGGCACGGCGAGCTACGTCAGCCTCAAGACGGCTATGCTTCTCAGGGATTCAAGCGACAAGCCCGGCATCGACCGGGCCAAAGATCCCTTTTTCTACGGTTTTGCCTATGTCAACGGCTATGTCGATAACATCATGAGGAAGGGCATGGACTTCGCCGTCTCCTTGACCGAGGACAGGGGGGGGAAATACTACTTCTATGGCGCTTATCAATGCTTCCTTCTCGATCGATTCGCGCCGGGCTGGAAGCGGGGCTTCCTGGAGAAAAAGAAAAATCTCGACTCGGCGATGGCCGCCGTGCTTAAGCTTTCATCAGAGGAAAAAGAGGAAATCAAGCAAAGACTCTCGACCCGATACGCTTACGATGAGATACTCTCTTTTCACAAAAACGCCCTGAAGAAAAAATAGCTTCGAGCGCTTCGCGGCCGAGTAGGCTTGATTTTTCAGCAATCTGCTCGGATGATAGCCAGGATTTCCAGGGGTGTCCGGAATTGGACGGAAGTGTCCCGGTTCCGGACGAGGCTCCGGCCCGGCCCGCCGATTACACGTTGTCCCTGCCCGTAGATTGCCGGATAAGGATTGGCACGGCCCTTGCATACCCAATGATATGAGATATCTCAAGGTATGAGGTTAACATGCTGTCAAAAACCCTGGTTGCTGCTTCGACCAAGCCGATGATCCTTTCCATCCTGGTCGGGGGGGAGGATTACGGCTATCAAATCATCCAGAGGGTCAAGAAAATCTCGGGAGGCGTCCTGGAGTGGTCCGACAACATGCTTTATCCGGTCCTGCACCGGATGGAGGACGACGGATTTCTCGTCTCCCACTGGAAGCTTTCCGATGAAGGCCGTCTTAGGAAATACTACAGGCTCACGGAGAAGGGGAGGAAAGAGCTGGAATCCGACCGGAGGCAGTGGACGAGCGTCAACGAAGCCCTGGTCAAGCTCTGGGAATTCCTCCCGGCCGGGGACTGAGGGAGCGAGAGAATCGCCTAAAGCGCCGTAATGGAGATGAGCCATGTTTGACTTGGAAAGAGCCGTGAAAAAATGGAGAAAATCCCATCTTGGGATGGGGTCGATCGAAGACGGGGACCTGGCGGAGCTCGAATCCCACCTCCGCGATGAGATCGATTCGCTCATCAGTCAGGGAAAAAGCGCTGAGGAGGCCTTCCAGGAGGCCGTCGGCAAGAGCGCCGGGCCTGCCGAGATGGGCGTCGAGCTCTACAGGGCCCACGCCCGCCGACGGGGCACGAGGCGTCCCTTAGATGATGGCGGCTTTACCCTGGCCCTCCTTGGGAGCAACGCCAGGATGGCCGTCCGCAAAATGAAAAAACACAAGGGGTCGACGTTCATCAACATCGCCGGACTCGCCGTCGGGCTGACCTTTTTCATCCTGGTCGGCCTCTACATTCAGTTCGAGCTCGGGTTCGACAGGTTCCACAAGAACGGTGAGCGGATATTCAGGGTTGAGCAGATCCTGGTTCATGATTCGGGCCCGGAGGCGACCGCGGGGTGCCCCACGCCCCTCTTTAAAGCCCTGCCCGCCGACCTTCCCGAGGTCGAGGCCGCGAGCCGGGTCGTAAGGGCCGGCCCCGTATTGATCACGACTCCAGAGAACACAAGGATCGAGGCTCCGGGCGCCTTTTACGTCGACGGCGCCTTCCTCTCCATGTTCTCTTTCCCCCTCCTCAAAGGGGACGCGGCGACGGCCTTGAGCGAACCCAATACCCTGGTTCTCACCAAGTCGCTGGCCCGGAAGGTCTTCCATGATGAGGAGCCTCTCGGACGAGTCGTCAGGGTTGCTGGTGATGATTGCAAAATCACCGGCGTGGCCGAGGAGGTTCCGGCGAACTCGCACCTCCAGTTTGAAGCCCTTCTTTCCGTGTCCACAATCAGCGCAGAATCCTTCACCCGGTGGTTTGACAACTGGGTTCCCCTGTACATCATGACATCTCCGGGACAATCCGCCCAAGCGCTGGGCCAAAAGATCCGCTATTTCCTCAAGAAATACCAAGGGGATAGGAGCCGGAATGAGCTTTATCTCAGGCCCTTGCCGGAGATTCACTTGCAGGCCCGCGTCCACTGGGAGCCCGGCCTGGTTGGGAGCTCGAAGAACGTCCTCATCTTCGCTGCGGTCTCCATCCTGACTCTTCTCCTGGGCTGCATCAACTTCATGAACCTGGCTACGGCCCGGTCCACGGACAGGGCCCTGGAGGTCGGGATGAGGAAGGTCGCGGGAGCGGACAGGCCTTCCCTGGTGAAACAGTTCCTGGGGGAATCCTTGATAACCGTCATCTTTTCCATGGTTTTGGCCGTTCTCGCCGCTTGGGCCGTTCTCCCGTCATTCGGCCAAATCGTAAATCGGACGCTCATTTTGGACCCGCTTCAAAATTGGCCCCTGACTTTCGGACTCTTGGGGCTGACTTTGATCGTAGGCGGCTTGGCCGGCTTCTATCCCGCGATTGTCCTCTCGTCCTTCCGGCCAGCGAAAGTTTTAAGGGGCGCAAGGTCCTCGGGAGGTCGGAATCCGGCCTTGAGAAAGGTTCTGGTCGTCTTCCAGTTTTTCATCTCCATCGGCCTGATCATAGGAGCGCTGGTCATCTATCGGCAGAACCGTTTCCTCCTGAACAAGGATTTGGGCTATACGAGCGACCAGGTCGTTGTCGTTCCCATGCGGGGCCCTCGGGAAAAATTTGCAGCCTTCCGGCAAGAGCTCTTAAGGAACCCGAATATCCTGAATGTCGCGGATTCCGACTATCTGCCCTATGATTCATCGAACTGGACCAACGTTTCCTGGGAGGGGGCGGGACCGGAAGATTACATCAAGATTAACGTGAACTATGTCGACGAGAATTTCATCCCCACTTTCGCCATGACCGTCCTTAAGGGGACGGCCTTCACGGAAGGGATGAGATCCTGGAAGGAGAATGCGGCCATCCTGAACGAGGCCGCGGCCCGGAAGATAGGCTGGGACGATCCCGTCGGCAAGCGCCTGCTCTACAATGTCGATTATCGGTCTCGGACGGTGGGCGGGGCCACGGTCGTAGGGGTGGTGAAGGATTTTCATTTTCTTTCCCTGCACCACCCGATCGGGCCGATCATGCTGAGGCTTGGGTCCACAGACTGGCTCGGCGGCAACCTGTACGCCAAGATCTCGACTCGGGACGTTCCCGGAACCATCGCCTCGATGAAGAAAGAGTTCGAGAAGGCCTACCCCGGCTTCGACTTCGCCTACCGCTTCCTCGACGAGGATTTCAGGCAGGTCTACCTGGAGGAACGGAAGGCCGGACGGATTGTCTCGGGGCTTTCTCTGATCGCGGTTTTCATCGCCTGCCTGGGCCTCGTCGGCTTATCCAGCCTGGCGATCGGGCAAAAAACCAAGGAGATAGGCATCCGCAGAGTGATGGGCGCTCCGATTTCGGAAATCGCCTTGCGTTTTACGCGCGAATTTCTATTCCTGGTGGCCCTGGCTAACGTTTTGGCCTGGCCCGTGGCATATTTTGCAGTCCGGGAATGGCTCAACAATTTTCCATACCGGATTGACCTCGGTTGGCCGGTCTTCCTGCTGGCGGGAGGCGCGGCGCTCGTCCTCGCCTTTGTTACGGTGGGCTTCCTGGCCTTCCGCGCGGCCGCCGCCGATCCGGTGGAGAGCCTGCGTTATGAATGATGAGCCGAGATTCCGCCGCTTCTCTTCGGAGCCTGTTTAGAATTATGCTGGGGCGGTAAGGAGGCCTTGATGAACAAGTTCCTGCGCTTAAAGAATCTCGCTCTTATCTGTTTCGTCGCCCTAGCCCTGGCCCCGCCGACCATGCCCGGCCAGGCAGTTCCGGACAACAGCAAGGTCCTGGGAGCCTGGGATGTCGAAGTCTACGCTGACGGCCAATACTTCAACCTGATATTGGCCATGGTGGAAGCGGAGGGGAAGCCGGCCGCGAATCATCTTGGTTCGTTTCAAATAATTGATCTATTGTTTCCTGAATTCGTCGCTGCCGCGGATGCGCAGGATCTCGCCGAAAAAGATGCGGTGGAAATCCCGTTGAGGGTAGTTTTCCATGATTTGCGGCGAGAGAAAATTTCGCTCATCCAGGTCCTGCCAGTATATTTTTCGGCACTCAATGACCAAGTCTGCCTCCTTGAAACAGGGGGCGGCGACAGCTTCGGATTTTATCGGCGTCAGACGCGTGAGCGCGATCTTGTCTCCGTCGCGGCCCGATCGGCTGCCCAGGATGGCCAGGTCCTTGCGGTATTTTGGAGGGAATGAGCACAGAGTGAAGCCATCGAACTCGTTCATGAAGCCGAAGGTGAAGCGGACGGGGCGCACGACGACCTGGACAAAAGGCACCTCCCAGATGCCGCCGACGCTGCCCCAGCCGACGGTCATGGAATTAAATTTCCTCATGTCCCCGGCGGTGAGTATGAACCGGCGCCGAAACCAGACGTCGACCGACGGCAACAACAGGTCCTTGGGCTTGATGGATCCGACCATGCTTCCTCCTTGGATCCGATTATACACCATTAGCCTGGTAGCCGGAGCTCGAGACCTTCCCAGGATCTGGGACAGCGGCGCGTTTGTAAAGCCAAGGCAAATATTTTTACAAGGCCGGCCGGTCGATTGATTTCGGATCGCCTTTTTCGAGGGAAGGACATGCGGCGGATGAAAAAGATAGTCCGGTTTCGAACCGCCGCTGTTCGTCTCCGGGCAATAATTGGCCGTTTGCGGACAAAGCGGGTATGCCTCTAGGGAGACGGAAGCGAAATCTCTGGCACATTATTTGCAGCGATTTATATGGTTAAATCCGGAGTGGGGCCGGGTCTCGGCTTTGCCCGGAAATCCGACCGAAGGAGTTGCATATGTCATCAAACCGGAGAGAATTCCTGAAGTTGTCCTGCTCCAGCTTGGGGATCATGGCGGTCTCGGAGCTTAAGGCCTTCGCCGGGCAGTCGGGGTCCGCGGGCGGATCCATGGCCGGCTGGACGGCCCAGCACCTTACTGAAGGGTATTGGTCGGCCGATTCCCTGTTCTTGAGCGCCCTCAAGTATATGAAAAAGCCCGAGGAGATAGTCAGCGTGGCTACGGGTTTCGGAGGAGGGATCGGCCGGAAGGACCTCTGCGGCTATGTCACCGGAGGGGTCATGGCCATCGGCCTTTTCTGCGGCGCGGCCAAGGGCAGCGATAAGGCCGGCCGGCAAAAATGCCAGCGGCTGACTAAAGAATATCTCGAATGGTGGGCGCAAGGCGCTCCGATGCACTGCGGCGATATCAAGCAGCCGTGCGATTATAAGGCCATGGGTGCGAAGGCTTCGGAGTACCTCCAGAAAATGTTCGAAAGAGAAACGCAAAAGGGGTGATACCCGCCCGAGTCGCCCTTCTTCTATTCGTACTTGAGCGATTCCGCGGGGTTGGCCGTGGCCGCCTTGACCGTCTGATAGCTGACCGCGAGCAGGGCGATGGCCAGGACGGCGGCGGACGTCAGAAGGAAGGGCCAGAGCGTAATTCCCGTCCGGTAGGCGAATTTCTGGAGCCATCCCTTCATGTAGAAATAGGCGACCGGCCAGGCCACGACGTTGCCCAGGACGACCCATTTCGCGAATTCTCCCGAGAGGAGGACGATGATTCCCCCCACGGAAGCCCCCAGGGTTTTACGGATGCCGATCTCTCTGGTCCTCCGCTCGGCGATGAAGGCCGCCAGCCCGAGAAGCCCCAGGCAGGCCACGAACACGGCCAGGACGGAAAACGAGACAAAGATCTGTTTCGTCCGCCCCTCGGAGCGATAGACTTCGTCCATGTGATCGTCGAAAAACTGGAATTCGAAGGCTTGGTTGGAGGCCATCCTCCGCCAGGTCTTCTCCATGAAGGCCAGGGTTTCCCGGATGTTTTCGGGCCTGATCCTCACCGAAATGAACGCTCCCCGGCTCTGCGGCCCCTGGGTATGAATGATTAGCGGCCGGATCGGAGTGTGGAGGCTTTCGAAGTTAAAATCCTTGGCGACGCCGATGATCGTGAAGGTGCGGGAGGTTTCGGCCGTTCGGCCGAGAGCGAGAAGCTTTTTGCCCACGGGGTCGGTTATCCCGAAGCTCTTGGCCGCCGTTTCGTTGATGACCGCGTTCTGGGGGTCCGCCTGACGCCCGGCCTCGAAGAACCGCCCGGCCGCCATCCCGACTTCGTAGGTCTTGACGAAGTCCGCGTCCGTGACAAAGGTCGAAAGAAGATGGTTCTCCATGCCCGTCTTCCCGGCCACCTGGTATGTCGAGTTCCCGAATAATCCGCCGATGATACCCTCCGTGTTCGTGGCGCTGAGGACGCTGGGGGATTTCAAAAGCTCCTGTTTGAAGGCCTCGATTTGGTTTCCCAGGTCATCTGTCTTCCTGACGATGACGACCTGCTCCCGGTTGAATCCCAGGTCAGCCTCCTGGATGTAAATCATCTGGCGTTGGATGATGAGGGTTCCTATGAGAAGGATGATGGAGACGGCGAACTGAAAGACGACCAGGACGCTGCGCAGCCGGGATTTCCGGGATCTCCCGGCCATCTCGGTCTTCAAGACGGTCACCGGATCGAAGGAGGCCAGAAAAAAGGCCGGGTAGACGCCGGCCAGAAGGCCGACAAAAACGGCCGCGGCGAGGAGGGCGGGAATCGTCCAGGGGTTTCCGAAATAAGAGATCGCCAGGCTCTTGCCTGTGATGTTGTTGAAGGCCGGAAGGGCCAAGTGGACGATGGCCAGGGCCATCAGGACGGCCAGGAAGCTTAGGAAGATCGTCTCGGACAGGAACTGGCGGACAAGCTCGGAGCGATGGGAGCCGACGGTTTTCCGGATGCCGACCTCCCTGGCCCGGGTGGCAGAGCGGGCGGTCGCCAGGTTGACGAAATTGACGCAGGCCACGAGGAGAATGCCCAGGGCGACAAGGGAAAAAACATAAACGTAAGCGATATCCCCGTTCGGCCCCATTTCGAATTCGTAGTGGGAGCGCAGGTGGATATCCTTGAGGGGCTGGATGAAATACTTATATTCCCCGCCCGAGGCGAAAAACTGTTCCAGGGTGATTCCCGCAATCGCCTGGATCTGGGGCCCCACATACTTTTTCACCAGTTCGGCCAGCTTGGCCTCGAAGGCCCCGGCGGACGTCCCCTTTCGCAGGACGACATAGGTGTGGTAGTTGTTGCTGACCCAGAAGGTGCTGCGGCTGTCCTCATAAGTTTCGAGGGAAGCCAGGAAATCGTAGCGGAAATGAGAATTCCTCGGACAGTCCTCCACGACTCCGGTCACCAGGTAATCCCTCCGGTTGTCGGTGTTGAGAGATTTTCCTATGGGTTCGTCTCCCCCGAAATACTTGCGGGCCATGGAGCGCGTCAGGACGATCGTATTGGACTGGGGGAATGCCGTTTGAGGGCTGCCTTTGACAAATTTGACCGTGAACACATCGAAAAAGGAGGGATCGACCCAATAAACACGCTCCTCGCTGAAAACCTTGTCCTGATAGCGAAAAACGGGAAAACCGAAGTTTCGGACCCTTGTCGCAGCCTCGACCTCGGGGTACTCTCTGATCAAGGTTGGCGCCATGGGAGCGGCGCTAATGACTCCCTGGAAGAGCCTGTTCTGGATAAACCCGCGAAGGCCTATCCGGTAAGTCCGGTCAGCTTTCTCGTGATACCCATCGTAGCTCGTCTCATCCCGGACGAAAAGAATGATGAGCAGGCAGCAGGCGACGCCGATGGCCAGGCCAAGGACGTTGATCAGGGAAAATCCCAGATGCTTGACGAAATTCCTTATGGCGATTTTCAGGGAGACCAGGAACATGAAACTCTCCTCATAGTTTATTCACTTGAATTTACGAAATTTCGGCCGGCCAGGTTCCCTGAAACGCCGAATCGGGCGTTTGTCGAGGGGATTAAGATCGTTCCAAGCCGAGGATGAATTCTGAAGGACCGCTCCGTACCCGCGGCGATGGGGCCTATTCGTACCGCAGGGCATCGGCGGGCTTGCCCAGGGCCGCCCGGATGGATTGGTAGCTCACCGTCAGGAAGCCCGTCAGGCCGGAGAGGAGCGCGGCCGCCGCGAAAACCCAGAACGTGATCGTCGTCCTGTAGGCGAACTGCCTGAGCCAGATGTTCATCAGGAAATAGGCGGCCGGCCAGGCCACGGCGTTGGACACGGCGATGAGGAGGACGGTTTCCTTGGACAGCAAACGGACGATCCCGGCCACGGACGAGCCGAGGACCTTGCGTATCCCGATTTCCTTGGTCCGCCGCTCGACGGTGAAGGAAGACATGCCAAACAGCCCGAGGCAGCCGATCAGAACGGCCAGCACGCCGAAATGCAGGGTGATGGCCTTCATCCTCTCGTCGGCCCTGTACTGTCTGTCGAAAACCTCGTCCAGGAAGACATAGTCCAGAGAACCCAGCGGTTCCAGCTTTTTCCAGGCCTGCTTGAGGAGGTCTAAAACCCGGGGCAAGCTGTTCGGGGCCAGTTTGATGGAAATCGCGCTCACGCTGTCCGGGTCGTACTGGATAAGCTGGGGCTCGATTTTCTGATGAAGGGAAATTGTGTGGTAATCACGGATCATCCCGATGACCGTAAAGTAGGTCGTCTGCCCTGATTCTTCGGGATCCGGGCGGATGACGAACCTCTTGCCGATGGGATCGCTCCAGCCGAAAAGGCGGGCTGCCGTCTCGTTGATGATGATGGACTGGGTTCGGTCCGATTCCATGGTCTCGGAAAAATTTCGGCCGGCGGCGATCTGGATCCCCAGAGCGGGAAGGAAACCGGGTTCGATGGAAAGGACGTCCATGGTCTGGGGTTGTTCCTCGCTGAACCCCTCGGGAAAGAAGATCGAGCGGGAGATGCCGCGGCCGGGGACCATCGAAGAGGCCCCGACCTCCTGGACTCCCGGGATGCTTTTCAACTCGCTCCGGACGGAGGCATAGGACCGTCTAAGGGCGGCGCTTATCCTGGGAACGACGAGGACATGTGCTTTGTCGAACCCCAAGTTTTTGTTTTTTACGTAGGTGATCTGCCGGGAGATGATCAGAGTGCTGACGATTAAGAGCACGGAAACGGTGAATTGGGCGACGACGAGGATCCGGCGGAACCAGACGCCGCCGCCGGCCCTCAACTGTCCCTTGAGGACGCGGACGGGATGGAAGGAGGAGAGGATGAAGGCGGGGTATCCGCCGGCCGCCAGCCCGACAAAAAGGGCCAACCCCAGAAGGGCGGGCGCCATCCAGGGAACCTGGAAGACGTTCTTGTCCATCGTCCGGCCGATGACCCGGCCGAATAGACGGAGCCCGGGAAAATGTAGAAGAAAGGCCAGGATCATGGCCAGGAGGCTGTAGATGAGGGATTCCCCCAGGAACTGCCCGACCAGGCGGCCCCGGACGGCGCCCAGCGTCTTGCGCAGGCCGACCTCCTTGGCCCGGGTTGCTGAGCGGGCCGTGGACAGGTTGATGAAATTGATGGAGGCGACGAGGAGGACGAGCAGGGCGATCCCCGAGAAGAGAAGGACCGAGGCGATGTCGCCTTGAGGCGCGATGTCGAGGGCGAAGTCCGAATAGAGGTGGATACGTGTGAGGGGCTGAAGCCTGAGGGTCATCGTGCCGCCGATGGCCTTCAGGGTCGGTCCCATGTTTTTATCGACGAAGTGCGGGAATTTCGCTTCGAGCGCCCGGGGATCTGCTTTTTCGTCCAGAAGAAGATAGGTGTAGGTGGAGATCGAAAACCAGTTTTCCGTGGCCGCCCTGTTCTCGGCGACGAGGGTCTCGAACGACCTCAAGAGGTTGAAGTTGATATGGGAGTTTCCGGGGACGTCCTTGAAGACGCCCGTCACGGCGTAGTCCTTTCCGTCCCCAAGTTTCAGGAATTTCCCAAGGGGCGATTCCGTCCCGAATATCTTCTTGGCCGTCGTCTCCGCGATGACGGCCGTGTAGGGCCGGGTCAGGGCCGTCTTCGGATCCCCGGCCAGGAGAGGGAAGCTGAAGATCTCGAAGAAGGAATTTTCCACGGTCCCGATGCCCTCCTCATAGAATTCTTTGTCCCCGAAGACGATGAGGGAGCGGCGGGGCCGCTCCATCCGGGCGGCCTTCAGGATTTCGGGGTAAACGCGGGCCATGGCGGGGCCGGCCGGGGTCGGCGCCACCGGCGCGGATTGGGGCGCGCCGATATGGGCCTCCAAGGTCAGCCGGTAGATGCGGTCGGCATTTTGATGGAAACGGTCGTAGCTCAGCTCGTTCTGAACCCAGAGCATGATCAGGGTGCAGACGGTCATCCCCACGGCCCATCCGGCGATGTTGATGAAGGCGTAGCCCTTCTGTTTCCGGATGTTCCGCAGGGCAATTTTCAGGTAGTTTTTGAACATGATGACTCTCCAATAGACGTAATCGCAGACCAGCCGAGGAACGGACCGCAGACCGTGGCGCCAGTACCAGAGCCGGGCCCGGAGGCCGCCGCGGGCCGCCCTCAGCTCGGCGTATTCCTCGTCGAAATCCCCCAGAACGGCGAACCCGTCCTCGCCGCGGACGGCCAGCTTCAAAAGCCAGGCGGCGATTTTTGGGGGAGGGGGTGGGGCGGATTTCATGAGCTTTTGTCCCTGTCAAAATCAAAGGCGAGGCGGGGTATCCCCATCCAGAGCTTGTCGTTCAATTCCCGGGAGTCTTCAAGAGCTTCGAGCCCGGCTGGGGCGACCGTGTAGTAGATCCTCCGGCGGCCTCTCCGGGATGGGGCGGATTCCCCCAGGGTTTTGAGGACATATTTTTTCGCCGCGAGCTGATGCAGGGCGCTGTAAAGGTTTCCGTAGCTAAACTCTTTTCCCAGGACCCTGGAGACATGCTGGCGGATTTTCACCCCATAAGCATGTTCTTTCAGGCGCCAGATCGTCACCAGGAGGATTTCCTCGATCCTGGTTAGCTCTTTCATGTCATGCCTCTGCCGTTAATACTGAATTTCAGTTATATTTAATAGGTAATACGATGCCGACTCGAAAAAAGTTGCACCAAGTCCCTGGATTCTCTGGAATCCGGCGCAAAAATCCGCGATGCTTTCCTTCTCCGAGCTATCTAAGGTAAAATTTTCGAGTTTCTGATCCTCGAGGGGATGCAGGCGGGGCTGAGCTGGAAGGCGGTCCTGGACAAGCGGGAAAACTTCCGGAAGGCCTTCCGGGGCTTCGATCCGGTCGCAGTGTCCCGCTTCGCGGAACGGGATATCCGCCGGCTCATGGCCGACGCCGGTATCATTCGGAACAGGCAGAAAATCCTGGCCGCCGTCCACAATGCCCGCCGCTTCCTAGAGATCCAGAGGGAGTTTGGAACATTCGACCGCTACATGTGGCGGTTCGTGGACGGGAAGCCGGTCCGCAATTGCCTGCGGTCCCTCTCCGAAATGCCCGCGCGCACCGCTCTCTCCGCGAATCGTGCAACCTTCCGTCCCCTCGAAACGTCTATCCTCATGTATTCCCACGAGCCGGCGGAGGAATGATGATAAAAAATTATCTAAAGATCGCTATCAGGAGTCTGTTCAAATACAAGGTCTACTCGCTCATCAACGTCCTCGGCCTCGCCGTAGGCATTGCCGCGAGCGTCCTGATCTTCCTCTACGTCCGTGACGAAACGAGCTACGACCGGTTTCACGCGAACGCGGACCGGATCTACCGGATAACGGCCGATTGGTCAAACAAGGGAGACTCGAGAATCCATCAGCTCGGAACGCCCTCTGTCCTGGCCAGGACGATCCGAGACAAGTACCCGCAAGCGGAGTCCGTGGCCCAGCTCTGCGGTCCCATTGGGGACGTGTTTCTTAGATACAAGGACATCGGCTTCAAGGAAACGGAGGTTTTCACCGCCGAGCCGGATTTTTTTGACGTCTTCACCTTCCCCCTCCTGAAGGGCGACACCGCGACCGCCCTGAAGGATCCCGACTCCATTATCCTCTCCCAAGCCCTGGCGGCCAAGATATTCGGGAATGAAGACCCCTTGGGCCGGGCGCTCGAGATCCAATCCTGGGGCGAGCAGAAGCTTTGTAAGGTCACAGGAGTCGCCCGCGACGTCCCCCGTAACTCCCATTTCCGGTTCGAGATGCTGGTCTCCATGAAGACCTTCTTCAAGGGCGACGAGCCGGGCTGGACGTCGAACAACTTCACGACCTATCTCTTGCTTCGCAAGGGCGTGACCGAGGGTCTCATGGAAGAGAAACTCGTCGAGCTCGAAAAGCTCTATTGTGAAGGAGGCCGAGCCCATATCCCCTGGATCTGGACCCTCGAGCCCGTCACGCGGATCCACCTTCATGCCGACCTAACCACAGGGAACCAGCCTAACGGAAGCGCCGCCTATGTCAACCTGTTCTCGATCATCGCTGTCCTCGTCCTCCTCATCGCCGGCATCAACTTCGTCAACCTGGCCACCGCCCGTTCGGCCAGGCGGGCCCGGGAGGTTGGCATCCGCAAGATCGTCGGCTCCTACAAGCGCCAGCTCATCGGCCAGTTCCTGGGCGAATCGATGCTCCTCGGCCTTCTCGCCCTCGTTTTCGCCGTCGGGCTCATCCAGGCGGCTCTACCCTTCTACCGCAGCTTGACAGGGAGGGCACTGGGACTCGCCTATTTCGGCGACCCGCCGGTCATCCCGGGGCTCGCCGGCCTGGCCCTGGGGGTAGGCTTTTTGGCCGGCCTTTATCCCGCCTTCTTCCTGACGTCCTTCAAGCACACGGACGTGCTGAAGGGGTCGCCGCTGGCCGGAAAAGGGCGGAGGTCGCTCCTTCTCCGCCACGGCCTCGTCGTCTTCCAGTTCGCCATGTCCGTTCTCCTCATCATCGGATCGCTCGCGATCGGCCGTCAGCTCGAATTCATCAAGAACAGGCGGCTCGGTTTCGACAAGGAGCACGTTGTCGTCGTCCACAACGCCGAAATCCTTGGCTCGCGGCTGGAGGCTTACAGGGAGCGGTTGAAGCAGGACCCGCGGGTCCTCGGCGTATCATCCGTTCGGTCAGTCCCCGGCCTGGGCACCTCCAACTGGGGGATCGGGGTGGAGGGCGTAGACCGCAGCCGGCCGCTGAACATGAACTTCCTGACCTGCGATCAGGATTTCGCCCAGGTCCTAAACATCCACATGACCGAGGGGCGGTTCCTATCCCGGGATTTTCCGTCCGACGTCGACGCCATGGTCATCAACAAGAAAGCGGCGGAGTATTTCGGCGTGCCCGACCCCGTCGGGAAAAAGGTCCAGATCTGGTACACGAGAAAGGCTTACACCATCATCGGGATCATGGATAACGTCCACTTCGAGTCCCTCCACAGGGACGTCCGGCCCATGGGGTACCTCCTGCCGGAGGCCATAGGCTCGACCCGCAGGCCCTACCTTCTCGTCAAGGCGGGACCTGGCAAGGCCGCCGATGTTCTTTCCGGACTCCGGAGAACCTGGGATTCATTCTCCCCCGGGCTGCCCTTCGAGTTCACCTTCCTCGACGAGCGCGTCAACAGCCTCTACCAGAACGACATCCGGGCCGGGAAGATCATCTCTCTGTTCTCTTTCCTGGCCATATTCGTGTCCTGCCTCGGGCTGTTCGGCCTGGCCGCGTTCGTGACCGAGCAGAGGACGAGGGAGATCGGCGTGCGCAAGGTCCTGGGAGCGGACATCTCGAGTGTGGTCTGGCTTTTGACGAGGCAGTTCGTCAAATGGGTGATCGTGGCCACCTTCATCGCCTGGCCCGTCGGTTACTGGATCATGAGCCGCTGGCTCCAAGGTTTCGCCTTCAGGGCGCGGTTATCTGCGGGCATCTTTCTCGCGAGCGGCCTGGCCGCCCTGGGGATCGCCGTGCTGACCGTTAGCTCTCAGGTCATTAAGGCGGCTCTGGCCAACCCGGCCGAAAGCCTGAAGTACGAATAGGAACGGCCTGCTTCCGGAATAACGATAAGAGTTTTCTTATCCGAGGTCAGGCGGGCGGCCGCGGCGGCTTCCGCGTGGCGTTTGTCCCGCAGTGCACCTCGCCTCCCCACCTGTGGTAGGGATAGAAGTTGTCGACCGCCACAACCTTGCAACCGATGGGCTCGAGCCGGTCCTTGACGGCCTCGAGGAGGACGTCCTTGCCGTCGACGAGCGGACCGTGCGGGTCGGGGACGATGAAGGTGTCGTCGACGAGCAGGGAATTCACCATGTTGGGCGTCCAGGCGTCGCAGCGTCCGGCGAACCTGTCCGAGGACTCATTGAAAAGGACCGGGATCTCGATGATATCGGCCTCGGCGATCCCCAGCCCTTCCGTCAGGGCCCGGCGGACCCCGTCGATTTTCTTCTGCGCGAATTCCTGAACGGACCTCAAGGTCTGGTCGTTTAGCGCTTCGGCCACCGGCCGTTCGTTTTCGCCCGGTGCGTCCTCGTCGCGCTTCGTCCCCCGGTTGAGAATCCCGCCGGGGGCATTCTTCTCGGCCTTCGCGAGAATCTCGATGGCGAGGCGCGGCGACGGGACGAGCATGCGATAGGAGTTGCCCACCCTGGATGGAACCCACGAGACCATCTCGTCGACGTGCCCTATAACGAGCCAGGACGTATCCAGCCACAGAACTGGGGCCTGCACTCCCTGTGCCTCAAGGAACCGGATGACATCGGGATGCATAGCCCGGACCCCCTGGGTGCCCGCGTAGATGCGGCCGTTCGGATATTCCCGGTCTCCAACCCTGACCGGAGGGCTTACTTCCAGGTTCCCGAACCAGTCGATCCACTCTGCCGTCCGGCCGCGATCACCACCCTTGCGGACAACCCCGCCGTCCTTGCCGAGGAGGGCCTTGGCCAGCAGGTCGTCGAGCTTTCGGCCGCGATTGCCGTGAAGGGCGACGGACATCACGTGCTCCCCGTCCGCAGCGTAGCCGATCTCCGTCGCGTCCTGGATCCAGATATCATGCTCCGGAACGGCCGGGTCGGAGAAAGCCCTCAGCCCGGCGCCCGTTGCTCTGACCAGCGGCTCGAGGTCGGCGACGAAGCGCTCCGTGAGCTTTGTCCTGACCACGTGAACGTCCGCGACGGGGTCGAGGCCGCAGGACATCATGAACGGGGCCACCGTGCATCGAACGGTCTCCTCGGAGAAGAGCCGTCCGTCCTTCGTCTCGAAACGGATCTTGAGGTCGAGAGCCGGCGGGCGCCCCTCATCGGCGAAATCGCTCGTTTCGACACCGATCGTGATTCCTTTCCGCGCCGCCTCATCCCGGCCCACCCCCGCCGGGCCCTTGAGGGGTCGGAAGACGTCGTTCGAGGGATCGCGCAGGAGCACCCGGGATACAGAAGTCCACGGCTTTTCGACTTCGACCCTAAGCATAGCGTCGTTGGGGAGAGCGGAGGGGGGCGTGAGAACGATCCTGAGCAGGTCATCTTCCAGGGTCCCGCTCAAGACCTCGGCGTCGGCGTCGGGAAGCCCGTCGCCGTCGTCGTCGTCGATATTGGGGATAATGACATTCGCCCGGCGCGAGTCAGGCTGCGGCTCTTCAGCGAAGAGCGCGCTCTTGAGAGCCGGCCCTGAAAAGACGCTCAGAACAACGACGATGAAAATGAGTCCCAGAAGAGGAGATCCTTTGGCCCGGTTGTGGACTACTTTCTTATCCATTCCAGCACCCGGCCCATGAGCTCGCTCGTAAGAGTGTGCCCTCCTTGAAATTCACAAAGGGTCACGGCGAACCCCTTGTCGATGAAATATTCATTTTGAGAAGTCAAATGCCGTCGCTCGAGGAGTCCATCGCTTGTTCCGCGGGCGATAAATATCCTCACGTTTTTTGCTTTCAAAATATCCGCCGCATGGAGAATCGAGCCCTCCTTATCGATTTCCGGCATGATCCCGGAAATGGCGGCCACCCCGGCCGCAAGAGAAGGATGAAGCAACCCGACCATGTAAGCAAGAGAAACTCCCTGAGAGAAGCCGAACAGGTACACCTTCTCGATGGGATATGATGCTGCGATTTCCGAGATCGCTTCAACGACCCGGGAAACGCTGATTCTGTCCTCCGCCTCCCAAGCGCTTCTGTCCGAAGTCTCATAGAACCATGAATAACTTCCATTGGCCTTCGGATAGCCGCCCTGGGGCAAAGCAATCAAGATCTGCTTATCCCGAAAGCCGTTGAAGGCGGGGGAAAGCCCTTCGGCACTGCCGCCGTTCCCGTGGAGAGCGACGAGAAGAGGATATTTCTTTTTCGCATCATAACCGCGCGGGAGCTTCAGCAAGACTTGTTGAGGATAATGCCCATGGGTTGAGATAGACGAATCTTCATCGGCGGTGAGTTGCGAACCATGATTGACGGGCACCGCGCACGAGATTAGCCAGAGCGAAGACAAAACCACCAAGCCAACTCTATCCGGTTTCTTTCTCGTTTTTTCCTTCATGCCCATCCGTACGCTTTGCCGCAATATAACTTATCGCAGATTTGCCCTAAAGGGAAGAGGGACGATCCGGAAGACGCTCGAATCTATGAAGCCTGATGACATTGTCTTTGGGATTGTTGGAAGAAATCCGGCCGGCGGGAAACCATGGAGCAGGTTATCCTGGCCGCGATCGACGACGGCCGTTTCGACCTTGTGCTTTTCGTCCACAACTTCCTGCAGAAAGAAGCCGGGGAGAGGATCCTCGAAGCCGCGGCCGCGAAGAACGTGGCTACGACGATCATGAAGTCCAATCCCCTGGGCCGTTATTTCGATATGAAACAGCGCGCCGAGCAGATGAGAAAAGACGGCCAGCCCCTCGATGAGAGGATGACGAGCTCGTTGGCCGAGATGGAGGAGACGGTCAAGAAAGCGGAATCATTCCTTCAGAAAAACGGCCTGAAAACACCGGCCGAGATCAAGGCCGCCGCCCTCAAGTTCGTCCTGGGCGATCCCCGCGTCCATACGCTGAACCTGGCCTTCAATACGTTCGACGACGTCCGCGACGGCCTGGCGCTCTCCGGAACGGCCCTCCGGCCCGCGGAAAAGAGTCTTCTTTCGGCCTACGAAAGCGAATGCGGCCGGCTCTATTGCCGGCATGCCTGCGGAATCTGCGAGTCCAGCTGTCCGCATGCCGTGCCCGTCAATACGATCATGCGCTACAGCCATTATTTCGTAACCCAGGGCAGTGAAAAATTCGCCATGGAGAAATATGCCGGGCTACGTACGGCCAAGGCCGATCTCTGCCGGGATTGCCCGGGCCTCTGCGAATCGTCCTGCCCGTACGGCGTGCCCGTCCAGGGATTATTGAACCTGGCGCACGCCCAATTGACGCTGGACGAGCGTCCTTTCGTCTGAGCCCGGACGTCATGCCTTCCAGGCCTTGGGCGACGACCGCGCCAAGAAACTCCTATCGCTTCGTGTACCCCCGGGGAAGGGTGTGCTGACTTGTCCGAAGACGGAGCCATAATCAGCGATGCGGCCGCTTAGATGTGGCAAAGTGCGACAACTGAGATGCGGCATTACGTCCCGCTCGGCGTTGATTCAGCCCTGCGGTCCTTGTACAATGACCGAAGGAAGGTGGAGGTATGATAAGAATCAAACCCACACCTCTTGTTATCGGGCTCATGTGGGCGGGGTTCGCGACGTCCGGTTGGTCCTCCGTTCCGCCACAGGAGGAGGCTGTACCCGCCAAGGACGTCATCGTCGCGGCCGCCTACTACCCTTGGTACAAAGGCACGGGGGAAGGCTGGGTCCAATGGGTCGGGAGCAAGAAGGTCCGGACGGCTTACACCCCTTTGCTCGGCTATTATGACAACCGATGGCCAAAGACGCTTTCCAAGCACATCACGTGGGCGACCGCCTACGGCATCGACGCGTTCATGATTGAATGGTGCGGCCTTGCCGGAGGAGGGTTCCCGGCAAGTTACGATGACGTTGTCCAGCGCTTCCTCGATAATCCCGACTTCAAGAAGATCAAATTCTTCTTCGTCTATTCCTTCAGCCAGGCTCTCCGGAAAGACGGCGAGCCGACCGCTCCCGTCATCAACCTCGACGACCCAGAACGCGTCAACAAGCTCGTTTCGGATTATAAATACGTCGCCCGGACATATTTCACCCAGCCTAATCAGCTCAAAATCGACGGCCGGCCCGTGACCTATCTGTGGGCCATCAGGAACACGAAAGGGAACTTCAAGGCGGCCATGGCCAAGCTCCGCAGGGCCGTCAAGTCGGTTTGCGGAAGCGACCCCTACATCATCGGAGAGGAGATGTATTATGGATCCCCGCCCGGCCTCGTCCGCACGTCCGCTCTCGACGCCGTCATGCCCTACATGATGTTGAAGGGAGAAACGCCTATCCGGAACTATAAGATTGAGGAGACCATTGACGACGTCGTCAGCCAGTACAAGGGCGCCCGGCTCGTATGCGCTGACCTCGGTGTCAAGTTCGTCCCGGCGGGTTTCGCCGGGTTCAACGCGGCCGGCGCCCCTTGGTGTTACGACAAGCTGGGAAAGCTGACGACTCCGGTCGTGGCCCGGAGCGTTTCGGGATTCAAAACCTTCGTCCAGAAAGCCAGGGGGGCGATCGATCCCAGCCTGCGCATGTTCCTTCTGACCTCCTGGAGCGAATGGAACGAGGGCACGAACATCGAGCCCGCTAAGGAATTCGGCCTCAGGTACCTCAATGTCGTCAAGAGCGAGCTTGCCAGTTTCACGCCGGTTCCCCTGCCCAAGGACACGGTCAAGTTCGCGTTCAAGCGAGTCTGGAACCCTCCCGGGTCAGACAACCGGCTCTTGGCCGCCGCATTCGACAAGGTTGAGATTCTGGACGCCGCCGGACACGTCCTCCTCAAGGTCGACATCGGCACCTCAGCTGCCCGGTCCTCGATGGGGATTGGATTCTTCTTTGATGAGACGGGCTGGGACGGAGCGGACAACTTCTGCTGGGCTGGCGATCAGCTTAAATATGCGACACTTCATCTCGACCTCCCGGCCATGGCCGCTTCGGTCCGGTTCAAGGTCGCCCAGCTCCCGGATCAGTACATCGATGTCTTCTTGAACGGGAAGAACCTGGGGAGGTTCCCGGTCCAGGTGCCTCGGGAATGGACGTCCTATACGGCAACTTTGAACTGAGGGCTGCGCCCCAACATCCTCTTCCGCCGCCGCTTATTGCGGCATATTGCGGCGATTGACAGCGCCGCGTGCCCGGCGATACACTTCGGCATGCCCTGGAGGGAAGAGGTACGAATGAAATTTCTGATCCTTATATTATGTATCATAGCCTTAATCTTCGCGGCAGGGCTCCCTGCCGAATATCATATTGCAGCTCCCATAAGATCTCTATACCGGATGGCTGCAGAATGGGAGCCGGCTATCGGATCAATAATCGCCTGGCCCCTCATTATTCCGAAGTCGCTGGTCATCGAATTGGCAAAGGGGAAAATGCTGCCGAGGATGGCGATGAATATTTTTGGTCTTTTAGGTATTAGGGGAGCAGGAGTCCATTTTTAATGGACCAGCGCAAGAGAGTTACCCGGGGGTCAAATCAGAAATTAATCTTCATAATCCATCTTGAATTTCAGTTTGAGAAAGGCGAAACGGGCACTCTTGCCTGTTTCAACGATAAAATAGAAAATATTTTCCTTAGGATCTTTTTTCATTTTCAATGTTAACTTGTCAGGGATACTTGGATCTCGTATTTTCCCCGAACCGGAGCTCTCATAATCCAACCGCTCGCCCTCTATTAAACAAAGTGTTTTCTTGTCTTTTTTAATTCTGAGATAACACATCGGCGTTGATCTATTTTTCAACGCTTCAAGATCATATGTGCCTTTCTCCAACACGGTATCGCCGAATTTTAGCTTGAAGGGAATTTCTACTCCCTTAAATTTGCCGAGGTCTATATACTGGGCTAATATCGGGCAGGCCAGCAGCAAAACAAGAATAACCGCAAAGAATTTCTCACAAGCTTTTTTAGAAAACATATTTACCGTCCCCCTTCTAAAATTCGTCTTCAAGCCGGCTTGAAAACATTTCATATCCAATCTCCTTTTAGTTACTACCTCACAGGACCCAGGTACGTGTCGAGGAAAGCGAGGATTTTCCCGATAAGTTCATTTTTATGCATGTTTCGACCATTTCTTTGCTTCTTGTTTCACATTTGGTTTTTTTGGCTTTCCCCCCATGGAGATTATAATTATTGACAAGAAGATTTGTCAAGTTGAGCACAAGCTCCATTTTCACCGGAAGGGAAAGTCTATCGTCTTTTGGCCGGTGCGAGAGGGTTTTTTACCCCAATATGCTCTTCCGCCGCTTATTGCCGCGATTGACAGCTCCGCCCGCCGACGATATAGTTCCGGCATGGTTAGGAGGGGAGATTCATCGACCGGAGGGGGAATTCGCCATGCCGCAGAAAACGTAAATTCTCATCTTTGCTCTCCTCGCTCTGAGTCAGTTTGACTGCTGTGCTGCGCAAGCGTTATGCTTTTCCATTGTGGGATGACACGGAAAATCCGGGCAAATGACGGAGCCAATTGCTTCGATGTCATTTCCTCTATGAGTTTTGTCTATGAAGGAGGTTCTATGAAAAAATGTTGCTTCGGCCTGGCCATTCTCGTGCTTGGGATTTGGCTCGTTCTCCCGCCGGCGGCTTCTGCTCAAAGCAAGCCACGAGCCCGCCAGCTGGGAATTCCCTTTCAAGGAACCCCGGGGCCGTTGAATGCGATAACAGATGTAAAAGGCATCGAGGTGGGCCACTCGACGATTATCTCGGGCGAGGGAGAATTGAAGGTCGGGATTGGCCCTGTTCGAACCGGAGTGACTGCGATCTTGCCGAGGGGCAAGAAACCCTCGAACGCGGTCTTGGCCGGCTGGTTCTCGCTCAATGGCAACGGGGAGATGACGGGCACGACCTGGGTGGAGGAGTCGGGCTTTTTGGAAGGGCCGGTCATGATCACGAATACTCACAGCGTCGGCGTCGTCCGCGACGGCGTCATCGCCTGGCGGGTCAAGCAGGGACCTCCCGATCAGACGGGATACTGGTGGTCTTTGCCCGTTGTCGCAGAGACCTATGACGGCGAACTGAACGATGTCAACGGTTTTCATGTGACCCAAAAGCATGTCTTTGAGGCTTTGGAAAGCGCCAAATCAGGACCTGTGGTTGAGGGCAATGTGGGCGGCGGGACCGGGATGATTTGCTATGAATTCAAAGGCGGCATCGGCACGGCCTCCAGAAAGCTGGATGAAAAAGCCGGAGGATACACCGTGGGCGTGCTCGTTCAGGCCAACCACGGACTCCGCCGTCAGCTCTTGATAGCCGGGGTTCCGGTCGGCCTCGAGATTCCACTGGACGAGAAAGCTTCTCGGGCGCCCGTTATAGCGGCCGGCGATGAAGGATCGATCATTATTGTGGTGGCGACAGACGCCCCTTTGCTTCCCCATCAATTGAAACGGCTGGCGCGCCGGGCTTCGCTCGGATTGGCCAGGACCGGGAGCGTCTCGGGCAACGGCTCCGGAGATATTTTCATTGCCTTTTCCACGGCGAATCCTCAAGCAGCCGACACATCAGGTTTGGCGGGGTTGACGATGCTGCCCAACGACCGGATGAATCCTTTGTTTGAGGCCACTGTCCAAGCTACCGAAGAAGCGATCATCAATGCTTTGGTGGCCGCGGAAACCATGACCGGAGTGGATAACCACAAAGTCGACGCCATTCCTCACGACCTTCTCAGGAAGGTGATGAAAGACTATAACCGGCTCCAGGAAGCAAAGGGGTCATGAGCCATCGCCGCGTACGAGGGACAGGTGATGACAGGCAGTGTTACCGGGGCGGATCTGCGGATGAAAATTTCACCTGGGTGCAACGCGTCGCGACGAGGCGATCCCCCCAGGCCGGTTGTTATTAATCCACGTCGGCAAGGTTCAAGTCCGAAATAAGGCGGCCGAATCTGGGGTCGCGGCGCAGCTCCGGGGCGTAGAGATCGATATAGACGTTCACAAACGGCATCAGGACATCCCGGGTTTCGCGTCCCTGTTTGAAGAACTCGAAGGCTTTATCGAAATCTCCCTGCGACGCGGCCCCGAACGCGAGGGTGACAAAGGACGGATTCGCCGTGACAGACGCGGCCGCATGGCCCCAGACCTTGCGGGCCTTGTTCAAGTCTCCTTTTTTCTGGTAGGCCACACCGATGTTCGATTCCGTCCACCCGGGGCTGATTCCCAGCCGTCCGGCCTGCTCCAGCGCTTCGATGGCCTGGTCGAACTGCCCTTTCTGCATGTGGGCGATGCCGGCGTGAAAGTAGGCCAGCCCGTTTCCCGGATCGATTTCGACGGCCCTGGCGAACTCCCGCAAAGCCTCGTCCGGCATCCCCGCGGCCGCGGGAATGCCCACCGCCCACGCCTGAAAGACCGGTATCAGCGGATCCAGGGCGACGGCCTGCCTGACCTCGCGGAGGGCCTCTTCGAATCGCCGTCTGCTAAAAAGAAACCAGGCGTAAGTACCCCGGGCGAAGGCGTCCCCAGGATTGAGAGCGAGGCTGCGGCGGAAGCTCGCCTCGGCCGCCGCCCAGTCCCATTCGAAATATAAGGCCATGACGGCGACCAGGACGTGGGCTTCGGCCAGGTCTTTGTCAAGGCTCAGCGCTTTGTCCAGGAGCGTCTTAGCTTTCGGCCACAGCTCGGTCGCGGGGGCGAGGCCCATATTGACCTGCGACCCGAACACTCGGCCTATTCCGGCGTAGGCCGGGGCGTAATTCGGGTCGCGGTCCAGGGCCTTGCGGAAAAAGACCAAGGCTTTCTCGAAGGCCTCGGGGCTGGTGCGGGCCGCGAAGTAGAGCCCCTTCAGGTAGAGGTTGTACACCTCGGGATCGTCGGTGGACCGCTTCCGCAAGGCTGTCTTCTCCCCGACGCGGAGCGTAACCTCAAGATGGTTCACGATGGCCAGGGCAATCTCGTCCTGGATGGCGAAGACGTCGGCCGCCTGCCGGTCGAAGCGCTCGGACCAGAGATGGTATCCGTCCCGGACGTCGATAAGCTGGGCCGTTATGCGCAGGCGGTCGCCGGACTTGCGGACGCTGCCCTCGAGCACCGCTTTCACGTTCAGGCGCCGGCCGATCTCCCGAACGTCGAGGTTCATGCCCTTGAGCGCGAAGGCCGATGTACGGGCCACAACCCGGAACTCCCGGATGCGGGCCAGGGCGTGGATGATCTCTTCTGCGATCCCCTCGCCGAAGTACTCCTGGTCCCGGCCAGGGCTCAGGTCGGAGAAGGGGAGAACGGCCACCGAAGGGGGTTCCCGGCGGGCGGGGGAGGAGCCGGCGGATGCGGTCTTCGCGAGATCGACGGACTTCAGCGCATCGACCAGGCTTGCGGCATCCGGATAGCGGTCTTCCGGATTCTTGCCCAAACAGCGGCCGACGATCTCCGCCACCCCGGCCGGAACGTCCGGCCTCAGGCCGGCGAGGGGCGGCGGGTCGTCGTGGATGATTGTATGGAGAACCGACTGCTCGGGCCCGCCGCCGAAGGGGCCGCGGCCGGCGAAGAGCTCATAGAGGAGACATCCGAACGACCAGAGATCGGTGCGATGATCCACCCGCAGACCCTGCGCCTGCTCCGGGGACATGTAGGCGATCGTCCCCATCACGACCGAGGTCCGGGTGAGGTCCGAGATCTCTCCCAGCCGGGCCAGTCCGAAATCCATGATCTTGGCCTGGCCGTTGGGGGTGACCATGACGTTGGCCGGCTTGATGTCGCGGTGGACGATGCCCTTGCCGTGCGCCTGGACCAAGCCTTGGGCGACCTGGAGCGCGATCTCTAGGACCTCGGAGACCAGGAGCGGCCCCGCCGCGGCCTTGTCCTTGAGGCTTTGCCCCTCGACGAAGGCCATCGCGATATAGGTCCTGCCATCGCGCTCCTCGACCTCGTAAACCGTGCAGATATTGGGGTGATCAAGGGCGGCGGCCGCCTGGGCCTCCCGGACGAACCGCTCCCGAGCCTCGGGGCTCCTCGAAAGCTCGGGGGCCAGGAGCTTCAGGGCGACCGGGCGCTTGAGCCGGACGTCTTCGGCCTTGAGCACGATGCCCATGCCTCCCCGACCGATCTCGCCGCCGATCAGGTATTTGTTCGCGAACAGGTCACCCCGCTTCAGAATCCGAAGCGAGTCGCCCATCGGCAGGGTGTCGGACGGCGATTCGGCGGTTCCCGAGGCGCTCGCAAGGCGGGCGCCGCACCGGCCGCAGAATAGGCTGGGGGCGGGATTCTCGGACCGGCACCGGGGGCACTTCATGCTCTCTCCCTCTCCGCGGCAATCGCCGCCATGATGGAGAGGATTTTGCAATAAAGCCTGGCCCGGCTGCGTGATGCAGCCGGACGATACGCGACTGCCACGGGGTCCGGGTCTAAGAACTTGCTTCTTAGCGCCGCGCCCACTTCTCGCATCATAGGCTCCGGGACAACGCTTAGCATCGCAAGGGGATGATATCCCCGGCCGCTGATTTGTGTCAACATTTCAAAAAAGGGCGTTCCTGCGAACTGAGCTGCCCTGGCTCAAAGGCGAACGTTTTATTTCCTCCACTGAGCGTCAGCACTTGTTGACGTTATCTCACTTGATTTTCTCGTTCGAGCCGGGGTTCATTGCGTCCTTCCAGGGAGAGGCGGTCCGATCCGTGATGTTGGCCCGTTTCTTGAGCCCGTTCTCTCGCTTTGGCGGGAGCCTATCGTTCTTGAAATCCGGAGCGGGCCGACCTCTACAGATCGATGTCCATTATTTCGATGGGTTTTTAATCATTTCATTTTCACCGGAAGGGAAAGTTACTGGTTGGTAACCGTAATAACATCGCAAAATGATTCTTAATGATAAGAACCGTAATAACATCGCAAACTGTTTGGCCCTCAGCAGAGGGGTTTGATGACTTCTTCAGTGAGGGGGAAGGGGGATATATATTTTTAAGCTAAAGCGGTTTTGTCTCACTTTTTCTCGGTGTCCGGCTGTTTTGCGCGCGGCGGAGCGTTTTTCACGTAGCCGTCGAACCAGGACAGCATTTCGTAGAGCACATGCTCCGTCGATTCCAGCGCCGTGTATCCATGGCTCTCGTAGGGAAGCATGCAAAGCCGCACGGTCTTCCCGATTCCTCGAAGAGCTTCGTAGAGCTTTTCCGACTGCATCGGGACTGTCCCAGGATTCTGATCCAACTCTCCATGGATCAAGAGCAACGGCTCGTTGATCTTGTCCGCCTGCAGGACCGGCGAGAGCTTGATGTACGTGTCGCGGGCCTGCCAAAAAGTACGCCTTTCATTCTGGAATCCGAAGGGGCGCATGGTGTGGTTATAAGCCCCGCTGCGAGCGATGCCCGCCCGGAAGAGATCCGAATACACGAGCAGGTTGGCCGTCATCAGCGCGCCGTGACTGTGGCCCCCAACACCGACGCGTTCAGGGTCAGTCACTCCGAGCTCGACCGCCTTATCGATGGCGGCCTTGGCGTTCGCGACGATCTGCTCCGGAAAAGTGTCATAGGCAGTCTCAGGAGGGCCGACAACGGGCATCGCGGCGTCGTCCAGAACGGCGTATCCCTGAAGCAGAAAGAAGAGTTCAGAAGTGCCCCGAATGGTCGTGAACACCTGGGAAGATCCCTCGATCTGTCCCGCGACTCCCTGCTCTGCGTAATCGAGCGGGTAAGCCCAAACCACGGTGGGGAGACGGGTTCCCGGCTTATATCCCGGCGGCAGATAGAGCATGAATGACAGAGGAACGCCGTCTGCGCGCTTGTAGGTCACCAGGCGCTTCGTGATGCCGGTGAGCTGGGGAGTCGGATTGGGAAACCGAGTGATAGCACGCGAGGTGGATGACCGTGACGCTTCTCCCTGTGGGGCATCCTTCAACGGTTTTTTTGCCAGCGTCCGCGCGAAAAAGTTGGGAGGGTTGGCGGGCGATTCGCGCCGGGTGATAAAGGTTCCGGCCACAGGATTTAGCCAGGCGACGAAGTACTCGTAGCTTGAACGATCCGACCGGAAAAGTCGCTCCGTTTTAAACGTGCGCAGGTTCAATCGGTCAAGGAACGGGCGGTCCCCTTCCGGAGATGACCCGTTGCCGTCGAGATAGATCCAATCATTCTGCTCCATAACCGCCCAGGCTCCTGTCGGCAACACGCGGTAAACGGGATAGCCCGGATTCTTGTACCGGTCGTCCGCGCTCATGTCCCAAAGCAACCGAGGTGCTGCTGAGCGATCATCGGCATTAAGGACATAAGTCCGAGTCCAGTGGCGATCGGGGTCATAATCGGAGATAAAAGCCAGCCCTCCTTTCTCGATCCATCGCAGGTTTTCGAACCGCTGCTCGGTCTTGGAGAGTTCGACGGCCGTCGTTCCAACCGGCTTGAGTAACACCCGATCGCGATGTGGAACCTTCGTCTTAGGATTGCCGCCGTCGAGGGCCTCAGCCCAGACAAGAGTGCCCGGCTCGGTAGGACGCCACGCATAATCTCGGGGACCGATGGGCACGCCGTCGATCGGCACTTGTTCGGCCAGGGGCAGGCTGGCCAGCGTTTCAGCCAGTTCGCCCGTTGTCGTCCACACCTCGACCTCTTTGGGGAACCGGTAATAAGCGCACAGATACGAATAAGGGCGGTGGATGCGCTCCACCAGCAAATAACGCCCTCCTGGCGCGGGATCAACCTGGCCGAAAATATCGGCCTTGCCGATTCGGGTAACCTCTCCCGACGGCACGTCCGCCAGTGCCAGTTGGGAGGACGCGTAGTAGTCAAAGAGATCCGCGTCGTAGGGATTCTTCAGAACATCCCGAGCTTCATAGGTGCTGCTGGCCGTGGACACGCCCGAGCTTTCTTGTATCTTCGGGCCCGGCGGGATGACTGGCGGCTCCGGAGGCGCGCCGCGCTCGGCGGGGATGATCTTTACGAGCAGCGTTTTCTGGTCCGGCATCCATTGAACCGCGGATCCCAGAAGTGGATTGACATGCAGGCCGGGAATCTGCCGCGCTTTTTGGGTGGCAACATCCACGACCCATAGCTCAACCCCATTGGCAGCTTCATTCGTGAAAGCAAACATAGTCCCGTTGGCGTTCCATCGCAGCGGGCCGATGCGGCGAACGCCGACGGGCAGAGCGATCGGGGCCTCAGCGCCATCAGAGATTTTTTTGAGGGTCAACCCGATCCAGTAATAGATATAGCTGCGTTCCGCATTTGTGCGCGGGTTGATCCTCACGCCGGCCAGGCGAAGCATCGGCTCGGCCAGGTCCGAGATGGCCGGATAGATCATCGGCTGCCCGAGCGCTATCATATCGCGCGTGGGACTCAAAAAGGGCGTCGGCGGAAGCGGTGCGTTCAGGACATCCAGAATTTCCCGAGGCGGCTTCTCGTACTTTTGTTGGGCCAACGCCGGTCCAGCCCACAACGCGACGGCAAAGACTCCTATCAACCATAGAGATCCAAGCTTAGAATGACTCTTCTTTGATCCCTTTGTTTTCATGACGACCTCCTCAATCGAATGCTCCGGGCAAAAAAACGAAGCGCCCTCTTACGTCCTTGGGGGCTCCTTCCCCTTATATTAGGTGATATAGAGAGAATTGTTAAGGTTGTCAATGCCTTTGGTGGAAAGGCCTGGCATCGACTGATTTCCCCTCCAAGCTGGGATTCATGGCGTCCTTCAAGGGAGACGCGGTCCGATCCGTGACGTTGGCCCGGAGTATTTGATTATCGGGGAGAACGGGATTCTATCGTCTTATATCCGGTTCGAGAGGGATTTTTGCCCCAGCATGCTCTTCCGCCGCCTTGTTTCGTTATCCGAAGATCGTTAGGGATACGCGAAACGAAACCTTTTCCCTTCCTCGTGCGTATTATTGAATGCGTAATATTATGGGTAATTTTCCAAATCCGGTCCATCATTCCAAGGAGGGATTCATGAAAAAAATGAACAGGCGCACGTTTATCAAAACCGGCGCCACAGCGGCCGCGGCAACCCTGGCCGCGCCGGCCTTGCCCGGAGGCTGGTATTCGTTGCCGGGTGCCGACTCGGCGGGATATTTCGAAAGCGAGTTCGGCATCACCGATGCGCTATGCCGGAAGGTGTTGGCCGAGGCTCTGGCCAAGGGCGGCGATTATGCCGACCTCTACTTCGAGCACACGATCAGCAACTACCTCATCCTCGAAGACGGCAAGGTCAACCGTGCGGCAAGCGACATCGGTCTAGGTGCCGGCATCCGCACGGTCAAAGGCGAACAGGTCGGCTATGGATTCACCCAGGAGCTGAGCGACAAGGCGATGCTGAATGCCGCGGCGACGGCCGCCACGATCGCCAGCACCGAGGCCAGGCAGCCGGCCGGGCAGTTCCTCCGGCTTAGGACCAAAGACTATTATCCGATGAAGACCCTGTTCAGCTCGGTTCCCCTCAAATCCAAGCTGCCTTTGCTTCAGACGACCAATGACCGCTGCTTTGCCCTCTCTCCGCTGGTGGTCAAGGTCAACGTATCCTACCATGACCAGCAGAAACGAATCCTCGTCGTCACCAGCGAGGGCGTCAAGGCTGAAGACCTTCAGCCGAGAACCTGGCTTTACTCATCGGTCGTGGCCGAGAAAGACGGCCGCCGCGAGCGGTCAGGCTGGAATTTCGGCGGGCGAAGGGAGTTTTCGTACTTCACGCCGGCTCTCCTGGAGGATCTTTGCCAGAGGGCCGTCAACCGGACCCTCGTCCTCTTCGAGGCCGTCCAGCCTCCGGCGGGCGAGATGCCGGTCGTGCTCGGACCGGGCGTTACCGGAGTCCTGCTCCATGAGGCCATCGGGCACGGCATGGAGGCCGACTTCAACTGGAAGAAGACCTCCACATACTGCACCATGCTGGGCAAGAAGGTCGCAGAGCCTTTTGTGACGATTATTGACGATGGAACCATTCCCCAGCTCGTGGGCTCGATCAATTTCGACGACGAAGGAACTCCCGGCCAGAAGACCGTCCTGGTGGATAAGGGGATCCTCACGAGCTATATGCATGACCATATTTCGGCCACAAACTATAAGGTCAAGCCGACGGGCAACGGTCGTCGAGAAAGCTACCAGCATTATGCCATCCCGCGCATGCGCAACACCTACATGCCGGCCGGACCGGCGACTCCCGAGGACGTCATCAAGGCCGCGGGCAAGGGCATCTACGTCCAGGACGTCAGCAACGGCCAGGTCAAGATCGGCGAAGGAGATTTCGCGTTCTATGTTTCCCAGGGGCGAATGATCGAGAACGGGAAGCTCACGGCTCCGATCAAGGACGTCAATATCATGGGCAACGGTCCCAAGATGCTGGCGAACATCACCGTGCTGGCCAACGATTTCGAGTTCTCCGTCGGCGGAGCCGGAGCCTGCGGCAAGGACGGCCAGGCCGCCCCCTGCGGTTTCGGCCAGCCGACCTGCCTGGTCAAGTCCCTGACCGTCGGCGGCGTTCGAAGCTGAGTAAAGGAGAAAGACGATGAAGCAAGAACTTTATGATTTGGCGGAATGGGCGATCAAGACCGCAAAATCTGCCGGGGCCAACGATTGCCGGGCCTCCGTGGAGGCCGAACGTCTCGTCGAGATCAGCTACCGCGAACGCAAGCCGGAAAACCTCAAGGAGGCGTCCACGAAGAGCCTTCAGATCGATATCTATGCGGACGGCCGGTATTCCAGCCAGCGCACGTCCGACCTGCGCAAGGAGCCGCTGAAAACGTTCATCGGGGATGCCGTGGCCATGACCAAGCTTCTGGCCGAGGACCCCTTTCGTACCCTGCCGGATCCCAAGTATTATCAAGGCCGGGCGGCGATCGACATCGGTCTCTACGATCCCGCTTATCGGAGCCTGACTCCGGATGCCCGGCACAGCTTCGTTAAGGCTATGGAAGAGGCCTGCCTGGCCAAGGGCGGAGACAAGGTGATCTCCGTCAGTGCCTTTGGCAATGACAGCTATGTCGAAGCGGCCGTCATGACAAGCAACGGTTTTGACGGCTACCTGGAGGCGACGGTATTTGTCGGCGGCGCCGAGATGACGGCCAAGGACGAGGGCGAACGGAGGCCGTCGGACTTCGCCTATGCGGTCGCCGTCAACAGAAAAAACCTCCCCACGCCCGAGGCCCTCGGCGAAGAGGCCTGCCGGCGGACCTTGAGTCTGCTCGGAGGCAGGAAGATAAAAACTGAAACACTGCCCATCATCATCGAGAACCGGGTCGTAGCCCGGTTCGGCAACGGACTCGTCCAGGCCATGTTCGGCCGGAGCATTCAGCAGAAACAGTCCTTTCTGGCCGATAAGAAAGACCAGAAGGTGGCCAGTCCGGTTCTGACGCTCGTCGACGATCCCTTCATCGTGGGCGGCCTGGGCAGCCGATTGTTCGATGACGACGGGCTGGCAACGAAGACAAGGGCGATGATCGATGCCGGAGTGCTTAAGGAGTTTTATGTCGACTGGTATTACAGTCGCAAACTGGGTTGGGAACCTACGACCAGCAGCCCGTCCAACCTGATTATCCCCCCCGGCAAGCGCTCGGTGAAAGAGATCATGAAAGACCTCGGCCGGGGGATTTTTATCACCGGGTTCATCGGCGGAAACTCGAACTCGACCACAGGAGATATGTCCATCGGCATCACCGGCCAGCTGTTTGAAAAGGGCGAGCCTGTTCACCCCGTCTCAGAGATGAATATAGCGGACAACCATCTCAAGTTCTGGCAGAGGCTCGCCGAGGCCGGGAACGATCCCTATATGTATTCCGGAACGCGGGCTCCCAGTCTCGTGTTCACCGACTTTGTCGTCGCCGGGATTTAGCTTGAAGAGGGCTCGGGAGCCGGCTTCATGGGCCTTTTTGATCAGGGCGATGGCCGTGTTGCCCTGACCCGGCAGGCAGCCCAAACTCTATCTTTGGGACTGGTCGGAGGTGGATGACCCTCCGGCCGCGGGCGCGGGCGTATATACGCTGGATGATCGAGAACGGCCTAACCTACGGCGAATTGACATCGAGGGACGGTTCATAATAAATTTAACCTCAGAGGACTAAAAGATGAAGTGTCCGAGTTGCCAGGCGGAGAACCTTCCAGACAGCCGGTTCTGTCACAAGTGCTCGACGCCGCTCTCTAAAGACTTGGCGAAACCTGAAGGCACAGCCGGCGCCCCCCGGACGCCTCATTTTGACCTTAAGAGAGGAGACGTTTTCGCGGGACGCTACGAGATCCTGGAAGACCTCGGCCAGGGAGGGATAGGCAAGGTCTATAAGGTCTTCGACCAGAAAGCCAAGAAGACCGTGGCCCTCAAACTCATTAAGCCGGAGACGGGCGCCGATAAGAAAGCCCTCGAGCGCTTCCGGAACGAATTGAAAATCGCCCGGAAGATCTCCCCCGGGAACGTCTGCCGCATGTATGACCTGGGAAGAGAGGGGTCCTCTCATTACATCACTGCAGAGTATGTCGAAGGCGAAGACCTGAAGCGCCTTATCCGAATGGCCGGCCGGCTCACCCCCGCAAAAAGTTTAAGCATCGCCATTGAAGTATGCGAAGGATTGAGTAAAGCCCACGGCCTGGGCCTCGTCCACAGGGACCTGAAGCCCCAGAATATCATGATCGACAGGGAGGGCAACGCCCGGATCATGGACTTCGGCATCGCCTGCCTCCACGAGGCCGAAGGCGTTGCGGGTTCCGGCGCCATGATCGGCACACCCGAATACATGTCTCCGGAGCAGGCGGAGCTCAAAGAGACCGATAAGCGCTCGGACGTCTACTCGCTGGGAGTCATCCTCTACGAGATGCTTTCGGGGTGCGTGCCTTTCGAGGGGGCAACGCCCCTCAGCGTCGCCATGAAGCACAAGGTGGAGAAACCCAGGGATATCCGGGAGCTCAGACCCCTTATATCCCCCGATGCCGCCGCCCTGATTTCGAGGTGCCTGGAAAAGGATCCTGGGAAGCGTTTCCAGACGACCGAGGAGCTCATCGCCGACTTGAAAAGGATAGAAAAAGAAGCTCCGGCCGCCGAAAAAGAGCCTCCCCCCATAAAAGAGGCCGCCGCAGCGAAGCCGACTGCCGTCACTTTTCGGGCCAGAAACTTGGTCATACCGGCCGCGGCCGTCCTCGCCCTTGCCGTCGCGGCGATCCTTGTCTGGCAGCTTGTCTTCAGGCCGGGGGGAGAACCTGAAACGAGTCCGGGATCCGTCCAAGCACCGGAAGACTCTTCGATAACCGAGATCAAGCCGGCTAAACCAGAACCGGCTCCGGCGAAAAAAAGATCGGCGGCGGCCGGGGACAAGACGAAAGCGGCCTTGACGCCTAAAACAGAATCGGTTCCCCGAAAACAAGAGGAATCCAAAGAGGCGGCGCAGCCGGCCACGACGACCCAGGCCCGGGTCAAACCGCGGAAGCCGGCATTGACGGAACCCGAAATCCGTTCGCTTGAGCTGTCCAAGGCCAGATTAAATGCCGCCAAGATCCTGGCTCAGAATAAAGGGCTCGATGCCCGGAACCTGCTCTTCAGGCTGGCCGGTGAGAAAGAACCCGCCGCCGAAAACGCGGCCGCCGCGAACGATTTTTCCAAGGCCAAATCCCTGCTCAAAAACCTGGAAGCCATGTACCGCCTGAGCCTCAAGTGCAAGACCGAGCATGATTGCGCCAAGGCTCTTCAAGACATGGCCGATGACCTGAGAAAGAAGGCCGAGAAGAGGCCCGCTGCCTCTGTCGATTCCGATCTCTTCGCGAGCGCGAAAAGATTCAGAGACCAAGGAGCGAGCTTGCTCCAGAAGAAAGACTATGAGAACGCTTCCAGGTTGTTTATTGAAGCCATCTTTCTTTATGGCCAGATCTCTGTTAAAAGACAATTGTAATAGCCGGCTTCATGGACCTTTTTGACCATAGAGATGGTCGCCTTGCCCTGACCCGGCAGAGCGTGACGCCCGGCCGGGGATCCAAGCCAAGAAGCCTCCCGGGTGCGCGTTTCATGGCAACTTGACATTCTCATCTTCAGTTGGTATACAGTAAAATTAACAATGTGGTTTTATGACTCTAATCTTCTATCCATCTAAAGACATAAATCGCTAAAATAAAAAAGGCTGCGGGCCCAGTCTTTTTAAAAGGAGGGGAAAATGCATATTTTTAAGCCCAAACCATGGATGGGCCTCTTATTCGGTTTCGTCCTGATTTTTGGTCTTTGCACTTCATCCACAGCCCAGGAGAAGATGAAGATCTCCGGAAAAGGAACCTATGCCTACACCGAGCGTCCTGCGCTCACATTCGATGATGTCGAAGGCCACCTGATTCTCATCAGCAAGTGGGAAGGCATGAATTGGAGCACGGGTGAGAACAAATTCATGGATCGCGCGGAGGTTTCCTTCATATCCTACGCCGACTACATCAAAGGCAGCGGGCCTTTCTGGGGCTATATAAAGATGTCCCAGAATGGGGACGTGGTCTATTCAAAATTCAAAGGGAAATCAACCACAACTCTTTCTCCCAAAGGCAAGCCCATTATGATCCTGGAAGCAGAAATTGAGATCATAAGGGGGACGGGTCAGTACCTGGGGATTCAAGGCAGCATGAAATCTAAGAACCAGATGATTTCCAACACGATCCAGATGAGCGAATGGGAGGGAGAATATTTTATTAAAAAGTGACAAGAGGAAGGCTAGCCTTTAAAACGAAGGTTTGGCAGGCCCGCAGCCTTCTTTTTCATTATCGTTTGATATCCTGGTCCAGCTCGCTTTTCTATCCTATCTTTGACATCGCCGCCCGGCCGACGATATACTCCCGGCGTGGAAAGGCGGGAAAAAGCAAATTCCTGTCAGGAACTTTTAGTGGCCGCCGAGACCGGAGCTGAATTGATTTGAAAAGAGAGACAGACCAAAGAAAGGAGTAGAGAACCCAACATGAAGATCCTCAAGGGGCACGGGCGTTTTTTAAATGCGATCTTGCTTATCGGATTTTCCCTCGCGGCCCTTATGCCCGCTTTCTCGCGGGCGCAGGAGCTCGTTTCCAACGTGGGCGGAAAGATCCGTGTCATTATCCTCCACTATGCGGAGGGAGGGGAGTACTTCTGGTTCGATCAGAAGGTTCTGTTCCGGGACCTGTTCGAAAAGATGGACAAGGACGTGGGCTTCGTCATGCTCGGGGGCAAGGACGACAGGGCCGTCCGGGCCCGCGACGCCCTGCGGTCCTTTGAAGCCGAGCGGCTCCCGGACGGGACGGCCCGGCTCAAGCACCTGGTCGTGGATGTCAAGTCGAGCCTGTTCTATCCCTGGGCCCGGGACCCCTACTTCATCCAGTCAGACCCCGAAGGCCGCCTCGTCTTCCTCGACGCCGGGTACAACGAGAAGCCCTTCCCGATTACGACGTTCGGGGAGGTCTTCGCCGGGGCGCGGACCCTGGCCGGGACCGTCCATCGCGGGGGCGGAAATATCCGGACGGCCGAGGAAGCGGTCTTCATCGGCATGGACACGATCCTGGGGGTCGGGACGAAGCGTCGTTATGTCGGCTTCGAACAGGAAGGCCACGATCATCTCTTCGAAATCGCGAGATTCGTCAAGCCCGAGGGCATTCCCGCCTACCGCCGGACGTTCGACGCCCACGCCGATTACCTGCACCGGGTCCTGGCCGCCGGGAAGAGGCTGGTTATCCCCGAGAAAGAGATTTTTTTCGAGAAACTGGCCAAGGGAGAGTTCGAGTTTAAGAAGAAGTCGCCCCGCGACACGGGGGCCCAGGCCGAATATCATACCGACGTCTACCTCGGCTTGGGCGGCAAGGCCGCCGACGGCCGGCGGGTCCTGTTCGTCGCCGACAGCAGGGCCGGCGCCCTGGTTGCCGAAGGCTTAAACGAGGAAGCGAGGAGGGCTGCGGAAAGGGCGCTGGCCGGGGTTCTGGCCCGGGAGGGGCTGTCGGCCTCCGGTGTCCCGCTGACAGAGGCGCAGATAGCCGCCCGCTTCGAATGGGAGAAACGCAAGCTCATCGATCTCGGCATCCTGGAAGCGAAGAAACAGGCCGAGAAATTCGATAAGGCGGCCGCTTATCTCGAGGGGCTGGGCTTCCAAGTCGTCCGTATCCCCAGTCTTCCCAACGGCCTCGACGACGAGGACGAGAGAAACGACGGCGTCGTCGGCGTCTCGTTCAACTACTCCAACGTCCTGACCGAGGTCTACGGCAATGTTCGCAAGGTCTACCTGCCCCGTTTCGGTTTCGAGGCGATGGACAAGGCGGCGGACGCGGCTTACCGTTCCGCCGGATTCGAGCCCGTCTTCATCGACGGGCTTCTGACCAACGCGCTGAGCGTCCTCCAGGCCGGGCTGGATTGCCTGACTTCCGAGATCAGGTTCCCCGTCCGCTGGGCCGAGGCGGCCAAGTAACGGCAATGAATGCTTCCCCCCTCCCCCCGGCCTCCATACTCATGGAGCCGCTGGCCCAGAATGCACCTTCAGAAGGCCTCAAATATCTCAATTTGCATTGACCGCGCGTTTTTCCATCATTTCGACAGGTTCCTGATTGAGTATGAGAGTCGCTCTTCGCGGTTGTTGACACCGCAATGCGACCGGCTATACACTCCCGGTATGGAGAGGTGGGGAGATTCATCGTCAGGTGCGGGAATTCGCAATGCCGCGGAAAAAGCAAATTCCCGTCTTCAGAAATGAGGATAATATGAGCTCCGCTCTCAAGACTTTCTTCGGCGATCTGAGGAAAAAGCGGATCATCGAGATTCTGGCCGCTTTTATCGGAGGCGGATGGCTTATTATAGAGATCGTCCATTTCGTTCTCGTCGGACATTACCATTTTCCTGAGAAGACGCTGGATATAACAATCATCACTCTCTTTAGCGTGCTTTTATGCACCTTAATTTGGCGGTGGTTCTCCGGCCGGGAAAAACCGCGTAAATTCAAGTTGGAACTGGTCTTGATACCTCTGGTTGTCCTGATCACAGTCCTATTGGATATCAATCTCCTTCTTCACCTTAAAGCGCCTGAATCAGAGACCGTCCCAGCCTCCAAATGGAAGAACTCCATCGCCGTTCTTCCCTTTGTCGATATGAGTCCCCAGAAGGATCAAGAGTACTTTTGTGACGGGATGACAGAGGAGCTCATCAACCGGCTGAGCAATATCAAGGAGCTCAAGGTCCCGGCCAGAACATCGGCATTCATGTTCAAGGGAAAAGCCGAGGATATACGCGAAATCGGCAGGAAGCTCGATGTGCAAACGGTACTCGAGGGGAGTATCAGGAAAGAAGACAGCCAACTCCGCATCACGGTCTAGC
>Ga0315284_10001038_pt1 | contig 38819 bp, 27 predicted proteins | sample YL17G09_16_MG_FD_203696 | JGI IMG/M metagenome (GOLD analysis project Ga0315284, IMG submission 203696) | Sediment microbial communities from Yellowstone Lake, YNP, Wyoming, USA - YL17G09_16 | ecosystem: Environmental > Aquatic > Freshwater > Lake > Sediment | place: USA: Wyoming | collected...
GTTAACTTCAATGACATATCTTGTCTGGTAAGTAATAATAAACGCTTGTGGGTGATTTCTGAAACTGCCCCAACTTTTGATAAGAACATGAGCGACAAAACTGAAATACCAAGATGTTTCATCTGCAATCGCACTCAAAGCAGTGAAAGACGACTTGTCGGAGACCAGGAACGCAACGTTTTCATCTGCTCGGACTGTGTCCACCTGTGCATGCAGACTCTCAGCCAGGACATGATTGTAACTCAAGCCGATCGCATGACCGGCTCATATCCGCAACAGCGTCAGGGTAAAAAAACCTCCGAAAGCACGCATCGTGACCTCCTTAGAAACTTCACTCTTCTGAAACCAAAAAAAATCAAAGAAGAACTCGACCAGTATGTAATCGGGCAGGAATTCGCCAAGCGTTCGCTTTCCGTCGCTGTTTATAACCATTACAAAAGAATTAGAAATCTCGCTCGACGAAATCCCGAAGTCGAGCTGCAAAAATCGAACGTAATGCTCATAGGCCCCACCGGCTCCGGAAAAACTTATCTCGCCCAGACTCTCGCGAGGATACTCGATGTCCCGTTCGCAATCGCCGATGCCACCTCGCTTACCGAAGCCGGTTATGTCGGCGAGGATGTTGAAAATATCATTCTGAAACTATACCTTAATGCTGATAGAGACATCGAACAAACGCAGATGGGTATCGTGTATCTCGATGAGGCTGATAAACTCGCTCGCAAATCCTCGGATAACCCATCGATAACACGCGATGTTTCCGGTGAGGGCGTTCAGCAGGCATTATTGAAAATCCTCGAGGGCACTATCGCGAATGTACCTCCGGAAGGCGGACGAAAACATCCGGAGCAGGAATATCTCCGTATCGATACGGCAAACATCCTTTTCATCCTCGGTGGCACTTTTGATGGTCTTGAGGAAATTATCGCAAGGCGTATCAAGCATCAGTCAATTGGTTTCAGGCGCAGCACCGCGGTCGACCAGAAAATAGATGACAGCGAAATCCTGAAACATGTTGTCCACCAGGACCTCAACAAGTTCGGCTTCATACCTGAGTTTGTCGGTCGCGTCCCAATCCTTGCCACTCTCGATAAACTCACTAAGGATGATTTAATCAGAATACTCGTGGAACCCCGCAACGCCCTTATCAAGCAATACAGGGAACTGCTCAGACTCGATAATTGCGATCTCGCTATCAGTGAAAAAGCCATTGAACTCATCGCTGATGAATCGCTGAAACGCAAAACCGGTGCTCGAGGCTTGAGAACTATTCTTGAAAAAGTGATGCTCGATCCCATGTATGATGCCCCATCGTTTCCTCCCGGTACTAAAATCATCATCGAACCGGAGAACATACTCGGAGAGCCAGTAAAAATCGAGCCCCCGAAGCCAAAGAGAAAACAGGACGATATTAAACTCGAAGAGGCAGGATAAAAAAATGGGAACGGCCCCCATTTTTTTATATCGCAATTTTTTTTTCTATTATTCGATCAACTCTCCCGGTGCAAGTCAAATTTTATCAAGCGGATGCCAGCTTTTATACCACTTTAAATCCGATAAAGCCAGCAATGCGGATATCCAAAGGCATGGCATAATATATGTATGTTGATGGAATAAAAAAGCATCTCATATTATCCCTATAAAACCACTGTTTATGCATCATACAAAAAAAATCGTTGGAAAATTTCCCTTAATCCATTGGCTTTTCATATTCCCCTCTGATATTATGTTGTCCCCCTGACGCCCGTGGCGAAATCCTTAAGCGGGTGTTGGAGGAAGGGATGAACGTCAACCGGGATTTTTGAACCTGCTCAGCGTAACTCGCTTCTCAGGTTCCGACTTTCGTACTCCCTTTTAAAATTCATATAAACAGGTCCTTTGCAATCCTATTCAATGCAATGAACTATTGCCGACAGGCTCTTTGATCGCTTGACGGTTCTATAGAAATGGGGCATCAACTATTCTGAGCACGGAGACCGTTATGAAAGGGAATCAGTTTGAATTCTGGCATCAGGCACTCTCATTATTGAAAATGAGAATGCCTCAAAACTTGTTTAACTCCATCATCCCCGATTCAAGGCTCGATAGATTCGAAAACGACAAACTCACTATCATCCTTCCTTTCCCGTTCATGCTGAGACGAATCACTCACTCGGACAAAGCGGCTCTTGAAGCGGTTTTTTCAGAGGTAATCGGAAGACCTGTCTCCGTGGAATTTAAAGTGGCGCCGGAATCGGAAAGATCCAAAATAAAAAAGATTGCATCGGAAGCTCAGAATCTCATCGAAAAACGCAAAGAGCTTTTAAAACCTGAGAATGATATCGAAGAAAAAGGACATAAAAAATCATCCTCCAATAAAGGCATGCGCCAGATCGATATCGACGAGGGCTTCATCCCATTAAATCCTTTGTGCACCTTTGAAACATTCGTCGTTGGAGACAACAGCCTGATGGCGCATGCTGCCGCGGTCGCTGTCGCGCGAAGGCCCGGTGATGACTATAACCCGCTTTTCATCTACAGCGGTGTGGGACTCGGCAAAACTCATATCCTCCATGCTATTGGTCAGTACGCTTTGAAATTGAATCCTTCTCTGCTCGTAAGATTTATAACCGCAGAAACTTTCACGAATGAGCTTGTTGACGCTATCGGTGTCAAGGATTGCATGAAACAATTCAGAAGCAAATATAGAAAATGCGATATCCTTCTTATCGACGATATCCATTTCCTTATCGGAAAGGAAGCCACTCAGGAGGCTTTCTTCCACACTCTTAACACCCTGTTCGAACTCAACAAACAGGTCGTTATCGCCAGTGATAGACATCCGAGAGAACTCCGAACCTTGAAAGAAAGGCTTATTAACAGGTTCCAACTCGGTCTTGTGGTGGATATCCAGAGACCGGGCTTCGAAACAAGAATGGCTATCCTCAAAAGAAAAGCTGAACTTATGGAACTCGAGATTCCAACCAGCATTATTGAAATCTTCGCCGGTGAGGTTCAGGGCTCGATTCGTTCTCTAATCGGATGCCTTAACTATGTTAAAAACTTTGAAGTCTCTCACAACAGAAAGGTAAGCTTCGAGGATGCAAAATCCATCGCCGAGCTTTGCAAAGATGATGCCGCAAGAAAAGATAAACGCATAACTGTTGCTATGATTCTCGACCTTGTATGCCATCATTATCGCATCACTCCTGATGAACTCCTCGGACCTTCAAAATCAGCTCGTTTATCTCATCCGCGACATGTAGGCATGTACCTGGCTCGCAAGCACACCAATCTTACATTCAAGGCGATTGCAGGAGCTTTCAACAGGGAAGATCATGGAACGGTTCATCACGGTGTAAATAAAGTTATCTCTCAGATCGATAAAGATGCTGTCATGTCCCGCGAGATAAGCTATGTGGAGGATATCCTCCTTGGGCAATCGCCTCGTGAGTGACTCATGCGGTGAAGATAATGGGAATTATCGTCCGAATCTTGTGAATCGATTATCGCTTATCCACAATCCTTATCCAATATGCAAAAAAACTATTCTCTAAATAAGAAACGATTTCAAATTTCATCCACAAAATTTTAACATCTCAAATCCCCCGAAAGGCTCTAAAAACGTAGAAGACCGAACATCTTCACAATTTCACACCTCTTAATATTATTATTATTAAAAATTAAATAGAAAGATACGTTGTCATTCACAAAGAAATAGATAAAATTAAAGCCCGTTCTTTGAAGGGAGAAAACAAAAATGACAGAGAAAACAGATATGAAAGAATTATCTTGGAGCGATTTGAAATTTTTCTGTGGAAAAGAGAGATTCAAATTCGAATCGACAGAGGAGCTTGAAATTACAGATGAGGTTTATGGCCAGGACAGGGCATGCAAAGCTATTGACTTTGGCGTTGGTATTAAATCGCATGGGTACAACATATTCGTGATGGGTCCTGTTGGCACCGGAAAAACTACGGCGATCCACAGAGCGCTTGCGAGAATAGCCAAAGACCAATCATCTCCGGAAGACTGGCTTTACGTTAACAATTTTGATGATACATCAAGACCCATAGCATTAAAATTCCCTACAGGTCTGGGGCAGGTTTTCAAGAATGAGATGGTGAAACTTCTCGAAGAGCTTAAAGTACATATCCCGAAAGCATTTGAAACGGAGCATTATCAGGAACAGAGAAAGCTGATAATCCAGGAGCTCGAGAAGCAACGGCAGGAAGAGCTTGCCCGATTGGCTGATTTCGCGGCTGAGCGTAATATCGAACTTCGAAACATGGGTCGTGGCTTTGTCATGATTCCTATTAAAGAGGGCAAACAACTTCAACCGGAAGATTTCGATAAACTTTCTCTTGATGAGAAAAAGCTCATTGAGAAGCATATGTCCGAGATACATGATACAGCGGACACAATTATGGAAACGGTCGGTGACATAGAGGAGAAAATAGTTGAAAGAATAAAGGCGCTCGACAGGAGAATTACGGACACAGCGGTCGGGAGAAGCATAGGTCGATTAAGGAAAAAGTACAAAGACTATCCTTTTGTAATAAACTATCTGAATTCAATTAGAAACGAAGTCCTCGAGAACGTTTCGGATTTCCTGCCAAAACATGATGCATCTGAGGATACCCCATTACCTCAACTTATGGGAATGCAGCGAGAACCGGATTTCAGCCGTTATGAGGTCAATCTCCTGACATCAAATACCGAGGGAACCGGCGCTCCGGTGATTTATGAGAACAATCCGACATATTACAACCTGATAGGTAGAATCGAACATAAAATAACTCCATCTGGCGCTTTTGATACGGACTTCACGATGATAAAACCCGGAAGTCTGCATCGTGCGAATGGTGGATATCTGATTATCGAAGTCAACGAACTATTCAAGAATTATATGGCTTACGATGCGCTCAAGCGATGTCTTAAAAATAGCCAGGTTATAATCGAGGACATAAACGAACAGTTCCGCTTGATTACTACAGTCGCGTTACGACCGGAGCCGATTCCTCTTGATGTCAAAATCATTCTGATTGGCAATCCCTACGCATATTATGTCCTCTATTCATATGATGAGGATTTTCAGAAACTTTTCAAAGTAAAAGCTGATTTCGGTTATGAGATGGATCTTGATGAGAGTACATTAGAAGACATTTCTTATTTCATCGCTTCTCTTACAAAACGTGAGAATTTGAAGCATTTCTCATCCGATGCCGTGTGTCAAATTGCGGAATTTGCATCAAGACTCGCCGGTCAACAAAACAAACTCGCAACCTCCTTCTCTCGAATATCGGATATAATTCGTGAATCGAGCTACTGGGCAGGTATCAACGGGAACGGAATAGTGCACGCGCCGGATGTTGAACGCGCACTCGACGAGAAAGAATACCGAAGCAACAGGATCGAACAGAAATTGCAGGAGATGATCGAGGATGGCGATATCATGGTCAGCTCCGATGGCGAGGTCGTTGGACAGGTTAACGGCCTTGCAGTTATGAGTTTTGGCGATTTCATGTTCGGAAAACCATCAAGAATAACTGCTCGTCATCATGCAGGAAAAGGAGGAATCATTCAGATTGAGCGCGAGGTGAAACTCAGCGGACGAATCCATGACAAGGGCTTGATGATTCTTTCAGCTTATCTGAGAAGCCTTTTTGGTCGTTGTAAATCCTATTCCTTCAGCGCTTCCCTGACTTTTGAGCAGGTATATGAAGAGATCGAAGGCGATAGCGCAAGCTCCACTGAACTTTATGCTCTCCTTTCAAGTCTATCCGGACTTCCTATAAAACAGGGAATTGCAGTTACAGGTTCGGTCAATCAATATGGCGAGATTCAGCCCATCGGCGGTGCGAACTATAAAATAGAGGGTTTCTTCGCCATTTGCAAGGTTCGAGGTTTTACCGGGCAACAGGGTGTTATCATTCCTCATCAAAATGTCAAGAATCTCGCTTTGAAGAATGAAGTGATAGAGGCTGTTAAGGATGGTAAATTCCATGTATGGCCCGTCAAAACTATAGAGGATGGCATCGAAATTCTCACAGGTAAGCCGGCAGGTAAATTAAAACGAGACGGCACTTATCCGAAAAACTCAGTCTTCGGGAAAGTTATGGAGCGTCTCGAAGAACTGAAAATGGCTGAAGAAGAGGAAAGCGGCAAATCCGGTAAAGTCTTGAGACGAGGTCGCGGTATAAAATTTTAAATCATTCCTTTATGATGACATTTCATATACCTTGCGTTTGTCATTTGAAATGCCATATTTTTTAACACCCGCATCACGCCTAATATTTAAAAGGCTTCAGCCTTAATATTTCCATAAAAGACATTTCATATGTCGATGCCTGGTATTTGAAATGCCATTTCCCTCGTCGTAGTTTTCAAACACAGATTAAATCAAATATGCGCGTGTTTTTAATCAATTGTGGTATTTCATATGTCAAGGTCATGTCATTTGAAATGTCATTAAATGAAACTACTTTAATGAAGTCGCTTATAATCAATATTTCGATAGAGCAAACCGTATTTTGGCATTTCATATGGCATCCCTATGTCATTTGAAATACCGTAGGGGTTTATCCATGTATAAACCCATCCATGTATAAACCCAAAACCGATTCCCCAACGTGGACTATCCCCGTTTTGATTATTGCTTGTTTTTGATTTTGGTGCTAATTTTGCATTAGCGGTCGGTGATATTAATTCTGATATGCCTGATGAACATCAGGAAATAACCCGTGATGATATAACCGCGCAGATCCCGGAAGACAAACGCGCGAGAAGCCTGAGGGCGAGCGTTTGGGACGGTGCGTTTTTCTCCGCTATGCTCGGCTTCGGTGAAGTCTACTTCATCCCCATGCTATATGCCATTAAGGCGTCGAATTACTTCGTCGGACTCTTCTCGGCTATTCCTCAACTTTGTGTAGCTTTCTTCCAGTTCCTCGCTATTTTCATCGTTGAACGTTACAGGTATCGTAAAAGAGTTATTCTTATGGGTGCCTCAACCCAGGCTCTGATGCTTGGCATTATCGTTATTGGACTTCTTGCCACAAAACATGATCCCTGGTTTTTTGTAATCGTCGCCTCTGTTTATTATTCCGTGAACGGACTTGCGGTACCCGCCTGGAACAGTCTTCTCGGCGACCTCACCAGAAGTGAAGACCGCGGTAAATACTTCGGATATCGCAACGGACTTTGCGCTTTTGTTGTTTTTATTGCTCTTCTTTTCGGTGGATGGATTATCCAGCGATTTGACAACCTTGGAAGCTCTATAGTCGGATTTGCTGCCATCATGTTTATCGCCATGATCTGTCGTTTCATCTCTGTCGCGTTCCTCGGTTTGCACTATGATGTTCCTTATACTCAGGTGAAGGACTCTTATTTCAGCTTCTGGGCTTTCATAAAGCGAAGCCCGAAATCGAATTTCGCGCATTTCACATACTTCGTCGCTTTTATGAATCTCTCCGTTATGATTGCCGGACCTTTCTTCGCTATTTACATGCTCCGGGATGTCGGTATGACCTATATGCAATACACAATCGCTCAGGGGGTTTCTGTAGTAGCACAGTTCATCGCGATGCGTCGATGGGGTCCGTTCGCTGACCGCTATGGCAATCGAATGGTTCTCAGACTCACAAGCATAATCATGCCTATCCTTCCTATAATGTGGCTTTTTGGCAAAAATTACTTCTACATCCTCTTCCTCATGGTTTTAAGCGGTCTCTCATGGGCTGGATGGGCGCTCTCTTCCGGAAACTTCATCTTTGATGCCGTATCGCCCCAAAAACGCGCCAGATGCTCCGCCTACCTTAATGTTTTCGCATGCACGGGTGTCTTCTTTGGCGCGTTAATCGGTGGATACATAACAACCCATGTTCCTCAAACCATAGACCTTGGCATCACCAAAATTACTTTCTTCTCAGTTCTTCAATCATCATTTCTGGTTTCGGGAATTGTGAGAATGCTAGTTGTGTTAATCTTTATGCCGTCTATCAGGGAGGTAAGAGAGGTTCCTCATCCCAAAGCTACGGATATGTTCATGATGCTGACCAACATCAAACCAGTCTATGGCGGATTCTTTGAACCATTTACCGGTAGCGGTAGAAAATTGATTGCTGGCATTTTAAAATCTAAAAAGAATGATTCTAAAAATCATTAATGGCATCATTGTTGCATTATGTAGGGGCGAATCTTGTATTCGCCCTGCATTTGTTGTGTATTCGCACTTTGTAAAGGATGATCACAAGGATCATCCTTACGGCATGTGACGGCATGTGGGGGATTTTATCAACCTTTGGAGGTTCATAGCATGCGAATCATGACACTCATGGGAGGACCATCACCAGAACGTGAAATCTCCCTCAAAAGCGGTAAATTTGTCAGCGATGGCTTAAGGCGTCTTGGTCACGATGTCATAGATGAGGATTTCTCAACTGAGACCTACGATAATATCCTCAAAACCAAACCGGACCTCGTTTTCATCATCATGCATGGTTCTCCGGGTGAGGATGGAACCGTTCAAGGTATGCTCGATATTTTAAATGTGCCTTATACCGGCTCCGGTGTTCTCGCATCCGCTCTTTCAATCAACAAAGCCTCCCTGAAACGATATCTTGCTGGTTCGGGAATAAACATGCCGTCCTGGTTCGAGATTCCCCCGTCTGCCACAATGGATATTATTACCAACAGGCTTACCGCTGAGGCTATGTATTATCCCGTTGTGGTTAAACCGACCTCCGCCGGAAGTACTATTGGCATCTCTATCGTAAACAAAGAAAGCCAACTTGAAGGTGCAATTCTCGAAGCAAGAAAAATATTCCCTGATGTTATGATCGAGGAGTTTGTCGATGGAAAGGAAATCACGGTTGCCATTGTTGGAAATCGCAATCCGATTGTCCTACCCACTCAGGAGATAATTGCTGAAAGTGGATTCTACGATTATTTCTCCAAATACACTCCCGGACAAAGTCACCATCTATTCCCTCCTCGACTTGACCCGGCTGTCGTCTTCACCGCGGAGGAAATGTCAAGAAGGGCGTATATAGACATAGGATGTCGTGGATTCGCTCGTGCCGACCTTATTGTCGATCTCGATAACAAGCCTTATTTCCTCGAAATGAACACGATTCCCGGCATGACCAATGTCAGTCTTGTCCCTGGTGCTGCTCGTGAATACGGATGGGACTTCAACGAACTTCTGAGACGTATCATTGCCTTCTCCCTCAATCCGGATTGAGAAAATTAAAAAAGACAGCCATATGGGGACAGTCCCTTTGAATAGACCACTATTACTGCTTGCGTTAAGTTAGCAGATAAACCGGTATCAACAAGAAGTCTCTGTCGTGGACTGTCCCCGTTAATATGAGGGCTGCATGCGGGACTATCCCCGACCAATTCTCGTGCGCCTTAGAAAAGGTGTCTGTCCCCTTTTTGCCTTTTTCCTTACTTTTTTCCTGCATAAAAAGGAACTATGTGAAATATTTCGTTTTCTTCATGTTGGACAGTGCAATTGGTAATATGATAATATTTAGTGGTAGTATTGCAGAACCAATACACAATTTCATGAAAAATACACAGATGAAGAGTTACATTCCATTTTCCTTGTTGGGAGCATTTATTTTTCTGCTGATTCTCTCAGCTTGTTCAAAGAGCACACAGGATCCCATCAGATCCTCCGCATCAACCTCGAATACTCTCGATGAAAACATCGTGCTGGTCAGTTCGGATAGCGCAGGTTCGGTAGAAATTCAAACCGACAAATTGACCCATCCGATTGAATTCTCCTGGACAAGAAATGGTATTTCAGCTACCAACAAAGGTTCGGTAGTCTATGATCTAGCTCTCAATAATAATAGCAGCGCTTTTTCTTTTGGCATTGTCGGCACCGGTATGACAACAGCAGCTCTGTCTATTCCGCTTCTAACCGGTATAAATCAGTTCGAAGTTAGCTATAGCGATGCTCCTACTGTACTAATTAACGGGCATGTCATTCACACCGATGGTTTCAAGGGTGAGGACATGGTTGTCACTGACGACAGGGGAGAGGGTCATGTTCGAAACGAAGTTAATCTGAACTTCGTTGACGGTACTCCCGTCTCGGAAAAATACAGGATATTCCGAGATCATAATCTGTTCCTGACCGGATTAAATGACATCATTGGAATGTATACTGTGCGAATCGATGACGGACGCAATCCTTATTCTGTTGTCAGAGAGCTCGCAACTGAACAGTCCGTGAAAAATCCTGTAGTGAACGGACTCGTAAAAGTATGCTGGCCCAACGACATGGTCTGGTCTCCATACTGGCCTGATGACTACCGATGGGCAATGAAAAGAATTCATGCAAACGAGGGCTGGGATATTTACAAGGATGGTACCCTTGATGAGCAGGGCGATGCTAACGTTGACAATGTTGTCATGTGCATTGTCGATACTGGACTCTGGCTGCATGAGGACTTCAACAAGAGTTATTGGCATACATGGGCATCCAAAAAGTACAGCATTAATTTTATTTATCCTGGTACTCCCCCGCTTGACTATTATGGTCATGGAATTTCAGTCGCTGGAATCGCAACCGCTCAGGGCAATAACGGAAAAGGCATAGCGGGAGTCAGCTGGGGCGCCTACCTCCTTTCTGTTAAATCACAGGGCGACGATGGATGGGGCACTTGGGAATCTGTAGCTAATTCAGTTACCTATATCGCACAGCTTGCTGATCTATACCCCTGGCTGAAGTTCATCGGTAATTTTTCTCTTGGTGGATTCCAGGATGATCCAAACATGCGAGCGGCATCTGTAGATGCTGGAACCCGCGCCAACCTGCTTTTTGTTGCGGCTGTTGGTAACAACAATGGACCATACGCCGATTCGTTCTACCCGTCAGCATATGCGGAATTCATGTCCGTTGGCGCATCATCGATTATTCAGGTGGACGGTCTTGACAAGGAAGTTACAGGAGAATGCCCCTTTGGATGGGGAACAAATTACGGTTATACAGTCGATGTATGCGCTCCCGGTACTCTCGCAATCACAACCACCAATGTTCCCTGGACCATAATGTATGACAACCTCGATCCCAATTGCCCCGTATCATGCACAACATGGTATTGTCAGTACTTTGCTGGAACATCATCAGCTACTCCTCATGTTGCAGGTCTTGCGGCTCTTCTCTGGAACAAGCACCCCGAATGGACCAGGCAACAGGTAATAGATAAAATTAAATCCACCACCGACCCCATGGCTCCAAGTCCTGGAAAAGAAGGTCAGCTTGGAACAGGACGAATCAATGTATATCGCGCACTGACCGAATAAATCATGTATACCTGGAAATATCGGTAATTTAGGATCAGGGAATAAATCCCGGCATGCCGTAAAAAACCGTAGAAAAGGTGTCTGTCCCCTTTTTACGGTTAAAAAAAGGATGGATGCCTTTCGGCATCCATCCGTTACTTCTTCCTTGAAACCCCTCCTTGGGGGTCCGCGAAACGTTTGACAATATTACGTCTCGTCTATATTAAATGGCTTCGATTCCGGAGTCCTCGCATCGGCTCCGGACTGTACCACGATTATAACACCATCGGACCGTCCATCAGGCCCAACGTAAATCATGTCGAGGTCTTCAAGACCCTGAGGGTCTAATCCGGGATTGTTCTTCGTGAACAATGACCTGTTGGGGTAGTCTCCGATTATGTTATAAACATCCCTCGCTGGATTGCTGATAGTTCCGTAGCCCGCAAGGTTAAAGCCCGTTACCTCGCTGATAACCGGTTTGGTGTAATCGATACCCTGACCTAAATTCAGGAATGAGCAGTATCCGCCAACGGCGGAGAATGTTGCGTAGTAGTAGAAATTACCCGGCTGCAGGAAGAACAGGTGGTCGTCTCGGTAGTTGGTAATATTGGCGACACCGCCTGAAGTCGGATTCGTATAACCATAATAGTTGTCAGGAGCATCCGGGTCCGGTTCGGGAACCACAACAATCGGGATTGGTATATGCCTCTGGCCCTCCGAAATATCCCACATCAGGTCTCCCTTTTCGCCTCCCACCTGCCGGTCAATCAGCTGCTGCGCTCTGTCAGCATTGCCATGAACCGGGGCGATGTGACTGGACCAGATATTCACGCGATACGGATGCGGATACAGGTTGTAATCCGCCGGCTCGACTATCATTCGTCCGTATTTCTCCACATCGCGTACTCTCTGGAAGGGATTCCTCGGATACGCCGACAGGTAAGCGAACTCAAGAAGAACATCCACGTCTCCATCGAACTCGCTGACACCAACTATCTCGTTACCGTCGGCATCGAAATAGTTCGGTGTCTTTAAGGTTGTGAAGGAGTCGGTCCAGTCGCCTCCGTACAGAATGAGTGGATAAACACCGCCTGTATCAACGGCGTATCTCTCGAGCGCGACCTGGATCGAGTGGATATTCGACTTTACCTCGGCTTCCTTGGCTTTCTCCCTCGCTTTTACGAAGTTCGGAAGCGCCATTGCCGCCAGTATCCCGATTATCACTATAACTACCAGAAGCTCTATAAGGGTGAATCCCCGATCATCTTTTCTCATCATCTCTCTTCTGTCACCTCCTTTCAGGTTGAAGAGAGGCCCAAAATTTTTATGTGAATAATTGTTCTGGGCTAAGTAAATAAAAAAGGTTTGTGAAAGAAAACTGATCATTAAGATTCCTGACCCTGGTTACTCACCGACTTCGAGGGATTATGTTTTTATATTATGATTAACCCTCACTGGTCTTCGAACAACCCGCTTCACCGGTTTGGAGGAGAAGGTTTCTTATTATGATATTTTTTGATAAATGCCTTCTCCTTTATGGCCCGTCCCCGTTGAAGCGTGGGAACTTGCTCTTAATTTATGTAATAGTTCTACCCTGTGGTAGTACGGTTTAGCTCCTTAGTTCTGCTCGCCGTAGCGAAGCTGATCTCGGATAATATCCGGTGCGTTATCGGATCCCGCTGTGACGCAGATTATGACCCAGTCCTGTACTCCATCCGAACCGCTCTTAAGTGTGAGTATACTAGGCTCCATCGGATCGATTCCATCCGGGAATGCCCCGGTGTACGGATCGTACTCGACTGAACTGTAGCCTGTAGCCTGTGATTTGTGCTGATTTCCAGTGTTTGCATGATGAACAATCACATCTCCGAATTGAGTAAGTTCTGGGGGAAAATTTGGATTGCCATCTTTTATACTACCTGGCATCCTGTTGAATAGATCCTGACCGCCTTCAGTAAGACTGTCTCGGTCACCGGGCGCGCCATAGCCATAGAGGAAGAATCCGAGGACATCCTCAGATGCGATACCCCAGCGTGCCATGTTCACCGATTGATCCGATATCTTTGCAATAATCGCTTGTGCATGGAAATAAACCGGGATGCCATCCGCGAACATCGGGTGATAGTAGAAATTACCGGGCGCGTCGAGGTCCGGATCGGAGACTATTTCCGTATCTATTTCCTCGAGTCCCTCTGTCATGTAGAGCACGAAGTCCATCTGCGGCGCATCGCCCCATCCGAATCCAAGATCGAACATGATATCGCCATGATGGCCACCGTATGGGAACTGACCGGTCATCTGGGTTTTCCCGATTAAGTCCGAGTTCCACATACCGGCATCTCGTCTCGCGAACGGGTTCTTGGGGTACTGCGCGAGATAGCCGAAATAAAGAAGCGGGTCAGCATCAAGCAGGTCATATCCACCGCCTAATATTCCGATTCGATTTCCATCTACGTCTTTGGGTGCGACAACTGCAAATGGCGTCAGCCCCTCTCCTCCATCCTGTCCTAATCCACCCCACTGGTCTGGTTCCGGGAAGTATACATTCGTGAATGTACCATTGAGTGCCCTGTCACGCAAGCACCACAGGATATTCGAATCGCGCTCGCCGCCGGTTAGAAATGTCGGGTAAACCCCATGATTGTCAACCGCGTAGCGCTCAAGGGCGATCTGGATTGAATGGACGTTTGATTTTACCTCAGCCTCGCGCGCTTTGTTCCTCGCTTTGATGAAGTTCGGAAGCGCTATCGCTGCCAGTATCCCGATAATCACGATAACCACGAGGAGCTCAATCAGGGTGAAACCAGATTGAGTTCTAAAACTTTTATGCAATTTTTTTCACCTCCCTTCCGGGATAAGATGGATAATTATTCCACACGAATCTTCGATTCGCGGAATTTCTGATACGAACCTCCCGCGTTAACACAGAGATGTAACGCACCCCACGCGTTAGCACGGGGATTCTGTACTGGATGCAACGCACCCCACGCGTCAGCACGGGGATCATACGTACCCCCCGCACAAGCACGGAGCTTGTATATATTAAACGATTTTTTTCGTCTTGTAAAGAATATTTGCGATTATTGTTCATCGAGACCTGGAACCTTTCTCGCCATATTCCTTTTTTTCCGGGCAGGGGATTCAGCCCTTGATTCGCCGCCAGATGAATTCTTCTCTTTCGCGGTAGGGCATCTTGTGATTTTTGATTCTTTATAGCAACTCTAACAATGCCTTACTGCCTGCGTTCAATTCTTATTATACTCCATTGGTACCTATATCAACAAGAGTTCGATTCAGGATTTTTTAAGCTAACAGGTGATTACAATATATATCGGGCTGACGGGTTGTGTACAAATTCCTTACGGTCATAGCTCTGAGCTGCTCCTTGACAGGCGTAGTACTGTCTCACTCCGTATGTACATGACATTTGCTGCATGTGCAGATCAGTACTGCGCGCGTGAGCAAGTCAGCTCAGAGCCATGACCGTTAGGGACCTCGTACTATACGCTTCAGATCCATCCAGCTCCTGTCCCTATTTCCCATTTAATCTCTCTTAATGTACAATGTTATCTAAAATTCTTTAGATTTTTATATCACGGAGGTTTAATATGCGATTTAAGCTTGCAATACTCATAATTCTTTTCGTTTCTTTCATCATTGGATGCACCGGTGCCAAAACCGAAGCTACCAGTCAAAAATCGGAAACTCCAAAATCCGATCAAACCACTCAGGACAACACAGCTCCTCCCCCAACCACAGAAGGACGCGATATCCCCGCTGCATGGAAACTTGGTGATGCCGCACCGATTGAAAAAGTCAAAATTGTAACATCCGATAAAGTTGAAATCGTCGCTAATTTCCGTCCATCTGCCGGATCTCCCAGCTACAAGATTCCAGCTGTCGTTTGCGTTCCGATGCTCGGTAAAACGAAGGAAACCTATGATGAATTCACGGCTCATCTCAGCGAAATCGGGATCGCATCCCTTGCCATAGATGTCCGTGGACATGGTGAAAGCACAATGGGCGGAGCACTTCGTTATGGTTCATTCAAACCAAAAGACTGGCAGGATTGCATCAAGGATGTTAACGCGGCTTTCGGATGGCTTAGTAATCGCAATGATATCGACAAACGTCACATTGGACTCGTTGGAGCATCTATCGGCGCGAATTTTGTTCTGATAATTGGCGCTCGCGAGGAGGTCGGTATGGTTGTCGCTCTTTCGCCCGGCATGGATTACCATGGCATCGCTCCAAGGGATGCTGCATCGAAAATAAAGGGAAAACCGGTTTATCTTGCCGCGACCAAGGGCGACAAATATTCCGCTGATTCCGTAAACACTCTTCTACAATCCATGGATCCCTCTACGACCATGAAAATCATTGATAACCGAAACGAACACGGAACCAACATGTTCCAAATCCCGTTCTTCCAGGAAGAGCTGATTAAGTGGATGAAGGAAAAATTCGACGCCATGGTCCGCGATGAATTGAATGTCGACAACGCCCCAAAAAAGGGTAAACCCGGCGCCATCACCGTACCGAAATAACAATGCATCCCGAGCGTTAGTGAGGGAAACGCACCCCACGCGTAAGCACGGGGATTCTGCACTGCCCGCGTCAGCAACCAGTTCCGAGCGTCAGCGTCCCCGTCAGCCACCAGTATCCATCCATACTAATACGCACCCCACGCGTCAGCACGGGGATTTTGTACTGCGAGCGTCAGCGACAGTATTCAGAAGCGACGAACCAGCACATATCACACACCCGGAGCGTTAGCGAGGCAATTTTCCACTTGACCTTTAAGCATTTTCCAATTACCTTATTGACCGCCTTTTTACTATTTTATCTGTTCCGTAATCAGGAAAGAGGGATTCATCTATGTCAAAAAACAGAATCGAACGAATGATGGTTATTGGTGCTGCCGGACAAATCGGCTCCGAACTTGTTATGGCGCTTCGCGAAAAATACGGCAACAAAAATGTCGTCGCTGTCGGACGAAAAACCGCTCCCAGCAAAGAAGTCGCCGAATCCGGTCCGTGGGAGTATGCGGATGCCAACGAAAAAGAAAGCATCGAAAGACTCATTAAAAAATATGATATAGATACAATACACCACCTTGCAGCTATTCTTTCCGGTGTCGGTGAACAGGATCCAAACCGCGCCTGGCGTGTCAACATGGATGGTTTAAAAAATATTCTTGACTTGGCACGCGATTGCAAACTCACTCGTGTTATAGTCCCTAGCTCGATAGCGGTCTTCGGCCCCACGACTCCAAAGGATAACACCCCTCAGGAAACTATTCTCAGACCGACAACCATGTATGGCGTTACAAAAGTCGCTGGCGAACTCCTTTGCGATTATTATTGCCTCAAGTATCGTGATGATGGTGTCGATGTCCGTGGCATGCGATTCCCCGGACTTATCTCCTGGAAAACCCCACCAGGTGGCGGTACCACCGATTACGCGGTAGCTATATATTATGACGCTGTCAAGTATAAAAAATACAAATGCTTCGTGGAGGAAAGAACCGTTCTCCCCATGATGTACATGCCCGATGCTCTCAAGTGCCATATCGACCTTGCTGAGGCTGATGTCTCCAAACTCCGCTTCCGCAATGCATATAACGTGACCGCTTTTAGCTTCAACGTTAAACAACTCGCCGATTCAATCCGACGTCATATCCCGGAACTCGAGGTTACCTACGAACCGGACTTCCGTCAAGGAATCGCTGATAGCTGGCCTAATTCAATCGATGACTCCGCCGCCCGCGCCGACTGGAACTGGAAACCCGATTACGACCTCGACTCCATGACCGACGACATGATCGAGAATCTGCAGATCCAGCACAAAAAAGGCTTGATTTGATAGCAAACGCATGATTTGTTAATACTCCGACGTTAATGTCAGCACAAACGCTGTTGCCGATGTTAGAGAATTGCCGGTTGAAGATGAAAAGAGGGCACAGACGCCGTCGCTTTTGTCAAAATCCAGGTAACTATTGTTAAAATAACCGGATATTGAAATGTTTGACATTGAGTCAATATCCAAACCCTGACCAAGAATATCTGAGTTGCTGGTGGAAAAAGGATAGCGGCACCAGGAAAATATACGCGTTAAATTACCTTGAGGATTGAATCTGAACACGTTGACACAGCTGCAACCATCGGGCGGTGGAATTATATCCTGCCCCTGAGGCGGATTGAAATAAACTGTTTTCATCGTACCGCCCAACGCAAAGATATTATCGGATGCATCGAGTCTTATTCTGCTCACCGTGTCAATATCTGTCCCGCCCCATGTGCATACCCACCTGAAATTCCCATCCGGATCGAAACTGGTCAGAAACACATCAGCCTCGCCACTTGATGCGTATTCGGGTCCTCCACCCGGTACTCCTGTGAAATCCACTGGACCGATATAATTTCCCGTTGCATAGACATTTCCGGATGAATCCAAAGCGAGGTCTATTATAGAATCATCGAGCGGTCCCCCGAATGTTTTTGACCAGATATAATTGCCATTTTGATCCAATTTCAGAATATAAGCGTCAGAAAGCCCGTTTGATATATGTTCATTCACTTCATTACCGGGATTCAAATCAGAAATAGCTCTGAATTTTCCGGCAAGGTAGATATTCGATGACGCATCGCATCCTATTGCTGTTAATATCTCATCGGGATCCAGAGTATGAAACTCCGTATAATATGGAATTTCAGGATCGAATTCGAAATTTGCACTCCATGTAATAGTTTTTAACAGGTTCCCGTTTATATCAAACCTCGAGCAGAAGGCATCCATATCGCCAACCGGGGTTATAAGATTTTCACCGGGACCCGGATCGAAATCGACCGTTTCCGAAAATCCGCCCGACACGATTATCGAATCGGACAGGGGATCGAAACAAACTCTTAATGCGGCATCCTGCCCGATATCTCCCCATGTATTAACCCATGCCTTTGTTCCATCGCTGTTTAGTTTTATTAGAAAACTGTCATACCAGCCATCTGCCGTACGAAGGTCGATACCCTCCATTGGATCAAAATCCACCGAACCGCTGTAGATGCCTGTCACATAAACTCCGCCGGATGAATCAACAACGATATCAAAAGCAAAATCGCCGTATTGGCTTCCAATGACTCTGACCCATTCAAGCTGACCGAGTGGATTGAATTTCGAAATGAAAATATCCTGCAAGGGATTCGATTCGACGAGTATCGGTGAGGAAGTTCCATTATTGAAATCTGCTTCATTAAAGAAATCTCCCACTGCATATACATTACCGACATTATCAACCTTCACCGAACGGCATTGAGCATTTTGTCCCCATGTCCTGACCCTGAAATTTCCAGGTTCACTGGGAGTTACAGATAATACCTTTGTGTTCTTCTCTTCAATGGGTTCAGGACCTGGCGAAAAGCCGCCAGCTATTAAAGTCCCACTCATGTCTTTATTCCTGTTATCAGTCTGGTCTTTCTTCTTGAAAACATCGAATGGGATAACTGATGCTGCCATCGATTTTAGAGCGGGATTCTTGTATCGATCATGAACAGCTCGTACCCCGAACCAGTATGTTTGACCTACTACCAAACCGGAAATGGTTACAGGATTGTTGTCTACGTACGAAGAGTAGTGGTTATCCCATGGGTATTCATCGGTATCCCCATACACCCTGTAACTTACATCGTATTCACTCACAGCTTTGCCCCAGTATATTGTGGCAGAACCAGGTCCTTGCACAACCTGCGTAATACCTACCGTATCCTCCCATACTGGTACTGGTGGCGGTTCGGGATCAGGCTTACCACCCCCGCCACCTCCACATCCATAAAAAAACAAAACCAGAATCCAGATTGCGGATATTTTCGTTACTGTGCTCATGAAATTGTCTCTCCGGTGCATCGATATTCATTACACTTCATGTTAATTTTTTAATATATCCTGCTTGTCCCCTCTTCGAGAATGGATGCAATTATCATCGGGATTGAAAAGGAAAACAATTAAAATTTTTTATTTGGGGACACACTAATGGTGACAGCCCCAGCATCACAGTGACCAACAACATGATCGCCAACCTTCGCATCCAGCACTCCAAAGGCTTGATTTAGACTTGCTTTTGTAGAATAGACATCCTGCTTGTATTAATAAATGAGGATCGTGTTGTGGTGAAAGTATCCTGCTTGCATTTTATTGTTTTGTAGGTTGGTCAGATGCAGCAGCATTCTCCTGACCGCTGATAAGGAAATCGACAATATTATTTAGTTCATCAAGCGGAACCAAACTCGGATCATGCTCATTCATCTGTTTAACTATCTCAACCCATTCAGCTCTGGTGTATTTAACACGGAAAATCTCGGTCGGTTTATGGCATGGATAACAATGTTTTTCCACAATTGATGCATCTCGCTTCAATGTAACCGGCTGGGGGGCATGGGTTCCTGCAAGATAACTGACAATTATACTTCCTTCATCGGCTGTGATTCGCGGCGCCGCCATGTTCACCATACGTTTGACAACCATTGCCCAATCATCCGGACTTCGTGGCTTCATTATTGACTTGAGATCATGGCAAACAGAGCACTTGTCTATGAATAATGTTTTCCCGAGATAATCATCGGCAAGATGAGTCTCTGCGGGATGTATCACCGCCCGTTCCTCGGTTTTCCATATTATGTAATAGCCTGCGGTGATTATGACAAGGCAGAAACTCATCGCGTAAACAATGACTCCTAATCCGAACAAATATACGGATAAGCGTTTGAAAAATCTCGGGATCAGTATTTTCATCGCGAGGATAAAAAATAACGCGACCGCGAGTGCCACATGCAGTGCGACTCTTGGTGATGATTCCTCCCAGTAATTCTTCACCCGCATTATCATTCCAATGAACATCACAAGAAAGAGCAATGCGAAAATATATCCGCTGATTTTATGTATGCGAATGTAAATCTTCGGATTCTCGACCTTCCGACTGCCCTGCACAACGAGCATTGTATATAGAGGCACGATCCCGATTAGCAGAAATATTGCCGAGATGATTATGCTTGCTTCCGGAGGCGTAATATCACCTTGCCTTTTTGTGATATCCAATCGCTCTAAGCCGTCAGTTTAACATAAAAATGTTTGTGTTTGTGGACTGTCCCCCTGTATTTGAGGCCTGTTCCCCAGAGCCACTCAGAACCGCTCAGAATCGCAATGCCCATTTCCCCTCTCCGTTAACGGAGATAGAAATCGGAGAAATCGGGGTCAGTCCCCGGTAAAATTTCATCGCAAAACCAGCAATAATCAGCGATTCCAGCACCATCTTTTGGGGTCAGTCCCCAATCTTCCCCTTCCCCTCTCCGTTCACGGAGAGGGGTCAGGGGTGAGGCTTGAGGTTCTGCTATAATTATCCCCGACAACTATGAGAACTTTCATCGACCGAACTAAAAAAATCGGGATGCATCCCGGAGCGCTCGTACCCGTAGTCGAGAGAAAACCTGAACCGGTCTCTATCACCGTAATCGATTACGACGAGCACCACGCTGATGAACTCACAACATCCAACCCCGAGGATTGCTTCCGATTCAAAGATACTCCTTCAACCACATGGATCAACGTTGATGGCGTCCACGACCCGTCGATTATCGAGAAACTCGGCTCCCATTTTAATGTGCATCCCCTCACCATGGAGGATATCCTCAACATCGAGGGGCGGCTCAAAATCGAGGACTTCAACGACTACATCTATGTCGCTCTGAATATGCTCTGTTTCGATGAGGAATCCGATGAGACCACAGGCGAACACCTGAGCATCATTTTCAACTCCAATACGGTCATCACTTTCCAGGAGAATCCCGGCGATGTCTTCAACGCTGTCCGCGACCGTATCCGCACCGACAAAACCAGAATTCGCAAACTCGGTGCTGATTTCCTCGCGTACGCGCTTGTCGATGCCGTCACCGACAATTACTTCATCGTGCTCGAAAAAGTCGGCGACATAATCGAATGTCTCGAGGATGACCTCATCCTGAAACCCGACAGCGAGACCCTCAACCGCATGCATTCCCTTAAAAGCGAGATGCTGTTCATCCGTCGTTCAGTCTGGCCCCTCCGCGAAATCCTTAGCCAGTGGGGACGTCTCGATTCCGAACTCATACAGGACACCACTCGAACATACCTCCGCGACGCCTACGACCACATCATTCAGATAATGGATGTCGTCGAGGTTTATCGCGAAATGCTCGCCGGCATGCTCGATTTGTATCTTTCAAGCGTCTCATACCGCATGAACGAGGTGATGAAAGTCCTCACGATAATCGCTACCATTTTCATCCCTTTAACTTTCATAGTCGGCATCTACGGCATGAACTTCGAGCACATGCCGGAGATAAAATGGCACTGGGGTTATTATTTAATCTGGGCCGTGATGCTCACCGTCTCCATCACTATGCTCGCCTGGTTCCGCAAAAAAAAATGGTTGTGAGAAAAAAACGGGAACAGCCCCCTTTTCCTTGTCCAACAACACAAATCAATATCAATTTTTCGTGTACCGCGAATCGCTGGAATAGTTGTACCCAAGTCCCTCTCCATATCATTCAAAGAGGCAATTTTTCTAATTGTCTGCTGCGTCAAACAACATTTAAACTTTTAAATATGCTATAATTGCATCGGTACTTTGACCGGTTCGGAATCGAGCCGATGAAGGCGCATGGATTTTTATGCGCTGCTTCAGGCTTGTCTTTGAATATGCAAGTGAGGTCCTGAAATGAAATTAAATCGTCTCCATGTGTTAACTTTCATATTCCTTATTGTTATGGGATGCTCCTCCGGCGGTGGTAATCCCCTGATACCATCGAATCAGGAAAGCTCCCCTTCAATCGCAAATCCGCCTCTGGATTCATTGATATATCCACACTCGGTTTCCAACGATGGTGTCGGTTCCGATGTCGGAGTCTTCGGCATCTACAATTTGCATCTAAAAATGACCGACCTCACCGCGGAGCTGACACCGATTCGCAATGCAGATGCTTTGGGAGCCGTCTATGAAGCAGATATTACATCATTTCTCGGATCTCTCTGCTCCGATTGCCTGCGGATTGTAGGAGTCGCTTTGACTCCGGATAACAATTATCTCGAGGTTATTTTCAGGCTGCATCATCCGATTCCGGTTCCTGATGACCCCTTCAATCCGAAAATATCAGACCGCCTTGATCTTCATCTTTTCGATGTCCGTGGCATTATCATTGCCCAGGGCGATAGAACTTTTACCGGATACAAGGCTGATGTCAATGGCGATGGCAATATAGATGAGGAACTGAAATGCAATCCGAGCTTGCTCAATAACGCTGATGGCTTTACCACTTTCTTCGATACATACATGGACAAACATGGCTTTCGAACACAGGCGAATCTTCATCCGTATAAACTTTTCTTTAAAGATCCAAAGGACGGAAATTATCAGCCAGCCATTAATCCGGTTAATGGATGGATGACACTTTCATATCCGCAGGGTCAGAATGTATTTCCGCAGGGCGATTCAACATACGATGCATCTTATGTTTTTGATATGGCACCGGGTTCAGAGCTTAATCTTATCTTGCTTCTCGATGCCTGTTACGGTCATTCGGCTCAGTTTGCGATTCCCTATCCCGAGCCTGGCTCGAGGATGAATCCACGCTATTTCCTTCCGGAGTTCCATCGCAAGGAAGCCTGGCTCGCATTTGCGAATATCACTAATAATACTCTTGCTCATGGCGATCCAAATGGAGCCGCCACTTTGAGCTTGACTGTTTATGACTGGCAGGCAGGCTTGACAGGTTCGGGTCCACTCGATTACTTCAGCGCAGACCTCTCTCAACTATCTGCGACAAGCGATGTCGGTGAGGTCGTTGTCTTTTTTCCTGAACTTCTGTCAGACCCTCTTATTGAGTATGTAAGCAGATCAGGTACTGGAACCTGGCTTGACCCATATGTTTACACTTATACATTGGAAAACCAACTTGACCCGGAGGGTGGAACATATTACGGGCTAATAGCTATAAAAGACAATCTTGCAAACGCCGGGTTCGGTCCCACAGGTGTTTCTCGTGACCTTGGCCTGGTTACGATTACCGACTTTACAAATTACCAGGTTTTCCCAATTTCAGTAAATACGGTTGCACCCAATCAACCTCCAATGGCTAAATTTACATCTGACCCGTCGCCACCTGAAGTAGAGTCGGGTGATTTTGTAACCTTTGACGCCACTGAGTCGTTTGACCCCGATGGTGAAATAGCAGAATATGCATGGGATTTCGAGTTCCAGGGCTTGATATTTGCGCCGGATGCGTTTGGAGCTACTCCACCTCCTCATCAGTACATTAATCCAAACCCATCAATGCCGGCTATAAGTTTCTGCCTCTTGAAAGTTACTGATAATGGCGATCCTCCCTTGGAGAATATGTATGGAGTCGAAATTACTATTAATCCAAGCTCGCCACCAGTGGCGATTATCGATGTCCATCCCGGCACAAGGTTCAGCGAGTGTGACCTTGTAACGCTTGATGCTACAGCCTCTCACGATGACACGCAGATAGTTACTTATGAATGGGATTTTGACTATGATCCTGCAATGCCGGAGTTCAATGTTGATGCAACCGGACCTGTTATCAAGCGACGTTTCAATCCCGGAACGAGGAATGTCCTGTTGCGAGTCTGGGATGATACCAATATTAGTGGTGTAACAAGGGTTAGATTAACCTCAGATCCACTTCAGGGAAATCCGGGAGAGGTCACATTCTGTGATAATTACCTGCTGAATGAGCAGGATGGCAAAATGAGCCATTCATTCGCCAGTGGAGGTCAGCGCAATGTTGTGCTATTGTCCAACTGGGTCGTTGCAGCCGTGTGGGTCGACGAGGAAGGCTTTGGAGGCGGTCCGGATATTAAATATTCGTTTAGTCACGATGGCGGACGTACTTTCGATCCACCAATGTCCGCGAACACAACCTTTATCAGCGGAAATATTCAGGACCTTCGACCATGCCTTGCCAGCGATTTAATGGGCAAATTGAATCTCGGCTATTGCGATGGCGACGGTACATATTATTATCAGAGAACAAACGGCTTTGTTTTTGGAGATAGAATAACAGCAGGTTCTGGTAGTCGCACTTATGGCGCTCCGGCTATTTCAGTCGACATGATGGGTAATGTTTATTACTTCTTTACAGGTCCGGAAGCCGCAGGAAATGTACCTCTTATATTGGCTCAAAGCACGGATGGCGGCAATTCTTTTAACAGCCCCGTGTCCCTTTTTAATGACGGGCGCTGCCCATCAGCAGCAGCTTCACCTTATGGCTCAAGCATGCTGGCTTTTGAGGGTAAAAATGTTCCATTGGGGGACAGCTCCGATATCCTTGTTTCATATCAGCGATTGGGAACCACCTTCTACCCGCCTATCAGAGTTGTTGACTCCAATCCGAATGATGGCAGATCAACCAATCCATCTCTTGCCGTGAGTCCCTCCGGTTCCGTTTATATCGCCTGGCAGGATAGCCGTCGTGGTGATACAGACCAGGATTATGATATTTTCTATGCCTATTCCCTCAGCGGACTCTCGTTCAGCCAGAATATCAGAGTCAATAATTCAATTGAAAGACCGGGTTCACAGATACTTCAGGATTTCCCATCAATTGGTGTCGACATGACGGGTGCACCCTATATCACCTGGCGGGATTACCGTGATGGAGCAGGCGGCGATATCTATTTCGCTTACTCTCGCTTGCCCGGAACCCCTATAACCGATAATGTCCGAATAAATGATGACACCCTTTCTCTGCCGATTGTCACACAGGGACCGCCATCGATTCTTGTCTCACCTAACGGGGGTATCCTTATTATGTGGGGTGATGAGCGTAACACATCAACCGATCTCGGTTCCCCATTCGTCGGTCCCTCTGATATTTACTATACTTTTGGTAAATTGTTCTAATAAAAAAGGGGACAGGCACTTTTTTCCATTGAGGTTAGAAAAAGTGCCTGTCCCCTTTTTTGCATAATCTCATGGATAAAATGATCGATCTTAGAAGTGACACAATAACAAAACCGACTCCCGAAATGCGCCAAGCTATAGCAAACGCCGAGGTCGGTGATGATTTATTCGGGGAAGATCCTACTGTAAATACTCTCGAGGAGACAGTCGCGGACCTTTTAGGTAAAGAAGCCGCTTTGTATGTGCCTTCCGGAACCATGGCTAACCAGCTCGCCATTCGATGCCTTTCACATCCCGGCGATGAAATCTTAATGCATGAGGATTCTCATCATTATTTCTACGAATCCGGCGGCGGCTTTGTTCTTTCTGGTGTTATCCCTCGTCTTCTTCGCGGCGATAGAGGGATGTTCAAAGCTGTCGATGTTGAAGATGCTTTAAGACCTGATGATGTGCATTTCCCTCCATCGCGCGTTGTTTGGATTGAAAACACAACGAACAGGGGCGGTGGAGCAATCTGGGATATTAAAGAAATTGAAAAAATTAGAGGTGTCGCTGACAGACATGGTTTGATGATGCATCTTGATGGCGCGCGCCTATGGAACGCTTCAGCTCAATCCGGTATCCCCGAAAAGGAATACGCGAAATACTTTGATACCGTTAATGTTTGTTTTTCCAAAGGACTTGGCGCGCCTGTAGGCTCCGCCTTTGTCTCAAAAAGAGAAACCGTTAATCAGGCAAGGCGTTACCGGAAATTGTTGGGTGGTGCTATGAGACAGGCTGGAATTATCGCTGCCGGCGCTTTATATGCTTTGAAAAATCATCGCGAACGATTAAAAGACGACCATGAAAATGCAAGAAGACTTGCATGGGGTATCGCGCACCTTCGGGGCATTGAGGTTAATTTTGATTCTGTCGAAACTAATATCGTGATTTTTAATTTAACATCCATGACAGCACCCGAATTTGCGCAAAAACTGAATCAACATGGTGTACGAGTCCTTGCAATCGGAAAAAACAAAATTCGTGCCGTTACAAACCTTCATGTGTCCAGCGACGATATTGATACTGCCGTCAATGTTATTAATAATTTATTAACAGGATAAAAAGCAAAGGAAAATTCAGTTTGAAAATCAGCGATTTATGGTTTGAAATAGTCTATCTGCTCAGGAAAAATGGCGTTTGGGGAAACCTGGTGCTGATTGCCATTAGAATACTTAGACTTGGATTTCCATATTATTCACCTGCCGTTGTGCTTTTTAAAATGGATTTGGAGGATAGAAACCGCTCGCGCGAACATGGGGATTTCACTATTCGAGAGGGTAATTTGTCCGATTGGCTTGCGATGGTCGGAGACCAGACTGAGTACAGGCAACGAAAATACGAACAATCCGCTACCAACAGATTTAATAACGGTGAACGACTTTTTGTCGTTGAAAAAAACTCTAATCTCGTCCATTATTCATGGATTGCTTTCACAGATACTATTTTTCTTCCTGAGGTCCGAACCACTGTCAAAATCCCTCAGAAAGCATGGTATATCTACAATAGCTTCACATCCGATGAAGTCCGACGACAGGGAATTTATACCGCCGTCCTTGTTCATGTCGCGTATGAACTTGGCGATGCAGGGGAAAAGGAGTTGCTGGGTTATATAATGGCTGAAAATATCGCAGCGAAAAGCGGCATAGGAAAAACTGGAGCATGGGTATTCCAAATTCATCACCTGACCAAAATAATGGGTATTACAGTTGCTAAATCCTGTAAAACGCTTCCCAAACCGCCTCCGGAACCTGTTTAAATTCGATTAAATCGTCTTAAATATTCACACAATCTTTTGCCCGGTATTCCCGATAATTTATAATGCGGATCCGAGTCGAAATGGGACTGTTGAAAAAGTGCTAAAAATTTTGATCTATCAGGAGCGCCGCACTCGGAGCGACGCACTCCTGTGCGGCACTTTCACAAGAGTTCAACACTCCCAAAAGGTTTTTTTAAAGTCTCGAATTGGCGGTTAAACTCGCTTGATCGAAGTAACCAAAATTGATAAACTCGCCGATATCCCCTCTCACGAGTGGAACAGCCTCCTTTTTAAAAACGAGACAAACACTATTTTTCTCACACACCAGTGGATTTCATGCTGGATGAATAGCCTTGGAGAATCTAAAGAACTTTTTGTTCTTACCGCAAGAGAGAATAATCGCCTGGTCGGCATCGCTCCTTTATTGATTTGGCGAAAAAAATATATCCTCGGGACAGCTCGAACATTGGATTTTATCGGGATGGGTGAATCGGACTATTGCGATTTCATCGCTGAACCCGAAAAAAAACCGGAAATCCTTAAGGCATTCTTTGATTATATCGTTCAGATGCGGAAGAAATGGGATTTGGTTTCTCTTGATAATATCCCCGAAAGCTCATCGACGCCCGGAATCATCCATTCATATTTCTCAAAGACATCAATGGAGTTACGCGAGACAGTGTCATCGAGATGTCCGACCCTGATAATTCGTGGTCATGAAGAATTCGCGAATAAGTGTGTTACGAAACAGGATATAAGAAAAGACTATAACCGTCTGCGAAAGAGGGGCAAACTTGAATATCATTTGGCTCGGAACATTGATGAAATCCTCTGTGAACTCGATAAATTCTTTGAGTTTCACGAGGATCGGCGATTGATCCTCGGTGACAGAAGCAGGTTCATGACTTCTCAAGCGAGGGAGTTTTACAAACGTCTTGTTGAAATGCTTCATCCAAAAGGATGGCTGAGATTTGATATTCTAAGGTTCAATGACAAACCGATCTCGTATCATTTCGGTTTTATTTATAACAACTCGCTCTTGTATTACACAACCACATGGAATCTTGATTTTTATAAATACTCACCCGGATATGTGCTCTTCAGATTCATCCTCGATGATTGCATCCGGAAAAAGCTTCTTGAATTTGATTTTCTCAAAGGCACTGAACCTTATAAGGAACGTTTTTCAAATGAAGTCAGAACTAATCTTAAGCTCGAGGCATATCCAAACCGTTTCATCTTGTTTTTTTGCAACCTGCCGAGAAAAATCATGAACCGGATAAAAGTCAGATCGCCGCGACTTTACTCGCTTGTGAAAGCAAAATTCGATCCGTCAATGGTGTCGAATATAAAAGATGATTTCACAATGGCTATAAAGAATAGGGCTATATTCAAAACAGTATTAACGCTCTTCAAAAGGATTTTCGATAATTATGTCTTCAGCTCGAAAGCCATCATCATATTCAAAAATTCTCTTGGCGACAGAAAATTTTTTGATCTGGGCGAAAGTATTTCGATAAGAAGAGGGCAGTTCTCCGATTTAAAGCATTTTGTGAATGACTCACTAACTCTTCCGGTACGCCGCAATTTCCTCGCATCCGCTCTCGACAAACTCAATAACGGGGAAAAACTCTATGTCGTTGAAAAGAACAATCGGATGATCCGTTACGCATGGGCGAAAATATCGAAGAGAATTGACCTTCATGATATTCGCTCACATCTCGATCTGATCGATAGATCAGGTTTGATCTTTGTATCTCAGACTCCGAATGATCGCGAAGGTTACGATATTTATTCCACTGTGTTATGTCGTATAATCGATGACTTTGAGAAAGAAGGCATAAGTGAAATCTACACTTATTGCTTGAGTAGAGACATAGATTCGATGAAAATCATTGAAAAAGCCGGGTTCAAGCCCTATGTCGTCATGACGATGATTAGATTTGCTGGAATTACTCGATGCCTGTCGAAGCATCTGGATAATCCGCAAACTAAAAAGCCCTTTAATCGGGGTAGTTTATGATTCCTAATTCATTAAAGGTTTGTGGTCATTTGCTCGAAATTATCAGAATCGATAACCTCTTAAAAATCACCCCTCGCGAGTGGAACAACCTCCTTTCCCAAAACGAGACAAACACTATTTTTCTCACACACCAGTGGATTTCATGCTGGATGAATAGCCTTGGTGAATCGAAAGAGCTTTTTGTCCTCGCTGCAAAAGAGAATGATCGACTGGTCGGTATCGCTCCTTTAATGATTTCGCGAAAGAAATATATCCTCGGGACGGCTCGAACCATAGAATTTATAGGCATGGGCGAATCTGATTATTGCGATTTCATCGCTGAGCCCGAAAAGAAACCGGAGATTGTAAGAGCTTTTTTGAAATACATTAGTGAAAATCACAGGGAATGGGACATAGTTTCGCTTGATAATATCCCTGAACATTCATCCACATCGGAATTAATCCGCTCCTTTTACAGGAAATCGCGCATGAAGTTATCCGATGAAATCTCAATTGAATGCCCATTGCTTATTATTCGCGGCAACGAGGAATATGCGCGGGACTGCCTTAGAAAGAAGAATGTCAGAGTAGGCTATAACCAATTGAGTAAAAGCGGAAAACTCGAATACCATATCGCTCAAAACCTTGATGAAATCAAAAATGAAATCGACAGGTTCTTTGAGTTTCACGAACAGAGAAGATTCATGCTGGGTGACCATAGCAAATTTGAAAATGGGGGAGCGAGGGAGTTTTATCAATGCCTTGTCGAAAGGTTTTCTCCCGAGGGATGGCTCAGGTTCGATATTTTAAAACTTGATAATGAACCCATCGCTTACCATTTCGGTTTCTTATACAACGATTCATTAATCTACTACACACCAACCTTTAATCTCGCTTTCTCGAAACGTTCACCGGGAACTGTATTGTTCAAGATGATGCTGGAAGACAGTCTCACAAAGAATATCTGGTGTTTCGATTTCGCAAGGGGTGCCGAATGGTACAAGGAGCGTTTCTCAAACGAGGTAAGAAAGAATCTTCGATTTGAAATTTATAAGAGCTATCGGGATTTCCTTTTTTACAAAATTCCCCGGACTACCAGGATGTCTATAAAGCGGAAATATCCGCGTCAATATTCGTTTTTGAAATCGATGATGGGACCGGCAAAAATCGCAGCTTACAAACAGGACTTCGTGTTCGTTACAAAAAGAATCGGCCTTCTAAAAGCCGTAAGCAAGATTATTGCAAAGATGATTAGGAATTATATATATAACTCGCAGGAAACGATTGTATTTAAAACTTATCCGGGTGAGAGATCAAAACCCAGCCTGTCTGACCATTTCCATATAAGAGCAGGCAAATTTTCCGATTTAAGGGATTTCATCAAAAGCACGCCGCAGGAACATCATGGATTTCTTGTAACAGCGCTTGAAAGAATAAGTGATGGAGACAGATTATATGTAGCAGAAAAAGACGGAAAAGTTATACATTATGCATGGGCTAAATTCACAAAAAGAATCGACCTTCCTGAGGTGTATTCCCATATCGACCTCGATGAGGATGTCGGTTATACATTCCATGGATATACTCTTGATGAATTCAGGGGGCAGGGCATTTACCCCGCTGTGATGAGTAGAATCATCGATGACCTCGAAAAAGAGGGAGCTAAAGAGGTTTATGTCTATTGCGTGAAAAACAATGTCGCCTCCCGAAAAAGTATCGAAAGAGCTGGATTCAAGCCTTTCCTCATTATGGGAATGACAAAAATTTTCTGGATAATTCGTCGCCGTACAAAACATCTCAACCCACCTTCCTGACCTATTAGCTTTTATTGCGTAATAATCCTCAATAAATTATAATGCTCATGCGATTGTTGACAACCACCGGGATCGCGGACATCCTGTCCGCATGGTTCGGGAATCCGATTAAAATGCTGACAGGTTGGATCTGTTGAAAAAAGGGAGGGCGAAGCTTCTGCCGAGCCGTGAATCCGGTAACGAACTTGATTTTAACCAGCTCGACAGAATCTTTGTCCTCCCAATTAGTGGATTCATATTGGCATGATAACAGCCAAAGGAGAAGTCTATTCTGGGGTGACCATGTTTTCGTTTTAAGGATTAATCCAAGAATATAAATAATATAAGGAGCTTAAAAATGAGAAAAATTGTATTATATATGTTAGTGCCATTTGTTATGCTGGTTTCATGTCAACATCATGATAGAAACCAATCAAACTCCGAAAATAGCACGGGAAAAAGAGGGGAAAAAAAAGCTGAAACGTTTTCTGAATCTATGGCTCTTCGCGCACCTCAATTGACTCGCATTCCAATAACCCTTGATTTCTTTCAGAATTTTCTTAATTCAAACCAGGTTTTTTCATGGGTTCAGATTATATATCGTATGGGCATCGACGATGAACATCTAGAAGCCAGAAGAGTAGGCGTGCAGATTTCATCTCCCATCGTGTTTTCAAATACTAAGACTGAGGATTGGGCTGATAGAGTATTATCCGAAATAGATTATTATAGTTCAACCTATGGTGAGGGGGATGAGCCAACTCGCTATGAATGTGAATTTGATTTAGGCTCCAATTTTGTTTCACCTATATATCAGTTCATCTTGGATCAACATGGGTATTATTTCAATCCAACCGAGTACCAAGGAAATCCGAGTCTTGAAATCGCGATGGAATATGAATTCGGTCATGAATGTTTTGTTGCCATGAATATTTATCCACACGATGATATTCCTCGCCGGTTTCCACGTCCCGTAAGAACATTCTGCAAAGGTTGGGATCCCGGCTCGAATCCACCTCCTGAGTTAATGCCATTAATCAATTACCTTGAGACAGTGATTATCCCGGAGTTACGTCAGCATCCTTATGAACCGTGAGTAGAGATATTTGAGAAAGAATTTTTATTGTAGCTCGAACTTCCTATCAGCTTAACCCATCTGTTATATTCGATAAAAAATTGGTTATTTCATTGGCCATTCCAGGTTCCTGAATCACTATCTTTCTATTGCTTAATAAACACCAATAAATTATAATGGCCTCCTGGGAGTGTGTGCATCTCGATTGCATACTTCAAATTCAGTTTTTAATGTTTAATATAATCATATATTTTAACCGTTGCAGAATATCATAATAAAAACAGAAAATCTTACACGACGTTATAAAAGCGCAACCGGCTTCTTCAACGCCGTAGACCGCCTCAACCTTGAAGTTCATGCCGGTGAGGTTTTCGCGTTCCTCGGTCCCAATGGCGCCGGTAAAACCACAACAATGAAAATGCTTCTCGGTCTTACTTTCCCGACCGAAGGAACATTTACTATTCTTGATGGGAATATCAAAGACCGAAAAATTCGTTTTCGAATCGGCTATCTCCCTGAGGAGTCTGTCAACTATCCTTTCCTGCGAGTTGAGGATGTGCTCAGGTTTTATGCGCGTCTGTTCGGGCATAATCGCGAATGGCGAAGGAAACAGGTGGAGGAGGCTATCCGATTCACCGGTCTTGAGGATAAACGTCATGAGCAGTTGAAAAACCTTTCAAAAGGTCTTCGACAAAGAGTTGGGATAGCTCAGGCGATTATAAACGATCCCGAACTTGTTTTCCTTGATGAACCGGCAAGCGGACTCGATCCGATTGGAATCCAGGATTTACGCGCCATGATTTCTCGTTTGAAAGAATCAGGCAAAACCGTTTTTCTTAACTCTCATCAACTGAGCGAAGTTGAACTTGTCGCGAATCGTGTCGGCATGCTTCGAAATGGCAAACTTCTCAGGGTCGGCGAGCTTGAGAGCTTGCTTGGCGGTATCGGTGGAGTCGAGATTGGGATATCCAATATTTCAGCTGATAAGGCGGCAAATGTAATCAAATCGAAACTCGACCTTCCGGATAATGTCATTAGGATTCGAACCGATGCTGAGGGCGTAATTGTTGAGCTTGGCACTGAGGATAAAACTGATGATGTTATCACGGCGTTGATATCCGCTAAAGCGCGAATCGATACCGTGAATAAACGCACCAAATCTCTCGAGGAATTATTCTCGGAGGTCATGAGGGAGAAAGAATAAATGATGGCGATTATCGCCATAGCTCATAATACTTTCCTCGAATCCGTTCGAAAACTCGAACTCGTGCTTTTTCTTGTACTTGGATCTCTTCTTGTTCTTTCGGTCTGTTATCTGTCCACGAACGATCAGGCTTTGAGTACGATTATCAGGTTCATGAACGAGCAGCAGTATGTGGAGGTTACATCGCCGAGTGGAGTATGGGATACGAGTCAGCAGGTGGAAAAAAATATCCTTTCGTATCTGAAAGCGAGCGGGATGTTTTTCAGCGAGGTTTTCGCTTTGATTATCGCCTTCGCGATGACCCTGTTTTTAATCCCCGGTGAAATCACGAGCGGCGCAATACTAAATATCCTTCCTAAACCTGTACAACGGTTCGAGTACATAATCGGAAAATTCCTTGGTGTGTTTGTTGTTGTTACATTCGCATGGTTTGTGATGGGGCTCGAGCTATTTTTATTCTTCACAGCACGCGAGAGAGCTGTGGATTCATATCTTGTCACTGCAATCTTTCTTTTGCCGTTGAAATACGCGATTTTCATAGCATTCATGATTGCTCTGACTACACGGATGCCATCGATTATCGCCGGAGTTATTTCGCTTGTTTTCTTTATATCCGGGCATGTTTCATCGAAAATCCAGGATTTTTATCTCGACCCGGAAATCGCGTTTACGGGAATCATGAAATATATGGCTATGGTCGCGTATTTTGTTATTCCTCATTTGCATCCGGTGTTCTCCGGCACGATTCTGGATCCCAACGAAAATGTGCTTGAAACCTGGGATAAGGTTTTCATCTGGGCTCTTTACGCCTTGTTTTATCTGGCAATAATTCTTACAATTGCGATATTCTCATTCAGGAGGAAATCTCTTTAACATGAAAGATGATATTCTCGGAATACCGCCTGTTGAACCAATCCTTATGGATGACATGATTCTTGGCGGGGATAAGTTTTTTCTCATTGCCGGACCATGCGTGATCGAGAGTCGGAAACTGATTATCGATGTGGCAAAAAGTGTTTTGAGTATTGCACAATCCCTGGGAATACCTTATATTTTTAAGTCTTCGTATGACAAAGCCAATCGCTCATCCGTGAAATCATTCCGAGGTCCTGGTCTTGAGGAGGGAATAAAAGATCTTGCCGCGTTAAAAAAAGAGGTTGGCGTACCGGTTTTGACAGATATACATGAGGTTCATCATGCAGATATAGCCGCGCAGGTTGCGGATATCATTCAGATTCCGGCGTTTTTATGCCGTCAAACAGATATTCTCATCGCTGCCGGGCGAACTGGAAGGGTTGTTAATATCAAAAAAGGGCAATTTGTGGCTCCTGACCAGATGGTGCATCAGGTTGAAAAAGTGAGATCAACCGGCAATAAGAGAATTCTTTTGACAGAGCGGGGAGTATCTTTCGGTTACGGTAATCTTGTTGTGGATATGAGAGCGATTCCGATAATGCGTCGAACCGGATGTCCTGTTGTATTCGATGCTACTCATTCGGTTCAGTTGCCGGGCGGGGCTGGCGAGATAACCGGAGGACAGCGGGAATTCATTTTCACACTTGCCAAAGCCGCGATAGCATCAGGCGCAAACGGTCTTTTTATTGAGACACATCCGAAACCGGATTCCGCTTTATCGGATGCTACTAATATGTTACCGCTTGACCATCTCGAGGGATTCCTTACGAAAATCCTTGATATTTTTCATACCGTTAACAGGAGATGATCCCAAAAATGTTTCACGTGAAACATTTTTGATGCTGTAAACTGTCTATTTTTTAGAAAAATGTTTCACGTGAAACATTTTCAAAGAAATCCAAATGGAAAAGTTCGAATCTGTGATAAAAGATGTCCTTGAAAAACTGGGGATTGATCGGGATGATTCGCGGATTAAGAAACTCATACTCCATTTTGAGTTCCTGATATTGTTCAACAAAACAATCAACCTGACATCGCTTTCAGAACCACATGAAATAGCATACCGCCTTTTCGCGGACAGCCTTATTCCGCTCGAATACATAGTCTCTCTAAGGAAATTCAGCAAGCTGAGAATTCTTGACATAGGTCCCGGCGGCGGATTCCCATCAATACCCCTGAGAATATTCACGCCAAACAGCATATCTTTCACGCTTGTCGAAAAAAGAAAAAAAGTAGCATTTTACCTTGAGGAGTTGATTTCCGTACTTTCTTTAAGTAATATTAAAATCGTTCAAGAGCGGATTGAGGATTTATTATCGAATCCGGAGTACACGGGGAAATACGATCTTGTTCTGAACAAAGCAGCGCTCAAAAGGGATATTTTTTTGTCCCTTGCGTGCCCGTTCCTGAATAAAAATGGCAAAGCTTTAATGTGGACAGCGTTGCCTTGCATAATAGGACCGGAACCGGATGGATGGGTAGTCGAGAAAGAAATTTTTTCATCAAAGGATATAATGAAGAACTTTCCCGGGGTTATCTGGGTTTTCTCGGTCAAGGGTTAGTCGGGGCAAATGAAATTGATTTGTCCATTATTTAAACGCTTTAAGTCGTATTGTAATGGTTTAGTCAATTTCATACTGAAATCTTATACAGAACATCAGTAAGGAGATTTTTACAGAGATTTTATGCCAGCTCGAGTTATAGCGATAACGAATCAGAAAGGCGGTGTCGGCAAGACCACAACCGCTATTTCGCTTTCCGGTGCGGTCGCAATCCAGGGCAAAAAAGTGTTGCTTTGCGACATCGATCCGCAGGCTAATGCCACTCTCGGGCTCGGGTTCCAGAAAGGCGAGATTCATTACTCGATTTCCGAGATTCTTCTTGATGGTCTCTCCGTGTCCAGCGCTATCAGAAGAACGATAATCGAGAATCTGCTGATACTGCCATCCAATGCGGATTCCATAGGCATTGAGATAGATTTAATTGAGAAAGCGAATCGTGAAAGCCTTCTCAAAACGGCATTAAATCCCGTACTGAACGATTTCGATTATATATTTCTCGACTGCCCCCCATCACTTGGACTTCTCACAGTCAACGCGCTGGTAGCTGCTAATTCAGTATTAATCCCGATGCAATGCGAATTTCTCGCGATGGAGGGTCTGGTTCAGCTTTTGAATACGATTGAATTCATAAGGGCGAGATTGAATCCATCACTCGAGATTGAAGGAATCGTTCTGACCATGTTTGACGCGCGGACAAATCTCTCAAAGGAAATCGAGAACGAGGTACGCGAATATTTCAGGGAGCGGATACGGGTTTTCAAGACCGTGATTCCGCGCAATATACGTCTGAGCGAGGCGCCATCGCATGGACTTCCGATCTCGCTATATGCGAAAAACACACCGGGGGCGTGGTCGTATGAGGCTTTGGGTGAGGAATTAACAGGGATCGGATAAAAATGTAAAAATGGGGACAGTCCCCAGGGACAGTCCCCGGGGTCAGTCCCCAGTTATAATTTATATAAATTGAATTGGAAAAAATGGGGACAATCCACACAAATGATGGAGTTGATAAATATTAGTTACAAGGAAAGTAAGGCAGATTTTACTGGGGCTTAAGAAGTGAGTTGGGACAGCTCACATTTTTTGGTAGGGTGAGAAAAGGGAAAAAATTAAAAAATTGACAAATGGGGACAGTCCCCAGGGACAGTCCCCGGGGTCAGTCCCCAATTTTTCAGGGAGATGATGGGAATTGAATAAACCAAAATCAGATAAACCAAAAGGGAAAAAATCACTTGGACGCGGATTAAGATCTTTAATCCCCGATTCGGAACCATCCACAGGGGAAAAAATCAGCGAGATTAAGATTGAATTAATCGATCCGAATCCGATGCAGCCGCGGGTGGATTTCAATCCTGAAACGCTTGAGGAGTTGAAAAATTCCATAGCAGATGTTGGTGTTTTATCTCCGATAATCGTACGAAAAGATGAAAATAATAGATATTGCCTTGTTGTGGGCTCGCGACGTCTGGCGGCATCAAAACTCGCCGGTCTGAAAACAATACCGGCAATCGTACGAGATGCCGATACAATCGAAATCCTGCAACTGGCATTAATAGAGAATATACAACGTGAGGACCTTAACGAGATGGAACTTGCGTGTGCATATAAAAGACTCAAAGATGAGTTTTATCTTACACAACATCAAATAGCTGAGAAAGTAGGTAAATCGAGAAGCTTGATAGCAAACACACTTAGGCTTTTGGAACTGTCGCAGAATATCCAGCAGGCGGTACGGAACGGCGAGATATCGTCGGGCCACGCGCGAGCACTACTTGCGCTCGATGAGGAGAAACGAGACATGGTCCTCGAAATCATCAGAAAGAAAGCTCTTTCAGTACGTGAGGTTGAGGAGATGAGCAAAAAGGAGGAATTGTCTGAGAAAGCAATCGGGAAGAAAACATCGGGGGATGGGTCCGATGTGAAAGAAAGCGGGATGACACTTGATCCGGACACGAAGAAGGTGCTCGAGATAATCCAGGAGCATTTCCGGACGAAGGTTGAAGTTCGAGGCACGAAGCGGGGAGAGGGGGGCAAGATAGTGATTCATTATTACGGGAAGGAGGATTTCAATTATATTTTCCAGGAGTTATTGAATCTGTGCGGCAGGAGGAAAGTGGAGGATGTGCTCGACAAGATGAGGGAGATTGAAGAGAAGCTTGGGGATTAGGGACCTCACCCCCGGCCCCTCTCCGTGAACGGAGAGGGGAGTAAAAAAATGTACTCGGTGCGAGTTTTGCGTGAAATATTTCACAGAAAAGTCGTGCACGGCACGAGTTAATTATCCTTGGGGAGTGTGTATTATTCTGGTTCTACCGGGTTGGGCAACCACGAAACAACCTGTAATTTTTTCTCCATGCTTTTTTATAAAATCCACTATGTCTTTCGTCTGTTGCATTCTTGCGGATGCTGGATATCTCATGAAAATTACACTTACTTTCTTTAATCCATGAGCGAAAACAAGTTGTCCAAAGTCAGAATCCTCAGTTAGCAATATCCTGTTTTCATCAATAGCAAGATTTATGACGATCGAGTCTTTTGCTCTTGGCGATAGCTCGGAAACAGCAAGCACATCATGACCATCTGCGCGTAGAGCACGAACCAAAGCATAATCGCAGCTCTCATCAGCAAGAAATCGCATACATTATTTACCTGATTTGCGTTTGGATGCGCCTGTGATTACTGTTTCCTCATGAGCCAGAGTATCAGCGGCATACTTTATGGCAGCTTTTATGGCCGCACTTGTCAATTTCGGATAAGCATCAATAAGATCTTTCTCATTAGCTCCCTCGCTTAGTTTGCGAAGGATAAGTTCAACTGTAATCCTCGTTCCGCGAATCACGGGTTTTCCCATCATTATTTTGGGATTAATCTCAATACGTTCCGATTTAGCCATGGATACCACCTGCCTTATAATGCTATTCTCAAACAATTAAATGATACAATCCAAGTCCTACATATGCAAGACTTCAACATTGGAATAATGCTATTTTCCTGCTTCTTGCCTTATAGAATAAATTGCACCCGGCGCGATTATATTTATTCTTGATGTGAGTAATAAATTATTATAAAGGGTGCTGTCCCCTTTTTTCACATAATCGATGGAGCAAAGCCACCAGTATCAGGGAATGTGATGTCGGGGGGAGTGTCATATCCGGGATTTCCCCAGAATGGCACGAAGGCATCGGGACCGAAGAGACCGCCGGGAGGGGTCGCGGGCATTATCGGCAATGGCATGATGCATTTGGTCA
>Ga0315284_10001039_pt1 | contig 38819 bp, 42 predicted proteins | sample YL17G09_16_MG_FD_203696 | JGI IMG/M metagenome (GOLD analysis project Ga0315284, IMG submission 203696) | Sediment microbial communities from Yellowstone Lake, YNP, Wyoming, USA - YL17G09_16 | ecosystem: Environmental > Aquatic > Freshwater > Lake > Sediment | place: USA: Wyoming | collected...
ATGGTGAAGGTTGCGGCGACCGGGGCTAGTGGGGCTACGACCATGGTCGGCACATCTAGGACCGCGCCGCCCGCGTAGCGTATCTTGAACTGGTTATCGGCATCTGATAGTGTAGTCGCGCCGGTATAGTCAGAAAAAACCGTCGCTCCGTAATGATTGGCATACGAATGGTCGCCCATCGCAACGGCCCCCCGGGCGTTAGCTTGATTATACCGCCCGTTTATAATGGCCGCGTATTCGGCGGTTGCCCCGATTGTGTTGATATACCCGCCTCCAATGAAGCTATACGGAGATAGAGCTCTGTTTTCCTCACCGCCAGCCACCGTCGCAAAGCCCCCCATTGCCTGATTGCTCCGGCCTCCGGCTACCACATCCGACCCGCCCCCGGTGGTATTACCAAACCCGCCGCCGATAAAGTCGCGAAACCCCGCTGTGTTCCTATCTCCGCCAGCAACAGTACCCCATTGGCCGTTTGCAGTATTTTCCCGCCCGCCACCGACAGTTGACCATTGTGCCGATGCTGTATTTTGAAGGCCCCCGCCGACCGTTGAGCGAACCCCCGACGCTGTATTGGTATTGCCGCCGCCGACGACCGACTCTTGGCCGCTTGCGTCATTCGTCACGCCTGAGCATAACACCGAACCCGTCCCGGCCCCCAACACACATACTCCGCCGCTGGGGGTTTCCCAAGTCGCGGCACCCGTCCCACTTACGTCGGTCAGCACCTTACCCGCGCCGGGGCTACCCCCGAGTATAGCTACGGTTCCGGTGAACGTGGAGCCAGGCGCGTCGAAGTAGAAGCCCCCGCCGAATCTCGCCTTGAACTGGTCCGGCAAATCTGACGTATAATCTACAATGCTGATGGGTTGGCCTGTTAGCACAAAAGCCCCTTCATGCTGCGCAACCGAGCGCCACCCCCAAGCCGTCGCGAAAGCAGCCGTAGCTCTGGCGTACTGCCCGGCCGCTATTGCATTTTGACCCGACGCAACATTAAGTGTGCCTCCTATCGTGGTTGCATAACCTCCGCTGGCAATGTTTTCATAACCACCCAGCACCGTAGCCGCATATGCCGACGCTGTCCCTCCCGTTCCGCCAATAACCGTTGAAAGCTGGCCGCTTGCCGTATTCTGGTCACCTCCGGACACCGTTGAGCTTGACCCCGACGCGGAGTTAAATACCCCCGAAACACACACCACCGACTTGCCTCCGGCCCCTTCCGAGCACACCCCCGCCACCGGCGGCGGAATAGCGTCTATCTGTGACTGAAGGTACTGAGTGGACACGCTTAAAACGTAGTCCCCGGTCCCTCTTGCACTTATCTCTGCCATCAGGTCCATGTCGAATGTGGTAGTAGCTACGGCGATGCTATTGAACTGGTTAAGCACATCCACTCCACCAACAACCAGGTTACCAACTGTCAGATTTCCAGTTACAACTAAGTGAGAAGATATTTGAATCTGGCCCAAAAAAGTACATCCTGTTATCTTACACCGGGCTGCAACCGCGGTATCTATAAGGTCCGAGTTTGAGTTAATCTTAGGACCCCAATTAAGCGACCCGATAGAAGGCTTTACCAAGTTGATATTAGGAGTAAACGTATCCACGGCTCCTGCACAAGTTGAAGCCAAAGCCAAAATAATACCTGCTATAAACATTTTCATTTTACCTCTCCTCACTTTAGACTACCTTTAATCACACGTAGAACAAATTGGTATCGTCCCTGCCACGGTGGCTACCAAGAGCCCACCTTCTATTGCCCTCTTCAACTCCGTCCACTGGTTAATCTGACACTGGGTAAACAACGCTCCCAAATCAGTGGCCTCCGAAACTATAAAAGCATCTGCCGGGTCCGCTGCTCCAGGCGTCCCATGCAAGGTGACTGGCAAAGGAATCACCACATCCGGACCAAGTGGAGGCTCTATGATAAAACCCTGCCCGTCGGTCTCGTTAAAAGCCTTCTTCACATAGGTCAAAGCTGGCGTTACGGTTAGCGGCCCTTCCATGATTATTAAAGCCATATAAATCCTCCTACTCCTTATACAGCCGAAGCTGCTTGATTTCGTCTAGAATTGCTCTCTTTGCGGGAGATGATAGCTTTTCACTCACCTCTACAGCCCCTTCTGCCATGTCTCCAAAAACGGCTATTGCTACCCGGGCTGCATTTCCGGCCTCAACTTCGTCCTGGCTCAACACTTGCCCTAACGCCACGGTCCTCTCATACGAAGTCTTTGATGCCTCCCTTAACCACAGGGTAAACATCAGGGGGCTCTCTACACTTCCAAATCGGTTACTGTTTGACCTAGCTACCCTCCAGGCATACGATTCTACGGGTCGGCGGGCAGCCGAGGCACACCTTTCCCACAAAGCGGCCATCCTATCAAAGGTCGAACCATATGGCCTTATTCCCCTTACCTGGTCCTGCCTGACGATGAATCGGGCCAGCTCCATACTAGACAATCGGGACAGGTCTGATTTCTGGGTTATGGAAAGGTCCCTATCGTACTCATCCCCCAGCTTATCCGAAAGGGCCATGACATAATTGGATATGAGCTTCTTTTTGTCCGATTCCTTGATAGTGTCCTTATTTACACTCTTGGCCGCTTCTTTTAGGGTAATGCTCAGGTTGCGGCAAATATCTGACATGGCGTAGTGCTTGGCCACCCAGTCCACAAAAGAGGCCCCTAGTATCTTCTGGACAATCTTATTGGCAACCTCTTCGGCTATATCTTGGTGTAGCGCCTCCGGGTCGGTAGTTTCAAATATACCCTCAACCCTATCCTCACCCTCCTCCAACTGCTCGGCTGGTGACGGTGGAACCTCTGTATCGGTAGGGCCTGACTTTGGCTCTGTTGGCTCCTGACGCTCTTTACCGGGAGGGGCTGGTATAACATATCGGTCCAGGTTGTTCCTAAGCCTATTAACCAACGTCCCGAACTGTGGCTCCCCGTACCACTCATCATGGAACACAATCTTCTTATTGCTCGAGGTCTCCATTAACTTGCTAATACCCTCTATAAGCGCCCTCAAAGCTGTCTTAGCCTCTACCTTTAGGGACGGATAACCAGGCAGCGTCACCACAAACTTACCAGGCAAAGACAAATCATCATCAGCTACCAACACCCTTAAATCGGCAAACTTACAAATAATAGAAGTAAAACCTGAATTGGTGTCCCCGAAAGGATACACCTCTGGAGCAACCTTAACCCCACTCCTAACTACCGCCTCTACCCTTCCTATCACGCCGTAAGGCAGCAGGGCACGCATACCCTTAACCAGATACTCCTTGGATATGTAGTTCCCCTTGGCAGTCTTTACCACCTCCCCTATATCCACCAGACTGTCAATCCTATCTGCCACCCTATCCCCAAACTGGCTCTCTAGGTCGGCATATGAAGCTACCTTACGTGCCTTTAGAAATTGTTTTATATCCACAAGTTGCTCCTCAAAATGCCAACACTTCTTCATCCGACAAATTTGGTCCTGACACTATCACACTACACCTACAATTCGGGTGGCTCTTTTCAAAAACTGGAGCGCTAAATCTCAGGTTGGCCACAAAATCTATCAACCTCCAACGCCTTCCGTGCAGGTTAATGCAGTGAGGGCAAGGGTCCCAGCTCTTATTCCACATAACATCTGTATATCCCCTAGCCATCAAATCGCGCAGCTGCCCCTCGGACTCGTCCTGAATCCCGGCTAGCTTAACTGCTGCAAGCTTCTTTGCGAATCTACCCATTAAATAAGTCCTGACCTCAACAACCAAGACATGTGCCCGTGCTCACATCGTCCGTCTGGCTCAACGCGGCAGCCGTCCGTGGCTTCAGCAACCCCGTCGTTCATCCACTCTTCCATCTCTTCCATTGAGGGAGCCTGCATGGTGGCCTTGTGCTTCTCGCCCTTCTTCCTATGGCAGGTCGGGCACTCATCTACTTCTACCAAAACGGCGGTCTTATTCTTAAAAGGTATCATCCACCTATTGCGGCACTTAGGACAGGTCATTGCTGGACTCAAATGCCTTTTATCCCTATGCTCCTCTCCTGCAGGGCTACCACACTTTGGGCACGCGCAGTCTTCAGGAACCTCATAGTACCCCAAGCGGTCGTCCCTGGTAATCTCTGAGGAGCCCTTCTTATGCGGGTCCACATGTTTCTCTAAGAGCTTGTAATAGTTCTGCTCGTCCTTACCCTTACCCTTTTGCCTCTGCTCTTCTAAATGGTCCTTGGCTATGTCCTTGGCATCGTCCTTGGCTTTGGCATCGTTGGCAGGCTCCACGTGTTCCATCTCAACCTCAATACCCTTCTTTAACTCGTCAGGGCTGTAAAGGTCGTCAGGTTGCCCGTCTGCCTTACCCCCTGGAATCTCTGCCACTTTACCTAACTCTGGATTCTCTGGATTATAAAAGTCCCCAGGAATGGGTCTCCCCAACCTGTTCTGCCTTGCACATTTATCGCAGGCATAGCTCTTACCCTCAAAAGCCCCATGTTCCTTGTACGCCCTTATCAACACATCTTCCCCACAATAACTGCACCCACCTTCTTGCCTATCTCCCATAGCTGCAAATGGACCGTCTGTAATTCCGGCCTTCTTACCCTCTTGCTTTTTAGTCTCAGGCCCTTTATCTTTGTTAGGGCAAGGACGACCCATCAAGCAATGAGCACACATATTTGTCGTTGGGCTACCTGCGGCATAGCAACCACAAGGACAAACGTGCCTATCAGGTTCTGTCTTATCGAGCACCGCGTTCTTCTTCTCACCTACCTTCTTATCCAACAGCTCACTATAAGGCCGTGCCACCACAGCCATCTTCTTCCTAGCCTCGGCCCGGTCAAAGTCAGACATCACCTCAGCCCACATACCGTCCGGATGGCTCTCGGCAAGTTGGTCCGGCTCATAATGGTCGGCCACTCCCCAGCATGCCACCTTGTCCCCTATTTTAAGCCAGTCGAATCCCTCAGCAGCCCCATTGTCCGCGGCCCACTTCTCTGCCAACGGACCAGCCATGCAAACCATTCTGGAATCTATGGTCGGCTGATTAAATAACTCGAATGCCGCCAGGGTCCTAATACCTACCTCATCCTCCAAGGCGCCCTCAACCGGGTCCAGTCCAAGAAGCTCAGTATAGAGGTCGTACGCCCAGTGCTTGATGTCGGCCTTGATGGTCCAAGTATCCTCAATATCGTCTGACTTCTCACCCTCATAACTACCCATCAGTTTAGCGTCTACCGGGTCTCCTTTCTCCATGTAGTACGACTCTGAATCTCCCTCTTCCCTAAACTCCGAGCCTATGTGGAAAGCGTACACCCAATACTGCCCTCCACCATCAACAGGGACCTTAGCTAAAATAAACTTGAACTTATCCACCATCTCATCGTCTACGTGGTTGTCCATGCTGAAGTTAGGCCAGTTCATCTTAACATCTCCACCGCCGTATGCTGAAACTACATAAACCCTGTCTGCCTGCTTACCCAATCCTTTTCCTAAGCAGTCAGGACAAAGCTCCCTAGGGCACCCACAATATTCTGTAGTGGATGGAACTGCGTGCGCTCCTCTACACTCCTTACGGGGAAACCATACATAACCGTCTCCTCCGCACTTCAGGCATTTAACACTAGCCTCCTTCTCCTCCGGCTCGACCTTAACCTTAGCCCCACAATTCCGGCACTTAAATAGAAGGTGCGGAGCCCTAGGGTCGTCCTCTCTAATCCCTATCTCCTCCATGTTCACGCTATCACACTCCGGGCACCCCGTGCTTGCAACCTTAGGCCGAACCTTAGTAAAACAGTCCTGACATATGCCATGGGTAATAGCAGGAATGTCGTCTGAAAACTCTCCCTGAATGTGACCCATATGCTTACCACACCAGGCACAAATCTTCTGGGCCGTGGAAGCGGCTTCCTTCTCACCGCCTCCCTCATATCCCGGGTACCCTTTTGCACAGGCACCCCCTTCTATAGCACACATCTGACAAGCATAATTTCCCATCTTGCTAAAATCATGGTCGCTGGATGGATGCGGGCACTTATCACACATGTTGTTCCTACGCTCAAATTCCACCTTCTCATCTAAAGTCCAACCAGCAAAAAAATCACCCTCATCATACCCCATGTCTTCCTCTGAAGCCTTCTTACTACCGGTTATACCTGCACACTTACCGCACAACCCGTCTACCAAATCCCCCGGGTCACCACAAACCTTGCACTCCCCAAATGAAAACTTAGGCTCTTTTCTGGCCACTACTTTGGAACCTCTCTTCTCGTACCTGCCTTCTTGGGACTGGGTGTCAGCCGCTTTAAGGCTACCAACCCTAGGTAGTGGCCCCAACCACGCCAGGTTATTACCTAGAGGTTCCCCACAAGAATCACAGTCCCCCACATGGTATGCTTTAGTCGAATTCTCCAAACCCTTAGTGACAGCACAACCATTGCAAAAGTACTCGTACTGAGCCTCTGCCTGCTTCTGAACGCCCTTGAACTCCTTACACTCACACTCCCTACAAGGACCGTACCCAGGCCCCATGTCGTTGGAATGCTCGCTAAAAACCCCTCCTCCCTTATGCCCACACTCACAAACCATTGGCCTGTGCGCTGCCTGTTTCTTAGAGCCCCATCGGTCCGACCCTCTCCTAACCGTAATTGCCGACTTATGTGGCTGTCCACAAAAACTGCACTTAAACGTAAGTATGTCCTCCCCCTGCATACCCTCTTCAATATTCAGAAACTCGGCCTGTGCCTCACCAACTGGCATGTGCTCTCCCTTACACTTAACGTAAACATCACCCTGAACCCCGTAACCATACTCAGGCTGTGCTTGCTTAAGGCGGGCCTGCAGCTCCCTCATCTGCCGCTCCTTAACCTCCTTTGGGCTCATCTTTATAGTAGGCTCCTTGGTCTTCTTAGTGGTCAGGTACTCATCCAAGAGCTTATCCAACCTCAGGCTCCTCTCCCTCTGAGTCATAACCGGGACATCTCTAGGGGTCTCGTAAACTGGCTTCTCTTCTTTCTCCAGGTTAGGATGGGCTGCCGTGGACTCTAGACCCTCCGACCCACCCGCATCATCAGCAAATACTTCCCTATGGGCCGTTTCTAAGTCCGTCCACCCACTGTCTCCAATACAGTCCTTGCACATCAGGTATCCCGTCTTAGACGGATACGAATTAAAAGCCGCTATACTTGCATGGCAGTCAGCACATCCACCCATCATAGGCAAACCCAATTCTTCGTAGTCGGCCCCGTTTGTTGCCTCCCTTCCAAGAACATGAGACGCCAATTCATAAATAGAAACGGGCTTTACTTGTTCCTCTGTCTCAGCGGTAGCGGGCGGCAGTTGCTCTGGAGCCTGCGGAGCTTCAACCGCTGGCTCAGGCTTAGGTTTGGCATACGTGCTCAACATCTTTAACGCCTTCTGCGCCTCCCTAGAATATGCCCTACCATCGAATCCCCACTCCCTAGCGTAGTCCATGAACTGCTGGCCTGTAATCTTCTTCAGGTCCGTAGCGTACACCCCACCCATCTCATGCTCCATACCCCAAACCTCAACAATCGGGGTAGACGTATGAAGGTCACTTACAAGAATGCCAGGAAAGGACCCTGTATAAACGAAATCCCCTTTCTGGAAACCCAAAGACTTAGCTGAAGCTGCTTCCTTTTTCATTTTATGCACCTTGCCTTAAGCCCACTCTCTCTTAAATTCGCGCTGAACAATTCCGCGTCCTGGTCCGTCACCCCTAAATATTCAGCCCTGTTGGTCATTATAAACTGGTCCAAAGCCCATCTTGCGGCTTCCTGAGGGTCACAGCCACAATCTGCCATGTACTCTTCCCGAAGCTCCAAAAAGTCCTTAGCTACAACCTTCCACACCATACGCCGAGTTCCTTCAGGAGTCTCGTACTCGGCCAACAACAAAATATCTATCTCTTTAGCCATACACCCTAAATCTTCTTTTTCGCTGCTTTTGGCACATCTTTTACAAGGTTCTCCAACTCAGGCAAATCTCCCTCTTCTACCTTCCTGTTATCGGTCAGCTTCTTAAATTCCTTGTTCAGCCACATGTACCCATACCGCCTTAAGTACCCTACCTGAAGCTCTGCCGGCATCTGAGGATAAGGACCTGCAAACCTATCATCAATCAGCTCCTTAGTCCGACCAATGTACTCCTCAATCTCCTCGTTTACCTCATCCACCTTGGCGTCTATCTGCTCTTGGATAACTGCATGGAACTTAGCAGGGAACTGCGACATGGCCTCCCTCAGATACCCCACATCTATGGCATCCTTCTTAATCTCGGTCACCTGAAGCTGGTACTTCTCTGACAGCCCAAGCACAAACTTCATCAGCTCTGGATAAACCTTTCCCACCACAGAAGTAAAGTCGGCTTTCTTAGGCGGCGTAGTCCACTCATCCCCATAAACATCATACATCCCCACGTTAGTAGGCAAAACTGTCTTGGATTTAATGTCCTCGTAAACAAAATAGAACTCCAAAGGATGCTCTGTGCCGGGAAGGTTGTGAGGCTCTGACTTAAGCTTCTCCTTCAACCCCTCCATCACAACCTTAGCCTGCTCCGGTTCTATCCCCCTCCCATACTCCAGGTCTGCTATCAACCCTGCATTTACCACTACATCCACATCTGTATCCGACCCCGTGTTGTACTGATAGCTTGCCAAAGAGCCGGTAAGGTACACCCCTTTAACCCACTCGTCGTACTTAGTAAAACCCAGTGCCTGAAACCCCTTGTACATCTCCTCCAGAATAAACGCCCTGTGTTGGGGCATCAGTTTATCGCCCGACCAAACTGAAGGGTCCAGGGTAGGTCTAGGCAGGTCCCACAACGAAGCCTTAATCTTCATCAGTCAGCCTTCTCATGCACAAAATGTTTACACCCAGTACAAAATATCCTATTGTACAAACCGTCCTTGCTTACCACCTTACCCATAACCAACCCCTTGGTCTTATTACCACAACAGGAACACGTTATATCAATTGTTTCGTTCACGCTTATCCCCATGGTGCGAAGTAGGCTCCCACGCAAAGCCACATTCCCTACAAAGACAGTGCCCTCCCTTGCCTCCCTGCCACTTCACCTTGTCTGAACGGCACTCTGGACAACGCCTTGATTTACTGGTCATTGGTTTCAGGCATCCCTATAAGATACGAGCGGCCATAGTCCTTATCGTCCTGCTCCCTGGCCACCCGATAAGCCTTACGAGCCTCCCTAATAACATTCCCGAGATGCCCTAAGGCCTTAAGCACATCTACATCCTGCTTATCCACAGCGTAAGCTACCGCATGAGGAATGACTTTAGTGAGGAAATCGGTAACCTCGTTAAGTGCTACCTTAATCTCCTCCTGCTTCTCCGGCTCAGAAGTGTAATTTGGGTTTGGATGGAATACCGCTTCTGGCTCATCCCTCGGCTTTATAGCGTTGTTATCCACCCAGTCCTCATCTGCCTTCTTGGTTATCTGCTGGTCCTTCTCACTCAAGGCATACATGGGATTATAAAGCGGCGAACTCTGGCGTTGCTGGAGCCTGTACGTATTGTCCATGACCTTCTTGAATGTGTTATAAGCCACCATCAAATCCCACACCCCTATAGTCGCCACCGCAGGTCCTAGTTGGTAAAGAGCATCCTTTATTGCGTCCATAGTGCCGGCCTGCTTACTAAAAGTCTCTATGGATAATGCGTCTAGGTGATGAGATAGGTGATGGCAGCGTGGGCACCGGGTCACCATGATACCGGCGCCCGAGTCGTTAAATACCGTGTCAAAGCCGGTAAGATTCTGCCTACATTGCTTACAAATAGGGCTGTCCATTAGTCAGTCCCTCCTACCTTTTCGTCCTGAACCTCAACCTTAGGCAGAACAACCTTTAACTCCTGCTTACCACCTTCCTTCTTCAAGACCTCTACCACCTTTAGAATCTTGTTCGGCGCACCTTGCTTTATAAACATGCTTTTCTCCTATCAACCGGGAGTTACTGGTGAGGCTCCTTCTTCTGGAGCTGCTTCCTCTGCCCCCATACCGCCTTCCGGCCCTTCAACCACTTCCACTTCACCACCACCACCAGGACCACCACCAGCGCTAGGTCCACCCATGTCAACCGGCTCAGGGGCACCAGGCATCTCACCCGGCCCTCCCTTTTCAGGCTTTCCAGCAGCCCCACCGCCTAGTCTCTTGGCTATCTGCATCTGAACATACTTAGCCCTATAGTCCTGATACATAGGGTCAAACACAGTACCCTCTTGAGCCTGAAGCGCCTTGGCCTCCTTCTGTGGGTCCAGTCCAAGCACCCGAAGTAATGTAGGCACGGCAACCTTGGGAGTCTTATCCGTAGCCAGCCTCAGTATTGCCGACCTAAACGACTCCACATCCGACATATCAAGAGGATTTTCCCACTCAATCTCAGGAATAAGCAAGTCCTCATCTGTCTTACCCGACTTAGAAAGTGAGTCTGGCGTACCTTTATTCCTACGAGACACCATGCTCTTATACGCCTCACCTTCGGAAACCTTATAAAAACCGTGCGCTCTGGCTATAGGCTTAAGTATCTTTTCAGTAATCCAGGTCTCAATCATGGACCTGTACGCCTCATACCTCTGATTCTTAATAAGTCTGGCTATGGATGAGTTCTGATATGTCGGCCCCGTTCCGCTTATTTCGGCCATGTTAGAGAATAGTCCCAACAACACTCTCTCGTGTACAAACTCAAACTCAGGAGCTAGCGGCAAAAGTTTACCTTGGCTACCAATATTCTCCACCTGAAAGGCATAAGAGGTAATAATGGCAAAGTTAGGGTCAAATGTGCCGCGTAGCAACACTTCTCTGAAAGCCTTTAAGTCCTCAAGCGTAGGTAGAATCTGGTTGGCCGAGTCTCCCAGCTTGTATATCCAGATGGGCCTTACATGAGCCGAAGCTATTTGCCACTGGGCCTCACGCAAAATATCCTCGTATAATAGTTCCTTAAGGCAACGAAGCGTAATCGAAGTCCCTCTAACGTCGTAAGGTGACGCTCTCCTCAACAGCATGCTTGCATTAAAAGGATGGCACTTTATAAAGGAGTTAGCAGCCACGGCATTTATAATATGCGGGTCTACATGCCTACGAAGCTCCTGGTCTATCGGGTCTCTCGAATTTACAAAGTCCTTTAGCGCCTGACTTGGCTCAATCTCAATGGTCGTAGCAGCAGCCCTGTGGACGAATGGGTGTGCCCTCAGGTGAACGTAATCAGGGTTTATACAAATCAACTGGTCAAAGATACCCTCGGTCTCATCCCACTGTAAATACGGAGCTGCTTCCCCCAGGTTGAAAAACTCCTTAATCATCTCCACGCCACGATTATAGACATCGCACTTATTTATGGCAGCATCATAGACCTTCATTATGTTAGGTTCCTTGATGCCTGACAAATGGAACTTGGACACAATCATTTCCCCGTGCATATCCAGAACTGCGCCTACGAGTGGGTGGAACCTTTGGTAATACCTTAGCCACTGATTAAGAACTTTACGGTCTTGAGGGAAGTAAAAATTGACTACGTTTAAAAGCGGGTTACGAATCTGTGGAGCCAGCTGTTTAAAATCGGCTCCTTGTCCTCCCCCCGTGTTCTGCATACCAAAGCTGCCAAAGCCTTGCCCTAACTTGGACATCCCTCCACCCTTTGAAAGCCCTGGAAGATTAGGAACGAACTCTGCAAAAAACCTGCGGCCTGTATCTTCAGCCATATATCCCCTTTACCTAATACCTAAGCGGCACCAATTACTAAACCTGACTGGATTTAAACTTATCTCCTCTCCCTGGGGTGTTGTAGCCATTGCAGGCTCAATCAAATGTCCACCCCTAATTGGAAAGATTATCTCCACCTGCTTTGCTATACCCATTAGACAGGAGCCTACACACAGATGCCAACCTACACTCCCCTCATGCACCTTACCGCCTTTATACTCCGTAGCTCTCATAGAGGTCTGGCAAATATCATCCACCACCAGGTCAGGCCAGCTGTTAATCATGTTCTGCATCATAAAGGATGCCTGGGATAGAAGCAGCTCTTTCGAGAACTCTTCCTCCATAGTGACCGGGTTAATGGATGCCCTCTTTTCTTCCATACCTAATCCCACCAAAGCCTTAGCACACTACCGTTCTGGGATACTTCGTCTGCCTTGGTTGCCTGCGCGATACGATTCTCTTCTACCGAGTCCAACATACCAGGCTTCATCTTAGACATGGCCAAAGGAGCGGGAAGAACTATATAAACGCAGACCGAGCCTTCCCTAGCCGGTATTACTCTCAGTGCGTCTGCAAAAAGCTTACCCACAGCCTCAGCACACTCAGCATCAAACGCATTATAACCAGGCACGATAAGAGGGAAATATGCAACCCACTCCATCAAGGTAGTATGTTCTGTAGCCTTGAAGTCCAGGTTCCTATCCACTGTACTATGGGTTTCCTGCCCACGTGCCACTTCCCACCGATTTACACCCTGCTCATCGGTAAGTCCCTCAGCCTCATCACCATACGCAACCATTGTAGAAATCCAGGGCTCCTTGTACGGAACACCCCTACTCTTAAGCTCCTGTTCTATAGTCATGCTACCTTGACCTCCGTGCCCGAGTGATGTGCGCGACCAGGGACCTGCTCATAAAAAACCCCTCGTACTTAAAAACGGAACGGCGCCGACGGGGCGGTATCTGGCTTGTTTATCTTTTCGCATCCCCAAAATCTCAAAATCTTGTCTTCTGACCCTCCTAGACTTGGGTAAACCTCAAAAATGGCTGCGTCCATGCTAGCGGTGTCCGATGCTCCAAATCCCACTGAGTCTATAACAGACTTAACATTCTTTAGCAGCTCAGGAGTCTCCCCGCCCTCTATAGCTGCCAGCATCGCGTCTGCTATCTGTTGAGCTGCAGCATCCCGGCCCTTATGCTCAGGACCAGAGTACAACTGCAAAGCGTCAGCCAAGCTCGAAGATGCCTTCTTCACCTCAGGGACCTTTTCCTTCTTATGCGGCTGCTCAACCGGCTCCATCTCTTGCACCACGGTCTCCAACCCAGGCGTCCTAAATTGCGGTCTGGTGGCCTGTTGCTCCAGCTCATTTATCTTAATCTGCACATCGGTCTGACCTGCAAACTGCGTCCTTAACAGCTCTAGGAACATCTTAGGCTGAAACTGCTTACGATGGAGCACTTCCTTTAAACGAAACAGTACCCCAGCATACTTCCTCTGGGCCGTCTTGAGCTGGTCCAGGCCCTCCATAACCCTCTTCTCGGCCTCTGGAGCCTTGGCCCGGAGTTCGGTAGTCCTATACTTTGACTCTATCTCGGTCTCTAACTTAGCTATCTGGGCACTCTTATATGCCTCTGCCTTGGCTAGTTGAGCAAGTACAGCTTCAGCATCCTCAAGAGACATGCCTCCTTCTGCATCGGCTTCCTTGGCGAACTCGGCGGCGTTTTCAATTTTGTTACCTGCTCGCTTCCCTTTCTTCTTAACGAATCTTTGGCAAGAATCACACATCCTACAAATGCCAAGGCCGGGGTGATTAAAAGCGAAATGCCCACACTCGCAAGTGTCGTCCCCGAAGGCCCCTGCGTTCTTCTCATACCGAAGCGGACTGTCAACCTGAAGGTGCAGCCTCTTCATATGCTCGTCCAACGCAGCCTGGTCCTCCGTAGGCTCACCACAAACCTTACATATAAGATGGTCCCCTACCTTTGAAGCCTCCTTTGTCTTAGACCCCAACGGTATCTCCCTAGCATCACCGGTAATATCAGCCCCTTCCCAGACCCTACCGTTGTATGATACCCTAGCTACAACTTTACCATCCTGATAGACTTTCCCTCCAGTCCAGTTACCACCACCCAATCCATTTTCATCAATAAATTTACTGCAGGCTTCGGAAGCTTCATCAAATGATTTAACAGGCACCATCTGGGACGCTCCTGTTTCTGGGTTTCCTTCCTGCCAGTAGCCCGTGTAAGGTTCCAAGCCAGACCCCCCCCGTTCTTCTAAGTCAATGTTGGGTGCATGGCTCAGCTCAACAAACATTCCCTTACCAGGGGGGACAAAATAGCGGCGCAGTGCCTTTTTAGATACTGCGGCTACAGCACCCACGGGCTCCTCATCTCCACCCATCTGAGCCAAAAAATCCTCCGCCGAACTCAACAGGACCTCATACTCCTTGTTTATTGCATCTATGGCCGAGGAGAACATACCCACATCACCACCATCGTCCGCATCCCCACAGACCATCCATGCCAAAACCTGCTTACCAACCTCCATCCACGCCTCGTTCTTTGGGTCTGCCGCAACCTTTTCCAAGAACGCTACTAATACCTTCTTCTGCTCCATCCCACCCTTATCGGCAAGACCGTCCAGCTGCTTGCACAGGTTGACCAGCTCGCTATTACCCTTCTTGTCCTTAAGGCTGGAAAGAACATGGATAGACTCAACATTCCTGCTCACATTAGCCAAGAACCGGTCAATCTCCTTCTGGTACTTAGGGAAACGAATATGCAGCATCTTACGAATCAGGTTCCAATCCCCACCGTATGCAGCGTGGAGGTCAACCAGAGCCCACACCAACCTAGACTTGAACAACGGCTCTTTGGCTTGGGCGAGCTTAAGGGAGGCCGTCTTCTCCGCCCCCGCGTTCTCCTTCTTGTCGGGCGTCGAGAAGAGCTCGCAGTTCTCGGCCGCCTCGGCATGCTTGTCGCACACCGGCTTCCCGTCCACGCTCCCGTGCGCCTGCTCCGAGCAGCCCGGCCGCGAGCACTTGACCGCTCCTCCCTCCCACTCCTTCTCTGTGGGCGCGTTGTTCGGCGGCATGCTGGGAACTTCAGGCTGAGCGGGAACTTCAGGCTGTGCAGGCTGTTCACTAAAGCTATGCATCCAAGCCGAAAGAACCTCATTGGCCAACCTCTTATCCATGTCGAAGGCCTGCATCAAATAAGGGCGAGCACCATACATATTAGTTTCACCTGAATCCCTTAGGTCAATCAGGTAGTCAAAATATTCCTGCCACTCGGGATGCTCTGCAGGAGCCTTTGTAGGCTCTCTCCCAGCACCCTTAAAAACAGGCTTTGGTCCCCCAGCGGCTGCACGAAGCTCTGCCTCTGTAGCACCGGCCAGCTTCTCCTTCATAAACTTTACAGGGTCGTGTACCTCCGAATTGAACACTAACCCGTTTTGGTACCCCTCAATCTTATCTTCCATTGCAGCCTCCAGTTTTATAAGTCCAACAACAAATCGTCGCCGTTAATAGGGTTGAACAGCTCTTTCGCGGCGAATTGGTATGGTCCTACCTGCCTAGTCCCTTGTCCCCGTTGTACATTAGGATATACGAACTCATCTACAACGGTATTCGAGGCAGGCTGACCACTCTTGAATACATCTGCCGGCTTCTCTTCCTCTGCATCCGTAACTACATGAGTCGAACTACCATCCACTCCCGGTATCCCTATTACCCCACCCTCACCAGTCGGCACACTCTTTCTCAAAGGGTGCTCATCGGAACCAGGAAACCGAACCTTCTCAAACAGTAAAGGCTCCACCTTCTTTGCCTCTTCTGCAGCCTTCTTAAAGAGCGCTGCTGTTACAGGGTCGCTAATCTGTGGGTCCTCAGGTGCCGTTGTAATTTGCATCCTGTGGTGGGAAGGCCCTGCAGGATACCGGGTCTTCTGGAACCACTCGTCGCTGTCCGAACCCCTCTGGTCCGTTACCACAGGGTCTATAGCCGTAGGGTCCTCTTTCATCCTAGACACCCCTTGGTTTTGCTCCTTGGCGTCCCCAGGCCACAATGGCTCTAACTCAGGCCTCTTATGTTGAACGGATATATCATTTGGGTCCATTTCCCTAGAGCCTATACCACCATCATCTATAGCCGAGGTGGTCTGCATCCTATCCATAGTCTTCTTCATCTCTCTCCCAAAACACGTATGGCACATCCCGTGGGTATCAGGAAATCGAGGGTCCGACATCATCTCTTCCCCCATCCGCTTACCGCACCAAGCACAAATCTTAGCGTCGGCCTGTTTATCATACTCCGGCATTTTCGGCTGCCACGTACCCGAAGGGGCTATACTCTCAATGTTCTTTCTAGCGTTTAAAATACAGCCGTCCCCTAAATTAATGTAAGTAGTGTCCACAAAGTCAAACCCAAGCCTTACTAAATTATCAAACCATGCCTTATGTTGAGGATTGTTATTGGGGTCAAAATCTCTCTCTTCTACGTACTCCTTCTTAAATTCCTGTGACAACTTATCATTAGGCAAAGATTCTACACTCTCCTTGTCCAAAATATTTTTTGGATTGAACTCTATCTTATAAATCTGTCCAAATATTTTACCCTCAGCCGTATAGACCTCGCCATCCTCATCTAAGGTATACCCTTCTACCTGACCCTCATTACAATTAACAAATACATAATCATCAATAGAGCTTATATCCAATCCCTTCCTACGGTCTCCATGATACGTACTCTCATCGGCCTTCTTGCTAATGCGGCTCTTAATGGAAGCGGTCGTCTCTCCATTTTTCATCCACTGGAGAACCTGGTCCAACACAGCCTTCATAATAGGAGTCTCGTAGACTGTCTTCACGTCACCGGTCCCGTAGGCACGGGCCACAGCTTCTGCGGCCTTGCTCTCATCCCAGAGAGCACGGTTCCACTCCTGCAGCTTAATCATAGCCTGCAACGCCATTCCCTCCACAGTGTCGTTCCACAAACGCTTATTGTTTTCCCAAATCTTTTCGAGAACTTCTGGGGAGAAGTAGTCCTCTGCTTGAAAAACTGGCATCTCCTTAGCTGCTACTGCTTGACCCACATAAGGGCTGTGAGGGTCCCCTTCCCACTTATCAAGCATCTTTTTAATCGCGTCAGAAGGCACAGAATGAATATTCCTAACTGATTGCTGCTGTGGCAGCAACGCCGATGGCGTCGCATCCCCTACAGCATCTACATCCACTGAATATCCGTATCTCTCTGCCATTTCTTTATACGGTTCGTACTGACCCTCCTGAATGTTTGTATTATCTACAACCACTAAAGGGTCCCCTCTTTTCAACGCCTCCTCAAACTGCTGCCTGCACTTTGCGTGAGCCTGCGGCAGCTTTACCGGGTCGAATACATACTCCCCGTCCTGCATAAAGTAATCGTCGGCCGATACAATAGTACCACCATACGCTCTAGACTTAGTGGATTTACCTGAACCTGGCAGACCTCTCATAATAACTACTCTCTTTTCTGCGCCGCCAAGGTCTAGGTCACCAGCGACATTAGCCCCAGGAGCCATGAAACTACCTGGCCCCTCAGACATGTCCTTCTGGCTCTTATTAACCCTATCTTCCATTTACTTTACCTGAATTAGGTCCTCTGGCTTAAACATATAACGACCCTCAGCAAGAACCAAGGCTCCCTTCTCATCCTTGTACCCGACCTTACCCCTAAGGTGCTCTGCTATGCGAGGGTTGTTAGCCACCTTGTACTGTGCCTGAACCGGGCGAATCTTCAAAGGAACAGCATCAGGGGCTATGTTCTTCTTCTCCCCACCAGTCTCAGGCTCAACAGTCATTTCACCACCAGGAACCATCTTCTTTACCGTAAGCCTCTTGCCGGGCTGGTCTACATGCTCCACAACCTCACCCTCTACCGGCGGCTCCCCTATGGCTTTCCGAAGAAGCTTTGCAGAAACGGTCAGTGTTCCTTCCTCACCTTGAAGTACCACACCGTTCGGCAGGCCATCGTTACCATAAGAGTAGTCCATAATCTCAAAGTTACCGTCCGTATCCGCCACCCTCACTATCTCACCTACCTTCCATCCCTGCTTAGCGCTAGACGATGCAAACTTATCGGCCAATGTTACACCCTTACCTGAAGCGGATACGGCAACTCCCTCTCTCCCATTAACGAAAGGTACGCCTCTAAGAGTAGAGCTAAATGACGAGCTGGCTACCTGAGGGATTCCTGTGGTTGATGCTGACGCTCCCTGTTGCTTCATCAGCTGGTACGGATAGTCCTTCTTTACCAGCTCCGCACCCTTAAAGTTGTACTCAGTAACGTAGTCCTGGCCCTTGGCCGAATCGTAATCAACCAGCCTCTCATCAGTCATAGACCTGCGGGCTACCGGGAAACCTTCTTTGGTGGATGATGGCCTTTGAAGAATTACAGGCTCGTCTTTTTTTATAGGCTCAATCTCCACCTTTATCTCCTTATCCAGAGCTGCCTGGCCTCCCTTAGCAGCGTACCTCTCTAATGTCTCTGCGTCTGGCTTAACCACCTTCTCCTTACCTCGGGTCAGGGTGAAGTCCTCCCTCTTTACAGCCGCGTCGGTCCCTATGGCCGCATTCTGTTCTGCGTAAAAATCTGCGTCTTGAAGCTTGTACTCTTTCTCCCCAGTCCCCTTTGTAGAACGGTGACCATCGGCAGGCTCAGCGGACCTATTCTTATCCCAGTCAAACTTCTCGGTCTTACTTGCCTTGCGCGGGATAATCAGGTCCTTGGAAGAGGCAGGCTTCTTCGCCTCCTTCAAAATATCAATCACCAGCTCCTTGGCCGACTTCTTAGTACCTACAATAGGAGTCTCGTGGGCAGCGGCGTAACACTCATGGCACATAAGCCCGCCCTCAACCGGCTCAGCGCAAGCATAGCACCGTGACTGAAGGTAGCTGCCATACTCCTTCTCAGTGGACCCCTTTCCGGCTTGCTTGAACTCGGCAAAGGTCATTAACATAGCCCCGTCTTTCTGACCAATAACCTGAATCTTTGCCACCTTTTGGGACCAGGTTGCGATTCGGGCTATCTCCGAAGGTTCTTTTTCCGGCATGGTGTTCTCTGTCATATTAGGGTCCTCTTCATCCCTAGCCGATAAAAGCTTAGGGGTCTTTACCTTTCCAACAAATCCCTGACCTGTAGGGCCCTCATTAATCTCCTTTACCCGTTGGTCAATGGGTCCTGCCTTCTTCTCCAAAATCTCTTCTTTAGGAGCTGGCGTCTGGTTAAAATCCATGGCTGACATTGCTGAGCCTCTGGAAGGGTTGTATATCGAACCGTAGTCCCCGGCTCCCATCCACGGCTTTTGTCTGCCTGCAATCTTTCTTCTAGGAGTAGTTATATCCCGAGGATTGATTGAGCCTAGACCCCCTGTAGGGTCTACCGGCCCCAATGGTATTCCGGTAGCGTTGGCAGTCCTTGTTACCCTTTGACCGCCAGCCATCTCGAAAATATTGGTCGCTCCACCCTCAGGCACCTCAGGCAGAACATCCTCCACCTGCTCCAAAAAGTCTTCTTCATCAGCCATACTACCTCCTCAACTATTCCGGAGATTCCGGTAAGCTCTCTCGCCCGAAGGCAACACCTTAAAAACCTCTGCCAGGAAATTCCTAGCACTCTTCCAGCTTGACTCCACAACCCCTATGTTCTCGCAGCCGTGGGTCCTCAAATACTTTATAACCGATTCAGTGGTCTTATCCAAAATCTCACGAACCTTCTCTGCCTCCACCCTTGTTAGCGGAGCAATGTCCCTGTTCTTGTCTATGGCCACTTCGTGATGCATACACGAGTTCATTAGGTCCGTATATCTCTTGGTCAGGGTCGGCATCACCTGGCCAATTAAATACGTATGGAATGTAGGACGGGCCTTCTCATCCATTATATTAGCCACATTAACCTGATAGTCCTCGTATATCCCATCCATGCAGTCCTCATCAGACCACACAGGAATCTTATCAAAGGCCAGGTTTATCTTTGATGCCTGCCTGGAAAGCCGTGAAGGCCTGCCCTTGAGCGGATTGCCCCTCACGTCCTTAGGCACATCCACCGGAACCTTCTTCTCCAGCTCCCTCATCTTTGCGTGAGCCTCTTCTTTCCAACCTGGCTCTGGCGCGTTATCCTTAATCGGTCCCTCGTTATTCATATGTGTTCCCCCACTCTATATAGCAAACAGTCTTCCCTTGACTGGCGCTTTATTCCCCAACGACTCTGCTGTTATACCCGCTACATAAGGCATCCCGGCTCCAGGTATATTGTTGGCCGAAGCTCCGCCACCAATGCCCATCTTAATGACACCCGGCAATTCAGGCTTCCTAATCTTTGACAACCCTAAAGCAAACACACAGGAAGCAGCTACAGCATCCGAAAGGTCCTTACTACCGCCCTCTGGGTGGTCTACCTTCTTACCCTCAATCAAACTCAACCCTTGAAACTCTGTTATAAAAACGGGTTCATAATAATAATCAATCCTTCCAGACAGCATAAGTTCAACCAAAGTATCGTAAGCCTCAGTGGTCCTGTCTACCGAATACTGCTTGACGTTATACTTCTTCAGCGTCAGCTCCTGTTGAAATTCCACAGATTGCCAAGAATCTACCGACACCTGACCTATGCAAAATCCCAGGTTGGTAAGCTCATAAACTATCTGCCTGAACTTTTCAAGCCTGAGTTCCCCACCATCCGGAGGCCTTATGCTCAACATCAGGTCCACTACAACTTTATCCATGTGGTGGTCGTAGTGAGACATAGCAACACCAGCCGCGTCCCTGCTCTTCGCCATATCAAAATGGATAAAATATTCAAACCCCTCTCCCCTAAACCAAGGCGCGAACGAGAACTGGTCTGAATTTCTCCTATCCTTATACACCACAGGACAAATGCGGCCCTGGTTCACCCTTCTCTCTGCCAACATAGAGTCATGTACCAGGGGCTGAGCTGCTGAAGGAGGAGCTGAACCATAGTCCCTGGCTGCCTGATAGTACGACTTGGCAAACTCAGAAGCAAAATCATCCTTGGTCAGCTTAGGGTTCATACACCACGTACTTCCCCTTACCCCCAAAACTGAACCACAACGATAAATTTCAACCGAGTCCATACTATAGTCAGACTGGGTTTGTGACTCTACTTCCAGGTGAGCAGCCCCGTCCAGTATCGCTGCGTCTTGTTCACCCTGTTCGGCTGCATTGAACATTGGTAATAGCGGAACAGGTAAGGGCTTTACTTCCTCGCCCTTACCTACCGCTCTGCCGCTGTGATGGTTAAACGACGGACCCATTACTCAGCGTCCTTAACACCCGGCTTATTTTTCTTAATCTCTTCAACAGCACCTGGCAAAAACTCTACCCAAGTAAATTTTTGACAGTTGCACATTCTGCACTTCCCATGCCCAGCTTGAACTGTGTCCTCATGCTGGCTCCCGCCCCCATCACCAGTATGTCCGCACGAACACTTGCTCTTTCCACCGGCAGTCTTGTCCACTTTCAAAGGCGTGGATTCCTGAGGCGGCTTCTGTTTTGTAAGGTCCACAGACTTCCTTTTATCCAGGGTCTGCTTCTCGGCCGCAGTCTTTATCATATCCTTTACCAGGTTAGCAAAACGACCCCATGCCATGTTCTTAGGCTTACGGCAGGCTAGAGTCCTCATTAAACCATCGAAAGGCCCTGTAACCGTCTTATTAGGACCAAACATCCCCTCAGTCCTAGCCTCTATGTACTGAGCTACCTGAGGGAGAATCCTTACAGCCATGCCCTTTATAGCGGCTGCATCATCGGCCCCAATACGACCGGCCTTAACCTCTGCGTCGGCCTTCTTTTCCAGGTCTCCAACCGAAGTAGGAAGAAAACCACCCTCTACCCAATCCAGCACCACAGGAACCAACGCAGCCTCAACTGCAGCTATATGGGCACTAGGGACCTTAACCGAAATGCCACTGGCGACCCTCTCTGGAGCACCTGCCGTAGAGTGCAGCGCTGCGGTCTTAACCGCCATCTTGTTAGACACGGCAGCCTGGTCCAAAATCTTTGCGCCTTCAGGGGTAGGCCCGTCGTGAACCCTAGCCAGAATGGGTCCCTCAGGTGACTCCACCAGCTGCCATATAGTCCCCAATCCCCAGTCCTTACCCGCAACCACCTGAGTCAGCACATACTTGCCGTCGTCCTTCGCCTGAAATGACTTCATAGTATCAGGGTTGGACTGAAGCTCAGCCAGCTTAATATGCTGATGCGACAACTTCTTACCGACCAATCCGCTAGACATTTTACCTACCTCCTAATTTGTGCGCCCTCATTAGCCATACAAAAGCCTTTATGAACATTGCTATTTTTCGTCAGATATAGCCAGCTCCCTCTTAATATCCTCGATGGTTTCCGGCTGCCCTGCCTTCTGCACCACTTCCTTACGCAGCCCTGTTACGGTCTTGCAGAGATAATCGGTCCTACTCTTTAACGAGCTTATTGCCAAGAACTTGTAGCTGTCAGAAAAACGGGTCTTCATGGAGCCCTTAAGAACCTGGCAGATATCCTCCCCGTTATCCTTGTTCGCCTTTGAAACAAACCACGAAAGCTCATCGGCCACAGCAGCGTAAATAGCATAACCACGCCATACTGTCGAGCCACTGTGACCACTTATGGCCCTTACCCTCTTTGAAGGAAAGAACATATCGGCATGACCTAAGGCAGTTCTCTTACTGAATTTATCGTTAAAATACCTACTGTTTTCAATAACGGCACAAAGCGTATCGAACACAACGCTCTGAGCCTGTACTCCGCTGACCGATACGTTGAGCACAGTCAAAAGCGTATTCTTGCGAAGGCTGTAGTAGCTCCACGGGTCCTTAAGGTTCAGAAGCCAGTAAATGGCCCTTGCCAGAAATAAGGAACCCATAGCTGACTTGCCTGAATTGTGACCTACTACACCACCATCATGTATATAATTTTCCACCCCAGGCACAGAACAATCGTAGTACTCCCCCTCCCCCTCACCCACTACACTTTTAACTCTAACCCAGTAAAAATCGTCCTCCTCAAGCGAAACGGGTTTTTCTTCCCTTATAGACTTTAAAACTTCCTCACAACCTATAATATTAATACTGTTTGCAAACCTTCTTCTATTAGAGGTACCCACTACCTGCAACACCCATGCAAACCCATAAGTCTTATCTCCACACCTAAATTCCCTAGACACTTTCCTATATACCCGGGAAGCAACTCCAAACCGTAATAACAACCTACGGACTCCTTCTACCAACTCCTTAGACTTACTAACATAACCTATTTGATACTGATAACCCTTAGTGTTTTTCCGTATCCGCTTATCATGATATTTGTACCTACCGCACCAACCGTCCGTAGAAAACAGCCCTTCTAAAAATTTTGCGACATGAGTATCGGGCAAACTATATATCAAATCTGGCACAGTCTTATTATGTGCCACCCCTTTTCTTATACCTGGAAAACTACCGTCTCCAATCATGGCTCCCAAAAAGAAAGCCTCATTGGAGGTCATACTCTCTACAGGATTATTAATATACACTCTACGGCTTACAGCCACCAACTCCCCCACCTTCAACTCCCCTGCTTTAACCCACCTAGTCTTGCTTCTACCCAGTACTACATGCCCCCAATTCTTGCTTTTACTGTACTCCCTGCCCAAGAATCTATGTCCTTGGTACACCCTTACTGATAGACCCCCAGCAAGTTCAACTTTAAGAATTTTACCCCTTCCAGAAACTCTGAATCCTGTAGCTGGTGATATACCACACCTACCTTCATTATACCCTACGGAAACAAAATCATTTTTAACACCCTCTACCCTTCTCCACAAACCGGTATTAGCGTCGTATACCTCAGAACCGGCTGCAATGCATCCCCTCCCGATAGCAAAATAGCCTTCTCGGTAGGTAGGTTTGTCGAACTCTTCCAGAATGGCCTGAACATTAGGCCAGAGGTCGCCCTTCCAGTCTGCGAAATCGGGAGAGAATAAAAACTCTCTCATAGGAACCGGCGGCTCCTCATACACCCTTTCAAGAAGGAGCCTGGCCCACTTGGTAGGAGTTAAGTCGTTCTTTTTCAAAAACGCCTGAACGCCAGGGTCCTGCAACTGCAACCACCAAAGATTGTCGTCCACTACCTCTCCGTCACGTTTTCTTTTTGCCTACTTGGCTTATCAGAGCATTTACATCGTCCAGAACATCTCCTATTTCATCTACTGTACCGGCGTCTTCCGTATCTTCCTTCGGCGCAGTATCGGTATCCTCTTCTTCACTAGGCTGGCGTGAAACGGTAACTGATGCCTTGTTCCCCGCAACCTTAAACAGCCTATCTACCAGCTCCCCCATCATGTCCATCTCTTTGGACAGGGACGACGACAAAATCCTCTTACCCTCTTCCGTCTTGTCCCAAATAAGCTTCTCCTCTTTATATGCGGCATCCACCCTTGCCATCTGTATTCTGATTAGCTTGAGAAGCACCTTACGTAAATCTTTGGTGCCTAGTCCAGTCTTTGGATTTTTATATTCCATACTATCTCCAAAGCTTCTGGAAGTCTGCGAGAGAATTTATTTGGACCACTTCCGGCTTGCCCTCCAACTGCTTGTTTTTGCCGTTACCATTCCCGTTACCGTGCAACAAGGGGTGCGCTGGTTCGGTGGCCTGCGGTGGTGGGGGATTTTTTTCCACAGGCTCCGTATCCCGCGCACCCCCATATCGTAAAAACATCCTAGCCAGCATGTTCTCTACTCTCGGCTGACTATAGTGGGAACGAGTTACATCCTGCATCTCCCACACATTAGAAATACATTCAATTAGGTCACTCCATGTTACTTTCGAGTCTGGTTGCACAACTTGAACTTTTATGCCGTTCTGGTGCAGGAACAACTTGTGTAGGTAATCCTCCAGACCCTTAAGAAAATCGGTAGGACCCATTGATACCAACCAATGTCGAAACAGGTCCACCCCATCCTTTATCTTTCCAGCCAGCATAAGGTTCAGGAAACGAGCATACACATCCTGACCACATACACCGACCAGAGCCATAGTGTCCTCGTCTACCTCCTTCCCGTCCGATAACACCCACAGCTGCTCCAACAAGGTGATGGCATCCCTCATCTTGCCGGCTGACCTTCTTGCAATAGCCTCAAAAACCTCGGGTCCAACCTTAATTCCTTCCTGTTCTGCTATCTTTGTTAGCTGTCCTCCAACGTCCTCTGAACCAATGCTCTTAAAGGGAAGTGCAAAGGACCTGCTCATTATGGTCTCCGGAACCTTCCTAACCTCCGTGGTCACAAATATAAAGACAACGTGCGGCGGCGGCTCCTCTATAACCTTAAGCATGGAGTTCCAAGCAGCCTGACTCATCATATGACATTCGTCCAAGGTAACTACACGATACGCTACTCCAGGCACCTCATATCTCAAAACCTTCAGCAGCTCCTGCACATCGTCAACATTTCCATTTGAGGCCGCGTCTTGCTCTATGTACGCCAGCGAGCCTCCTGCAGTGATGGCCTTACATGAATCACAAACTCCACAAACATCCTCTTCAAAACTAGAACAGTTCAAGCCCTTTGCATAAATGCGGGCCATACTCGTCTTCCCTGAGCCTGCTGACCCATAGAACACCAGGCTAGGATAAATCTTCTTTGTCTTAAGGGTATTTCGTAAAATCCTTACAGGAACCTTCTGCGACACCACCTCAGAGAACTTAGACGGCCGATACTTAAGCGCTAATGCTTTATACACATCCGGCATATCTCACCCCTTAAAAACGAGGGGCCTACACCTCAACCCGGCGTGAGTGAATATCACCCACATCATCGGGTTATGAAGTGTAGACCACCTCTAAATTTGTGGAATAATCCCAAGGTCCCCTCTGAACCATACATCCCGGGAGTTCTACAAGCGCAAACAAAAGCGAAGCCATACGACCTATATACGAAATGGCTTTTAACGGCCTGTGGTATGCGTGTGGCAGGACTACTTAGAGAAACAAAACTCTATAGGCAGATTCGTATGCTCGTATCTCTCATTGCACAAAGAGGCATTTATAAATTGTGTACCTGCCACAGTCTTGGTCTTGCCTCCCTGAGAATGGATGTGACCAAAGATATGATATAAAGGCTTTACTCTCTCGATGGCCTTGCGGAGTTCTATACATCCAACATGACGGTCTGTCCACACTCCATCCACAAGCTCCCAACCGGCCTCATCTAAAATCCCACGAGGCGGTCCATGAGTAACCAAAATGTCAATCCTCTCCGGTATTCGAGACCACTTATCTTCCAACTCCTCCTGATGGGTCAACATGAAAGCCCAATTACAAAATTCAGGTGTATATGGCGAGCCGTAAATTTTAATACCCTCAATCTCTACCATGTCGTCCACTAGAAGATGGGTCCCCAATAACCAATTCTTGCACAAAGCTACATCCTGTTCCACAATACGGTCGTGGTTCCCAGGTACAAAAATCTTATGTTTATACGGCAGATTCTCCCACCACACAATAAAACGGTTGAATTCCACCATGTCCCCAAACATACATGCATCACCAGCACAAACTAAAACATCCCCCTCAGGCAGAACGGGGCCTGGGCTGTATCTGTGGTGAGGGTCTGCTATTGCTACAAATCTCAAAAGTCCCCCCTTTTTCCTTTTCACCTTTCGCTAGGCTCCTTCCACCCTATGCCCAACAAGCGTAAAATCTCGGCCTCTGATTCCGCCGCTTGTAGCACACCCTTATCATCAAACAGACCATGCTCGTTCAACAGCCACCCCATCTTCTTGGCCGCAGTTCTGGACTTGATGTTAAACTCCTTGGAGCCAGTCCTGTACAAAACACACGCTCCCCACTCCTTCTTGTCGGTAAAGGTCAAATCAAACATCACCCTCTTATCGCCGTAATGAAACCTGATTATGTGCTCCCCTGACATTACCACATCCTTAGCCACACTCTCCGCAATACAAAGCGCCAGTACAGGAGTTCCAACAATAACCAGGTCTACGTCCTTTATATCCGGCTTGCCTCTCCTATACGAACCACAGACCTCCACCTGCTCTATCGCCGGCAACAGGTGTGTCAAAACCTCACGAATCAAAGGCTCTATCTCTACCCGACTATAACGAACAGGAGGAGGGACTAAAGAAGCTACGTGCGAAGAATGCTTACAACTCCCTCCACGAAACCTAAAATGAGGGCAGTTACATACCACCCTACCATCGGACTTAATGTCAACCTTATACCCGCTCCCGTCAGGCTTCAACACCTGCACCTTAGAGCCGAGTTTAAGCTCCCCTACTATCTCGTACCCCTTAAGCTGACCTTGTGATATGGTCATACTATACCCCCGTACCCAATCAAAGCTTCCACTGTTGCCCTGGTAGCAAAATGGAGCATCATGTCGCCTTTGTGCTTATCGTACCATGCCAGAACATCAGGAGTGCCCTGAGCCCTACCTGCCCCCTTCCAGTCGCACACCATTTCCACCACATACCTTTCCGGCATCCTCAAAATCCTTCTCCCGTCCTCATCGTTCTGAAGTACCCAAAACTGCCAGTGATGAGGATTTCTATGTTGGTGCATCAGCCACGCCACATCAAAAGCCATGTCGCCACTCCGAGCCGGCTTATAGTACCCGGTCTCATCCCGACCTTTATTTATGTCCGACCCCTTCTCCCCATAAAAGAAATTGGCATATGGGATAAACTCACTAGGATAAAGCTTACTCATATCGTGCATAAGCCCTGCCCAATAACGCCCCCTCTTGGCACACTCTAGGAAAACAAACCACTTATGCCTCAGGACGTATCTCAAATATAGACAGTATTTCATATATCCCCATACTATAATATATACGAAAAAGAGGTATTCAGACCACGCAAATGGTCACTAGGTTGGAGATTACTAAAAGGTCTTGTGGCGTGGCTAAACTAAAATCCTTACTGGGCAACAGGTCTACCCCTATACCCTTCCAAACAGCCGCACAGCAAAGCTCCGAGCAGGTAAACCCGTTCTTCCACCCCTTCCAATGCCGTGCTACCTCTCTCTGAAGCTTGGTCCACCCCATCTTGCCCAAGGTACAATAGACCATATCCACACCAATCTGAGCGAAGTCGTAACGGGACCCAACAAAGGTCTTTCCTGCCGCAGCCACCCTCTCCCCTGTATTGCGATACATGCCCATAAAAGGCGGCGTTAGTCTACGAAGGGCCAAAGAGTACTCGTCCTTGCAGTACTTTTTAATTGGATTTATCTGAACCCCACCTGCAGGCATTGCTTCAACAATAGCCCCATCCCCGAGACAAACAAAACAGTGAGACACTTGGCCATCCGAAAACCACTCGATGCCGGCGGCTCCAAAGCTAGAATTAGCTTGTATGCCCTCCGACCCGTGCCTCACCATAACCAGGTCACCCGGCCTAGCTTGCTCAAGGATGGGGCTAAAGTCTTTCATCTTAGTTCATTATGTTGCAGGTTGACGGCCAGGCGCACGGCCTTACCTGTGCCACTAACGTCTTTGCACAAGGATTAGGCATAACACATGGCGTAAACTGCACCACCGGCTGCACTACCGGAATCTTGGAACAAGGATTAGGCATAACACACGGCTTGAATTGAGCCACGTTCCTCTGATACCCACCACTCTGAACAGCCTTAGTGGGCACTAAGGACTTACGCAGCGCAACCTTATCCGTATGAACCGCCCCTCCAAGAAACCACACTACCACGCTTAACAGCTCTACCATTTTTACTTCTCCTCCACATGACCGGACAACATCCGGTCTATCCGCAGTTTGAGTTTAACTATCTCCCTGCGGTCTGAGGCTTCCCCCTTCAGGAGTATGCCTCGAATCTGTTGCATCAAATCCATACAAATCTGCTTAACCTCTTTACTCATGCTCCAACCCTGGCCTCTACGGGCTCAAACGTCACCTCGCCGCCCCTTACCATAACTGCCAGACCGCCAAGTGCCCCGGGCCTAGAGTACCCAAACTTAGACAGCTCGTACGACTCAGTGCCCCCGTTTCCTACAACCCATGCTGGAACACCTGAGACCATCCCGTCTTGTACTACCTGCTCTCTACTGCAAGCCTTTATATTACCAAAAAAGGCCCCTAATACAAAACTAGACTTGTTGACCAGGACCTCCACCAAATCCTCTGTCCCCTTGTCCAAGCCTCCAAAAGACCACATCCCTATCTTTGGGGGCCAATGAGTAAATACAAACGAAGGGCAGCTTAAGTGTCTATCTAGAAAGCCCGTCTCCTTCTCGGTAACGGTTCCAGATGATGAGTCTATAGTAATAAACCTAACCCCATTAAGCGTAAAACTGGCATTGGGCTCCCCAAAATAGTACGTAAAGTTATCAGAAAGTTTACCATTAAGTCGCTCGGTGGCTCCTGGTGTAACCTCAATCGGCAGACCGTACTTCTTATTTACCCTCTCCAAAAAGGCATACGTCCTTCTATAATTGTCGTCAGTGGAAGCGGGAACTAATCCACCACACACCAACATAATTTGAGGGCTGTATTCAAGTAAAGCGGGAAGTCTTTGTTCAAACTTATCCAGCCCCCCTTCTGCCGTCCCTATGTCCCCCACCACCACAAAATTGAAGTTCACGTTGTCATACTCTCCGATTCAGCATTCTCCCCTCTAACTGCCTTACGCCCCTCGCTAACACTCAAAGATAAATAGCTGTCCCCCCTTAAGCCCCCATCCACGACACTATAGTTCCGCAGTACATACTTAATCACGTTGAACTTCTCCACCTTAACCGAGAAGACTGGCAAGAACACCACCTTTGACCCTCCCACTGAGCCCGCATCCCCCAAATCCACCAAAGATTGCATTATACCCATCTGCGTAAAAGAGGTACCGTACATAGTCAAATGGTACTTGGTGTATTCGTCAATAGCCTTAAAGTCCTTATTCATACCACTCAACACTTCTAAAAACTCGGCTATTGTGGCTGGCTGTGAGAACTTGGAGTATATGTTCAAGAAGTGCAGGGCGTCTGTTGATATCCCTGTACCCCTTACCACATCAGCCGGTACCCCCAACCCTTCCGGTGCCTGTATGGTCAGAACACGCCTGTCCTTCCTCCACGCATAATCATCAAAGGAAGTGGCCAATAGAACAGCCTTACGGGTTTCCAGCGACCCTAAAAAGTCGTCGAGTTGCATTACAAGGGCAAAGTCACGCCGTACTTCTCTTTTAGGAACCGGGAAACTGCTGTGATAAGAACCTGAGCAGCCACCACCTTAAACACCATCTCCACAGAAGGAGTAGTAGCAGCCTGAGCGTTCATACCCTGCAAGAACACAATCATACCGTACCCCGCCCCAGCAGCTACCGCGTTCTTTCCTGCCCTGTTAGCGGCTGACATAAGAGACTTGAAGAAATCCGGATTGTCTACTTGCTTCAACAAGTTTAGTGCAGCCATAAGACGCTTCATGTAATCCATTTTAATACCTCCACCCATTATATACGAAATGCCCTTTTACGGGCACCGTGCGCTCCCTTCTTATCCGTTATACAGCCTTTACAGAACTCTACCTTTTTACCCTTGTCGTAAAACGCGCTTGCAGGCAAAAGCGTCCTACAACCCCTACACACCCTATCGGTAGTAATGCACTTTTCTAAAGAGTCACCCAATCTTCGGTCCATAGAATTTTCCATTTGGCGATACAAAACGACCTCTTATTATGTCTATAGGATACACATTGAACGACCCGTTAGGCATAATAAATACTTCGGCAATCCCATTAACCCAGGCGTTAGGAGCCCCATTTTTCCACTCCGGGTTGCGAGAGCACAAACAACCGATACTCCAGGCCGACTTCGGACTATGTGTAACCCTGGCTACCTTAGTGTGACGCTGGGGCGCGTGGACGTGGGCGTAAATTAGGTTGACCTCATAATCCGATAAAAGCTTTCTGGCGTGATGCGTGGAATAGTCAGACCCGTGCATAACCCAAAGTTTTCCAAGGGGAAACAAATCGTTCTGCCAGTGAACCTGCATCCCCCTCTCCTTAAGTTTCAGGTCACGAACCAGCTCAGGAACCGTAGACCTATTCTTTCTTAGGTCCTCAGTATGAGTGTCCCTCCAATGGTACAGCCTCTCTTCGTGGTTTCCGTGTATCCAATGAAGCTCCACAGGCTTACCAAACTTAGCAAATATGGCCTGATGCCTGTCTAGCATCTGGTTAGCAATCCTTATCTCCTCTCTAACTGACTCCCAATCTATTGCAGCCATTCCAGAGGAGGACCACTTCAGGAGGGCCGTCATGTCGAGCATATCGCCCATGTAGACCACCACATCGGGCTTTTCGTCTACTAGAAACTGCTCGACGTACCTGAGGTCAATTTGAAAAGGAATCTGTGAGTCGGCTAAAAAGATTACCTTGCGTACCTTCGTAGTCTCTTTCTTCATCCATACACTTCCTACCCCCACCTTGAGTAGTTGTGCCTAGACAGCTGCAACAAAAAGTTTTCTAGTCCTCTCCGCCTCGATGCCCGCCTGCTCCACGAAACCAGGCCAAGCGCTCCCCTCTTTCAAGAAGCTGTTAAACTCATAGTCTTCAAAAAATGCCTTAGCGCCAACCCAGTCAACAGCAGGCCACGTCCAATTCAGCTCAGGGAGAAGATTCACACGTAGGCTTAAAGCATCTATAGCAACCTTGAACGATTCAGCCCTCTCACCAAATTTCACAAGTGCCTCTTCTATGCTCCCCACTTCTTCCTTAATCATTTTCAAGGCCGTCTTTTCTCCAACGCCACCAATCCCCTTGATGTTGTCAGAAGGGTCACCAGTCAAGGCCCACATAACGGGCAACCACGCTGGCTCTACCCCATATTTACTTACAACCCAGGAAACATCGGCGGTTTCTTTCGACTTAGGGAAGTAACAATTTACGGTCTTATTAACGGTCTGAAGTAGGTCGTGGTCCCCGGTTATAATCCGGACCTCCTGCCCTTGTTCCGTAGCCCAAACTGCCAAGGTACCCAAAACATCATCTGCTTCCCACCCAGGATGAATTACTTGAATCACACCAATCATAGGCAGCACCTTCTTCAAATCTGACACTTCTCTATAAAACGCCTCTGCTCTTGGGTTCCTGGTGGACTTATATGTAGCTATAAGATTACGACGAGCTACAGGAGAACCGTCCCAAACCACTATCGGGACCACACCAAATAACTTCTTGTACATACCCAACGCTCTTAAAAATCCAAAAACCATACCTGACTTCTTGCCTGACTTGGTAGCCAGATTACCCATGGCCGCGTCGAACCTGTGCACTTCTCCCATCGCGTCTACTAGAACAACCATATAACCTCCTAAATCTTTGGGGACCTACGGCGGCCTCAGTTCTCCCCCACGGACGCTTGCGACTTACCCCGTCCATCCGTACCCTTTATTTGCTGGCACTTACCAGTAGCCTGGGCCAGGCATCAGTGTCTTTAAATCGGTAGTGAGGGAGGATTAATGATTACCTCCAAGAGCCTCCACAGTCGCAGATTCAGTCAGCAGCTCGGTGTAGGCCATGACCCCACTCCGTACTAACGCTACCGGGGACTTTACCCCGACCACCCCGCAGGACTCATCTATGTAATTAGATGGGCTTAGAGTGGACGCCCAGAACAGGTTTCTCTGTTCCCATACGTACCTTCTGCTTCTGCTTCACCTCAGCCAGTTTTCAGGGCTAACTCCGCCACCTTGATAGCGGTCCCTTACTTACTGCACCTTAGGCCGTCCAGGCCTTTTTCGGTCACTCACTAAAAGGAATCAGTAGTTTCCTACCTCATCCTCCAAACCTATATATACGAAATGCACCTAAACGAATTAACGAATGTACATCTGGTTACGGCTAGATGATGTCTTGAGCTGGGGCTTCCCGAAGGCTATCTCGACACCAAAAAACATAGAAGCGGTGTTAATAACCACTTTAGATTTCTCGGTATAGTTGAAGTCGTGCCCTGCCAGAACTCCCACGCTAGATGCATTTGCTATCTTCTCTAGAAGCGGCATCTTGTCCAGGTTGTTAAAAGACACCTTATTTAAAACCCAACAAACCACCGGTCTAGTAACATCATTCAACCTTACTCCTTGGACTAATGAGGCCTGACTTGGTGCCCTTGCGCTATTTATCCAAGAAGCAGAAACCCCAGTATACACATACGAGCCTAGATGGAAAAAGGGTACTGCTGAACCTGCCGACCATATGCCTCTTTTCCAATCTACGGCAGAATAAGGGATAGTGCTGTCAACTTTAAACCCCGTATTCTTCCTTAAGTCCAACCACACATATCCCCCGAAGTCCCTAACCTTATCTACCTGACCCTGAATCAAACCAGGGGTAACGGGTTGGAATGTCCCTGAATCTACCGAAACCTCTTGAGCCTGTGCAACGCCAACCAACGACAACAGCGCCACGACCAGTAACATCTTCATTTCTGTTCTCCTCCTTCAGCCTTCTTTATATCCTCAACAGCTTCCTTTGCGTTACCTCTACTTTGTAGCAGAGCCTTTTTCATTGCCTCCATCTCAGGAGCTAGCTTTCTAGTCCAATGCATATATGACAACCTGCTTATGTGCAGCACCTGAGACCTTCTCGTCCATGTCCCGTGCATCCTATTAAGCTCTATCAACAATGCAGCCATAAACATCCTCGGCCTCAGCGACTCGTATGCCGGCATTCTCTCTACCCACTCAGCATAAACATCGTTCATCTTAGGGGTAAAAAGTCCGTAGCACTTACGGCTGCAGTACATACCCCGCCGCTCTACATTCTTGCTGCGGTACCTCAACGGAAATGACGTAGAACACTCCGGATTAATACAGTTCAAAGAAATCATATTACCCATTTTACCCCTCCTCTCCTGCCCGGGTTGCTACTACCTCCCCGTCGTTCTTGGTAATCACGTAAGACAAATCAGAACCCTCAATGAGCAAAGGCTCTCGGGTAATGTAGATATGCTGCACCCCAAGGCTTCGGCTCAAATTGACCATAAGCTCTGTAACCTTAGAAAGATATTCCGGGCTCACCCAACCAAAAGGCTCATCCATAAATATAACCCGGTCTACCAGCCCTAGCTGCGACAGCCTCAACACCACCCACAAACGCAGGAGCCAAGAAACCACGTGAAGCACTCCACCCGATTGCGAAAAGACCCCGGCGGTATCATTCAAAGGCAGGTCGTTCAAAGTCATATTAGCCACAACCTGATTATTTCTAAGTCCAAATTCGAGCTTATAATCCTTCTCATCCCCGAATACGGCCTTCAGCCCGTCAGAAACGAACTTAGAAACGTCCTCTTGAACTACAGTCTGCAACCTGTCGGCGAATCCCTGCAGTAACTTTAAGACCTGCTCCATCTCTACCACTGAGCTATAAAATTGGTCTGCCTCCCTTTGAAATCTACCAACCTCTGACTGACACAGCTCTCTCCGTGCCGTAAGTCCGGAGATGCTCTTCCTCAGACCAGATAGCTCAGCAGCAACTATGGACATTTTAGGTTATGCTGCACTTAACCGTTCCACCAATAGCCTGCCCGGTGGATGTGCCTGTGTCGCACCAAACGATGGGCGTTTGCCAAGGTGTGGTCTCCTGTTTGTACGCACCATTCCAATACCACCTGTCATAGTGATGATGCTCTGTCCTGACCTCCTTAATGACCTCTTTTCCGAAAAGCTCATTCAGGGCTGCGCGCATCTTCTTAGCCTCATCAACGGTCAGAGTAATCTCCCGGCCCCCTATTGCTACTACTACCCTCTTAACCAAAACTTCTTTTTCTTTAGTTTCCATACTGCCCTCCTAGTTTGCCACGGCTACTGCAGCCTTCTGAGCCGCCTTGCCTACCATGCCCCTCAAAGGAATAACGTACGCTTTTATACCGGGGTTCTCGACGTACATGACAGGCCGACCGTTACCGGTCTTGCCCTCACGAACGGTTATCATCCTCTCCTGCTCCGTGCTGCCGAATGTGTTTGCCAGGTCCTTCAGGAACTGCCAGTTGAAGGATATGTCGTACTCGTCGGCTATCTTCCAATTCACCCGAAGCACAACCTTACCCTTTTGACCAACCTCATCGTCCGCATAAACTAGCAGGGCGTTCCCGCTCTTGGTCAGCCTTACTCCGTGCTCTCCCTCCGACAAGAACTGTACCTGCTCTATGGCCCCGGTGAACATAACCTTATCCACCATAAACAGCTCTCTCTTAGTCTGCTCCACAGGCGCCTCAAGCTTGGCAACGATATCCAACCAGTAGTTCTGAGCTGTAAATATACCCAGTGAATCGGCGCCGAATGTAAACACAACCTCATTATCCTCAGTCAAGCCAAACTGCACAGTCTCCACTACCGACAAGCCTATCATGTCCCGTAGTGCCTGAACCCCGTCATGTGCCAAAACGAAGTTGAACTTAGCCTCGGTCAACAGTTTGGCTATGATGTATCGGCCTCCTCCGCCAGCTTCCACAAAACCATCCCTGAAATGCAAACCGAAGGAGTTAACGGTATTAGACTCCTGGCCCGGGCCTCCCTCCACCGTTCGGCTAATGTCTTGAACGGCAGGCATTACCCTACTTAAAACGTCATGTAACAAGGCCCTAGCCACTGTCCACGTGCTCACCCTCTTTACATTGACCAGAGGGTACGAACTCTCTGGTATGCACAGCGGGGTCCACTCAGCGTCCCCACAAGCAGCTCTACCGTAGAAAGAAGCGTTGTTCCCCACCTTAGCCAGGTCGTCGTCATTAAATACCAGCTCAAATACTTCCCCCTTAGCAGAAGAGGCCATACTAAGACCAAAGCGGCCGTCCATTGCAAAGGCAAACGGAGCCTCTTTGTAATCCCCATGAGTCGGTAAAATGACCCTAGCCGAAATAGACTGGTTATACGCCGTTAACGTAACCTTGTTATCCCCAACCTGGAAAAGAACGTATGTCAATGCCTGAATACCCTCTCTTTTCCCCAGCGCTCCTTTTACAGCCGAAAGTCCCCTAACCAAAACGGGAGTCTCTATCCGAACCCTTTTCTCTGCCATGCTACCTCCTATCGAATGCGCGACTCAATTTCTTTTATTACCTCATTGACCTTACGAACTCGGTTCTGCCAGTCTGCCAGCCCCTTCTCCACCTCATCCTCAATGGTTGCTATTCTGACCTCCAGCTCGTCCAAATCCTTGACACCCAACGAATCAAATAGCTCGGCCTCTTGTTTCCTGAAAAGCTGAAGTTGAGTAGTAAAAGTGGTAAGCTGATTCTCCGCGTTACGAACTTGGCCGTCTAACTCGGTAAACTTCTTCAACAGGTCCATCAACACCTCCCCATTTCAACCTATATACGAAATTGAACAAATCACATTACTCAAACGGCTTGTCCTCACACTCCTCAGAATATAGGCAGTATCGGCAATTCTTCCTCTGTTTTGTAGGAATACGCTTATCCTGCTTAATCTTTTCCGAGATTCCCTTTAACTTAAATATAAAGCCTTCGTAGTCCTCTTCCTTGAATCGGTACAGGCTTTCTTTATTCAGGCCAGGAAATGCAAAAGACACCAGACGAACCGGCAGATTCCTAACCCCCATTCCACCAAGACCGTAAAATATCAGCTGCTCCCTCGAAACTGAACCTGCTCTGCTAGTCCCCTTCCAGTCCACCACATCCAAAAACATAGGTGCTTCTGGATTAGCCTGCTTCACCATTAACAAATCCATCCTACCACCCACAGTCACGTCCGGCAATACCTTAACGACAAAAGGCAGCTCCACCACAGCTTCTCTAACCATAGGGTCGTCAAACACACGGGTCCTTACGTACGAACACGCCCTAGCCAAAAGACCCAGGTACTTGTCGTAAGCATCGGCCGAGTCAGTAGCCGTCTTCCACCTGAAGCCTTCTTTAATGCTGTGAAGGTACTGGTCAAAGTACATCCGTGCATAATGCTGACACCAATTGGCTATGTCCCCCGGCCTCTCCCTAATAAAGTTTTCTATGGCCAAGTGCATAGCCCCACCCTCCAACGTACCTCTTTTATCCGGAGGCCTGGCTGGCACCCTTCTATCTACCACCAGCCAAAAATACCTTAAAGGACACTCCCAAAAGTTGGAGTATGACCAATGTGAAAAATGACTGGCTTCCCTTGCCGTAGCCCTGCCACACGGGTTCAGCTCGGCCAAATAATCTAGACTATTACGGTTGCCGAAAATGCCGTACCCGTCCAACACCCCGTCAGTCATTCAACATTACCAATCCCTGTTTAGTTATCTTCAGTTCGGCATCACAGTCTATACAGTTAAACATAGTCTCCATCTTTTCACTAGGCATCCGACCGTCCAAACGCATACGGCAATTTGGACAGTACCACTCCTTCCTCTTCTTCAGCAAAACTGGTCACTCTCCCTCCCCCTTACCTAAGCCCCGCATACTCTTTCACCTTACGCTTAACAGACTCACTCCCCTCCTGAGCCTGTAAAAACTCATCTAACATCTGAACTAAATCGAACGTCTGAGCCGACAACGAGACCTCTCTGCTCTTTATCCCATCTACAAATTCATTCAAACCCGCCTTGTGCTCCTTCATTCTTACCGCATCCTCCACCCTGAACACTTCCTCTGCCGGTCTGACGATGATGTTGTGCCACTCAAAACTAACGTCTCCCTTTTCTATGTGAACACCTAAAATCCGGGGCTTTGTTTCCAACGCCCAGCTGTTTAAAGCACCTCTTGCTATAGCACCCACATTAACAAAACTCTGCTTATGAGCCGGTATTGAAATGACCTCTGAACCGTGGTGGACATGACCATTAACCAACAGGTCCCAGCTCTGCCCCCAGACTTTCTCAACCCCCACATGCGGCATCTTATAAACCAGTTGCGGCATACCCACCGGAAGAATAGAGGCATGGGTCATACGAATGACATAATCCACTCCCGGCAGCCTCTTACACTCATACAATGAGGGATTAGTTTCTGCCAAGTATGAAAAAGGTAACGGCGAAACCTGGACCGTTGTACTCCCCTCCACAAAAACCATATCCCTATCCAAAGGCTGTAAAAGACCAGTCTTAAATATTACCCCCAACGGCTGTTCCGGCAAGGTCCCCATATTCCCATCCCTGATGTCATGGTTACCCACCAATGAATATGTCCTACCCTTGGGAAAGCACCTTAACGTATCCATGAACGCACCAACCATATGGTGACTATTTACCTCAGGCCGCTTCTTATGGAACACGTCTCCGGTCATAAATACGTGCTGGTACCTATTTGCCACCTCACAACACTGAACCAGCTTGGCAAAAATGGCCTCGGTGTAGTTGTCCTTTCTCGACCTAGGTGGCGCATCTGAAAGGTGAATATCGCCTATAAACAATAGATTAATCATAAATTAAAGCACGCCGGGTTGCCCATTCCCCGGCGTGCAGGTGTCCGAGGTACCCCCCGGAAATATTACCACGACTTACCACAGGCAGGACACAGTTTATTCTCATCCCTGAACTCGTCCATCCGTCCCTTTAAAATCCTAAAGTTCTCTGCTGCCACCTTAGCCTTTTCCTCACAGTCCCTTCTCTGGGTAACTATTCTACACCCCGATAGATACTCCTTACCCAGGCGGTCCAGCTCGGCTACCTTAGTCCTGTAATCGGTATCCCCCCAGCCCTCAATGTCCTTCCTGACCGATGCCCCAACCTGAAGCGCATCTTGACTATTGCGAAGAGACCTAATCTTACTGCTAAAGCTCACCAGCCGCCCCACCTCACTAATTCTGTCCCTGAATGTGCTGTCCTGCCACCCTTGAATGCTGTCCCTCAACGCCGGGTCCACCTGTAGCGCTCCTATCCTAGCCTTTAGCGCTTTGGCCCTATCAACACCCCCCAACATCTTATCCAACCCTTCCTTCTCCCCATCCAAACCAGCCGCCTTCTTCTCCAACGCCCCCAAAATAGGCTCTAGCTTCTCTATCCCCTGGTGCTTCGATAACTTGTCTTTGGCCAACTCCAGGTCCCTGCGTCTGGTCTGCTCATCATGCTTTAAACTCTGCAGGTCCTTATTAGCCACCCTGACAGCCG
>Ga0315284_10001041_pt1 | contig 38797 bp, 32 predicted proteins | sample YL17G09_16_MG_FD_203696 | JGI IMG/M metagenome (GOLD analysis project Ga0315284, IMG submission 203696) | Sediment microbial communities from Yellowstone Lake, YNP, Wyoming, USA - YL17G09_16 | ecosystem: Environmental > Aquatic > Freshwater > Lake > Sediment | place: USA: Wyoming | collected...
TTGCGTGCGGCGGCGGCGTATCTTTCGGTACCGGTGGGGGCACCTTAGCAGCGTAATCCTGTGGTTTTCTTTTATCAGATGGGATCAAGGAGGCCATTCCTTGTCCACGTCCCGTCTTCAGTTCCAAGACTACCAGTTCCGAATCACTCTTTTGAGTGGTCCTTGGAAGTGGACGACTCGCGTGGATGTGTCGCAGGCGTTGCCCACGACGCAGATTCGGGATGTGATCACGCCCTACGGCCTTCTTCGGGACACTATCCCGATCCCTGGTGAGGTTGTGCAGGCGATGGCGGACTCCATTACGGAGGTCCAGCAGTCCTACACGCCAAGTATCTTGCTCAACCCGCTATCGTTGACCTTCGTGCTTGACGAAGGGCGTGGCGTGTCTACGGCCCAATCGGTCCAGATCACAAACAACGGCTTGTTTGGGTCTCTCTTGGGCGCGACCATCACGTCCTCGGCACCGTACGTCTTTTCGATCCCGGCGAATGTGAGCGGTCTCGCTGCCAATGAGTCCGGTAGCTTCGATGTGTCGGCAGACAGTTTGAATCTGTTGTCTCTAGGTAGCCCCTATGCGGCTCTGCTTACCGTGCAGGGCCCTCAGGCCACCAACAGCCCGCAGATGATCCCGGTCAACATTGTGGTTCGTCCGAAGGCTGTGATCGCTACCTCTGTGCCGATCCTAAACTTCAATGTTGCGGCACCGCTGAGTGGTCCGTTTCCGCCCATTCCATCGCAGCAGTTCATGCTGAACAACTCTGGGGATCCGACATCTGTCCTTGAGTACCAGATCCGTAAACTTACAGGGGTCCCCTGGGTTGTGTCAGTGGCTCCGGTATACGGTTCTCTGAATGGCGGTGGAGGACAGCCTATTACCGTGGTCGTGACACCAACGACGGGTATGGGGCCAGGGACGTACAGCGAGACGCTACGGATTACGGGCTACAGCTCAAACATGACTCTAGACGTTACGGTACAACTCAACATTTCGTGAGGTAGTGATGGCATTCGATCTCAGTCAGTTGGAAATGTCGGGAGCTTTGGGGCTGGATGCTTTGTTTCAGCGTGAGACTCATATCCTGACTCCGCACTCCACAGGGCGTACCAAGGTGGCGTCGATTAGGGACCTAAGTGGGTTTGTACGTCTGTCCTCGGATACGTTGATCCATAGGAGTGACAAGGACCTGTGGGCCCTCAAGAAGGAAGCGGACGGTAACTACTTCATCGAACGCTTGTTCGACGACAACGGCTCACCAATTAAGGGTTGATCAGGTGGAAGCACGCACAAAAGCACGAGCCGCAATGGCACGCCACGTTCAGGCGTCGGAGCGCTCTCAACTTGAGACCCAGATGAAAGTCGCGGGTCTTGAGGGAGACGTGCGGGTCGCGGGTGAGGTGCCTAAGGCACCCAAAGTCGGAGCCGTTGACAATGAGGTGGGCGGCCATCTCAAGCGTGCGATCCCGTCGGACTATGCTTACGACCCGAAGGCGATCAAGCCCCTCGCCAAGATGCTGTGGGCGTTGAGCGTTTCGTTGGGGCACGTGATGACGGCGCACCGTCAATTCGTGAAGCTCAAGTCGGCCACCATCTCCCCGGACGGCCTTGTGGGTGGACGCGGTTACGTGATGTCCGTGAAGGATGTTCGGACGGCTCTGCATGACGCTGCTGAGGCCATTTCAGCGGTTTCGGACACGATCCACGATGAGCTTCACGCTCCCCACTGGCGTCCCAAGCTGGGGGAGCTGGAGAAGGCGGACGTTGAGGGCATCGAGCGCTTGGTCGGTGATGCCGAGCGCATTATGGAAGACCCTGAGGGGGAAACTTCCGATGACGAGCCAGAAGACATTGAGGAGGCCGAGAAGTCGGGTCCGCAGTCTGACCTAGACGGCGACGATGCTTCCGGGTCTGAGTTGCCGGACGGGGATGACTATCCGGATGCTACAGCACAGCCTGCTAAGGACATGCAGACCAAACAGGCGTCCTATCGGCGCACACTGGAACCGATGGGTATTGCTGCCCGTGTGCTGAGCAGGTTCGCTTCGTCACTGCCCGTGGAAACCCTTCCGGGGGGTCCGCGTGTTGACCATTTGGATCGCGGGGATGTTGACCAGACGGGTCCGTTTGGCTCGTACAATTCCGAAGAACCCCGGTCGATGCACGACAACTGGAGTAAGAACGACGGTGGTCGGGGCGGTGAGTACGATTACGTATCGGACTGGGACAATGACCTGTCTGAGAAGTCCGCGACCTCAATGGTCCCTGACTCCAATACCGAACCCACTCCCACGCAGGGCTATGACTTTGGGATCGGGTACGGCAAGGGAAACGATGCCCACGGGCAAGGTGCCGGGGGTTACGGTAACGTCGATTCCGATGGCAAGGGCGTATACGGCCCGCACACTGAATTGCCCTACGATCCTGGGGCTCCTAAGCATGACGACGGTGGGGACGACACTACTCCGAGTATCGAGATCTCTGTAAGTCGCAGCTCGATGCCCAGGACGGCGGCTGCATGGAAGGTCGATGCCGTGGCTGAGTTGCCCAATGATGGTGAACCCCCGGTGGCTCGTTCTGACTACTACCAGGGTGACAAGGGCTCTAACCTTGTGAACTCTGTCAGAGGGGATTCGGAACTCCCCGGTGAGCCGACCAACAACTACGAGTTCTCGAAAGATGTGCACCCTGGTCTTGGGTACCGTTATGAGCAGGGCAACCAACCCTACATCAAATGGGACTCAGAGACTCACAATATGCGCCCCGATCCCGTTTACCAACGTGAAGTCGAAGGCCCTTACGTCAAGCAGGAAGGCTGAACCATGTTGGACCTTAGTGGGTTTCTGAAGGATGCGTCTGTGGCTGATCTCGATTGGCTTGACGTGGACGAAGAGCAGTACAGGGAGATGGACACGCTTCCGAAGCAGAATCTGGATATCCGTCCGGATCTGGAAGCGCTGTGGGCTCGTGATGGGGAGTCCCCGACCACGTACCTGATCCCGAATCTGGTCCCCGTTCCGACCCCTGGTATCGAGGACCCCAAGACCATGGGCGACATGTCCCAGGTACATGGGCGGTTGCGTGCTCAGGCTGAGGAAATCGCCAAGGTAGCTAGACTGGCTCTGATGCAGTCCGACGACGTCGGACGGTTGCGGGGGGAACTGGTCAAGCGCTTTGGGTTAGAGCCGCTCCGTGCGAATCGGGCTGTGCTGGCGTCCGTGCTCCAGGAGCGGGGCCTCTTGGGTCGTCTTTACGTTGCGGCCGAGGACTTCCCGACCTGTGATCGGGGTGGTTCTCCGGTGGAGTTCGTTCGCAAGTATGCTTCTGGGGCCAAGTATGTGGTGGCCAAGACAGCATGCGGCGATTGCTGTCACTCGAAGCCTACGGTGGCTGGAGGCTCGACCTGTGGGCAGTTCCAGAAAGAGATCAAGGTCCAGGTCCCTTACACGGATCACCTTGCAGAATCCGTAGAGACAGCTCAAGCGGCCCGTGGTCGTGCGGTTCTGGCGTCTGTCTTGGACCCTCGTGAGCGTATCCGCCAAGCCTTCCTTGCTCCACGCGCTACGGCGGTTCGAGCGGTCTACGAGGGCCAGGGTGAGGGTAAGATCCCGAAGCTTGCGGCGGCGGCACCTGGGGTTGCTCAGGGGCAGTTGATCGAGGCTTCGTCGTTGGTCCGCAAGAAGCAAGCGGTGGAGCAGACGGAGTTAGAAGCCCGACCGGTGGTGGCCTTCCTGCACCGCGAGATGGTCAAGGGTCTGGCGCATGGAGAGCTGGCTCAGACACTCAAGCTGGCCTTTGACGAGAGCTTGTTGAAGCGTACGCACCCTCATTGGGGCAGTCTACTCAACGAGTCGGGGCTCTACGGGGTGGTCTATACGAAGCAAGCGAGCTTCGATGAGTGCCGGGTAGGCGCAGACTTCTTGGCCAAGCACAACCCGAGTGTTCGAGCAATCGTCGCCGGGGAAAAGTGCGGTTCGTGCATCTACAACAAGGCAGCTCGCTGCTTGATGTACGGGAAAGCTCTCGTCAAGAGCGCTTCTGAAGTTGTGACCTCAGCGACCGTTGAAGCGGTCCTGCTGGAGCACAGCACAGCGGGTCGTCTGCAACCCTGGGATGTCAAGACGGCTTCGACATGGGGGGACAGTCCTATCAAGGCGCTCAAGGCGATCCATGAGGCGACCAGGTCTTCGTACCTTCCGCAAGTAGCCCCTATCCGCATGGGCTTCATGCAGGGCTTCCACGGGCAAACGGTGGAGCACACTACGAGCGGTTTGGATCGCCGTACCATCGTCAAGCAGGCCTCCCGGTACCTGAACGAAGGGCTGTACGGTCAAGACCTATTGACTGCACTCAAGAGTCGCTTTGCGACGGCTGATCTCGTGGCGGCCAAGGATGAGCTTCGTTCTGTGTTGGCGGAGCAGGGTCTTCAGGGCATCTACTACGTAGACCCTAGTGTCTACGATGATTACGGCAAGGGCTGCAAGGAAGCTTCCCGGCTGCATGGGTCCCGCGTTGTTGGGTACCTCAAGGAAGGGTCTAAGTGCGGAAGCTGCGTGCATCAGATTCGCACGGGTTTCTGCTCGCAGATCAACAAGCAGTTGGTGGTGGAGCCCCCTTACGTGGACAAGCTGGCGCAGCAGCGTGAGATCCTCGCGTCGGGTAACTCGTTGGAAGTTTCCTACGACTCTCTGGTGAATAACGCGACCAATACGTTGGCCGAGTTCCAGATGCAGCATGAGATGGCTGTGGACGTCAAAGAGGCTTCTGTCTCGGGCGGCGTGGCGATTCAGTTCGGCTCTGGGAAGGTTCGTCTTTGATCTACGAACGAACAGCGATGGTGCTGCGTGTGGCCGCTCGTTTTCAACGGGCAGACCAACCGGCCGGGGCACGCAAAGAGGTGAGTGACCTGGTGAAGCCCATCAACAAGCCAAAGGGTATCTCTAGGGAGACGATCAAGGACTATGTAACGACAGAAAAGGCTGAGGGTAAGGCCCCCAACAGTCGGGATATTCGGCCTTCGGATGTCTTTCAACCGAAGCCTAACAACATGAACGTGCTCGACTACGCCCTCAAAGGTTGGCCAGGGTCGAGTGGTGACTACGAGGGTATGGAGAAGGCTATCAATCAGCAGATCCCTAAGGACAAGGGCTACGCTACCGTGAGTGGCCTTAGTCAGTACCTCGTAGAGACAGATGGCGGCGGTGGTACCAAAGCCGTCGGGAAGAAGTAACCACGATGAACAAGGCATTAGATCTAGAGAGTGGTTTGGAGGATTCCGCAGAGATCGTCCCGGTTGTACAGTCACCGACGCCGACGCATCAATTGCATTTCCTACCAACCAGACCTGTAATGGTGGCAGCGGGGGGACGTGCAGCGGGCGGTCGCACTCGTCAGGCAGGTGGACGCTTTAACAAGGCGACAGCCGAAGATTTGGAGCGCTACGCAGCCACTGCGGAAGAGCGAGAGCACTTCATCGCCAACGACCCTGTGGTCCGCAGCGCAGCGGGCCGAGACCCTGTGGCTCTGCTTGGTACCTTGAAGGCTGAGGTTGCCCGTGAGGCGGCAGCGTTGGTCTATCAGCGCATTGAGAATGAGAAGATGGGTAAGGACATCTCTCAGGTCAGTGGGCGTCGTATTGATGCTCTCAAGAAGATCGCCGATATCGAAATGGAAATGCGGAAGATCGGTTTCGACCAGCTTGACGTTCACAGCGAGAAGTTTCAACGAGTGTTCAAGCTGTGGATCGAGACCATCCGTAGCGTGGCTGAGCACACCCTCAATCCCGAGCAACTCGACCTGTTCTTCAACCGTCTTTCAACTGAAATGGAAGGCTGGGAGGACAAGGCTGAGGAGTTGGTTCGGTGATGCGTGGCCACTAAAAAAAGACCGCCTGGGGAAGGGATCGCGAGTCTTATTCGGGACGCTGGGTCTCGGGCTAAGCTTGCTGCGGAGCACAAGCAACAGGTCCTAGACCATGAGGCGGCGGTAGAGCTTGACCCTAGTGCGGAGTTTATCGTGGACGAGGTTCGTCCCTTTAGGCCCCGTATCTTCAACATCCTGGAGTACATCGAGCAGTCCTGGGGACTGGGGATGAAGCTGTTCCCGGCGCAGCGCTTCATCGTCAAGCTGTACTACCACCTTCCGCTTGAGGAAAAGGAGAAGACGATTGAGGTCCGAGACATGCTCGGGTCCAAGATCCTGCACTACTTCACCGAGAAGGAGTACCTCAAGTTCCTCTACGAGGACGGGCGCTGCAACATTGGTGAGCAGGATCACGAGAGACGTGAGCTTGTGCTGGCCATCGGTAGGCGAGCTGGAAAAACGACATTATCTGGAATCTTCGCCAGTTACGAAGTCTACCGCCTCCTGAACCTGGGCAATCCGCAGGAATACTACGGCCTACCGAACGGTAACCGTATCCAGATCATCTCGGTCGCTACGGACAAGGACCAGGCGGGTATCTTGTTCAACGAGGTCACGACGCACTTGGCGAAGTGCGACTACTTCAAGCCCTACGTCGCGAACAACACGCTCTCACACATTCAGTTCCGAACCCCTTACGACATTCAGAAGTTCGGTCCCTCAGCCCGGCACCAGAACGGTAAATTCACGAGTTTCAACGGCAAGGCAACCCTCCGCGTTACGTTCAAGAGCTGCATCGCAAAGGGCCTTCGTGGTTCCGGTAACGTCGTCGTCATTATGGATGAGATGGCCCACTACCAGGACAAGGGCCAGTCCTCAGCCAAGGACATCTACGATGCTGTAACGCCGTCTACCGCCGCCTTCTCGCCCAAGACTTTGGACGCGAAGGGGCAGCTCATGCCGATCGTGAAGCCGGACGGTACGACCTACCCGGTTGAGTCCCGGATCATTACGATCTCGTCCCCGCTGAACAAGCACGGACAGTTCTACGACCTCTACTACAAAGCAATGAGTCGGGCTCCGGGGTCGGACAACATTCTGGCGATTCAAGCCCCGACCTGGGAGGTGAACCCAACTTTACCTTCGTCCTACTATGTCCAGAAGTACCATTCTGATCCGGCGGTGTTCCTCACGGAGCACGGCGCACAGTTCAGTGACCGCGTTAGGGGTTGGATTGAGCGCGAAGCGGATTTGGTTGAGTGCTTGGAGCCGGAACTGCGCCCACAGATCATGGGTATCCCACGGTATCCCTACCAGATGGGGATCGATATCGGTCTCGTGGGCGACGGTACTGCGATTGCGATCACTTGCGACATCAACGGTAAGGTTCTGCTGGCGTACCACGAATACTGGCAGGCTGGTATTGACTGGCGTGAATCTAACCCCCACTTGGGGAGCAACTACTCGACCGACTACTGTAAGGGCCTGGCTACGGTAGACCGCCTAGACTTCGAGGAGATCGGTAACTGGATACACAGGCTCACCAAGCGCTTCTTCATCACAGAGGGCATCTTTGACCGTTGGAACGGTATCCCGTTGGAGCAAGCGTTGCTCAAGAAGGGCTTGACCCAGTTCAAGAGTGAATACTTCCAACGCGATCTGGCCTCACGCATCTACCAGAACACCAAGATGATGATGTTCGACAAGGGTCTTCGGTTATACGACTTCCCGAGAGGGACCGGGGCAAAGCATTCCCCGCTTATTGAAGAGATGCTCCAGCTCCAAGCACAGCAGATGAGCAAGAACATCGTGGTGGTGCAGGCACCTCAAACAGCAGGGCATCACGACGATCTGAGTGACGCTTTGGTTCGTGCCGTTTGGCTCACTGCTGAGCGCATGCGTAATGAGAAGCATGTGTATGGGAACTCGTCGGGGATGCCTTCTCATGCGGGTTCAGCGATGAGTGCTGGGCGTTATCAGATGATGCGTGCCCGGAGTCACGGCGGCTTTTCGGACCGTACGGTGAGCAAGAACATTGGGCTGCGGCAGCGTTCGGCGTTGCGTGCACCCAGGTAATCCTCTTGAGATTTGGCTCTAGGGTAAATGGACGACACCACCAAACAACCGGCTGTTTTCGCGAACAAGGTCATTTGCCAGATGATTCAGCACATGGTGGCTGAGGACATGGTGATTGATCGTAAGGACTACTTGGCTATTCGTGTTGTGTTCCGGAAGTGTGGGGGGTCATGGGCGAAGTTCGTGGATGGGGATCTACCTCAGTTCAAGCTTCTCAAGGATGTGATCACGGCTTGGGGACAGATGCCCGGCCGTCATAAATCTTCGGACCAGTTGATCTGACCATGGCAGAAGAACTCTTTCGCTCACGCGACCTGATCGTCTTTTTCAAGGGCGCAACGTTTACCGTTGACGTTCCAGAGACGATTGCGGTCCAGGGGTGGCAAGGGGGTACCGGGTTTCAGTGGGTGCCGCCAGTCGGCGATCAAATGTTGGCCGCAGTTTCCGATGGCCTTTACGGGGGTTTTGCACTTTGGGGTTCGGACGAATCTGCTGACCAGTTCGTAAGCTCGACACGAAATCAGCCTACGTACCGCTACGTGGTCTTGGGTGCAGGCGGGTGGCTCATCGCGACTTCGAGCTATGAGAAGTACACGTACGCCTCTAGGGTTGGCCCGGGACCGTTGGTGCCTCTAGTGTACACAGCGAGTGATCGGCTTGTGTTTAGCTTGAATGGCAAATGGACTCGCGAAGACGAATGGACGCTGTCCGGTGACCCAAGAGCCCCGAACACTTTCTACATTGGGTTTGTGGTCCAAAAGCCTGTGCCTGAACGTAATGACTATCTGACTATTCAGGTTTCAATCTGATGGAAATCGCACGGAACAGAGACGTGATTGTGCTCGTGAAGGACCTGTCCTTTCCTGTCATGCTTGACGCTGTGATAGCTCAGGGGGGTTGGGTCGGCGGTCAAGCCGTGACTTGGGCACCGTCTTCTGACGACAATTTACTTGCGACCTACTCAGATGGGACGTACGGCGGTTTCCTATTGTGGGGATCGAATGAGTCGGCGGACCAGTACGTGTCCTATACCGGCAACCAACCTAAGTATCAGTTCGGGGTGGTGTGTGTGGGTACGTGGCTCATCTCTACAATTGCTTACGAGAAGTACACGTTGCAATCGCGGCTGATTCCACCCCTCGTACCCAACGTCTATACGGTTGGGACTCGTCTTCGATTTTCACTACGAGGTCTTTGGACACCTCAAGATGAGTTCACGATCTCTGGGGACCCGAGAGCACCGAATAACTTCTTAGTCGGGGCAATCATTCAAGCCCCGAACGCCACAAACAACCAATATCTCATGGTCCAAACTGCGCTCTAACTATGCCGTTTCCGCCCCCACCAGGTTCCTTCCGGATAGACTTTCGTGGTCTCGATATCGTTCGAGCCAGGGACTGCGTGCTGTTTTCTATGGGGGACTCGTATCCTGTCACTGTAGACGCCGCTATGGTTCAGGGCGGTTGGCCAGGCGGGATTGGCGTTCAATGGGTTGACTCTACCCTGCCGGACCCTGTGGTGTCGTACTCCCAGGGCCTTTACGGTGGCTTCCTGCTTTGGGGCTCGGATGAGTCGGCGGATCAGTTCGTCAGTTCAACTCGATCTCAGCTTGTGCATCCGCAATCTGCGACGATGATAGCGGGGAACGCGATTCTCTCTACGTCTTCGTACGAGAGGTACACATATGCCTCTCGTTTAGCTGGGCCCCTCGTTCCGTTGGTGTATGCCCCCAAAGACCCGCTTTATTTCTCCCGAAGAGGGCTTTGGACGATCGAAGACGAAGCTTCGATCGTTCCGGCTCTGCCTTTCGCCCCGGCATTCTTCACAGGGTTTTGCATTCAAACTCCAAGCCCCGTCAACCAGTTTTACCTAGGGATACAGGCTAGTTTGTGATGAATCGCGCCCCCATGCAGATGTCTACGGAAGAGATCGTCTCTGAGATCGGGGCGATTCGTCAAGACCTGCAAGTTAAGTTCGCACGTGTCCAGGGGTTGGCCCAAGGGTTGTACCACCGTGTTCGACGAGAGCCCCCGGATGACAACACGTCCGTGTACCTCACCTATGCCAATGCTTGGATGCGCTTTGCAGGAATGGCCACCCAAGGGGTCACTCGCACGGTATCGGCATCTAGAGTGCTGCGGCGTCTGACCCCTGTTGCCAACGAGGACGCTCCTACCCCTCGTAAACAGGCGGTAAAGGCTAAGGAAGCCACAGCCCCGATAGAAGATTTGATTTCCATGTATGGGGGTGACGTTTCGGATCCTGTTGAGGTACCTGACGCCCCCACAAGCGAAGCGTCTATGGACGAGAGTGAAGACTGATGGCCAAGACATTCACAAACGTTAGAAGCAGGGCTGCTACGGTGTTCGTCCCGGATGCTAGGGGTACTACTCGCCCTTACGTTTCTAAGGGGCCTATCAGCTCGTTGACGGCTAAAGAGAAGGAAGCCAGGCGTGTCCAAAAGACCGCGAACGGCGGCAGCTTCAACACTTCTATGGCGACGCAGGGGGCGTTCTTTTCGCCCCAACTCTCGACGGACTTCTTGGAGCTACCCCAGTCGCTCCGTGAGAAGCGCGAGATCTACCGCCACTTCTACAACACGGATCCGATTGTCGGGCAGTCCATTGATCTGCATACTGAGTTACCCCTTTCCAAAGTGCGCCTAGGTACCCCTAAGCCCGCCACGTTCCCTAAGGGCTTCAAGGATCAACACGATTACGCGAGCTACATCCTGTGGTTCTTCACGGAGATGTGTGACCGGATCAAGCTGTTCCAACGGCTCGTCACGATGGTTCACCACTACTGGTTGGATGGGGGCGTGTTCGCGTTCGCTGAAGATTCAACGGTCGATGTTCCAGAGGAATTGGGTTACGACACTCAGACCCTTGGCACTAAATCCGTGCTTACCGAGAGTGGGGAACCTAAGGAAGAGCCCGAAGTAGGTCTTGTTGAACGCGAGGATAGGGAACAGGAAGAACTGGCGTACTACCAGAAGCACTACGCTGGGTGGGATCGCCTGATCATTTTACCGATCGATCAGGTCAAGGTTACGACCTACTCGTTTACGGACAAGATGCGGATCGAACTGATTCCGGCGGACCGTGATCGCGCTTTGATCGAGCAAGCTAAAGCCGGGGACGCCTTCTCTGAGGAAATGGTGAAGGAAATCCCTGAGGAAGTTAGGGATCACATCGAGCAAGGAAAGCTGATTCCGCTTGGTCTGGACCCCGATGAGGGTTCGTTCTGCTACTACATGGCGGGTCGTCGTGGGGCTGGTGAGGACCTTGGGCAGAGCATCCTGGATAGGTGCCATTTACCTGGGACGCTGGTTTTAGCTAAAAGGGATGGGGTTGTAGGGCAGATCCCAATCGAAAATCTAGATCCAGACATCGATTTGGTTTTGAGTGCCGCCGGAAATTGGCAGGAGTTTGAAATTGGTGCTCGTAAGGTCTCAGAGCCCGTTATTCTGATCTCCACTTCCAAGGTGCCCGAGGATGTTGGGTGCACTGTAGACCATAAATACCAGGTTCTCCGTAAGGGGGAGTTGGTGGAACTCTGTGCAGTGGACATAGAGGCAGGGGACTATATACAGGTACCCGCTGTAACCCTCTCAGAAGTAATAACTAAGCACGACTTGGCCGAGTACATCGACGGATTAACCACAACTTATGTGGCTCGTAAATCCGGTAATGTGTCCCCTATGCACTTAACTGCTAAAGAAGTGCAGGCGGACACATTCTCTTTGGAGTACACCAAAGTAGAAACAGACCCTAGAGCTTTGGGTAGGTTAGACGATCTGAATAGGGTCCTGAGTTGGGCTGAAAATCTAGACTCCCCTGTGCGGCTCATGTCGGCACAGGCTTGTGCCCTTTTCGGAGTAACCAGTTCCACCCTTAAAGATGTACGTTATGCTTTAGCAGAACTGAACTACAGCGTTACTGTCACCAGAGGTAAAGAGCTGATTTTCCCGCCCAACAAGACCAAGATCAGTGCCACGCATAACTTGTTTAGTACCTATAACCTGAAGCGGTGGTTTGACCTTAGCCCGGACAACGGGTACTTCCTCGGATACTTCCTCGGGGACGGGTTCATTTCTCAAGGGCCAACAGAAGAGCAGTTGAAAATTGTGTACAGCACGAAAGAACCACTCTCGGTTATCTCGGCTGGTAAGCTGCGATCTACCATGGGGCCTCTAGGTTACACATCCCCCTCTAGACCAGCCACCACCGAGCACGATCTCGGAGCTTCTATGCGCTGTTTGTGTCTAAATAATGACGCTCTGGCACGGTGGGTGGGGCATAACTTCGGGCACACCAGTGAGGATAAGCGGTTACCTGAGTGGGTGTTTGAAGCGCCTAAGGCATTCCTAATGGGCTTGATCCGTGGGTTTGTTGATTCCGATGGGGATGTCACCCGTAAGAAAGACGGTAGTCTGAGTGTTCGTTTGAGTAACACCAACAGCCAGCTCTCTGATCAGCTACTTTTGGTGTGCTTATCGCTTGGGTTACCGGCATCCAAGACCAAACCAACAAAGAGTCGTTGGATACGTCAACCTAACGGGTCATTGGCGTGGGCTAAGCCATTGTATGCTGTACATTTCACACACGGTCCATCGGTGAAACTCTTTTTTGATTCGGGCTTTTTGGCAAAGGCCAAAGAACCCGATGTGTGGAAGGACGGCCGTTCTGGCTCTCGTCATGTTATGTACAAGGACCAACTGTACTACCGTGTTTCTAGGGTCAGTAGTGCCCAACACTCAGGCTTAGTCTACAGTTTGAATGTGCATAACGATCATAGTTTCTTCGCCTCTTGGGTTGCCACTAGAAATTGTTTACGGACCTTGATGTATCGCGAGAAGCTCCGCCAAGCGCAGACACAGATCGCGTCTCGTGCCATGACCCCTAAGCGCATCGTGTGGGGCGACCGGATTTCTGAAATGGACGTGATGGACTTGCGGGAACAAGTTGACATGGCGTTGGTCGATCCCGACTACTCGATCGTCACCAACTACGAGATTCACTGGGAAGAAATGGGTGCTCGGGACCGTTTGCTGGATCTATCTGGCGAGTATGAAGTCACGGATAAGCTGCTCTACGCGGGTCTGGGTGTGACTGAGAGCTTGCTCTCTGGGGAAGCGCTGTATTCGGGGGATCGCCTCAAGCTGGAGGTCATCAACACCCGCTACATGTTCCTTCGGGAAATGGTGCAGGAGTACGTCGAGAATAACCTCTTCAAGCCGGTGGCGCGTCGTAAGGGCTTCGTGGAGAAGAACCAGTGGGGTGGTGAGGTCGTGTTGTACCCACGGTTGTCCTTCACTCGCCTACCCTTGCGGGACTCACAGGACACCTACGACGCCCTGTTTAACCTCTACAACAAGGGCTCGATCGACATTTCCATCATCCTGGAGATGTTCAACATTGACCCGGATGACACCCGGATCAAGTTGGAACGGGACCTGTTTACGGTCAATGACGCGCTATTCAACGAGGTTTTGCGTGGTATTTACAGCGCAGCGGCTCAGACGGTCGTGGACAAGACCGATGTGGCGACCCGCATCATCAAGTCCCTCCAGCTCAAGGAAGTAGAGCCCCCGGCTGAGCCCGAGGAAGGCCGCTTCTAGTCTTTCGATGAATCCGTCACTACGGATGGATCGCGTTGGCACCAAAGATCACGTGGAGCGGGAAACCGAAGAGGCTGAGCGCCTCGTTCGGCCCGCCCCAAAGGTAAAACCACCCCGCCATGACAAACGTCGTGAGCGTATGGACGTGGACACCGATCCTGACCTAGACACGACTGATAAGGATCTCTCGAAGAACTACAAGACCATCGGTGGATCTCTAGCTTCTAGGGTGCTGCAACGCTGGGCTAAGGAGGACTTGCTCTCGGTTCGCCTGAAGGCAGATCCTAGTAGTAAGGTCGTCCAGGTATCCCAGAACACCCTCAAAGAGAACCCTGGTAAGTACGAGCTGATCAAGGACGAGAAAAGTGGTCCGGGGGACGCCGCTGCGGGAGAGGATGACGCAAAGGCGCAAGCCTCTTTGCAGAGCATGGCGAAGTCGGATTCAGAGTTCGCCGCTATCCTTAAGGATTTCACGAACCCTAAGTCTGACATGTTTTCTTGGGCCAAGAGTGCCCCAGACACACCTGTGGACAAGTTCCTACGTGGGAGAACCCCACCCAAAGGGGTCAAGACGTTAGGCGACCTTCAGCGGGTGTTGCTGGTCAAGCCCTCCAAGCGTAAAGCGCCTTCTGAGCCAGCAAAAGCAGCCCCGGCTGCTCCAGCAAAAGCTGCCCCAGCAAAAGCTCCCCCGGCTGCTCCAGCAAAAGCTGCCCCGGCTGCTCCAGCAAAAGCTCCCCCCGCAAAAGCAGTCCCACCCCCAGCAGGTGGCACCACCCCTCCGCCACCACCAAGGGTACCTAAGCCCCCGGTCGAGGCACCCACGCCACCGGAAGAAGCGGCTGCGCCACCCCAGGAAGCGGCTGCGCCCGCGAAAAACAAGAAGCCTAAGAAGCCCTTGGCGGAAGAACCGGAGGAACCGGCCGTTCCTGCGGGGCCAACACGCCGGGCGGTCTCGAAAGAGGAACAAGCGGAGTCACGGGAAACAATTGTCCATACGTTCCCTACTCGGGTTGCGTCGGATCTGCTCTTGTTGAGGCCGGTTTTGCACCCCGATGAGGTGCGAGCTTTAGTTGCTGACTACCACACAGCACAGGCCATACCGATCAAGAAAGTAGATGACTTTCGCGACAAAATCGCGAAGGTTTACGCCTCAGATCCTAACACTGTGGCTGCCCCTAAGACAGTCAAGGGTAAGGATGGTACAGCGGTCCCCTTAGCTTCACTGCCTGCTGAGGAACAAGCCCTTGCAATCCGTGACCACCAGGTTCGGGTGGTTGGGATGAGTCTGGGTGCCCGTTCGGCTATTGCTCAGAATTTGAGCAAATCAGGCGCTCCAAAGGATTTGGCTGATCGTCTGGCAGGTTTCTTGTTGTCGGGGCGTGACGAGTCGCCGGAAGATCGCCAAAAGAGAGCCTCAGCGGAAGCCGAGGATATCTTCTACTCGGGGCTTGAGGCGAAGGGTTTTGAGCCCCTCTCATCCTCTGCTGTGGAAAAGATTCTCAAAGCCACGGATGACCCGGCAGCGAAGAGACTAGCGGTAGGTTATTTCCAGGCACAGGACTATCGGGAAGCTCGAAGGCGCTTTCTGAACCCGAAATCTAAAGAGCACATATCGGAACACCAGTCTCCGGATGTTATTGCGGCGCGTTTGAGTAAGGCGTCGGAGATGCTTCGGGAACTGGGTGCCCGTTACCCGGAAGGGTCTAGCACCCAGGATAACGCTCTGACGTTTCGGACTCGGGTCCTCAAGCAGTTGACTGCTCTGGTGCCAGACAAGCGCCCACTCATCCAGGAACTCTTGGATGAGGGTGACAACGACCAGTATGACAAGGACCGGAAAAAGTACGAGAAGGCGTTGAGCGCTTACCAAAAGGAGCTTAAACAGGCTGAAAAAGAGGCCGCTAGGGAGTATGCAGAGTATTCCCAATCCCTCAAATCGGGTGGCGATCCGAATGCCGATCCGCCCCCAGGTAGTGTGGGTCGATTGTTGGCAGCGGGGTTGGTGGAGCCGGTAGAGCCCCGTAAGCCGCCCCGGTACGACCTTCAACGCAAGACACCGGGAAACTTGGCTGAGTCAGCTAACGACCTTTGGGATGATCTCCTGAGTCGGACAGCCAGTCAGCGTCCCATTGTGGCTCGGGTCGCATCTAGGTACCTTTTTTCTACTTATCCCCCGGCATGTGCGATGGGTCATAACCGACAAGCTGTCTATTGGGGTGTCGAACCTTACGCACAAGGTCCGGCTTCCTATGTGGGTTGGGAACAACCCCAAGCTCGTGATCTTGGTCCCCAGGACCTCACGAGGCTTCTCACGGCTGCACGTGGGTGGTTGAAGACCCCGGTGCTCGCTACAAACATTGAGGGCATTGTCCGGGATACGCAGCTTCGGGCGGCGTTGGACCTGGCGATCGATACTGAGGGGTATGCTTCGGTATTGCATCCCACCCTGTACAACAACCTGTTGGCCCGCCTAGCTGGTGAGCCTCAAAATGAGACGTTGCTAACTGTTACGGCGGGTACAACCATGTCCAACGCACAAACGACCAAGAAGTTTCTGGAGAGTGTAGACGCAAAAACCAAGGGCGAAATTCTTGGGAACATCGCGTCTAACTACGGGATCAACCGTAAAGAGGCTCTAGAGGAAATCTTGGACAGTGGTGCTGAGCATCTTCTGGACTATGTAACCGGCCCCATGCGTACGGCGGTGAGTCTTCTGATGAAACGTTACAATCTAGCCAAAACTGCGAGGATGACGATGCCAAAGGATACTGTTGAATTGAAGCAAGCACAGGCGGACCACTTTTTGGCTCGTCTGGATCGAATGGCCTCCACCGTGCAAGAGAAGCACGAACAGTGGGGCATGCCCCTCGTGGCAGCCAAGGAACTCGTGAACGCGATCGACAAGCTCGCGGATGAGTTCGAGAAGACCGCCTACGGTGAGCAGTCGCTGACGATCCGTCAAGCGTCGATCATCATGGGTACGGAGAAGACCGCTGAGGTGCTTCAGCGTGACTCCGATGAAAAGTACATGGACTCTTTTGCGAATCCGCAGAAGCCGATTCAGACCGAAGCTGACGAGCCTTACATGTCGGCCTACAAGACCGATGACTCGTCTGGCGTCCAAAACGGTTCGGCCAGTAACGGTCGCAAGCTTGCTCCTTGAACTGACCTATGCCAGCTACTGTCCTCCAGATTGGTTCTCTACGGGTTTGCTCCAAGTGTATGGAGTCTAAGCCGGTGGCGGATTTTTCCCCAGCGCCCAGGGTCAAGAGTGGGTTGCAGAGGGAATGCAAGGCTTGTGTAGTTAAGCGGGCCGGTAAATGGGGGGTCAACCATGATTGATTTTTGGCGGTTAGCGGCAGGTTTCAGCCAAGGCGATACCGTTCAACGGCTTGCCCCTGGGGCAGGGGGTTATTCCCTGTCTCCTTTCGTGGGCCGCGTCACAGCGGTTCATAGAGGTCTAGGACAGGTCGATGTGAACTGGCCGTACGGTAATGAGCGCATGTCTCCCGACGAAATCGTCCGGGTGAATCCTCAGCTTTCAGCGTGGCTCCCCCCAGAGTTCGACCAGTCTTACGACAGCTACGACATTCAAAAGGCTCGCTCACGTCAGGCATCCGTGAGCGGACCTCTCTGGAAGGGGCAAGAACTCCCTGCTGGCTTCTATAGTGAAGTCGCCAAGGCATGGGGTCGGGGTGCAAGTGAGGTTGGTGCTTACGATGCGGTGTGGCATCGGTTCGCGGCCCAAGGGGTTGCGGATGAGAGCTTGCGGAGTGAGGTGGCCAAGTTCTACCAGGTCGCTTCACGGTTGGCGGATCTCCGTATTCAGCAACACGCTGTCAAGAGTGCTGCCTACTGGGTCGCCCAGAACCGGCAGTACCGTGTGACGCAGGCTGAGGTTCAGGGTCAGAAGCCGTGTTGCCCAAAGTGCGGCACCCAGATGCGCAAGACCACCTACAAGATGGCTGAGGGGTCTCGGGTGCGTCTGTTCGCTTGTCCTAAGGATCTGTTCCTGATCAAGACGGATTCGATCCTAGGTCCCCAGGGCGAGCCGGTGGGTTGGTAGATGGCCTTCCTGAAGTACGCCAAAGCTACCGTTCAGAAGCCGGGGATTCAATTCGCGGAATGGGATGCCCTGCGTCGTACCGCGTTGTCCCCGGCCCCGGATTTTCAGAAACGTACCGCTAAGGTCATTCTGGAAGAGTACGATCCAGCCAAGTACATGCTGAGCCACGCGACTATTGTGGCGTCTGTCAACGTGGACAGTGCCTCGGCTCCCCTGGGTCGGCATTACGTGGACGGCTTCGAGGTGGATCGTCAGTACCCTGACTACTACGTCACGGCTGACACGAGCCGATACATCAACAACAACAACGATGCGTTCGAGCGCAAGTTGCTGTTGGCCTCGTTCAAGACGTTCATTGGGGCGTACTCGTACGTTGAGCACGTGCAGCTACCTGAGCTTGCTAAGGGTAGGATCATAGATGCTGCGGCGCGGGACGTCGGAGACTCTGTCTACATTGACATTCTGATCGCGAATGACATCAAGCATGCCGACCTGATCCGTGCGATCAAGAGCGGACAGCTCGGTACGTTGAGCATGGGTTGCTCAACGTCATCAACGACCTGCACGAAATGCGGTAACGTTGCTAAGGACGAGACTCAACTCTGCGCCTGTATTCGTTTCTTCAAAGGCAGTGAGTTCTTTGATGAGTTCGGAACTAAGCGTAAGGTTGCCGAGCTTTGCGGGCACCACACTGATCCTAGCTCAGTAAAGTTCATTGAAGCGTCATGGGTAGCTAACCCGGCTTTCAAGGGTGCTGTGATCCGTAACATTCTTACAGCAGCCGAACTTAAGGGTGTTGAGAGTAAGATGCACCTTGCTCTTGCTATGCCTCCATCTGTTTCCGATCCTAACGCTATGCGTAAGGCTGCTCGGGCACTTTTGGCTCAAGAGGGTCTGCCTCAAGAGCCCCCTGCGGAGGCTGCGCCCTCTGATCCGGCAACGGATTCTGCCCCTCCTGGGGAACAAGCCGATCCGATGCAGAAGACAGTTGATGACCTGTCCAAGGTCTTGCGCGACCAGGCTATCGAGAAGGTCCGTAAGGAGATGAGTCAGGCCGAGACCGGTAAGGTCAAAGAGGTCGTTGACGCGAACAAGCAGAATGAAACGCTGATTCGATCCGCTATGAAGTCCCCTGAGTGGAGACGAGTGGCGAAGTTTGTACTTTCTTTTGTTGGAAAGTCTCAGGCTAAGAAGGTGCTTCTTGGCCTGATTCACCACAAGAGTGGTGGCTGGAAGCAGGTACGTGCAGCCGGGTTCAAGGGTCCGGAAGTGTTGGCAGTATCCCGAGTTATTGACGTGATGACCAAAAAAACTTCCATGGCCGGTGAAACAAGAGTTTATAGGACTGTCCTTAGTGTGGGCGGGACAGCCCCGTATGAAGATGAGGAGACCTACCTGACGGCTTGTCGCCAGGTACTAGGCCGGATGGTGACCGGCAGTGAGGCGGCCAGGCTTCTTGAAAAAGGTCGCTTGTACGCCCCACGACGGTCATAGGGAATCTATCTATACAACCACAGCCTACGAGTAAAGGATCACCTGCCATGCGAGAGCGTTCTACCTGGAATCGAAACGACGTTGTGAAAAAGGCTGCCGACCTTAAGAAGGCGGACATCTACACAATGAACCAAGACCACCCACAACCCGCTGCGGACAAGTACGTGACGGGCGACCCCAGCACGTTCGCTGAGGATGTCCACACGCCAAACACGTGGGAGTCCGAGTACAAGGGTGATGAGGTCAAGCGCAATGAGATCGGGATGCCCGAGATGCGCTCAGACACCTTCAATCACTCTGAGAAGACAGCTTCTAAGGAAGTCCTGCTCAAGAAGGCGGACCTCTGCGTAGCGGTCGCTCGGATCATGCTGGCTGGCACAAAGACGGCTAGCGAGAAGTCGATTGAGAACCAAGCGTTCTCCCTCATGTTCATGCCTGACCAGGCGTTGATCGCGACCCACAAGCGTCTTGCTGGTGAGCAGCAGGATGAGGGTGCCGATGAGGACGCCGACGAGGGCCAAGAGAAGCAGGCTCAGCAGGACCAAGAGGAAGAGCAGGCTCAGGCGAAGCAGGCTCAGGACCAAGAGCAGGATGAGGACAAGGATCAGGCTAAGCAGGCTCAAGACCAGCAAGATCAAGACCAGGGTCAAGGTCAAGAGAAGCAGGCTGCTATCAAGACTCTTGTCGGTCGAGTCGCCCACAGTCTGAAGACGGGCAACTTCAAGCGGGCTCAGGAGCAGATGCAGCAGTTGGTGCAGCAACAGCAGGCTCAGGGGCAGCAACAGCAGGTGAGTCAGCAGCAAATGCAGGCTCAGATCCAGCAGATGATTCAGGAAGCTATGGGACAGCAAGTGCCCCAGCAGGCTCCTGCTCAGCAAGCTCAACAACAGCAAGCTCCGATGCAGCAACAGAGTGACGAGCAGACCCTTGATCAGATGCTTGCTCAAGACGGCTGCGGCCCGATGGCTGAGTCGGACATTCAGATGGACCCCGCCCCCATGGATGTTGGCATGGATGACCTGGGACCTGAGGATGAGGCTCTTCGCACGTTGTTCGCTCAGGATGACGAGCAAGAGGTTCAGCAACAGACACAGCAGAAGCAAGCCGGTGTTCGTACGGCTTCCACCCGCACGGTGGGGACTCGTCCGACTGCTGGTGTCGCCAAGCTCGGTGGTGGTTCGCAGGGTGGTGGCGCTAGCGTCTCTGACCTGTCGAGCCTGTGGCAGTCAGCTCCCGACGTTCGGGACGCTTTCGGCCTCAAGTGAAGTTTCCCACTGGGATCTCTAACGAGGTCCCAGTGCTTAGATCGGATCGAATGTGAAGCACCTAAGTAACAACCCCCGTTAGGAGACAGTCAAAACAATGACTTCTTACGCAATCGGCGGTCAAAGCTCAGGTGATTTCAGGGAGACAAGCGGCAGAGTGCAACTCCTCCACGTCGTGACCCGCAATTCTGTGGGCCTACTGACGCCGGATGCGTTCACGCAAGCCAACCCCCCCGTAGTCACCGGAGCGACGACCAAGTCAACAACGCTAGCGAGCATCACCAGGGTCGGTGTCCTGGGAAGTTCGGTCGCGTTCACACGCCCAGATGTTGGAAACAACTACATCGGCGGTCCGGTCAAGCCCGGCGGCTCATACGCCGTTGGTTACTTGCCCCTTGGAATCTTCATCAACGATTCCCTGGGTAACGCTTTCGAGAACACCCCGGGCGTCGCGTCCGGTCGTGGGCCGTATGTTTGCGGCAGCGGAAGCACGGTCGGAGTGACCCTCTACGAGACCAAGAAGCAGCTCGCTGCTGCTCCCGGTGATCCAATCACCTACGCTGTTGGAGACAAACTGTACGCTTCGGTGAACGGTTTGCTTACCAACGTCCTCGCGGACGCCTACGAATACAACGTTGCAGGTCAGAACGCGATTGAGTTCTGCACCCTGATGGGCGTTGTCAAGGTTGCTCCAGACGCCAACTCTTCGCTCCTCGTTTTGGACCTTAGGGTCTGAGGGCTTTAGGAAAAGGAGCAGAGAAAGCTTATGGGACAAATCTCTAACGAAACCAAACAACAGGTTATCAGCGAGTACATCAAGACCGCTGCTGGCCGTGCGAAGCTTGCCGCTTCGATGATTCAACCGCTGCGTCTCCGCCGCGACTACTCGTCCGTGGGTCGTAAGACCTTCTTGGTCGAGCAGCTCCCGGATGGTGCGTTGCCGATCTATGACAAGGACCCGGATGTGACCGCGTTCGTCGTGGGCGAGGAAGGCGAGAACATTCTCGCAATCCAGAAGCCACGCCGCGTGATCTTCCCCTTGTTCGAGATCGCCTCGAACCCGGAGATTCCGCTCACCCAAATCAAGGAGCGTCGTTTCGATCTGATCGAGCGTGCTCAGGATTTGGCGAAGGCGCAGATCCAGGCAGCAGAGGACGAGCGTGTGTTCGCGATCCTTGACAGCATCGCTGTCTCGGGCTTCGACACGCTGCCCGGCCAGACCAACCCGGACGTGCCGGTGGTTGCCCCAATCAGTCCGGCGGTTCTCGCCGATGCGTTCGCAGAGGTGGAACGTCACGATCTTCGTGTCGCCCGCATCTACATGAACGCAGTGGACTACGCGGACATCCGCAAGTTCGGTCGCGACATCTTGGACATTGAGAGTCAGGCCACCCTGCTCAAGACCGGCCTCCAGGCCGTTCTGTGGGGTGCTCAGATCATCACGTCCAGGCTCGTTCCGGCTGGGTTCGCGTATGTTTGCTGCGAGCCAGAGCAGTTCGGCCGCATCCCGGTTAGGACGGAAATCACCGTCTTGTCTGCCGATGACCCGAAGGCTCGTACAATCGGATTCTCATGCTTTGAGAATCTGGGTATCGGCGCGTTCAACCCTCGTGGGTTGGCTCGTGTCGTCATCACCCGCGTCTAATCCTTAGTAGTTCTGAGGGTTTAGGAAAGGGCTCTGTGGGAAACCACAGAGCCCTTTCTGCGTTTGGGGCCGTCTGTCGTTTTACGAAACCCACTCACCCCACTAAACCACTTGTCAGGCTTCTGGTGTAGTGGTACGGTAGGTTGCCTATGACTAGACCCTCCAAAGAGATACTGAGCGCTTTGTACACGGATCAGAACAAGACAGACATAGAGATAGGGGAGTTGTATGGGGTTACCGATGTTTCTGTGTCTAAGTGGCGTAAGGCACTTGGGGTACCAACCAAAAGCCAGCTCGTTAGGTCTGGGTCAGAACTTGCTTCTGGGTTGCAAGACCTAACCCCAGTGCAGCTCGCTGAGTTGTATTCGTCGATGGGTCAAAGGGCTATTGCGAAATTGTACGGTGTGTCTAAACCAACCATAGCCTCTAGGTTAAAGAAGTTTGGCATTCAACCCATATCCAAGACTGACCGCTCAACGTCTATACAGAGCTTGACGGATATCCAAAAGGAAGTCTGCATAGGTACCCTTTTAGGGGACGGGCATATACTCGACCGAGGGGCACTCAAGGTGTTCCATTACTACGGTCAACTGCCCTATTTGAGAGGCACTCACAAGGTTCTCTCCCCTCTTGTTCTCCCTATCTATTACGAAGAGAGGGAGATGGACAACGGCAGGATGACCTTTGGGTTTGGGTTCAGGACTGTACAACATAGCTGGTTCCAATCCTTGCGGTCTATCTTTTACCCAGAGGGGGAGAAGATTTACCCTGAGTCAGTTCTACGTTCATTGAGCCCAAGATCGTTAGCTTACTGGTACTTTGACGATGGTCACCTAGATAGTGGGCTGCCGTCTTTCGCCGTTGGTTCCCTAACCGACGCCAAGTTCTCTAGCCTTCTGTCCTTGTTTGGGCAGCGGTTCTCGTTGGATGTGTACGAGAAAACCGCACCGGAAACGAACAGGCTTTTGTGTATTCGAGCTAGGTCAGCGGACGCCTTCTTCTCCTTGATCAAAGAGTACGCGACACCGGACTTGCTCTACAAATTACCTCCCAAGCATTGGCCACAAGGGGTTTTACCTAGACTTCCGGCCAAGACCAAGGATGCTCTGTTACTCCCCAAGCATCTGAGTGATGAAGCTAAGCAGTGGAGATCGTTGGATGCCGACGACAAATCAGGGGTAGTGGAGCTGTTTACAGCCTACTGGGAACAGGTAGGTTTCCCGTACCACGTGCCGAGACCAGAGGAACTTGAGGTTCTTCTCAGTGTGGAGGCTCAGCATGTGATTCAAGGCGGTGAAATCAAAATACGTCAAGTCGGTCAAGGTATTTGTCAAGGGATCTGTAGGAGTATCTGGCAGGCATCCTCTTATGGCAGCAAGAGCCCTTTTGAGTTGTTCTCCGATAGGAACTCGTTGCGGGACATGATCCAGTTCTGTTTAAACACCGGGGAAGTACCAAACCAAGCTAGACTACGGGCTGCGCTTAGGTATTGGCGTAGGAACGGGGTCTACAACTTCCGTCCGTCAGCGGCCAAAGCTTTGGTGGACAGATATTGTCGCCCTGGCGGTGTCGTTTTAGACCCCTGCTCTGGGTACGGGGGTCGCCTTTTGGGTTCTGTCTTATCTACAGCAAAGCCAACCTATATTGGGTATGAGCCTGCTACGGAGACCTATGCAGGGTTAAGGGAACTTCACAGTTGGGTATGCCAGTACCTTCCAGAGTTGAAGGGTAAGGTGCAGGTATTTCAGCAACCTTCCGAGGAGGCTATTTTTCCTAGGGCGGATATGGTGCTGACCTCTCCGCCTTACTGGAAGAGAGAGCACTATTCCTCTGAGTCTACACAATCCTCAAGTAGGTTTCAGACTTACGAAGTGTGGCTGCTTAACTTTTGGTCTGTGGTGATTGAGAAAAGTGTCCAATGTCTGAACCCAGGTGGTTGGTTGATCTTGAATGTAGATGACTTCAAGCTAGGGGGGCGTTCCTACCCTCTGGTGGCAGACACAATCCGCATTGTTCAGGATCTTGGTTTCAAGGCACCGGAGATTTTGACCTATTTGATGCCGGGTGGGGGATCAGACAAACCGCAAACCGAGTCGGTGCTTTGTTGGCCGAAGGGGTCTGGAAGCACCTACTCTATCCCATCCGAGGCACTTCCAGAGTTACCAAGGTGTGCGGAATGCGGCCGGGCCACCCCGCTCTCTGACTTGGATCAAGTCAAGATCTGTCAGCGATGCCTGAGTACGCTGATGCGGGTGTGCTGGTGCGGGGTTTCCTTTCGAGTACGGAGGAAAGATCACTTGTTCCATGATGCGAATTGCTATGCAAAGTACAAGAGGGCGCTTCATCGCCAAGAGAACCCGTCTAGTGGGGTGAGGGTATTCAAGTGCCAACGGTGCTCTGGTTCTTGGGAAACACCGGAGTCCGGGAACTTTAAATTCTGCCCCTCTTGTAAGGAAGCCTTAGAGGTAGTGGGGCGTACCAAGGTTTGTGCGTACCGGCACTGCGATCTTCAATTCGTAGATACCTCGACCAAAAACAGCATGAAATTCTGTCGCCCTGAGCATCAACGTAGAGAAAAGCTTTTCAGATCGGGGTTAGCAAAAGACCTGTCGTACTTTCGGACCTGATCCATAGTCTATTTATCGTTTTTCATAAGGGGGTAGTGTTGCCCCTAGATGGAGATCATAATGGACCAAATCAGATTCAAGTCGGGGGAGTTCCAGGATTTCGTTGCGACCCGCACCTTCGAGTTAGGGACGTTCGGCGTCAAGGTAATCAAGGGCAGCGAATTGACCTTCGATGGTTCGACCGTGAACTACGGGGGTGCTTCGTACATGTTCCCGCAGTTCCGTGGTGCTTCCAATGCAGGTTGGGTTGTGCCTACAGCGGAGTATGAAGAGGGTAATCCTCTCTACGGGGCTCCGGCTTCTGCCAACATCAAGATGCGTCCTCCCACGGATGCTCAGGGTCAGGCCAAGACAGCCGTTGCCACCATCGAGGCGGATGAGCGTACGGTGATGAGTTCGGCAACTCATGCGGCGGCCACGCGAGATACCAACCGTGGTAAGTCCATGAAGACTGCTCAACAGGGTGGTGCCGAGTCTCAAGAGGGTGTTGAGGTTGGGCGGGTCTTCAAGACCGCAGCCAAGACTCGGAGTTCGTTGTCGGCGGAGTCGGCTGGGGAGGCTCTTCGTCAAGCGAACAACGTCCAGATTGAAGCTGGTCAGGGCATCACAGAGGAACAGATGCTGGCCAGGATGGCCCCTGAGGATCGTGCGGTTTACTTGGCGAAGAAGGACTCGTTGAAGTCTCGTTACGTCGATACGGACATCAGTAGTCAGGGTACCCAGGTAGCTACGATCAAGTCGGCCTCGAAGGTCAAAGAAGCTGAGGGCATGAAGCTCACCCAGACGGTTGGCGGTGGCGTTGAGATCGCTGACATGGGTGGTACGGGCGGCAAGGCGGAGGCATCGACCCGGACGGAAGACGGGATCACCTTCAAGAACACGAACGGCCCAAAGAATAAGCCACAGGTTCACCCGAGGACAGCGGCTGAGACCCCCGTGATGCATTTGGACGGAACCGCTGATATTCGGCGCAAGATCGCACACACGATGTGCCCGGATTTCCCAGCCAGCTACGACTTTACTGCGTCTCCCAAGAAGAAGCTGGCTCGTTTGCAGGCTGACTTTGAGGATCGTCCTGATGTGCTGCGTGCTGTTTTCGCTATTGAGTCTGACGCATTCAAGCAGCAGCTCGTGGCGGAGTTCCCGCAAGCCTTCCAGGGCTAAGTTGGGTTTTCTCTTGTGAGATCGCTCCCGTGCCTAACCTGGGCACGCTTGGAGCGATCTCACGTGGAAGACTCTTGCCTGCAACGAAACCATAGTCAGACGAAGGTCGCTTCTGGTATTTCGGTGTTCCTGATGGAAGAATTGGGGGACGCTAGGTTGCGTTGCGCCCAACTCAAGAAGTACCTGGATGAAGCGGTCAAGCTCATTGAGAAGTCAGGGGAGCGGGACCACTTCTTTGAGGTCGCCGCTCATTTGATTCACGGCATCCCTGACACGTTGCTTCGTATGGACAAGGCGTTGAGTGCTGCGGCTATGGCGGCTGCCAAGATGGACTACGAAGAGATCAAGGACAGCTTGCGACCTGAGAAGGTTGAGGAGCTGGAGAAGGCTCTGGAGGATGTTCGTATTCGTCGGGTTCAACGTCGGTCTAAGGAAGTGGAGAGTTGCATGAAGATCCCTGAAGCTGTAGCTAGGTTGGAGCATTTGGCGGCATCAATTGAAGCGACGGGCACTGTCAACGCTTCTGAGCTGTCTAGCCTCATCGTGAGCCTTGAGGGGCAGAGCGTGAAGAAGGCTTCGGCAACCACGGAGATTGCGGACGTTCTACGCAATCTCTCGGCCAGCCTGCTGGACACGAGTGACCCTGAGAACCGTCCCAGCCGAGTGCTGTTGGCTGCAACGCTTCGACGGGTTCTTGGGGACACTATGGATCTCAAGACGGCTGGGTTTGGCCCCCTCAAGATTCGTAATCGTGAGCATGGCTCTGGGGTTCCGGTGGTCGCTTTTACGGCAGCATTGGAGCAGGCGGCCGAGAATTTGTTCACCTGTCGTGGGGAGAACGATGCGGCCCAGTCGGCTGTGGCCGATGCTTTGACGGGTAGGGTTGCTCGTATTGGGCCTCTCACAGGTATGCCCAATGACGTTATCGCGTTGGCGGATAAGGTGCGTAAGAGCGCTTACGAGCTTCGTCATGAGATGGGTAGTGTCGCGAAGGACATGGAGTATCTGGCTAAATCTGTGAAGAAGGCCGTTCCAGAGGCTGAGCGCTACGATGTCAAGTATGCGGCGGAGACCGTTGCCGACGACACCAAGGAATCCAGGTTCGAGGAGGGGAAGCCTGCTGATCCGACCAAGCAGATGAGTCCTGAGGACGCGGCAGAATGGAAGAAGCAGACTGAGGCGCACAAGGATGAGTTCAAGGCTGCAACAGTAGCCGACGACACCAAGGAATCTAGGTTCGAGGAAGGCAAGCCCGCTGACCCCACTGAGAACATGGATGCGGATGACGCCAAGAAGTGGAAGCAGCAGACTGAGGAACACAAGGATGACTTCAAGGCGGCTTCGGCCAGGGAAGAAGACATCCTGTACGAGACAGCGAATCTATACCTCTTTCAGACCCCTAGAGGGCTAGAGATTCGGCTTAACGGTCCAACGCATGCCGTTGTCGTTGGGAAGCCAAACGACATCACGAGTGCAAAGCGGTCGATGGATCGGATGGAGCGCTACCCCGACAAGCTGCGTGCCATGTACAAGCTGTCTTCGGACAAGGAAGCGGCCTCGGGTGACCCGCGTTGGATTCATGCCAAGTACCCGGGCAAGACGCAGGATGGGGAAGCCTTCAAGAAGGGTGACCTCGTTCTGTATTGGCCCAGCTCCAAGAGCTTCATGGCGGGTAAGAAGGCTGAAGACGCCTGGCGTAAGTTTGAGTCTGAGGTTGCGGACGAAGATGTCTACAACAGCTCTCGTGAGGCATCAACGCTAGCTGAGCAGTTGGTGGAATCCCGTTTCGAGGAAGGCAAGCCCGCTGACCCCACTGAGAACATGGATGCGGATGACGCCAAGAAGTGGAAGCAGCAGACTGAAGAACACAAGGACGACTTCAAGACCGCCGCAGCGGAGAAGGACGACTTCTATACGGCGTATGATCAGCTTGCAGACCAATCGAAGGTCGATGCTCCAGGTGGTTCGGAGTATTCCCGAGTTCGTCGTGATTGGCTCTCGCGCCCAGATCATGAGCGCATGAGTGCTGCTGACCTCAAGGCGTTTATCGTTTGGCGTGCAAACCTTCAACTCGGGGACCTCAAGAGTGACCCCAAAGGAAAGATCCCGAAGACTGCAAACGATGGTGCTTGGAAGGTTGATGCTGGCTTTCGTAAGACCCCTGTGGGGTGGACTGAGAAAGAAGGCCGCTGGCTTTCTGATGTAGAGTACGCCGATGGGGACAAGTGGTCTTGGGAGATCCGTGAAGAGGACGGGTCCTTTCAGGTCCGTGTGACCGCGCCGAAGCTAAAAGCACTACAGGGTAAGGAGTCTTTTGACTCCCTTGCGAAGGCCAAGAAGTTCGCGGCCAAGTACATTGATGACCCTCAAGGCGGTGAACGCCTAAATGAAGGTGATCTCAGGAAGTTCTTCTCTCAGGCGAAGCAGGCTTCTACGCAAGATGTCTGGAAGGCCTGAAACGTGCGTGGATCTTCACTACAGCAGCCCCTTGTGTCTAGGCCCGCTTACGGTGAAGGTCGGGGTACAGTTGCGGAGTCTGGGCTGCCCGGTGGGGGGCCCTCGAACAAGGGCCTGCCGTTAGACTCGGGGATCCCAGGGACTTCTACCTTTACGAAACCCCAAGACGCTCCTGTGCGCGATTTCGACAAGGGTAAAGATGAGTCCATCTACCGGACGGACAACGCCGACGATTTGTTGACTGATCGGGAACGTGTGGACACCCGTGAGGACAACGCGGACAAGCATGACGGTATCGGGGGCTATGGAAAAGGGGAGTGGGACAAGACAGGCCCAAAGTCACGTTACCCGTACCGTGATGGAATACCCAACACGCACAGTTCCGTAGATATGGGTAGGGTGGCACTTCGCGTTTTGGCTAGGTGGGAAGAGGTCAACTATGGGCGATTGCCCCCTGAAGAGTTGGCTAGGCGACTAAAAATCAGGGCCTACGATAGGGGTGCTAGGGCTAAAAGGGGAGGGCAGTTATGATATCTGGGCCCTCAAACGTACACGGTGCCTCAGCGGAGTTTGTGGTGGGGTTGTGGAGGCTAGCTTCTGCACATGCTCTAAGGGTAGCTCCAGAGGCTCTGCTCAAGGTTGCTTCTAGGCCTGAGGAAATACTGGCTGGCCTCAACCCTAAGTTCTCAGAGCGGGCTAGGCAGTGTTCTGTGAGTCTGAAGCGTGCTGACGTCAAGAACTTGCGGTGGATCTTTTCTGTGGATCACGGGAACGGGCCGAAGGTTGTTAAGGTCAAAGCGTTCAGGGAACGTAGCCCTAACATCACGAAGCTGTCTAAGATGGATCTTGATCTGTCCTGTAGTTGCCAAGCATGGCGCTTTCTTGGGCCTGAGCATCACGCTAAGACCGAGGACTACCTGGATGGGAAACCCAGGGGGACGGCTTCAGTCCCTGTAATTCGAGACCAGGAAATGCATAACTTTGTTTGTAAGCACGTGGCCGCAGTGCTCCTCCACACTAAATCTTGGGACATTGCCAAGAAGAAAAAATAGATCGGATCAGATACCATGCCAATGTACAGAACACAGTGCGGGAAGTGCCAGAAGGTCGAAGAACGTCGCCTGACCTTTCAACAGTACGATGCTGTGAAAGAGGGGTCGGCATTGGCTTGCTCCGATGCATGTCAAGGCAGGGTAGACCTTGTGTTTGAGCCCACGAACGTGAACTTTGTCCTTAAGGATGGGGAGTCAGGGGGGTGGGTTAGCAAAGCGGGTAAAGAGAACCAGTACCGGGCCAAGCGACGCACAGTGATGGCTCAACGTGAACGGGATCATGTTCGTCCGAACAAGCTCCAGCCCAATTTTCAAGGCCAAGCCGCTGCAACTTGGGCTGACGCCAAGGATGCGGCCTACCAGTCTACCTATGACAAGGTGAAGAGTGAGCGCGGAGTCAAGGACGCTGCAACCGCTGCGTCTGAGAGCGCCAAAACCTACGATCGCTACGTCAAGCAAGAGGTAACATGAACCGACTATTCAGCATCCGGCGTAGACGCCCTAACATTGTGGACATTGATACCCCTAAAGTGTACGGCGTGGACGGCTACCGTCTGAAGTGGGGTGCTAACTTCGATAGTGTCTTCGCGACCATCCTGACTTCGACGAACATCGGCTTCCTGGATGACGCTGTGAACCGCAATGTCATCGAGACACAGCCCGTGACTGACAAGGTGCGGATGGTCTTCAACCCGGCGACCTACGGGATCCCGGACACGAGTCAATTCTGGTTACAGTTCTTCCCGGTTATCGGGGGTGCTGAGCAGACCCCAGGGGCACCTACGCTGGTTTTGCCCGATTCGGCACATCACGGAGTTGGCCTCGTGGTGATCCATGGCGATGCTCCGAACGGGGCTACCAGCGCTAACTCGATGCAACTGGATCTGCCCATGCTCATGCAGGACTTCAAGATCCACAACGAAGAAGCGGGGAACGATCTCTTCATTTCGACGGAGGCCGGTGGCCCTGAGGTCATGGTTGCTCGATCTACGATCATCCAGTCATTAGGCTTTCTGCCCACCCAGGGATCTATCTACGTTCGTGGTGGGGGTGCCGCAGTCACGTTCTCCCTGTCGTTCACGTTGGCCTTCCCTCGCTGAGTAAAGGTCGTGTGTACCTGGCTCCACAATGTACCTCATCAACCAACTATCTTTGCAGGTGGCACAGCAGCTCTTTGTTGCTGCTGTGCGCTATCGCGTAGGGCAGAACCTTGTAGGCCCGAAAGACGGGGTCAATGTCACGTACCAGACGCCTGGTTTGGAGAAGTTCACGCACAACCTGCCCTTTTTCGACATCTCTTTGTTCTTCAATGGGCAGAGATTGACGCTCTTGGATGACTACCTGGTAACGGAGTCCGGGGGGTATGGGACGGGGTACGATACCGTGGTCATGATGGTGCCTCTGCTGCCAACGGACCACTTGCTTGCGGATTACGTCCTACAGCCTGTGTGATCGATAAACTTTTGAGGTTTCGTGCCTTTTAGATGCCGCGTACGCTTCAACGCCAGGATGCCCAAGTCGATTCTACGCTCCAGACGAGCGTGGGGTTCGTGGACAATACGCCTCCCGCTGCAACGATGGAGAGCGGTGCGGCTAGCTTAGCTCAGGATCTGAACAACATCCGGTCGCTACTCAGCTACTTCAACGACCTACAAACCGGCAACTGGTACGACCCCTTCACAGCCCCTCCGGTGTTCCCTTCAGAGGGTTCTATACGGGGCATCCAGACTATCTCCGACGCCCTTCATGCGTTGGAGCGTAAGCGTGTCCTCATCACGGTTAGCAACCTTAGCGATGTAGTCGTTCCAGTCGCTCAGAACTACGCGGTGCTTACGTTGGGGCAGCTACCTGTGAGTACCACGCAAGCAGTGGGCACTGTGACCACCTTGGGTACTGTGGCTGCGTTCAATGCTGGTTTTGGGTCGCACTCGATGGCTTCGGTGCCGAGTCTAACGGCGATCCTACCTAAGAACTTGTGTGCTGTGGTGGACGGGTCTACCCGCAAAGCTGTCCTGTCTTCCGGGCGTGTGATCTTCGCATTGTTTCAAGTAGAGAATGCGACAGACGGCATTGTGATGACGGGCACTACGCCGAATAGGGCCCAGCTATCGTTTGTGCGTCTGACCGACACAGGTGACGGGCTAGAGGCGGTGCCCTTTGAGGACATTGCAGCCCGGACCATCAATTACGCTTCTGTTGAGCGTATGGCGTTGGAAGACTTAGACGAAGACTTCTTGCGTGATTCCATGCTTGGGGCGACCCCCGCCTCTGTGTCTGATCAGAAGGTACCTTTCTCCTATACCACTGCTTCACCGTTGCTGTTGCAGCAGGTGTTTCCTGGACAAGTGCTGGAACGCTGTACCATTTTGGTTACGACTCCGTTTGATGATCCTGCGGCCTCTGTGACCCTCGGTACCACCACTGTACCCACGTTGGTTTTTGCACCGGGGGACACCACATTGGACGTACTGGGTAACTCCTACGACCAGTCTTCATTGTTTGATCTCCCCATTGTGGATTTCTTTCAGCTCACTATCAGTCCAGCCGCTAGCACACAGGGTGCTGGGTTGTTGCTTTACAAGATGAGGTAGCTCATGGGTTTCTTTGCCAAAATCAACGGTGTAATCCAGGATTTCTTCCAGCTTGGGGGTCCTGCGGGACCGGCGCTGAAGAATGTCGCTGGAGCTATCGAAGCCCGTAACGCCGCTGACGCTGCCTACGCGATCGTCCGAGGCGCGACCCCGCTAGCCAACAACGACTTGACGACCAAGGCGTATGTTGACGTGCTGAACAAGCCCGTCGTTGTGACTTTGCAGCATGACGGAACCGTAGCTTTGCCAGCTAACTCTGGAACGGCGCGATGGTACGTCGTAACGACAAGCGGCGGCTTCGCTGTGATCGGTGATTTGCTTTGGGACGATGGTCAGGGCGTAGGCACGGTCACGCTAGTCACCTCCACCGAAGGCCGCACGATCTTCACCTCGGTAGCTTTCTCTGGCGGCGCGATCAGCCTATCGGCAAACTCGTTCTACATTTGGGATGTCACCACGCTGAGTTGGCTGCCCGATGCGGCTGTCAACTTCTCGGGTGCCCTCCGAGTGCTTCGGTACCCTGTCATCAACGCACCAGCATCTCAGGACTCGACCACACAGCTTCCTGTCGGAGCGATCGTTCTGCGAGCAATGGTCGATGTCACCACGCCGTTCTCAGGCGGTTCGACCATCTCTGTTGGACAGGTCGGTTTCCTCACCGTGTTTCAGGGAACCACAGACAACCGACCCACGGTTGCTAATCAGTACGAGGTTCCACAGGACACCGTAGCTCCTGTGGTTGGTGTGGTCCGAACAACGATAGGTGGCGCTCCCGCAGCCGGTGCTGCTCAAGTAGTCATCGAATACTCAGTACCTGACCTCTGATGAGCTTCTTCGCTAAAATACTGGGTGTCATCGGGCCGCTGTTTTACATAGGCGGTCCCGACGGTGCAGCTATTAAGCATGTTTCCGGTGTGCTTGAAGCCAGGGACGCCGCTGACAGCGCTTACGCGGTAGTCAGGGTAGCAGAGCCGACGCTAGCAAACGATGCGCTGCCCAACGGAGACTTCCTACTCGATAACGAACCGGACAGTCTCAACAACACGTACTCAAACACGATCTCAGGTGGAAAAGTCACTCAAGAGGTTTGGATACGGACAGCAGGCGCTACGAACATCAAGGTGATCGATTACACGTACACAGGCCCAAAGGTCACGACCGAAGTTCGTAAGGTCTACGCGCTTGATGGGACCACGATCATCGCTCAGACAACGATGACGTACTCGTACACGGGTAGCGTTGTGACCGGCATCGTCGTGACGAGGGACGTCTAGATGCCTGGTGTTTTCTTACTAGCGCCGGGGCCTGTCTTTGCTGATCCCAATCAGCAAGCTGTCCAGAGTAACGCCACCGTTACGGTCAGTGGAGCTACAATCTTCACCGGCTACGGAGCCTCTGAAGTCTCGTTGTTTATCAACGTCAAGGCGGCTCCCACAGGTACGCTTCCGACGCTTCAGTACACGATTCAAGAAGTAGATCCAGGCGACGGGCTGACGGTGATCGGACCTACCGTCTCAAGCACCGTGATCTCAGCCATCGGTATCGAACGCATCACGATGGAGTCCGCGTTCGGTGGCTCGATCAAGGTGTCGTGGGTTGTTACCGGCACCCTGCCTTCGTTCACTCAAGTCTACGCGACGCTGGTAGCCAAGCAGGCAAGCGTAAAGATCACAGATGGCACCGATACCGTTGAGGTGTCTGCCTCCGGGGCGCTATCCACAGCATCGACCGCGATCGGAACCATTGGTGCCGCAGTACCCACAACTGCTGAGCAGATGGGTGGGCGTGACAGTTCAGGTAATCTTCGTGCTCCAAAGATCGACGCAGGTGGCACTCAGTACCACGCGATCACGTCTCCGAATGCCGCCGCCGCTGGTCTAACTGCGTTTGTTTCGCCCTACGGAACACTCCGTACTAGCACAGAGGCAGGTGCGTTATTCACTGATGCCTTTGATGGGACCGTCGTAGATACGACGAATCGGTGGAACGTCGTAAGAGTAGGTACAGCCAACGTAACGCAGGGAAATAGTCTCCTTACGCTGACCACAGGCACCACGGCCAACAATGGCGTGTCCCTGGCGAGTCAGCCGGTGTTCCCGCCACTAGGTACCTCGTTCTTGCTGTTCGGCATGGTGAAGCAGCTAGACGCGGTTGCGTTGACCAACGCGCACCACTTCTGGGGCTTCGGAACAGCACCTACAGTTTGGGCGGCTGCTACGCCTTTGCAGGACGCGGTTGGTTTCGAGCAGGACACCACTGGGGCGCTCAACGCTGTGTACTATGCGAACGGTGTCAGGACGATCGTTGCGGTGTTGTCCCGCCCTAGTGACGGAGCGTTGCATCGGTACGCTTGTGTGGTGCGTTCTGACCTTGTGTTCTGGTATCTCGACAGTGTTGAGGTACCAGTTGCGTCCGCGAGCTTTCCGGCGCTGGGGCAACAATCTCTGCCCGTTCGTTTGCACGTGATCAACGGTGCCGTTGGTCCGAGCAGTGGACCGATCGATGCGTCGATGGCACTGGCAGTGTCGGACACCGGTAATAACAGCTTCGCGATCTCTGACGGCACAGCTCCGTGGCGTAAGGCCTTGGTCACGACAGCAGGGGAACTTCAGACATCGCTGGCGGACATTTCGGAGGCGATCAAGAGCAATCTACGCCCGCTGGGTCGTGTGTTGGGGATGGCGCTAGACCCCTCGACAGGCCGTCTACGTGCCTTAGTTGATGTCAACGGCGGAACACTCACCACAGTCACCACAGTCACCACAGTCACCACAGTCACCACAGTCACCACAGTCGCTGCGGTCACATCGTTGAACCAACTTGCTGGTTTCGACGCTAAGTCCACGTTGCTCTACAGTGGCGAACGAACGATGTGGGCTGAGAACGTCCGCTCAAGGATTAGTTGATCTATGCCTACCGTACTAAACTTCAAAGACCTCCTAGATCTCCCAGACTGGCGTCCGGCTTCTGTAACCCCAAGCACTCACGCTGTTGGCGGTTCGGTTTGTAGCGACATGCGTAACAGCGAAGATCGGGTGCCTGTTGTGTGGCAGCTAGCCAGCAACGCACTGTTCACCCGTTACACCCCGAAGAATGACGGCTGGTCACAGGTGGTGACTCCAGCGTTAGCTGGTACGTTCGGTGCCGGTGCCGGAAGCGTCTGTTCTCCATCACGTGGTCCACGGAGCACGCTGGCGGCAGGCAGCACTTCGATCTTGTTGGTTGTGCCCACGGCAAACTTTTCAGGCACGCTCGGAGTCAACACGCTGGCCAATCGAGGAGACGGACGCGGATATAAGATCCGCGTGATCGGCAACGCTGGTGGTAGCTCGGGTAAGACAGAAGAACGCCTAATTGTCGCAAACACGTTGCCCAGTGGTGGTAATACGACAGTTCGTCTCGACTCCGCATTGAGTTTCACTCCCGCTACGGGAGATGCGTTTGAAGTGCTATCTGGGCGTGTCTATTTGTTGGGCGCGGGTGCGGCAGCGGCAGGCCAGTTCAAGTTTTACGATGTGGCGTCTAACGGGTACTCAGGCAATCTTTCGATCACGAACCTTCCCGCCACGATCAACACAGATTGCAGCTTTATTGCGTTAGACGAGCAGTACGTCCCCGCCACGAATAACCCTGGTGAGGGTTTCCTGCTAGGGACGGGGACTGGTGGGGTCAGTAGTCGGGCACTGACTGCCACAGCCTCGGGAGCCACAACCCTCACGGGGCAAGCTGCTTCGGGGGATGCGGCTGTGTTGGTGAACGAGTACCGCAACTTTCAGATCCGAATCGTCAACGACACGGCTATTCCAACAGCCGCTGGGCAGCGTCGGAAGATCACAAGTCACACGGCAGGTGCAAGTCCCGTCTACACAGTCCCGGCTTGGTCCGTGACGCCTAGTGCCACGGCTCAGTACGTGATCGAGTACACGAACGAGATTTTGCTGTGGTCCTCTGCCTCCACAAACACGCACACGTACGCTCAAGATGCGATCACAGGTGGCCAAGCCGCAGATAGTTGGAGCACCGCCACGTACGCAGTGCGACCCGCTGTGCTGGCTATCGGTTGTTCGAGTGCGGCTTCTTTCCCCATCACGTTGGATGCGGACAAGAATGCTCGCTACTCCTACATATACTCGTTTCGAGGTGGCGCTGTTTCCACGTTGGATCTATTCGACATAGCTGGTGCTGCGACTGGAGCGTGGACAGCGGCCATAGCGTACGGTGGCTCTGGGCCGACGTTCACTACAGGCACTGGCATCACAACGGACCCTCAGACTGGGTTCGCTTATATGAATCAAAGCGGGACTCAGTTGCACTTCAGATTCGATGTCAAAAATCGAGTCTTGGAGCCGTGGGCATTTCTGCGTTTTGCTCAGGGAACCGCAGTTGTTGGGAATCGTTTGGCCGCTATTCTGTACGTAGACGGCAACACGAAGGCAGCGTTGGTCCACCAGCTTCGTGGGTCGGCTGTCGAGATGTTCCAATCGTTCGCACAGAGGTAATGAATGTCTGTCGCGACGATCACACAAAACTCTGTCGTCGATGCTGCGAATAGCAGTGTTGTACCGCTTGGTGCGGCTGGGACGTTCACCGGTCGTCGTGAGGATGTTTCGATCTACGCAGCGGTCAGCCTGTTTGTTTTCACCGATCAAGCAGGCACGCTGTTCATTGACTTCTCGGTAGATGGCGAAAACTGGGACAAGACCACTTCGTTTGCTGTAGTTGCGAGCACAGCCAACAACCAGAGTGTTGCCCCGCAGGCTCAGTACGCAAGAGTTCGGTTTACGAATGGTGCAACTCCGCAGACGCTGTTTCGACTTCAGACGTTCTACCAACCTGTTGCCCCTGCTGCTTCAGCTTCGTCGTTGGGGACGGTTACGGCAGATCAAGGGATGGCGGGGGCAGTTGCAGGTGCGTGGCCGGTAAAGATCACTGACGGAGTGGACACTGCTCTAGTGTCTGCGGCAGGTGCGTTGGTCGTAGACGGCTCCGCAGTCACTCAGCCGGTTTCCGTTGCGTCTCTGCCTTTACCTGCGGGGGCTGCAACCTCTGCGAACCAGACTACACTCGGTTCACAGACGTCTAAGATCAACGATGGTACAAACACTGCCACAGTAAAAGCAGCGTCTACAGCCGCAGTAGCTACGGACACTGCCCTAGTTGTAGCGATCAGTCCGAACAATCCGATTGTCGCTTCTAACCCTTCTGTTGGCGCAACAGGGGCTGCCATACCAGCTTCTGCGACTCAAGTCGGTGGCTCGGATGGGACGGACCTTCAAGCAGCTCGCGTCTTTGATACTGATACCGGCGGTGGCACTCAGTACGTGCTTGGGGCGACCCTGCGTAAATCTGCGTCCGGTGGGTCAGTCGAAGCCGGTACTGCCGCTGATCCGCTTCGTACAGATCCAACTGGGACAACTACTCAACCTGTCTCCGATGCGGGCGGTTCCCTCACTGTAGACTCTTTACAGCTTCCTGCTGCATTGGTTGGCGCTCGTCTCGACGTCAATGCGGGTGCATGGCTGGGATCAACGGCCCCGACAGTTGGTAGTAAGACTTCGGCAAACTCGGTACCCGTTGTAATCGCAAGCGATCAAGGTGCTGTTGCTGTGTCGGCAGCCGCGCTTCCGCTACCATCTGGGGCAGCCACAGAGGCGACTCTTGCGACTCGCCTAGCAGACGCGACCTTCACAGGGCGGATCAACACGTTGGGTCAGAAGGCGATGGCGGCTAGTACGCCTATCGTAATTGCCAGCGATCAGAGCGCCGTCCCCATCAGCGCTGCCTCGCTTCCGCTTCCAGCAGGAGCGGCAACTGAGGCTACGCTGGCTACACGAGCCACAGAGGCCACGCTGGCTAGTGTTCTGACTCAGCTCGACGTGGCTCTTTCCACAAGGGCTCCGGATCGCACCACGGCAGTAGCACCGTTTTCTCAGCGTCTCAGTGATGGGGCTGCCTTCTACGATGCTGCGAAAACTGGGCAACTTCCGGCGGCACTCAGCGGAGGACGCCTAGATGTCGTGGTTGGTGCCGCACTTCCAGCAGGCGCGAACAACATCGGAGACGTCGATGTGCTCAGCGTCCCGGCTCCGCTGTCTACGGCTGGCGGTGGTACAGAGGCTACAGCCCTCCGTGTCACAGTTGCGGATGACTCCACAGGTCTTCTCAGTGTAGACGACAATGGCGCGAGCCTTACTGTAGATTCGCCGCAGCTTCCTGCCGCGTTGGTCGGAGGTCGTCTCGACGTTGTAGTAGGCGCTGCACTTCCTGCTGGCAGCAACAACATCGGAGATGTCGATGTGCTGTCTGTTCCCGCCCCTTTGTCTACGACAGGTGGCGGAACCGAAGCGACTGCATTGCGGGTTACGGTTGCGAATGACTCTACGGGCGTGCTGTCAGTGGACGATAATGGCAGCTCTTTAACTGTTGATTCTCCGCAGTTACCGGCAGCATTGGTTGGCGCACGGTTGGATGTCAATGCTGGGGCGTGGCTAGGTTCAACAGCCCCAACTGTAGGTTCCAAGACTAGCGCAAACTCCGTACCCGTAGTGATCGCAAGCGACCAAGGCGCTGTCCCTGTCAGTGGCACGGTCACCGCTACCAACCCGTCAGTAGGAACCAATAACGCTGCGATCCCCGCATCCTCTACTCAGATTGGAGGGTCGGACGGAACGGATCTCCAAGCGGCCCGTGTTTTTGATGCCGACACTGGGGCAGGTTCCCAGTATGTCTTGGGTGTTGGTCTGCGTAAGGCAGCTTCCGGCGGCTCTGTTGAAGCCGGGACTGCTGCTGATCCGCTTCGTACAGATCCCACGGGGACTACGACTCAGCCAGTCTCCGATGCGGGCGGTTCCCTCACTGTAGACTCCTTACAGCTTCCTGCTGC